>Ga0160420_100088_pt1 | contig 54592 bp, 48 predicted proteins | sample CelAP2metagpilot_FD_108197 | JGI IMG/M metagenome (GOLD analysis project Ga0160420, IMG submission 108197) | Phycosphere-associated microbial communities from algal ponds in Kailua-Kona, Hawaii, USA - Cellana AP2-5-5 metagenome pilot | ecosystem: Engineered > Artificial ecosystem > Aquaculture >...
AGTAGACGAGCGAAGCGCGCGCGTGTTGTTGAGACGGCAAAGGCGGTGTGGGGGGGGGAGGGGGGAGGAGGTGAAGGTGGAGGACCTGGTGCGGGCTGAGATCGAGGGGTCGGACAAGAAGTTGAAGTTGATGACTGAGCCGGAGTTATATTTAGCCTTGGACGATTTTGTGAACAAGAACACGACGAGTGCGATTAGCGACGTGGTAGACGTGGCGTTGGAAGAGACGAGGAGGGAGTGGAAACGGAACCCGGGGATGGAGGTTGGGGAGGTGGGGGGTATGCTGGCCGCCATGGCTGCGGTGCAGGAGAAGAGACGGAGGAAGGCAGATGGGAGAGGAGTGAAATCTCGAAAAGCTGCTCAGGAAGGGAACGAGGCAGGGGCCGGGTTGAAGAGGATGAGGGGGGGGGTGAGTGATGAGGAAGAGGGAGAGGAGAGCAGTGAGGTGAGCGGCCGAGGGGCGGCAGCGGTGGCGGCGAAGAGGAAGGATAAGGTGGCTGCAACAGCAGCTTCTGGCAAAAGGGGAGAAAGAGATCGCGCGGGCAGCACGAGGAACGAAGAGGAGGACGAAGAGGAGGGCGACGACGACGATGAGGACGAGGATGCAATGACATATTTGAGCAGCAGGAGCCATGGTGGTGGGAGGGGGGGGGGGCGTAAGCCAGCAGCAGCAGCAGCAGCAGCTAAAAAGAAGCCGCCGTTGGCTCCGGCCAATGGTAAGGGATGGGCGAGCCGGAAAAAAGCTGAAGAACATGGGGAGGAAGAGGAGGACGTGGTCGATATTGCCGGTGATTCTGATTCGGATGTCATTGAGATGGTGGAGCCGAAGCAAGGAGGAGGAAGGGGAGGGAGGGGGGGAGGGAAAGGGGGAGGGCGAGTGGCGGCTTCGGCGGCAACCAAAAAGCGAAAGAAAGCCGTGGCCCCTTCGGAAGGTGACAAGGAGAAGGTGGAGGAAGAGGAGGGGGTGGAGGAAGAGGAGGAGGAGGACGACGAGGTGGACTCAGATTCGTTCCACGAGGGTGGTGGATCGAGCAATTGCGACAACGAGGACGACAACGACAGTGACAGCTACGATGATGGGGAGGGAAGGCGAGCAAAGGGGAGGGGGGATAGGAAAGCCCCCGCCAAGAAGGCCACAACTGCCAAGGGCCGAGGGAAGGTTATGGCCCCCCCAGTGAAGCGCGGGAAGACACTTGTTGCTGCTACTCCGACGAAGGTGGGAGGGAAGGGATCGACGGCAGCAGCAGCAGCAACCTTACGCGTGATTCCTTCTTGGCAGACGTCCCAGAGGAGTCAGCTGTCGTCTTTAGCGGCCATAGATGGTGGTGGTGGTGGAGGAGGAGGAGGAGGAGGAGGAGGAGGTGGAGGGAATAAGCGAGTAGGAGAGGGAGGGCGAGAAGGAGGGGGGAGGAAGGCCAAGACGGGAGGGGTTGGGGGAGCGACCGGTGAAGTGGTGGCAGTGGAGGATCAAGACATGGATTTTGACTTGGAGATGTTGTCGAGAAATCCATGAAAGGAAGGAAAGGGATAGATGGGAGGCGGAGAAGGGGAAAGTCCCGGATTTAATGAAAGGCAGTTTGTGAGTAGACAAGGAGGGAGGAAAGAGGGGGGCGTAGCGGTGAGAGGTAAATAAAAGGACATAAGTAGATAATAGATAAGATCCTTTGTCTCTGCCTGTGTGAATCTGCGTGACTGTGTGTCTGTGTGCATGTTTTCGTGTCGAGGGGAAGGAAGGGAAGCGAGAGGGAGAAAAGGGAGAGGAAAAGAGTACGTGCCGAAGCCATGCTGAGAGAGTGTCAATTGCGAACACACGAGAGGAGCAAGCGATCAATAGATGGGAAGGAAGGGGGGGAGAGCTGAAGAGGGGTAGGAGAAGAGAGAAGGGGGAAGAGCATGGACGAAGTACAAATAGCAGTCATAACGCCTACATTCCATCAAGCGGGTTGCATCGAAGCCTAGCCCTGTATGGGCAGCGGAGATACGAGCATTAGGAGGATGGAAAGTAAGAAACGAATCAGTTAACAAGCAATTAAAAGCACACACGCACGTCGAATCCATTCGAGAGAAAAGATGAAAAGAACGAATAATAGGACAAAAATGAGAACCCATCGAAACAGACATTTCTCCAAAACGCATTTTCTTTCACACGCCCCTCCTTTCTTCCCTTCCCCTCTACTCAAAGTCCCACTCCAATTTGGCCCCTGCCTCCACCGACTCCTGTAACAACTCAATGATCTCGTCTGCTGTCACCTTTACCAATGCCTCACTCTCCCTCGCCGGGTCCACCTCTCCAAGCATCACCATCGAGTCTCCTCTTACGAGGTACAAGCCCAAGGGTAAGTCACCGTACTTGTCGTCAACCACGTGCCGCTCATATGTATCCTCCAGCACCATGTTTGAATACTGATCGAAGGATCGCAAGATCCCAACTAAATTCCTCCCATCCCTTAACACAACCATGATTTGCCTGTCCAGCTGCTCAAACAAAGAAGCAGCCCCTGGCAAGTAATCGGGCAACATCGCCATAAATGGGCGAGGTGGGAGCATATAATGAGGGCCAGGGGAAGGACCTCCACCACCCATCGTATTCATTACTTGCTGCTGCTGCTGCTGCTGTTGGATGTACGGAGGAGGCTGGGGAAAGTGGGGCGAAAGGGGCATGTTTGGGTGCTGTTGCTGCTGGTGTTGCTGGGGGCTATAGAGAGGATGTCCAGGCGGAGGCAAAAAGCCGGGCGGGGCGGGAGGGCCTCGGGGTGGGGGACGCATCATCATCATGCCTGGTGGCACTCCTGGGAGAGGCTGCATGTGGAAAGGATGCGGCAACGATGGACCACCCGGGCCATTGGGGCTACCAGCCAAGCCTGGTGGTCGTGGTGGGCCTTGATATTGCTGTGCTTGGTGTTGTTGAAATAAGTGCTGTTGCTGCATTTGCATCATCATTTCGGGGGACATTTGCTGCTGCTGTTGCGCGTGCATCGAGCGCGGGTTTTGCTGCTGCTGTTGCTCCATCGGCGGTGGAGGCATAGGTGGCCCTCGCCCGGAATAAGAGCCAAATAAGTCGCTTAGCTCTATCTTGGTGCCTGGCAAACAACCCGGAGCTTCGGACTGCTGTGGTGGTGGTTTGGACTTTGACTGGGCCTGCTCCATAACTAGACGAAGTTGTTCTATCGAGGGGAAGAAAGGATGGGACGCGTCTCTCAGGCTTTTGCGCCTGTGATTTTAGGATCAGAAGGATGGAAATCGAAGAAGTAGCGAGTTCAGAGAGGTTCTGCGCTGTCACTTTGTTGTGGGTGGGTGTGGGGACGGGAAGTCTTTTTGGAGACCAAGAGGCGAGGATTGGTGGAGGGAGGAGTCACTCGAGGCGAGGTCAGCATTGCTGTTACTTCGCCGCTTGCCTCTCGCCCAAAAAAATAATCTCCGCGTTTGCATTCTTTTGGACTACTTCGTCCAAACACACAACAACACAGCCCTCTTATGTATAATCCATACAAGAATGCAGACAAGCCCTAAGGTAGGGCGGCGTGTGGCAGCATGGAGGCCATGGGCTCAGACTTATTTATTGATGAGGTGCATCATCAAAATCGATTTGAGTAACGACCAGAGGCCATGCCAGTGTACCCCTGTGTGAATGTCAAAGCAGCCTTTTGCGGCGTCGGCCACGTCATAAATATGCCAGAGCAGCAGGCTAGGATGGCGTCGGAATGGAGCCTCCTCGACGTACGAATCGAAAACCAAGCAACAACCCCACTCATTTTCTGTCCCTCTTTCCTCACACATTTCAAGGCCGTCCACCCTTCATCAAGCCATCCCGAAGCTCACCATGTCGACCATGAACAGCACCAGCATGAGCGTCAACCGCCCGACGACTAAAGTGATCCATGCCCCCGGCGGTGCCTCTTCCATATCCATTTTCGGAGAGCAGGAGCAGAAGCCCGCGGCCGGCGGGTCGGGAGCCAAGCCCACATTTAAGGCCAACTTTGAGCCTTCCTTTGAGATTTCTGCCCCGGCTGTGCCCATGGTTGAAAAGGCTGCTCTCACTCCTGAGCCTGTGGTGGTGGTGGTGGAGACACCAGCCGTTGCTGCCGCAACAACTGATAAAATGACGATGACCCCTGCAACCCTGTCGCCCTCCACCAAGACGGCTGCCACGACCACCACGAGCGAATGCAACACACCTGCCCCTCCCACAGCAATTGACGCGCAAGCCATAGGCGTGGTCTATGCCAGCAGCAGCCCTCTACAAAGGACGCTCAAGACTCGTACCCTCGACGCGTTGGCCGTTCGTGGGGTCGCCACCGCCACTATGGAAGTGGGGGATGTGCTGCAACTGCCATTGGCTGCGAAACGAATGGCCGCAACAGGAACCTATGCCGCTGTTGTTGTTGTGGCGATACTGACCGAGGACAGCAACTTTGCTGCTAAGGAGGTGGCAGGGGCTGTCACGAGTGGCTTGGTTTCAGTCTCGACCTCGGCGTCATTAACTGTGGTGCCAGGTCTGATCTTCGCGGCATCTGAGAAAGAGGCCGTGACAATGATGGAGAAGAAGCCGGAGGCTTGGGCGGACTCTGCCCTAGCGCTTGCCAAGGGTGGGGACTCCTGCATTGTCACAACTATCAGCAGCAGCAGCAGCAGCGACACCACCACCACTATTACCACAGCGGCTGTCGCCCCTCACGCTGAGGTAGTGCCCGAGGCATGCATCGTCAACACTGCTGCCAATGCTACGCCGGAAAAGGAAACGGTGGCGACCCCGAGCGTAACAGAGCAAATGGGTGAGTTGTCCCTGGGTGCCAAGGCCCGGGCGCGGGCTGCTGCGTTTGCGGCAGAGAACGACGCCCCTATCCGTCGTCCGTCTCACCGCGGTGGGGGTCCTAGCTCTATTATCTTTGGTTAGAGAGTGGCAATCTAAGGTGTGATTGTCGCGGTTGAAAGTAAGGAGTGACTGAGAATTTGTGCGAATGTGGTTAAGAGGAGGGAATGGAAAAGGAAGGAATGAGAAGAACGGAAGTGAATTAAGAGCGCGTCAAAACATCGCCAATATACCAAAAGCAAAGCAGCAAGAGGAGACAAAGAGACACAGAGACAGAGAGAGAGACTGAAAGACGGAACACGAGAACTCAAGGTGGCAATAGCTTTTATATCTGAGAAGCAGTGATACGAAGGCGAGGCCTTGCAAGTGTATGATGGTGAGTATATTAAATTTCTATTATTGGGTGGCAGAGATACTGAAAAGAAAGCAGGGACGTGTAATCGATGCACATAGAAACACATACGTGACAACATCGCCCGTCGCCATTGAGGGTGGGGAGGAATGGAGTGTCGAATAACGCGGAGACGATGATAAAGAGAGAAAGAAAGCAAAGTCAAAATTCCAAAAAGACATTTTTTGTTCGTTCTTATGAACTTATTCCATTCGGTGAAATTCTTCCCCGGTTCTGAAGATTTTTGTTCAATGCTGCATCACTGTGTCTATCTTCTGTCAGTTGAGCGCATCTTTAGACATCGCTTTTGAATTTCTCACGATATAACGTCTCTTCACTTTTCAATTTCTTTCTCCTTACATCTTGCTGTTTCTCTCCACCCTCTTATCCCCAAAATTCTTCTGTTCTATTTCGCTATTGCCATCACCGCCATCCCATACGGCAATGGTGAAGTGTGTGTACACAAAATTGGACCCCTGTCGGCCGTGTATCTTCTTTCTCCTTGTCGTTTTTCCAGTGTAATCCCTGATTCCAAGACCAGCGTGAAGTTCGACAAGACCATATGACCCGTCCCACCTCAATTCTTCTTCTTTCCCGCCCCCATCCCCCCCATCAGCTCCCGTTCCAAATTCGCAAACGGCTTCTCAACCAACAAAAAGCCCACCGCGGCAAAAAGGAAAACTGTCGTCAGGAGCCCCAAAAAAGAAAACGACACCCATATCGGCGACCAATGAGTGGGAACGATCGCATCACCATAGACTAAGAAAATGATTGCAGGATGCAATAGGTAAGACGCAAAAGTCAGCCTCCCCAAAACCGCACACACTGAATTTTCGAGCAATCCCTTAATCAGGCCACCATACCCTTGAAAAAGCAAGAAACACAATAACATCAAGCCCACACACCAGGCCGACCGAGACAAGGCCAAGTAAGACGAATCCCAAAACGGAGCAAGTGGCTTATGGTAAGCCGGCTGTCCCCCATAACACGTCAGGGACAATAGCACAAACGCAACCGAAAACAAACCAGCAATCGGCCAAGTCAGCCGCTGCTTTCGATTCGTCGCAAAGATGTTCGTGAACCAATTGCCCCGGCTCCGTTTCGCCACAACATCAGCAACAGCCGCCGTATGATCCAACCAGAAAAAGGCACACAACACCCCAATCAAATATACAGGTGCCCTCGACCACGCCTTGAAGTAATAATCAACCTGGTAATCAGTAATCTCTGTAACCTCCGTCCCAAAGATGAATTGACTGTCGCCTTTCACCAGACCCAGCCAATAGGCGTAAATCGTGCTGGCTGTCCACAAGGCCAGCGGAACCACGTACCCAACCGTCTTGTTCTTCACAAACGCCAAGGTAAGGAAGGGGAGAAGCAGGAAAAGAAGGAAATCAACGCTCATGTACCACGCGACTGGATAGCACCCCATGACGCCGTTCCAAGGAACCAAGGTGTTGATATAGAGAGCATTGCTCCACCACCATTTCCGGCACTGTGGGAGGGAGGGAGGGAATGAAGAAATGGATTTGAATGTATTTGAAGGCAGTCTCGACTGGCAGTCTGGCCTTAAATTACTCGTTCATCATCAAAATGGTGAAGACAAGAGTTACGTGCAGCTGACACAGGCACGGCCCTCGCTCTATACCCCCTTCCACTCTCTGCCCTCACCTCGTCATAGTCCTGCTTCAACAACCCCCAGTAAGGACCCGAATTCACCACCTTCTGCACTTCCAAATACATGGCCAAGATATAAAAATATAGCGGGGACAAACGAAGATACCGATGCAAGTAAAGCATAGGCACCCATGCCCAGCCCAACTTCTTCTCCTGTTGCTGCTGTTGCTGCTGTTGCTGCTGTTGCTGCTGTTGGGAAAAAATGGAGAGGCCGTTCTCGGTCTTGGTGTAGTCTGCTGCGACAGGCGCGGATGGGATGGATAAGGATGACGAAGAGGGTGCAATGGATTTCTGCAAGTGCTTCGTCAGAGCGTATGCAGCGACAAAAGCACCAATGCAAAAAAATGTATCCACGCTGAATTCCGCAGATATAATGGCTTGGCCGGCATACGTCCCCAACAGCCCATCAGGCGGTAGGATCGCATCTTGGTTCGTATATGACGTGATCTCCGTCGGGAAAACAAACAGGTGCCCCAGCACCACCCACGACATACTGAACACACGCACACCGTCCAAGGCATTGAAGGGCCCGGGACGCGCCGGCCCTACCAAGCTCGGCCACGTCTTGTAGAGCGAAAAACAATCCAGCACCTTGCGGAACAAGGAAGGCGATGGCCGCTCCTGCTTCGACCCAACCCCATTGCTGTTGCTGTTGCTGTTCTTGCCATTATCAACTCCATTTCCCAACAGCTGCGCTTTCTCCAAATCCCGGTCCAACAAGGCATCCTTCTCCTCGCTGCTCCGTCCAGCTCTCTTCTCCATACCCTTCCCTCCTTCGCGTGCTCCCTCGTAGTCCAACCGGGTATACCCCTCATGGACCTCTCCTTCCTCCTCCTCCTCCTCCTCCTTCCTATCCTTCGACTCCCGCCAATCCACCCAAGTCCCACCAAGCACCAATAGCACCAACACTCCTGTCAAGACCAGCATCACATACGTTCCCGTCGTAGCGGGGAAAACATAATCCCCACATTGGCCTTGCACGTGCGAGAAATCTACTTGAGGCGCCGTGTCATTACTGCTTCTACTGCTGCTGCTGCTGCTGCTGCTGCTGCTAATACTACTGACTTCTCCGACAACTTGCAAGAGCGAATTAGTCACATTTACTAAATCTTCCAGCGAGCACTCCTGAGGCACACATACCCCGGCCCTCACTACTGTAGGAAGGAAATCAAGCTGCATCCAGCAATATTGAAATCCCCCGATCGCCTTACACGCGTCCGCGTCCCCATAACTCTGCACATGTCCCGAAAACAAATACATGGGAGGGACGCCCGTTTCATTAAATTCAGCAAACAGTTTCCCCATCACCCCAAACACCAGGGCCACTCGACCACTGGCCAATACAGCCTCCGCTCCAGCAACCGACTGAGTCGCAGCTTGGAGGGCTGAGCGACAAGACGAGCTGCTGTCACCTGGGGGATAATCCCTTCTGTTCCCCCACCGGCTGACACTGCTGCTGCTGCTGCTTCTGTCGCCGACAGTTCGTGCGATTGCTTGAGGAGAGGCTCCGTGTTGTTGCAAGCAGTCCCGGAAGCCGATTTCTTGTTGAGCACAATTGCGAACGAAGCCCCAGGTCGAGTCTAAACAGCCATCCAAACCATTGTGGGTTCGTAAGGCCTCCTCTAGGCAGAGCAACCTCGTGGCATTCGTCGTGGGAGAGGAAGAAAGGGAGGAGCGAGACAGTTCTCGGCAGGTTTCAATGGCACGGAGCGAAGCCAAGCAGGAGTCATAGGAGTCTGACGCGGTATAGTTGGCGTTGTTGTGGAGGATAATGGGGTTGAGCGGAAAGTGAGCAAGCGGGATGGGGTCCCATTTAAGTGATTCATTGCTACGATTGGGAATAAGGATGTGGCGTTGACGTTGAAAGGTGCCCAGAGAGCATTGATCACACAGCGACACTTCATGCATGACTTAAAGTGGGGCTCCATTTTTCCTTTTGCTCTATGCTCGACAATTTCCGTTGACTCTAAAAAGTACAGGGGGTGGAGGGCTAATCCCGGTCAGCGGAAGCATACAAGGGATCCAAGCGATGCGCACGGACACACAACCCGCAAAACTGTGCCGCGCGCAATGTGCCTCACGCTCTATTTGCCACGTGATTTCACTGAAGCTCGAGATACACACGGACGAGAACATGCATCAGCCCACCGGTGCTTTGCCGCCAGCACACATCCCATTCTGACGTTACCTGTCGTGACCACCAGAGCAGGCAACAGCTGTAGCAGCAGAAGCGACCACGGCGTGCCTATCTTCATTTTGATGCGCTTTTTTTCTTCAGACGTGTCTCTTTCGTCTTGTCTGTGTATGTGTGGCAGAATGGAACGAGGTTAGTCGGCATATGATGGGTGTCGACCCTCCGGGGGCGGGGGCGGACAAAAATACTCTTGCTTTATGGTCTCGTGGATCCAAAACAAAGGCATACGAAGGCCCTGCAAACACGGTTGTGTTCTTGGAACACCTCACGATGTGTTGCACAATCTTGAAAGAGGTCAAATGGGCGTCCGAGGACGCCGATTTGGTTTTTGCCGTGCATTCTCCCAGTGCCACGCACCTCCGGAGTCACATGGGTCCTGGTCGGGCCCTGACAAGAGGATGTTATCCCGCCGAAGGGAAGATCGGGTCACCCTGGCATAGGTTCCCCGCCCTCTTCTTGAGGCGGGATCCATTTTTGGTCTCGCCCTGTGCTGTTTGCCCGCGCAGCCTCAAGTGACGAAGGAATTGGAACTAAGAGATCGAAACAATGGATCAGAAACTGCACAGCAAGGGCTCAGGCTATCGTCGGCGAAATCGAGCGAGACCGCTTTCCCTTTCTCTCTCTCCACAGATACTTAGTGTCCTGTTGTCCGCAAGTACTGACTCCACTCCCCATCCACATGTCCCCTTCACAGCCAAGCTAGTTGTCCTCACCACTTCCATTCTAGCGCGGGGAAAGGGAGCCGATGCCAGGAGCCGCCTGCATAAACGCAGGGAGCAGGACGACAGTTGACGCAGTCAACGCCCTTCCAGCAACAAGCACCACATCCAGGTGAGTTGCATACTTTCCGCTTTGATCTAGCCATGGACATCCTTTCCTTGTTCATCTCGCAACCACAGGAACTGATTTCCAACGTTTGTTCAATCACTGCTATTGCCCATCTCAATTCACACACAGAACTACTTCTTCAACTTGGGCCATTCATTCCTCTACCCGCCGCGGTCGCCGCGCACCCACCTCCACATCCACCCTTCTTCTCCTGGCCATGCCATTCCTCCTTGCCTCCACCTTGACTCGCCCAGCATGCCTCGTGACCGCCTTCGTCGGCCGTCCACAGGTGCTGACCGTCGCACGTGCATCCACTCGCGCACGCACCGCCGCCACCTTCCGGATGATGGGTGCTTTTGGCGGCATATCCTCCCAGCCCTTTTCTTCCCCCGCCATCACGCCTAAAACGCCTTCCGGAAACAGCAATGACGGCAACAATAATGCGCTGGATCTGGCCGAGTTCCGTCGCTTGGGCCTGGGTGAGGAGGTTCTGGAGGGCTTGCGGGCAATGGGCATTAAAGACCCCTCCGTTATCCAGCGGATCGCAATTCCCCCCGCCTTGAAGGGGGAAGACATCGCCTTTTCAGCTGCTACCGGTTCTGGCAAAACCTTAGCATATCTCTTACCTATCATGCAGCGGCTAAAGTGGCAAGAAGCACAAGAAGGGTATGCACGGCAGTCCTGTCGACCGCGGGCGTTGATTCTGGTACCGACCCGCGAGCTAGTCACTCAGGTGGTGGAGGTCACAAAGGCACTGAGTCACGTCGTCAAGTTGAGCTCGTGTGGGTTGCATGGAGGAGATGATTTTGGGGTGCAACGGCGGAGGTTGGGAGGGATGGTCGATGTAGTGGTGGCGTCGCCAGGGAGGCTGCTGCAACACTATGAGAAGGGGCATGTATTTTTTTCGCAGGTCACCAACGTGGTGGTGGATGAGATGGACACGATGCTCAAGGATGGGTTTGGACCCGATTTGAAGCGGCTAATGGTGCCTTTGGAAACAAAGAGCAAGCGCGATAAGATCCAATATTTAATGGCGACAGCCACATTGACTCCCGCTGTCAAGAAGCTGATGGTCGACGAGGGCAATTTCCCTAAAACGCGTTTTTTGCAGTCGGAGGATGCTCACAAGTCTCTTCCGACGATGAGGCATATCATGCTTGATACCAAGGGCGGCGACAAAGTACAGCTCTTGCTGGATGTCGTCAGCCAGAGCAGGCAGAACGGGGAGAGGGTCATGATATTCTGTAATACCGTGGCGAGTTGCCGAGCGACGGAGCACGCCCTGCGTGAGGTGGCTTTGTCCTCCGTGTGTTACCACGGAGACATGCGATCAGATGAGCGAGCGGCGGCGCTCGAGAAGTTCAAGACGGGAGAGATTTCGTTTTTGGTCTGCACAGATATTGCGTCCCGCGGGTTGGATATGCCGTTTGTGGAGCACGTTGTTATGTTTGATTTTCCCTTGAACCCCATCGAGTACTTGCACCGTTCTGGGCGCACAGCACGCATGGGGGCCAAGGGGAAAGTGACTAGCTTGCTGACCAAGCGCGATAAAGTTTTGGCCTCGGCGGTGCAGACGGCAGTGGCAAAAGGTCTGCCGTTAGATGCGCTCTCGGCACGGAAGCGGGATTATGAATCGGGCGGCAAGTTGTCGGGCCTGTCGTCGGGCAAAGTAGGTTCGTCGAGCAAGGGCAACAAACACACCAAATACGTGGCAAATGGGCAGAAAAGCGCCAGTGGTCGCGCAGGAAGCAGTGGAGGGCCCTCAGAAAGGGGCAAGAGAGGGCCTGGGCGGCCGTCGTCGGGTTCATCCTCGTACGGACCATCGAGAGGCGGTGCTGGCGGGGGAGGGGGGGTAAGAGGGCGGACGTCTGCAGGGGCAGGCGCACGTAGGCGGGGCAGTGATAGTGGGGGCGGTGGGCGATAAATGTAGAGTGAAGCCGTATTTTTGCGTGTGTATGTTATTACAAAGAATTAATGTGTTATTTACTTGAAAGACAAAAGAAGTCCTCCTCATCCTGGAAGAGGGCATTCAAAAATGGGTGCTGGTGAGAGCTAAGGTAATGTCCACAGATGCCACGCTTATGGATCGCTCTCATCGCATATGACTGCAGCTTCTCATCCTGCTCCCTGCTGGGAAGAATGAGTAGTTGACCAGCCTGCGACTTCAATTCTGCTAGGCGGCGGCCCACAAGCATAAGCACAAGGTCCATCCAATCATTTGAATCCAGCACTATACCGTTGGCGGCTTCAGCGTAAGCCTCATACGGGATAGGAGGCGCAGTGGAAGGGGAAGAGGAGGAGGTAAGCCGCAACGGCTCGGATGACGTCTTGTGCGGCTCCGGTGCTACCACTGCGCTTGTGTAAACACTTGTGTTTGCAATTGTCTGCGGATAAATTGCACGCGATAATGTTACGATAGTAGGAAACTACATAGAAAGAAATTACCCACTGCGCAGACACCTGTCTTAATGAGAAAGACAAAAAACGTTGTTCTCCGCACATTTCGTAGCTCGACGTTTAAAAAAAATGCGGCGGAGATAGATACACGTACAGTAGCACGCCGTCTCCACCTCCCCACACCTCAGCCCCATCCACTCTACGACACCAACTCCCACATATCACTACTTTACCGCACAACAGACAGGATGTTTCAGCTGGCCATTATCCGGGACTCAATCAAGGTGCCGCCAGCGTCCTTCAACCGGGACCAGGTCGAGGTATGCACATTTCTTGTCCTCCATTCGTCCTTCAAGTCCCACCTTGGACCCTCCCTCCCTCCCGCACACAACCCCTCACCATTCTCCCCCTTCATCATCCCTCCCCCCGACGCTAGGTTTTGACGGAGGAAGTAGACCGAAAATATGCGAATCGCATCGTGATGGACGTTGGCCTGGGTGTGTGCTTGTACGATTTTGTAGAGATCGGGGACGCCTATCTCTACCCCTCCGACGGGGCGGCGCACCACCGCGTGACATTCCGCTTAATGGTCTTCCGTCCATTCATTGGAGAGGTGTTGGTAGGCCGCGTGGCGCAATGCAATGAAAATGGCATCAAAGTCAGCTTGGGGTTCTTTGACGACATATTTGTGCCGTCGTACTTGCTCCAAACGCCCTCGGAATTTGATCCCCGGGAGAATGTGTGGGTATGGACGTACAACAGCGATGAGCCCGGCGAGCCCGCCGTGCGATACCCTATGGAAGTGGACGAAGCCATTCGTTTTCGTGTCCGCTCCATAAATTTTGCGCATATCAAGCACAGTGGTAGTAGTGGTAGTAGTGGGGCGGTGGGGGGGTTGGGAAGCGTGGCGACGGGCCCTGTGGGCAGCATGGGCAATCCCACAAATCCCAAAGTAGAGATAGAAGTGGGAGGGATGGTTGGATTGAGAAGGCCACGGAGTGATACCTTGACAGGGGACGATGGCGCGGGTGGACCGGTGGCACCGATGCAGTTAATGGGGACGACGAATGAGGATGGGTTGGGGATGTTGGCGTGGTGGGGATAGAGAGAAAGCAGAAACAGAGAGAAAAGGTTGTATTGTACATACACAGACGGAAAGCAACCGTCAAAACAAAGAAGTTCTAAAATGAAACAACGTTTTCGGCTCTCCGAGTCTCATTTCTGTATTTTGGCGTTCACTAGCTGGTTGTGCCATAGCGTGTCATACCTACCTATTTAATGTTCTCGCTATCTCTTCCTCTCCCTTCCCTCCTCGATCTTCACCCCACAATTTTTCTTTCTTCCTTCCTTGTTCGTCACCAACCTGTTTCCCTCCTTCGCCTCCTCCTTTTCCTCCCCCCATACCAACACTTTTGCCCAAGGCTCCGCCTCAAACAATCTTTCATAGTGCCTTCTCATGGGTTGGAATCTTTCCTTTTCCCATGCCTCCCTTACCGCCTTCGATCCGCCCACTCCTTGCACAATTTCCCCAACCCACAGCTTCACCGCATTCTCCTCTTTCTTCTCCCTCTCCTCGTCGGCCTCCCCTCCTCCATCCCTCCTCTTCGGCTTAAGAAACGCCCCTCGCGCCATCCAGCCCAACAACAACCGCATAACCTGCTCGTGACAAAATGACAAAGAACAAGGCTCAGGTATAAATGGTAGCTGCTTCACAAACAGAGATAATAACAAATCGCGAAGTTCGTGATCCAAGGGAGGACGCGTCGAGGCTGTGGTCGTCGCTGCAGAAGTATTGACAGCAGCACCACCTGCCGCCTTGGCTGCCACTGCTGCTGGTGCTGCTCCTGTTACCCTGGCCTTCTTTCTCGGCACTCTTAACAAACCGGCGCTCGCCAGACAAATCCACAGGCCCCGGTCCTGGGGGTCGGGTGTTGCAAGCAGCATCTCACTCCTCTTTTTCCGGTTCAAGTGATCGAGCAGTGCTGCCAGGGTCTTGGCTAGAGGGGTCGTCCTTGCATCATCAGCAGTCGCGAGGCTATGACACAATGAATGACTTACCATGCACAACAAAAGCGGAGAAGGCTGCCTAGCTTTACACGATCGGTATAACCTCCCCACGCTCTCAAGCATCTTTTCCTGTACCTCCTCCTTGTCATGCGGCTGCCCCTCCCATCCCTCCGTCGTTCCCTCGTATTTCTGTGCTAGGTTCACATGCGCAAATATTTCTAATAAGCTGGGTAAAACAGTTCGAGCAGCTTCTTGTACATCATTCTCAGCCGCGAGCTCTCCATCCTTGTCTCGGACCAGTAACGGACTAACTCTTGCGTCAGGGATCGAAAACCCTGGAGGAAGATTAGGGGGGCGCGGGGCGACATTGCCTGCCTTCCCTCCCTTCTTCGCCAAGAGCATAGTAGGGGTGGCGGGAGGGGCGGGAGGGCCGGGGGTTTTGTGCTTGTGAAGCACTAGTACTAGTTGTCGGCGGGCATCTAGTCCCAGGAAGAGGAGTTGAAGAAGGGAGGGAAGGAGAGGGTGATCCTTGGGGAGGCCATGTGATTTATACACCTCGTCCAGCTGTTGCTTCACTGTCTTGCCCAACACATGCAACACGAAGGGGTCAGCCAACAACATTAGTGCCTGCCCCCACATCTGCCCTTCCACCCTCGGCCGTCCCTGCAATGGTTGCGGCACCGTCGGATCCCTCCCTCCTCCCCCTCCTCCTCCTCCACCACCGATGTCCTCCCCGGTACTCACAAATGTCGACGTCGTCGCCTTACTCACCAAATCCCCCCCACCTCCGCCTGCCCCTCCTCCTCCCCCCCCCCAACTCTTCCTCTTCTCCATCGCGCTCTTCACATCCACATTTTTGAATTTTACCTTATATTTCATCCAGTTCTTCTTCATCCTCTCCGCTCCCACATAAAACGTACTTCCAACGGGGTTGAAGGCCATGCAGTTGTCAAACACTCTCTCCGCGTCCTTATCGAATGCCTCAAAACTGGTATAGAATCCTCCGTGACCTCCCTCCTTTCCCGCCTTGATTCTCTTTTTCATCGTCCCCAGGTCCATAGGGTGAGGGACAACGGCTATGTAGGCCTGCTCTATGTCAGGCCACACTTCCCACACAGGCTTAGCGAACCATCGGGTGTCTGCATCGAGATTAATTAAATAATTCATCGAGTCCTCGAGGGCGTTTTCGAGAGACGGGATTTTGGACCAAGCCTTCTCAGCAGCTGCGGCTGAGAGGTTCCCGGGGAGTTTGAGGGTCAGGCCAATGCTGCTACTGCTGCCGTTACCAGTAGTAGGATCAGTTGTGGGCATTTTAGTCTTCTTTTTTCCCTTTGCCTTCGCTGTCACCCCTCCAGCTCCATTCCCTGCAGCCGCTACTCGCTTCTCCTGTGCCGCCGCGGTCGCTGAGTCACAAGTGGCAAGAATTGCCTTTAGGTGCACCTGGACTTGAATCAAGCCCTTCCCTTCGACTGTTCCCTCCTTCACCCACTCTTCCAGGGCACGTGCTAAGTGGGTGAGGCGCGTGATGATGGTGGCACGGCCTGACCGGGCTTGAGCGAGGGAGACTTGGAAGTCGGAAAAGAGGGTGCAGAGGGTGGGGTCCCCCTTCGACGCGTACTCCTCTAGGACATAGCGATTGACGACTTGCTCGAGTTTGTCATTATCGTCAGTATTAACACAGGACACGAGTTGGGCAATGGACGGGTTATCCTGCCTCCGTTTATTGGTATTGACCCCCTTGCTGCTGCTACTGCTACTGCTGCTGTTACTGCTCCTATTGCTACTGCTGCTCAAGGAAAGCAACGCGACCACATCATGTGCCGGCATGACAACCGAGGCTCGATTCCCCAAATATGCATCCACCATACCCACCAACCCCCTTCGAAACAACCCTGGATGCGCCTCCCACGCCTGTTGCTTCACTTTCATCGGCAGCCCCTCCAGAATCTGCGGACGCGCCGCCAGTCGGTCCAGAAATCGAGCCGGCACTCGTCGTAGTTTTACAATTATTCTCTCCGGGATTGACTTCAGCTCCGCCATCGTCAAATACCCGAAGCTCTGTGCCAACAACTTCTCCAGCTGTTGTTCATCCGTACACCTATCCACTCTCTCCTCCAAACGTGCCCGGAGATCAGTAAATAAATTATGGTACACTTGCAATCGAGGGACACCCAGCACATCAAGCATCTGCAGTGCAGGCCCCGCTTCTGGAATGGACAATAGACCATTCTCCGCTTGAAAACGATGGATGAACGCGCGGGGGTCACCTTCCCGCAGCCCTCTTTTGATAAGCGACCGGCCGGCGGCGTTTCCGACTGGGGGACCACGGATCTGCGTCAGCTCCTTGGGGCTGGTAGAAGGCAAGGTGCGGATGGATGACTTGGGGGTGTTTGTTATAAATGTTTTCCTCTTGAGGATTGGCTGTGTGGAAAGTGCGGCAGGGGCTGGGCTGAGTGGAATTTCAGCAGCAGCTGCTGATGCTTTTGCTGCGGTCATTACGGATATAGGAGTGGAGGCAGTGTCGGAGGGAGATGTTGTCTGGACTGCAGGGGTTGCTACCACTACTTCCATGCGCGTGGAAGGGGTGGGTGATCGCAGAAGAGTAGCAGATGACGGAGGCTGAGGAAGAGGAGATGGTGGGGCGTGCGCGGTTGTAACTGTTGCTCTATTTGTCGTCCCTACAACTAGCTTGGGCTTTGCTGTGGCAGAGGAATTGAGGGCAACACCCCATTTAAGCCGCACGGGTGCGCTTGTTTCACTAGCTGTAGCTTCAGGCACAAGGCTCTTCAAAGTGAGGGCTGGACCAACGCCTGGCGGCTTGCTTGCTGTAATCGTCACGGGCGGGGCAATCAATTTAAGTTTCTTCCCTCCTGTTTCTCCTCCGCCACCGCTGCCACCGCCACCTAGACTCAACTTCGGCAATGCCCGTTTCTTGGTATCTCCATCGACAACACATTCGCTTCCGTCCATCGCACCTGTGGTTTGTGTGGGTGACCCCTTTCGGAATGTCGGCAGCACACGCTGCTTTCCATCGACATGGACACGGTTGCCACTGTCTCCCCCCTCGACCGTCGCTGCTGCTGCTGCTGCTGCTGCTGCTGCTTTATTTGATGAGTCCATCAATTTGGCTTCGGACAAGGACCCGCCGGAAGCTGAGGCTGTCAAGGCGGTGGCTCGTAGCTTGAGGACGGTCGGGCCAGGAGCACTGCTCTCGGGGACAGAAAGGAATATTGGTTTGCTGAAGCTGGCATCGGGGGGTTTCTTGTCATCCTCTCCTGCTGCTTCCATGAGTTATCGACTGCGCCCTGTATGTAGGGTGAAGGGGGGGGTGGGGGGGACTTGTCTTCCCATAATCGAAGGAGTTTGGGCGTTTGAGCGATGATGCGGTCTCCTTCTAAAAAGTACTCTTTTAGACGGAGACCGCATCAATCCACAAACTTGCCAATCTCACTTACATGACCCTTACTACACCACGCATGACTCGTACCGTTGTACACGTCAGGCCTGCCAGCGTCTTCCTAGTTGCACGTAACCGAGAGCTCCAAGCATCGTCTTCGCTCGGGGGCGTACGTACGCCCTCTGTCCCTCCAGACTCTGCTGCACTGTCATCCTTAGGCTCTCAAGGTACGAGCCAAGCGACATCACTGCGTACATCACTGCGGTCCTCTGTGCTGATGCGCTTCATATCAGTGCAGTCACCGAGGTCCAAGTTGTCTACCTTCCGCAGCCGCCTTACATATCTTCACTTTCACACTCCTTACACAGCTCTTCATACACTATGGCTCAAGGAATGAACAAGCTGAGCAAGAAGGGTTTGGCCGCCCAAAAGGGAAAGAAGGCGCACGCCAAGGCTAGCAGCAAACGGACTGCTGCTAAAAAAGGAAGTGAGTTGAGTTGGGGTTGATTTCTGATTCTTTTTTGCGAATAATTTTACTTGACCTTTTTTTTAGTGCATATACGGGAGGGCTGTTCATGGCAATTGTCGAAGCACGCCGACAACGGTTTGTGCAGAGAATGACACCTCTATGGTCAAGGCGCTAAGGTCTTCCGCACATGAGCCATCCCGGGGCTTGTGCGGCTTTGACGCATGTATGCCCGTCCCGGACCACGATAGTATCAGTCGGTAAACCCCCTGTCCCTGCGTGTCCCTTTTTTTTGCTCCCCGCCTCCTTATTTCTTGCATGTGCTGATGATTGCTGAAGGTTATGCGAGCGACAATACCACAGCTTGTTCTTGCTGGTGATGTCCTCTCCTTTCTCCCGTGGCTCCACCCAACTCCCCCCTTCACACCCAACCTACCTCATCACCACCTCACATCTCCCTTACATTGCCAGACCCGACACAACTCCCAAAGAATATCCAACGCCGGGGTATGGCATTGGAACAAGCTCGCATTACCAAGGCCATAAATCAAAACGTCGAGCGAGTTTCTTCGGCCAGAGCGCTCAAGGCAGGGGACACTTTCTCGATGAATGACGTCAAGAGCATCGGCAAAGAGTTGAATCGGGATATCCGTCGAGAGGAGATGACGAGGAAGAAGACCCGGGTGGAGGAGAAGCTGGCAGAATTGCAGGCGAAGATAGATGCTTGAGGTGATCAAGGGGAATATTATTTTTGTCTCATGTTTTACCGGTACGAGTCCAAAATGGAAATATACTTGTTTCAATTGTTGTGTTTCTTTTCCTATATTTTTTATTGCTCTTGGTGGCCATGTCTCTGAAGGAATATCTTCAGCATGAGGAGATTGCGAGGACCTTATTACAACATCTCTACGTACGCTGACTGTTTTTTCTTTTACGTCTGTTTACTTTTTTTTCTTCGCCGTCATCTTTCCTCCTTATTTTTGTTTCCACACCTTTGGCGACGGCGACTAAGCTATCGAAATCCCGTCAGATTTATATCTCGGCGAGGTTGAGGAAGACGCAGACGACAGTGAGGTCGAAGATGAGGATGAGGATGAGGGGGAAGACGTATCATCTCTGTCCAATGTACCCAGCGCAATGTCCTTCAGCGTTATCCTTACGCGCTCCCTAGGACTGATCGCCTTCGGATCACTTTTCACCAATATCTGGCAGAGTCTCGTGGCTGTCATGCTACCCGGACAACAGACTAATCGCGCTTTATCCGCATAAAGACAGATGAGGCATATCCCATAAATCGGGAGAAAATACGAGAGGAAAGAGATGATAACACTTGAGCTCCCAAGTAGGTTCCCCAGAAGAGAGATGCAAATCAGGGCTAGAGATAGACAAAGTGTCCACCACTTGACCGTCAGACCTTTTGCGATAAGCAAAGGGATGTGTTTGGGGGAGTTTTTCAAGAGCATACTCCCCATTATAAAGGTTGCGAGGACACCTAGAAAAGCCATGGAATACATTCCAGCGAGCTCAGTGACTTTGCCGTCCATGGCCACGATGAGTGCGATGCACAGAAGGAGAAAGGTGAAGATGATATAGTGATTTGTGCCACGCCATCCATTTTTTCGGAGGAAAACGCCGGGAAGACATTTGTCAAGGGACATTTGAAAGACGAGGCCATCAAGTCCGACGAAGGCCGTGAGGACCGCTGATAAGGGAAGCAAGGTCGATAGAGGGAGTGAAAGAATGGATGGTGAGAAGACTGAAGAGGGGGAGAGAGTTTGAGAGAGAAATATGGCATGCTCAAGACGTTGAGTAGCTCAGCATACCTCCACTAAGGACACAAAAAGCCTCAAGCGACATCCAATCTGTAAACAACTGGGCCATCGAGCTTCCCTCTCCGAATATCCACTCCCCTGACACCATGGCCATGCGGCTCAAAACAGTATCACTGTTAGCATTGATCTCAGGGATTGGAAGGATGGAGATGGCAAGGAAGGAGAGAAGGGGATTGATGACTGTCACGCCAACCCAGAGATTCCACAGACATTTGATGAATGTCTCGGAGTGGAGGTGTTCGATGCATTGTGCCTAAGAGGCGGCAGGAAGAAAGAAAGCGAGGAAGGGTGAGAGGGTGAGAGGGGAGGCAGAGAGATGTGTGAAAAAAAGGAAATTCGAGAGATAGGACACAAATATGACACAATCCAAAATATGGAAGTTTGACCATTGATAGACACAGACGTAAAAGCATGCTGCACATTTAAGCGATCCTTAAACGTAAAGGTTTTCAAACCCCAAACAGCCACAATATTCAGCCATCCGCCCTCCGAACCTCTAACTTACCGTCGTTTCATAACCACTCACACCCAACATCGCTGATGAGAATCCCAAAAATAGTGCTATCCCTAACGAAGAAGACATCTCACTTCCCGCCATCGTGATCTTCGGGTAAGGCTGGTCAATATTAAGCCACAGGACCGAAAAGCCTTGTGAGGTAGCAACGGCAAAACAACTGACAGCCAGTACCAAGAGGGTGATACCGTGCACGAGGAAAATACCCAAGGCAATGCTCGAAGACTCTTTAAGTCCCGTCAAGACCAAGGCAGCGAAGAAGAGGAGAAGAAGAACGGAAGCTAAGACAGGAGAATTCATGTCAATCACCTTACTCAGGTAATCACATGCACTCACAGCAGACACCACACACGTAGCAATATAACTGATAATGGAAAGAGTGGCCGCCAACACTGCCAAGGGTCGGGGAGCAACATGTGCCAAGACATTGTAGCTGCCACCGTTTTGAGGGAAGGAAAGCACGGCCATCGCGTACACGTTTTTAATAAGATACAATACAAGAGAGACAAAAATGAAAGACAGAGGCGCTGCCTTTCCCGCTTTTTGCGTCACCAGTCCGATTGTATAGAGGCAGGAGGACAGCAGGTCATTTCCGCACAATGCTGTTGCCGACCACTCTCCCAACATGTTTTTCTTTTCCGGACCGCCACACTCGCTGGTGCTCTCACCTTTTCTCCGCCCTCCCTCCTTTCCTCTTTCTGACATCCTTCCTGGCTTTTCGATCATAATTCCTGGGACACCTTCTTCCACCAGCTTCTGATCCAAGGCAGACCAGTCACGTATCTCGCCGATGCTTGGTCGTCCCGTATTGCTACCAGCGCTGCTGCTGTTGCTGCTACAACTCCCACTGCTGTAGCTACTGCTTCCGTTGTCGCTGCTATGAACAAAGCCTGGTGCCTTCCTCGACATACTTCGTTGTCGCGCTGAGATCGGACTGGTCACATGAGAGCCATCAACCCCCAAGACATTTGATGGATTTGCTGTTTGGGTTTAAGGACGAAGGAGGATGACAATCAGTATTTTGATTTGCTCGTCTGCTCACGCGAGCAGTCCATGAACCAAAAAGTGCATGACTGTAGCACTTTTTATCGCTTTGTCAGCCCGTCGTGTGTTTGCATATGGTGCGGAAGATCGCACTGTAAAGAGATGGTGGTCCTGAACAAGCTATCGACCATCCCTCCATTTGTCTGCGAGGTCTGCCATTCCTTTTACTTACTACTCTCAGCCACTGTCGATGACCCCATCTTGTTGGAGTTATAGATGGCCCTTGATATTTCAGGGGTGTTATTACGGCGGATGACGCCCTAGCTACCCCCTAAGCGAGATCACTGTCGAATGACTAGCCTGCCCTGGGTCTCTACGCAGCCATTCAGCCTGCTGGAAGAAATGAGTTTCGTATATGGAAATGGGAAAGAATTTAAAAAAGTCCATTGTCAGGAAAGTAGAGTAGAAGCTTCTAGGCTTGGCCTTTGCGGCAAGCAAGCAGTCATGCTCGGAAGCATATTAACTGCTTTTCAAACCTGTCCTGCTCGGAAGAATCGTAACAGCTTTTCAAACTTGAGGCTCCTCGTTCTGATCTGGTGGTTCTGGGGCCCACGACGCCCAAAATCGACGGATGAATGGTTGCATATGTCGTTGATATTGACTGTAAATCGGGATAATAATTGTCTCAGAAAGTCTAAAAGACCTTGAAATGGGTTGAAGTTATTCCAAGAGCGGCACTGCCGGACGAACGAAGGCATCATGGCGCCTAACTCCCTTCTCCTGTCATGCTGGTTTTCGACGCTTGCGGGGGCTTTGAAACTTCCTTTTTCTTATCCTCGTTTGGCCCCCTCAATTATGCGGTGGTGATCGGTCCGCACCCCAAAACTGATGGATGGTAAGAGAAACACAAAATCAATACGAGGAGCCCCTGGTCATTTCTCAAGCCGTGAGTCGGACCAAGTCCTTAACCCTTGCATTGCTCATATCTATAGGCATCTTACGAGCTTTGGTACCTTACTTGGTGCCATGGCAGGCGATGGCCGCAAGCGAGACAGCAAAGAGGCGGTAAGTTTTCCTCAGTCTAAAGGGGGCCTTGCGGCACATGCCCGTCACCAACACGCCGATCCCCAGTTACCAACTCACAGCGAGCTATCCAGCACCTCTTTTTTAATATACGGAGTTGGAGTCGGGGCTCTTTTTGCATACATCAAGTCTATTGTCAAGCTGCAGGCAAGGCCGTCATCGCCACCACCATCACCACTAGGGGCGTTTGCGGATTCCACGAAAGGAAGACGACGACGTAGGAGGATTCGATACGAGCATGAGGGCTGGTACGACGCTCAGCACCACGGCCGCGACGAGCTGCTTTTGGTATCTTTCTGTACTATTACGGATACAAGCACTACTCGTAGTAGAAGTAGTAGTTGTAGCAGCAGCAGCGGTGGCCAGGAGGGGCCCTCTTGGTACCTCGGACGCGGCATCAGCGCGCCTGACCGCCTGACCTGAGCAGCATAGAAGCCTTCCCCTCTAATGTAGGGGTTGCCTAGCATTATGGCTGGTGGAGTATGGAGGGGCGGCCAAAATCTCATATGGGGCGTGTAATTATATTGTATCGCAGGAGCATCCTATCTGTTTTGAAAGACGGCGGTGAGGTAGGAAACGATATGCGATATCGACACATGGACACCCAAGCTGTCGCAGCACTTGAACCCCGCAAGCTGGCCTAGCAACGCTGAGTACGTCCAAGGGTACAAGGCCAAGGAAAAATCGATCTCGCATGCCTATAACCGAGAGACGACCGTGAACGACGCGCAGCAACCGTTGCCCGATATCCGCTGTATGCAGACGGGACAGCGTGAGATCGAGGAGCAGCGAATACTCCAGGCAACAATCCAGGTGGATCATTGGCCACGTGTGATGGCAGCAGCGCCATCAGCGGGAGGGGCAGCAACCATCGAGCCAATAAGGAGCAGCCGGTTCAGCATGCCCCCTGCCGATTCGTAAACGCTTACGCGTATAGCAAGTACATGAGGTGGAAAGCTTTGCAGGACTTTTATGACATGCTTGTCCACTATCAGTCCTCGGCTCGATTACGACATTTTGAGTTAGAGGAGCTGGCGGTTTATTTGGAGTCACATGGCTTTGGAGGGAAATGCACGACGGTGGTGACGCGTGAGGCGTTTATTGTTGCTTTTTTGGGTCGGTACGAAAGCCGATTGTTGCACTAGCACAACATGAAGCCTGATGCCCTCATCTCCCTGTGTCGGAATTCTTCCGAGCGGCGCCCTGTCTGCTTTGTGGTTGTGGTAGCCTTATTGATAGTCTTGGATAAGGTGAGTCGTCCTGCGGGGGGCTTGCAAGAGCCTTGTCCTAGCGCGTGTAGGGCCGTGGTAAGGCTTTTCCGTCTTAAGAGCGGCATCGCCCGCATTGGAACGTTATGGAGAATAATATCCAAAGAGCACGGCTGTTTGTCATTTGCAGTCAGACTGCACACGAGGCGATGAAGATGGCCGCGTTGCTGCGTCGGAAGTTTTTGCCCTACTGCTATTGCGTCGCGGTCTGAAAAGAGCTCTCCTCCTGGACGGATACGTCCCCTTTATCATCTTCCCGGTCCTCGCATTCTACAGTCTCTTCAAGCAGTGAGGAAAGATGTCGGCCCAATCTTCTTCTACAACATTTGCGATTTCGTAATTCGTGAACATGACTTTGAAAAGACCTTGGCCATTAATCCCCGCGCAGTAGGCCTCTTCCAAGAGCAGATGACAAGAGAGAAAATTCTGCGGTCGCTGGTGCCCACGGTGGCCGCTACTTAGGACTAAATTGGCCGAGCGGTGCTGAGGAGAAGTAGAGAGGGGAGGAGCAACAGAAGCTGTCAAATAAGGGCAAGGAGAAGGAGGTATCTTCCCTAGAAAATTGAAAAATCGTATCGACAGAATTACTGAACGTAACTAATTATTTTAGAAAGAAATAAAGATTATATATGAGGGGAGGGGAGGAAGGGGAGAGGAGGCTAACACCAACCCAGTAAAGTTTGGACACATACCTGCAGTGCTTTATGCTTTAAAGTATCTATCTCTGTCTTTTTGTGCCCACTATTTGGATATGCCTGCGCGCTTTGACACCACAAGGTGTCAATGTGAACTGCGCAAACAATACCCTTCACTGGTATGACAAAGATGTACTTCACAGGAATAAGCGAAGTGGGCATCTTGTGGCCTTCTTGCCCTTTTTGCGCCTCTCAATCCTTTGGCCGCCTACTTACGACTTCATTAGAGCTCTCTAAGGTCCTTGTAGATATTTGACATCATTTGCCACTGTACCTGAGCACAGCCTTGAGAATTATCGCGGCGGTCATTCCTGCCCACACAAAAGTATCCGTGCTTTTTCCCTTCGCGCTTGCGCCATCCCCATGATCATGTGTCCCTGACTAGACAGAGCGAAGAGGTGTGTGTTTTAAGCTCCCCGCGCGCGAGCACTCAGGCTTTTCATTAGTTATCTTCATGTTAAGCCTGTGGCAGCCCTTAAGAAATTGAGCAAGCGCTTTGTTCCGCTTCCCTTTGCCACCAGCCCACCATGTTTCCCGCCGCGCCTTGCAAGTGTATAATAAATAAAATAAACAACCCGCACAAACAACACAGCTTATTACGCACACACCCTGCAACAATGGCCAAGAGTGACACCAAGACACCTATCATCGTTGCCTCCCTTGTAGTTGTGGCTGTGGCCATCAGCGCCACCCTCTTCGTGAAGAAGGGCGGCATGGAGAGCGACGGTACGTACACTTGTACTTTCCCTAACTCAATTACGTTGGCGCTCGTCTGCCGTTCATCTTTGTCAGACCCTTTCTTATATAAGTACCGTTAGATCATTTGAGACGCCTCTTTTGAGCTATACCCTGACCGACTGTTGTATCGGACGCGCGGTATTTGTCTTGAGTGAAGGAGCTTGTCACGCTACCCACCCACACACTTGCTTTCACACCTGCCAATACCATAGATTTGAGTTGAATTCTCCCTGCATGTAATTTTAATAAGCTTACCGCCCAACTCGCCTCTCTTTTTCCTCTCCATTTACCACAGCCGTTAAGAAGGTCAAGGATTTCGTCAAGAGCGGTGTGGACAAATTGAAGGGTGCCCCCGCCACCGCCGCACCCTAAGCAATTAATCATTTTGTGACTCGAGTGCGAAGGAGAGCAGAGGGGATGCGAGGAGGTGAAAGTGAAATTAAAATCACGATGATGACGAGGGAGCCAGGAGTAGCTTTCCCACCTCCGTTTTTGGGAATGCTCTTTGTGAGATTTTGAGGGTGATGTTCGGTGTAGATGTTTTGAATCGCACATTCGTATTTCTGACTGGAATCATAAAAACATATGTATCAACTTTCATTCATCATCATCGATAAAGGGCATCATACGACTTAATTTTATAAATGAATTTTGAGACACGACTCGGTCTTTTGAAGGAGGAGCATAAAAGAGGGGTGTAAGGGAGGAAAGTGGGGAGAAGACGCGCTGTGTGAATGAAGGTAGTCTGAGTTCGTGTGGGATGTGCTTAGATACACATAAGCGTGTGTTTAATGAAGGGAATCCATTTTTGTCGCACATTGTGTGGGTTTGTAGCTGTGCACAGCCTTACGTGTGTGTGTTGTGTATGTGTGTGTATGTGTGTGAGTGAGAGAGAGAGAGGGAGAGAGTGTGTGTGTGTGTGTTTGTAAAGTGTGCTGAGACTTACACGGTGGCGCGGAGGGTCCTTATAATCATAGCGACGAATGAGAGGTGAAAAGAACAAAAGCTATTTCCTTAACTGCTGGTACTCCCAGTGCTGTGTTTTATCTTGTTAGATCTCGGTAGTTGATTTTGTTTTTTCTTTAAACAGTTTTTTTTTTGTCGTCGGGCGTGCCTTTGCTTCTGATGCTGTTTTCGCTGCCATAACTCTTCCTCCTGGAGCAATGGGAGTCTAGAACGAGTCGCACTCTCGGTTAGATCTTCTGTGTCTACAAACGCACGAAATACATGTATCTTCTCCCTATTTCTCTCCCTCTCATTTCTATCTATTCATAAGCACACCAACATCTATCATTCGTCTCCCTCATTCCTTTCACCCTTCCTTCCGTCTTCCTACGCCGCCTGGATCTTCAATGGTGACATCCGCGGAGCCCTACTTCCCTCCTTTTCCCCTACTGCCGTCGCCCGCGTGACCCACATATCCCCCGTCAAAAAGAAATCGGCTGGTTCCAGCCGTTGTAATTTCAAATCCAAGGGGTACCGGTACATCTCCAAGGTCTGCGAGCCCGAGTCCACGTGACTGTCATCTACATGCAATAGTGCCCACGCCTTGGGCCCCTTCGCTCGATCCACCAACTCCAACACCGCGAACGACCCAGGAGACAGATGCTCCACAGGTGTCTGCATATGCCATGTCCAACCCCACCACATCGACCTCCCCCGCTGCAAAGCAGGGTATGTCATCACCTGAGTCCGCTCCACCTGCTGCTGCTTCGACGAATAAACATTAATCTTGAAAAACGGCGCTGTCATTTTTTCAGAGTTCATTTCAGCCATCGCCAGCCTTTCCACAAAAAACGACACATATGAACAGCCAGGTAAGCGGGAGGGAGAGGGAAACAAAGCGCGATCGGCCGACATCTTCGTTTGTCCGGGACCCGTGAGCTTTGCACCACCACCCTGACGGGACTGAGCCATCAGATCCACCACAGTCTGATTGCCCTTATTCCGCAACGTGAGGTTCGCCCCCTTTTGGGCCAGCGCCCCAATCAACCGAAACAAAGTCTCGTTCGTCTCAGGCGACATTCCCCCCCCCATTGCCTCCAGGTCTTCCCTCATCCCTCCTCCCTTTCTACTCGTGCGTTGTTGTCGGACCACACCGCCACCTCTGCCTGACCCTCCCACAGCCGCCAAAGCCGCTAGATGCGCCGTAGTATTCCCATCCAAATCCTGTGCATTCACATCCGCTCCATTATCAATCAACCACATAGCCAATTGTACCATCTGCGGCTGTCCTCCCCCGGAGCGCTTTCCCTCCCGTCCCTCAACCGATCGCACCAGCGCATGCAAGGGTGTCTGCCCTGCCTCATTCATGCACGCCACCATTACCTCCCTCTGCTCGAGATTCACGTGCTGGATAGGGTGAGCTCGCCGACCATACATATGCGTGGTCTGCCCCATCACCATACGCAGCTTGGCAAGCCACCCTTGGAGATCCATCTCATTCTCAGCCTGGAAATACAGGCGGCCCTCCCTATTCCGCCGATCCAGCAGCAAGGGAGAGTGGATCTCAAAGGCAAAATCAATGTGATCGCACACCTTGAGCATGGAAGGTTTCAACTTAATCACCTTAGAAACAGGGCAATCAGCAGGGGCATGGTAGTACCGCAGTTCAGTATCCGTCAAGACACACCAGCGTCGATTAAACCGATCCGTCTCCCTCCTTTTTTTCAACCACCCTGCTTTCAGCCTATTGCTCTGGACCACCCTCGCCACCTGTCCCTCGCACTTTGCCCGGTCACACGCCAACTGAAGCTCTTCTGGGGACAGACCCTCGAAACCCCCCCTCCGACTAGGTACCGACGTCCTTGCCGCTGCTGCACCGAAACTGCCAATGTGCTTGTTGCTACCACCCACTTCCGCTACCTCTTGCACCTTCTGCTGCCGGTGAGAGGGCGTGTGTGCCAAGCTACGCGCAGGGCTATTGCTGACGCTGCTGGCGGCCATCGAGCCTCGTCCTATACCCATACTCACCCCAGGACGTTGTGGGCTACCTGGAGCAGTACCAGCAGCAGTACGAGCAGGAACAGCTAAAGCCTGTTGTGCCCGGGCGCTCCGTCGTCGGTCATCCCACGAATCAATCCCTACGCTCGCAATCCGGAAGGATGCCCGCGGCATTTCCCCTGTTCCTTCCCCCGCTCCACCTCCTCCAATCTTCCGCCGGTAATTTGGCACTCCCGCACAATTGCTGCTGCTCGCATCTTGCCACGCTCGCCTATCCAATCCATCACACACAGCCGCAAATTTCTTCGCTAAATCCAAGCTCCCCTTTCCAGCTGCCAGATGCAATGGCGTATCCCCCTGTCCATCCGTCGCAATCAAATCTTCATACCGTGGTTTTAATAGAGCCATAACACTTATATCCTCCGCCAAAGCCGCTGAATGGATCAAAGTCCTAAAATGTGCCTTTCGATCTCTTCGAATTGCCAACCAAGGTCTCTCATCTAGCATGCGATGCACAGTCGAGACCTTGCCTGCCCCCGCTGCCAAATGCAGCTTATGCACCCGCCTCTCCTCCAAAATCACGTCGAGAAACCGCCGCACGACCCGCTGCAGCAACAACACCGATGTTCTCACTTGTTGATAAGCCCGTCGTGCCCTCACACCCCGTATCAAGCTTTGGAGCTTAATTATCCCCCTTGCCCGACAATAACGACGGCGTTGGGCGTGACCTCGTGCCATGGCCTGGATCTTGACTGCAGATTGATACTCCACATACTTATGACGAGCTGCTCTCCCCCTTGCCCATGCCTGCAACCGTACAGCGGCCCGTAGACGAATAAAAATCTTCCGGGCGGAGTAACGACGGGCGAGAGTTTGGATACGAATGGTGGCCCGGATGCGATGGTAAGCCTGTTGGCACCGGCAGCGTCTAACGTGGGCTTGGAATAGGACAATCGCAGCCAGCGAACGGCGTTTCAGACGACAGGCCAAGGTGCAGCGTGCCTGTGCCTGTAGCACAATAGCTGCTCGCCGCCAGGCCAGAAATTTAGTACGGGTCTGGTAAGCTTTGTACTGCCCTTGGATGGTCAATGCTGCAGACCTCTCCTCCTTCTCCCGCTGCAGCCGTGCTTGCGTCCGCAGAGTGCAAAACGTTTTCCGCGCCGCCCACGCACGAGCCATCGTCTGAATGCGTCGGGCAGCCTTATGCTCTCCTAGCTCACGGACTGCCATCCTCATTCGTACCACGGACTGGAGCTTAAGAACAGCAGCCCTCGCCTGCTGAAACCGTTTTCGGGCAAGATTCCCTCGCAAAAAAGCTACCACAATGACCGACGCCAGCAACGCCCGATACTGCTTTCGCGCGAGAAATCCCCTTCCTATAGCATTCAAGCGCGTCGCGGCCCGTTCACGACGATACACACACCGAGCCAGGTAGCCACGCACCACGGCAGAGCAGATTGTGGCTGCCTCTTCCCTCTGCTGCTTCGCCTGGCGGGCCTTGCTGCTGTACAGACGAATTGCCAACCACCGTCGAGTGCACTTTTGCGCTGCCATCGCCCCTCGTAGCTCTCTCTTATAGGCGAGTAGCTGCCGATGCCCACGCCATATAGCCTGGATCTGTACGATCTGCTGCCGGTGCCGCAAGAATTTCTTCCTCAACAGATGCATGCGCACCGATCGCTGAAGCAGCAACAGCGCACAACGTGTGTGAAGATACCGTCGCACCCCTAGGAATCCCCGAATCAACGCCTGGATCCGCGCGGCGTGACTTGCGTAGAAATCCCGGATCGCATCCCTCAGCAGATCCAAGCCATTGTCCCTCAAGAAAATCTTTCGCTTCCCCAACTGAAACCCCCCCACAGGCAAGACTTTGGTCACGATCGCCTGGCACGCCGCCCTGTAATCCGTGGCTGTCCTGAGAGAAGCCGGCTTACATGACCCAAGCAACACATCGAAACGCCGATAAAAATCCTCGAACAAAATGCGCGTCGGATAAGCTTCCCGTCGAATTCGTACCACCTCCAACACCCCCGAATATCGCAACTGCTGCACGACCAACCGAGGACTAAAACCCCCCGCAGCTTTAATCGCATTCGGCTTGATACACTTTATATAATGCGGCTCCGTCGCCTTCAGCGTTGCTGTCAGCTCCTCCAGCTGTCTCCGGAAGGTACACGAAACAGTAAAGACGCCCGAAATCGCCCCAGGGCCAGGTGAGGCCACGTTAAGCTTCCCACCCACCAAGGCGCGCCCACGTTTGTTAGGGTCAGAAGAGGAGGTGATTGACGAGGATGAGGATGAGGTGGATGATGGAGGGTTGATGGATCGACCATCTAGGTCAACTTGTGGCTTAACGGCGGTTTTGTTGGGCGTTGGGAGAGGGGGGATGTAGCCGGGGGAGTCTGGGGTAGGCTTGTCTGTGAGGAGGTTTCTGAAGAATGCGTCATCGGAGAGTCGCCAAAGGTCAAGAAGATCGTCGTGGAGGGAATCATTGTTCTTTTCAATGAACCCAGCAGTGCTATAGGTGACTTGCCCCGCGAAGTGCTTGACGATGAATTCGTCGCTGTGAAAACGAGGCTTCGCGTAACACTCCACCTTACCCAGATGGGTGTTGTGGTAGGAAGTGAGCAAGGCGTCATTGTTGGCCTTTCTCCCCAACAGCCCCTGTTCTTCCAGCATGATCAACAGTCCCAAGGGTTTTTTAGAAATCAAATCGATCACCGGTTGATTATCCCGGAAAAAGATCACAGACCAATCCAGCTCCTCCGCTACGTACTCCTGCTGCTCCAACACAAACACATGCATGTTGAACTGCTGCTGCAACACCTCATTGGCAAAGTTGATACACAGCTGCTCGAAACTATTCCTGGTCATAATTTCAAAGCCGAAAATATCCAGGATGCCAATAAAGGACGCCATGCTTCCCGCCGATGCCGCTGCTGCTGTTGGCTTGGTGGTCGAGGAGGAGGAAGAGGCCATAGTAGCGTGGCAGGAGTTGATCTTCCGCAAGATCCAATGAAAGGCCTCCCCGTAGACGTATTTAATGACCGCTTGGACATTATTCCGTGTCTGGTCCACATTCAACGGAATCGTTAGCGTGGATCCTTGCGTGTGAGTGGTTCGACGTGTGACCCCCTGCACCAGCTTATCCGGCGTCACCCCCAACAACTCCGCAATCTCGCTCAGGGCCACATGAGGCGAGGACAACTGCACATGCTCCGCACCCTCCTCCCCCTCATCCCCGAACTCCAAATTCCCCAAATGTAGCAAAATGGCCAACAGTCGCCATAGGGCCGCCCGCTCCTCCTCGTTCACCCCTAGCGTAGCCAGGGCCTCGGCAACGTGCTCAAATTCCTCCCGGTCATCCACATCATCCAACGCCCAACATCCCCCCTGGGCCAGCATCCTATAATCTTCCGCACTGTCCGTCAATCTAAGCTCGGCCAATGTCTCGGCCGGCAGCCCCTGCAGCATCTCATAAAAGATGTGATAGTTCCGCTCATCGGGGTCAACATGCACGAGTCTCGATTTCTCCAACAAAAAATGGTCGGTCCATGCACCGACTAAGGTCCGCTTGGCGTCGTACTGCAACTTTATGTACTTTCCAAATCTAGATGAATTATCATTGCGTAGGGTCTTGGCATTCCCAAAAGCCTCCAACACAGTGTTACTCCGCAACAAGCACCGCTCTATCACGTCCCCCCCCCCCTCCCCGTCAGTAACAGTGACAGGCTTCGAGCCAGACATTGTCGCAACTTTCTTCTGCTGTAAGGCATTTGCAGCCGTGATCAAATATCGCATCACGTACTTACTTGCCTCTGTCTTGCCCGCCCCACTCTCCCCACTGATGATAATCGACTGATTTTTTAGCGCCACATTCTTCCCCAACAACAATGCCTCATTCGGCTCCGTCATGAACCGAAACGCCCTCGCCGCCACCGAATATACATGCGGGCGTCTCTCCAATAATGGAACATTTGTAGGGCTCCTGGTCTGTCTAGGATCACCATCCCCCCCATTGCTGCTGCTGTTGCTGCTGCTGCTGCTTGCCATGGGCTGCTGGTCGAGCAAGGCCCCGGTTGTCGTGCTGGGCAAATCATATAGCAAGGGTATCTTCTTGTATGGATTAACAGAGATGAGGACGTCGGAGCAGGTGGTATAGATCTTGTCGCTTCGGAACCTGCGTTTCAAGACATGTAGCAGGGGGGCCTCGTGCATGTTGTTGAGATGGGCCAGGTCGTCCATGTCGATTGCATGAGAAGGGTCAAACGGGTGGGACTTAACCTTCTCCACCACCGTGGTCGTCTCCTCGTCCATGTTTGACACCGAAAGCTGGTCCCCATCTGCCGAGACACCGCGGACTGTGGCCAATCGCCAGACTTCCTCTGCGTCCTCCACCCAGGCCTGGCCCATGACGTCGTCCATCTTGTCGTAGTCTGCAGCCCCCGTCGTCCCAGCGTCCCTTCCCTTGGTCGGAGTGCCGGTCTTGCTGATGCTTTTGCTGTCACCGAGGCTGCCATGGCCACCGGCCGCGGAAACGGGCGTTGGCATGGCACCGCGTCTCAAGCGTCGAGAGGCTGATTGGACTTGTTTATGCAAGGGGACGAAGGAGGGCTAAGGTTACCTGTGCGGATGTTTGGGTCGGGTGTGTGGAATGAGGAAAGATGTGAGTAAAGACAGTGAGTGTGAGGTAAGGACGGGTCGAGTGGTGTGTGTCCAGTGTTTGTGCAAGACCGTAAGAAGAGAGGAGGGCGTGACCATGATCAAGGCCCATAAAGGTCGTGCTGCACACGAACCCTAAGGATGGTCTGTCAATCGCTTAGGAGGACAATTCCTGGTTGCCAGCCGCACGTTGCGTGACTAGGGCAATTGTCTTTTGTTGTGGGGTACGTCCAAGGTGCTGTTGGGCGTATTCGAGACGAGGGGCAACATGGGTAAAGCTTCGGTCGTTACGCGTCTGCTTCCATCAATCGAGAAATATTTGATACACGTTTACCGACAACAAGCAGGAGGTTACTGACTTGTTGTTGTATATACATATATATATATATATATATGTGCTTCAGTCTTCATGCATCAATCCATTTCCTGTCTCACCTCATCTACGAGACACACAGGTAGTACCCAAGTTTCGTCTGCCTCTTGTGCCTTTCGCTAGTACGGCAGCAAGCCTCTCTTCTCTAGAGTCACTTCACCCCTCCCTGCGGGGGGAATTTGGGTTGGACCACAGACTCCGCGTTGCCTGGCGCTACATTGCCCTCGCAGCCAACCACAATGACCTCATGCGGTGCATGAACATGTCGCCTCCACACATATCCACAGAATCCCATCTTATCGCTCTTACACCACAAAGCGTCGTCGTGCTGACCTGTTCGGCACACGTCGAGCTGACCTTCAGTGCTGACCTGTTCGATACACATACGACCGCCACCGTCACCACTCCCTCATACTCATCCCTTCGTCCACCTCCTCAAACTTCATAGCAATAGCACCGAACACTAACCGCCAACAACCATGCCGTCCGCTGCTTCAAGCAAATGTCTCGCCATCGCCGCCCAGGACGAAAGTGGCGTCCTTGCCAAGTTTGAGATCGAACGACGCACTCTCGGGCCCAGAGACGTGAAAGTATCTATCAAGTATTGCGGGATGTGCCACAGCGACTTGCACCAGATACGAGGCGAATGGGGCGATAGCAAGTACCCCATGGTACGGTTCTCTCTTTCTCCATCCCTTCCTCCTTCCCTTCCTTTGTCTCCGCCCTCCACCTGAGTTTTTCATAATCCCCTTTCCTTACTCATGGGCAAAACTTGGTGAGAATTCCGCTATTGTCTGCTTGTAGATTTCATCGATATTTGCCTTCGCTTCCCCCCCTCTCTTCGTCCCTTGTTCTCCTCCTCCCAGGTCCCCGGCCACGAGATCGTCGGTCTGGTCGAGGCCGTGGGGGAGCAGGTAACATCCTTCACAGTCGGAAACAAGGTAGGGGTCGGCGTCTTCGTCGACTCCTGCCGTAACTGTGCCAATTGTCGCTTGGGAGATGAGCAGTATTGCACCGGGAACGCCGACGTGCCAAGCGCGACTTTTACCTATAACTTCAAGCTGCCGGATGGGACTCTTGTGCAGGTAGGGATGGAGGGATAGAGGGATGGAGAGAGGGCGTATGAGAGTACGGGCTCGGGATACAGCAGTACCTGCTTCTTCCTTCAAATTGAACAAAGGCTGTCCTTTCCCACTTTTTCTCCCTCCCTGCTTCCCTCCCACGCTTTCTCCCGCCTATGTTCCTATATCCCGCTAGGGTGGCTATTCCAACACCATTGTGGTGGACGAAGGGTACGTGCTGCACATCCCCGAGAACCTTCCACTTGATGCTGCTGCCCCTTTGCTTTGTGCGGGCATCACTGTCTGGTCCCCGTTTGTGCATTACGGCGTAAGGAGCCACCATGCTGTCGGTGTGGTCGGTTTGGGGGGTTTGGGCCACATGGCCGTTAAATTTGCGGTTGCGATGGGGTGTAAGGTTGTTGTCATCTCGACAAGCCCGAAGAAGGAGAGTTTGGCCAAGCATGAGTTGGGCGCCGATGGCTTTATGGTTATCAGTGACGAGGAGAGTAAGGCAAAGTCCTTGCGGACGCTGGACTTCATCATAGATACCGTGAGTGCGCAACATAAACTGCAGGATTACCTGCCGTTCTTGAAGACGAATGGGACATACATCTTGGTCGGGATCCCGGCAAAGCCTTATGACTTGCATGCGGGGGATTTGTTGATGAGCAGGCTGAAGATCGGGGGGTCGATCGTGGGGGGGATCAAGGAAACGCAAGACATGCTTCACTTTTGCGGACGGCACGGGATTGTGAGCATGATCGAAAAGGTACCCGCGAGCTATGCGAACAAGGCCATGGCGAGGCTGGAGAAAAACGACGTCAAGTTTCGTTTTGTCTGTAAGTTGTAGGGTTCCTATTTTTGTTCGCCCTTTTTCCCTTCACTCTCTGACCTCTTATTCTCCTCTTTTATTCTCCCCATCGCCGAGTTTTTAATCAACCATGACTGATCTGCTCACCTGCCTTCTCTCTCCTTCTACCATTTCTCCCTCCATCCATTCTGTCTTTCTCTACACATGCAGTGGACATCGCCGAAACCCTTTCTGAGACCTCACCTGAGGTGGAAAAGGCTTAGACGGGGTCGTGATTAGGGCGAGAACTAAAGAAAGAGAGAATCGGAAAAGGCAAAGGACGGCCAGATAAAAAAGGGACGAGAAAGAGTGGTTTATCCAAGGGTAGCAAGCGGTATGATTGTCTCTCTATGGTTGCATCTGAGTGTATGTGGATGTGAGAAGAGAGGAGGAGTTCCAGATGCGATAAAGAAGGAGGGCACAAAGAAGGTGAGATGAAAAGAAGCACACATCGGGAGGGATTAGGGAGGAGGCATGTGGTAAGATGTCTTACTAGTCGGCAGAAATCTCAAGAAAGGGAGGGAGTGGTAAAGTGACAGGTCAGAAAGGAAAAAAGAGGAGAAACAAAAAGGCCGTGCCACGCGGATGACGGAGTGAAGAAAACACAACAGAATAAAAAATAAAATAGGGGGGGGGAAGGGGGTGGGAAAGGCACCCCCCCGATGCGCGTACTAGTCATTCTCCTTCTTTCATTCTCTCTCCCTTTCGTCCTCGGTGCATATTTCATCCAGTACCTACATTGCATCTCCTTCCTCCCTCGCCCTTCCTCTGCCCCCTCCACCCTCCATTCACGCCGCCGTCCCCGCCAACGCCGCGGGCCTCACCAGCAAACTCTCCTCCTCCCCACCCACCACTCCACCCTTCTCCACTCCCCCTCCCTCCTTCACCTCAATACTCTTGGCCGTGTCAACGAACAGCTTTACAGCCTCTTCCGGCGTGGTCTTAATGACCCCGTGGCCCAAATTCAAGATGTGCCCCGATCCACCCGCTTTTCCGATACACTCATCCACCGCCGCCACGATCCCCTCCGGAGGTCCTAGGAGAATAGTCGGATCCACATTCCCCGAGACGGGCTTCGAGCCGAGGGTTTTACGGGCTGTGGTCATGTCGACTTGCCAGTCCAGACAGATCATATCGGCGTTCATGTCCTTCTGTAACTCTAAGTACGAGCTCCCGCCGTGCCCAAAGAAGATGATGGGAACGTTCGGGTATTTTGCTTTGATGATGGCCGCGACTTTGTCGGCATATGGTTTACTGTATTTGAGGAATTGGGAAGGAGAGAGCTGATGGGCCCAGGATTCGAAGACCTGAATTACTTGTGCGCCGTTTTCGATTTGGTAGCAGGCGTAGTCACCAATGGCAGTGGCCAGCTTGTCCAAGTAGACATGCAGTAGGGTCGGATCGTACATCATCATCTTCTTGATTTTCAGACAGGATTTGCTGGATCCGCCTTCGATAGTATACGCTGCAAGCGTGAAGGGGGCGCCCACAAAGCCCAGGAGGGTTGCTCGCCCCGCCACTTCCTTCTTGAGCGTCCGCAGGGTCTCCCCCACAAAAGGCAAGCTCTTCTCAGGATCATCCAATGGCTGCAAATTTTCAATATCTAAGGCTGTAGCGATTCGCTTGGGGATGACTGGCCCTTTGCCTGTGATCACGTCAAAATTGATGCCTAAGGCAGGCAGGGGGGTGAGGATGTCCGAGAACATGATCACCCCATCTACCCCAAAAGCCTCCAAAGGCTGCATCGATAGCTCAATTGCCATAGCTGGAGTTTCTGACCGTTGCCGGAAAGGGTACTTCTCGCTGTACTCTCGGAAGGCAGCCATGTACCGCCCCGCCTGTCGCATAAGCCACACGGGCGTGCGGTGAGCCTGCTCGCCCCGCGCCACTCGCAGCAAAATGTCGTGGTCAGGGTTGATGATCTTGGTGGCGTCCCCGGCACTGGCAAAAAGCGGAATGGAGGAGGATGCATGCGCTGCAGTAGCTGCACGGCTGGGAATAGCAGGGACAAAGGCTAAGGCGGTGTGTAGACTGCTGCCGAGGACAAGCATGATGGGGAATAGGACAGCCCCTCGTTGGTGTCGTCTTGATGGTGCTCGCAAGGTCATCCTTGACTCTACCAGGCGGGGTAAGAAAAGAAGGAGAATTAGTAAGGCATTGAGGGGAGTATATGTGCTTGCTGTGCCCTGTCCATTGCGAAAATGTCCTTGGGGCCAGTGTGCAATGCTTGTTTTTGCGTTTGCCTTTCGATCTTGGGTGCTTGAAGCAACGCGGATATTTATTATTTATTTTTCTTTCTTGTAGTTTCCTACGATCCTAAAATTATCGCATGCAACCTACCCGCAAAAAAATGTAAACACAAATGCTTACACAAGTCCGCCGCCTTACAAAAATTACACTACGAGGGAAAGCCTTATAAACAACAAGTTGTCTTATAGGGGAGGTTCGAAAGCTGGGCCCCGAGTATGCCTGCCAACTAACCAGCGCAGAGCACTGCTTCGAAAATAAACGTAGCAATTCACCTTCTTGGTTTGGTGGTCGAAACAATATTGTAGCGACGGCTTCCAAAGCAAAGGAAAGACAAGCAAAGACGACCTCTCCATCCGAAGCCCGACGGCCCATTTGGCCATAACCGTATACAGGTGAAGGTCTTTCAAGTTTGCTTTCGCTTGTCATTTACACCCTGCTTCTCTTCTTCCTCCACTGGAATCAGACGTGCCCGTACGGCTTGGATTGTTTTGGGCGTCGTCCGGCAACATCCCCCCACGATCGAAGCCCCTGCTTCGACCCACCGCGCAGCCGAGAGAGCAAAGCCTTCGGGAGTAGGACAGGAACCCGTCCCCGGAAGCCACTGTTTGTCCTCCCAAATCTCACCCAAGTTGGGATATGCTACCAACAAAGGCACTTCTTTTCCTGCTGCTTCGGAAGTGAAAGTGCGCCGGATCACCGAGAGGGCCTCTTCGACATGTTGGGGAGGCATGCAGTTGACTCCAAATGCCACCACCCTTGACGTTGAGCTACCGTCCAACGCAAGCACATGCCGCGCGCAGGCTTCTAAGGACTCACCGCTATTAAGGCGTGTGCCATTTTGGCAAGCCATGGTAATCCAGCAAGGCTTGCGGCTGCGGCTGCGGCTGCTGCTACTCTTGGCATGTGTGTCTTTGCGTTGATCTTCTCCTTCGTGGAGGAGGTACAGAATGGCGAGGAGCTCGGATTCGCAAGGGATAGTTTCAAATGCCAAAAAGTCAGCGTCTGTCGTGTCGAGAAGGGCAAGACGGGGACGGTGCCAGTCCATAAGCTTTTGTTCGTTTAAAATGAGGAAAGGAGGGTAAATGAGAAAGTGCCTTAGATTGGAAGAATAAGTTGTATTGCGGGAAGCGACTCGTCTGCTGACACTCACCTCTTCTATCGTCAACCCGTACTGGCCTCGATATTCAGAGCCGTCCGCTTGGGCCGCGCCGTAGCACCCCAGGCTGGCGGCCACTAGAGGGCGTTGTCGCTTACTGTCCTTTTTCTTCATCTCATCTGCCACTCCTCCTGTAGGGGCCCAAAACTCGTCGCGGGCCTCGATGGCCAAGGTCACACCTTTGCGAATCAAGTCTTCGGCTTGATTTTGCGTGATGTCATCATTTTCCCTTTGCATGTACCCTTGCACTGTCGCTTGGTAGGTGGAAGTGGTAGCTATGTCGGCGCCAGCCTCAAAATACTGCTTGTGAGCCTCCTTGATGGCATCGGGATGGGTTAGGACGCAACCTGCTGACCTATAAACAAATATTGGATGTATGATACATGAAATAGAGAAGTTGAGCACCCCTTCATTAGTAAAAACGGCAAATTTCCCACGGGCCGCTCTAGCACTCCAGCTCACTCCCCACCGCATTCGCACACTCTTACCACAACAATGGGTCCAAGGGCATGCCTATCAAGGCCTCGAGCAGTGTTCCCATGCCGCCATCATTAATTATGTAGCGTTGATGCGCCAAGAGGCCTGCCAACGGGTTCCTACGAGTGCATGTGCTGCTGGCTGGCGTCACGATGCTTGCCTCCGTGTCCGAGCCTTTTTCCTTTGACAACCCAACCGCTTCTGCTGCTGCTGCCGCCACCGCCATGGCTGCCTCACATGCCCTGTAATTGTTGTGTAGGAAAATAAAAAAGGCCAATCAGGGCATGCGTGTCCGAACGGCGTGCATTTTATATGCTGCCAACTGGCAACGGATGAAACATATCACTTCTGTTCCTATTCCAAGCTGAAAGCTGAAAGCAAGGCATATTCATCCTGTTTTTGTTCGTGAACCTATAGATGCACATTTCTATTCAAACGTCGGAAGTACAGCCTAATCTTGCTCTCTTTCTTGCCTCCCTCCATCTCATTCTCCGACATACACAATATAAGAGGACGCGATAAGCAGGCCCAGGGAGCAAAATCGGGAACGAAGTTCCGGTCTCTCTGCCTGAATACCGCGCACACTGCATTCCCCAACACCGACCCCTACACGATCTTAATCGTGGCTCCTGTTCGTGGCCGTCTAGCTGGTGCGTCGGTGGCGGGTCAGGAGGAAGGCGTGTTGCCATCATCTTCGGGTGCGACAGGCACATCCCCGCCATCAGCACTAGTCGCAGCAGTCACGACGGATCAAGGTCAAACCTACCATCACAACAGCGGCTGCTTGGCTGCGGAGCGCCAACAGCAGCACGAGAAGGAGGAGGGAGAGCGGGGCGGCTCTATCGAGGAAGAGCACGAGGAGCAGTCTTCAGGGGTGGTTGTTGGCGGGAAGGAGTTGCCGACGCTCGTAGGCTGCAGGTGCGTACTGCCCTGGATGGGTAACAGGGATGAGACTGAAGAGGACTGGTGTCTATGTGTTCGCGGATTAGGTGCACATTTCTTGTACGAATACGTATCTTTGTGGCTGCAAGAGGTGACACTGCTCGTGAATGCCTATATTCGCCAACTCCCTATCTATGTGTATGTGTTCTCCCTTTCTTCTTTCCGACGCCCTGCCTCCAAGTGTAACGAGTCTGAACGTGTAGCTTATGGGGCCTCTATCAGGCGTACCTCGGGAGTCGTAAACATTTTGAACTTCCCCCTGTACTTCGCCACTAACACATCTCCATCCCTCGATCCCTCCGTCTTTCACCATCTTACACAGCGACGACAACGGCGACGACCGCACCCGAAGCAGGAGCAACAGCATCAGCAGCAGCCATCTCATCTCCCCCCTTTCCTCTCCCAACCGTCGCCGGCTTCATATTCTAATGCACGGTGTTTCTCCGCCCCATCATCTCCCGGACTGTCATCCCGCTACGCCGTCAAGCATGGGCCCGAGCCACGACCAATCCCAACAACAACTGCTGCAGCAACAGCAGCAGCCACAATCGCAGCAACAACAGCCTTATTATGAGAGCACGCCCTTTTTCCACTTGCAGTCGCCAAAAGAGGTGCAAGCGGGATTTTACATCTTTCTACTGACAGGCATATGTGCCGTGTCTTCTCTGCTGTTCGGATACGACACAGGCGTGGTCTCGGGAGCATTGCTGTCGATAAGAAATGACCTCCAGTTGCGCGACTGGGAGCAGGAATTGATAGTCAGTATCACGACGATCGGCGCTGTGGTAGGTTCCTTGTCCGGAGGGTACTTGAATGAAAAAGTAGGGAGGAGACCTGTCATCCTTTTAAGCTCGGTTATTTTCACGGTGGGAGCGGTGGTGATGGGGGTGGCGCCTGATTTCTCTGTGTTGACGGTGGGGCGGGCGATCATTGGGTTAGCTATAGGATTTTCGAGCATGACTGTCCCTATATATATAGCAGAGGCAGCTCCTTCATCTATTCGGGGGCGGTTGGTCACAATGAATTGTATTTTTATCACCGGGGGGCAATTTGTCGCAGGGATGGTGGATGGCGGATTTGCCGAGGTACCGGGAGGGTGGAGATATATGCTCGGAGTAGCAGCAATCCCAGCAGCAATGCAATTTTTTGGGGTGCTTTTTTTGCCGGAGTCGCCACGGTGGTTGGTGGCGAAGGGCAAGGTGGAGGAAGCGAGGGAGGTCTTGGGGCGGTTGAGAGCGAGTGAGAATATTGGGTTTGAGATGGCGGAGATTGAGGAGGATGTGGCTGCTACCGCATCGTTGCCCTCGGCGAGATTTAAAGACCTGTGGGCGAGTCCACCGATTCGGAGAGCGATGGTGTTGGGGTGTGGCTTGATGTTGCTGCAGCAGTTGAGTGGGATTAATACGGTCATGTATTATAGTGCGTCTATATATAATATGGCTGGGTTTTCGGACACGGCGTCCATTTGGTTGGCAGGGTTCACAGCATTGGCACAATTTGTAGGGATGCTAGCGAACATGGCCCTGGTTGAGAAGTGGGGAAGACGGACGTTGGTTTTGACCAGTCTGAGTCTCGTGATGATCTCTCTGGTGGCGATTGGCGCGAGTTTTTATTTGGCCATGGCATCTTCGGCAGCGGTGAAGGTGGTGGACCCGATGTGTGCGACGGTGAGCAACATTTTCGTGGGGGCTTTCCAGGTAACGACGTGTTTTCAATGTGTAGAGAATGCGGCGTGTGGATTTTGTCCTTCCCTTGAGGCGTGTATGTCGGGAAATAAGACGATGGACACGATGGAAAGCTGCCCTGTGAGTAACGGGGGAGGGCGAGGGATGGAGGGAGGGTGGACATACGGAGTGTGCGAGAATCCGTACGGGTACATGAGCGTGGCGAGCATGGTATTGTACTTGTTTACGTTTGGGTTAGGCATGGGTGCCATGCCCTGGACGATTTGTGCGGAGATTTTCCCGTTGCATGTCAGAAGCTTGGCGAATAGTCTGACGACGGGTGTTAATTGGCTGGGGAACGTGGTTATCTCAGCGACGTTTTTGACAGTGGCAAGTCCGCATGTATTGACGCAGTATGGAGCGTTTTGGATGTATGCGCTTATTTCGTTCTCGGGGTTGGTGGGATTGTCGTTTACGTTGCCTGAGACGAAAGGGGTGCCGCTGGAGGAAATTGAGGCGTTGTTTGTGAGGCCGGGGGATGGAATTCCCGGAATAGAGGAGGAGGAGGAAAGGGGGGAGGGGAGGGGGGAAGAGAGGGAGGAGGAGGAGTTGTCGGTGTTGACGTCTTCATTGACAGGGGGAGCGAGGGAAAGGAGAAGAATGACGGCACAAAATGCGGCGGTGGAAGGAGGGAGGGTTGAAGTGGATAGTCATTGAGGGTGATTCTTACCATCGAAGAGCATAACCATGACAATCAGAGAGTGAAATCAGAAGAGAGATGCGATAGAAGAGAGACAGACGTGGACATGAGAAGTTAGAGAAAGGATAGAACTAGCGTATGAAATCAATTGCTTCGCCTGTCGATTTGTCGGCATGCCAAAGCACGAAAAGAAGCAGCCAGCGGAGGACTGGCGTTTGTAGGGTAATGTAAATATTTATAGAAAAGTGAAAACAAAGCAATTGCATGTGTGTTTATTTCTCCTTTTAAGTTTCTCCTGCTTTTCACCTTCTACAAGTCCTTCCTCTTTCATTTACTTGCTCTATTTGTGCCCCAGGGAGGACAACCCACAAATAAATACGTCCCTTTCAATCAGCAAGAGTGGCAGTTCATCTCTGCCGTAATCATCCCCAGACGAATATTTGACTATTTATCACCTGGAGACTTTCAAGTTCGCTTCTCCATCCATCTGTTTTTACCTTATCTACTCAACAGTCACAGAGGCTCCCTCGATCCCAACCTCTTTACCCTCCTTCTGTTCTCTCTGCAACGAAGAAAAGTGCTCGTACAAAATCCGACTCAACCGTGCCCGCACATCTTGGAATCGACCATCCTCGACCACATTTGGCGTGACATCTTCCTCCTTCCCCTCTTGCCTTCCTTTATCCATCTCATACAATTCCACCGCTACCTGTCCCTCCGCACTCCATCTTGGGCGGGAGCGACGTCCCTCCCACTGATACCACTCCGTGTAGCGCCATCCCTCCACTCGAATACTATACCCCATCACATCAATCTTCTCATTTCCTAGCATGGCGCATTGTCGATTCCAGAGAAAACCTTCGTGTGCTAATCCACTGGGCGCCAACGGTGTGCTTAAACAACGAGGATATTGAGAGAAGGCCGCGACAAAACCATCCGCAGCAGCAGCAGCAGCTGCTGCAGCAGCAGTACTGTTTCCTGCTACCTGGGCGTACCGCAACAAGGGCACCAAACTCTTACCCCGCAGGCTAAGGTCAGGTAGTGCCAGGCCTGCGAGCTCAAGCAAAGTGGGATAAATGTCAACCAGCTGTACAATAGCATTTGAATGCATCTCTCCTGCTGCTACTTGTTCTGTTGGCGCTGCTAACGCGGCTGGCTTTTTGCTAGATGTCGATAAGCTCGGAGTGGAAATTAGCAGGGGCACACGTGTGCCAATCTCCCGCGTATTTTGTTTACACCACATCCCTTCCTCTGACAAGTGAAAGCCATGGTCTGAATGAAACACGATGGACGTGCTCTCCTCAAGCCCCAACTCCACCAGCGCATCAAGAAGTTTGCCTACATTCGCGTCCATCCACGAAATTGCTGCATAGTAAGCACGTCGCAACTCCTGCTCTAATTCGTCCTCAAGCGGCTCGTGCGGCGATAGAGCGATTTCACTCATCGCCTGCTGCCACGGACTTTCCATAGTACAATTGAAATAAGATACGGGTGGCATCCCGGGAGGACTCACACGAAGAGCATTGGAGGGAATTTCAATGTGTTCCTGAACAATCTGTGCATCGACGTACGCTCTGGGTACCGCCCAATCAAGATGTGGCTTACGAATGCCCACCGCGAAGAAGAATGGCTGCTGCTGCTGATGCTGATGCTGATGCTGTTGCTGTTGCTGCTTGAAGAAGTTTACATGCGCTCGCAACCGTTCTATGGCCGCCTCGGTGACCAGACCATCAGTGAAATTGCCTTCGGGCATGTCCGGCGTGCACCAACCATGGTGATCCGGACCACACTTTTCCTCGGGGGGAGCGTAATAGGGGCACTCGGGTGACCACGAGTACGGGTTGTCGTAATCTGGGGGGCTCTTGATGCCCTCGTCATGGTATGTCTTGCCAAACCCGCATGTCAGAAACCCCGCGTTTTTAAAGGCTTGAGGCAGTGACACGGCGTCTGGAAACGCATCCCTAAAGCTTCGTCGAAACGTATAGGTTTGAGTCTCGTCTGGGTGTCGTCCGGACAAGAAGGAGTTGCGCGAGGGCCCACAGATGCTTTGCTGGGCGTATGAGCGGAGGAAGTTTACGGCGCGTGGAGCTAGACGACCTTCTAGGTTTGGCATTGGCACTTGATTAACCTTGCCCCCAAAAAGGGCCAAGTCGGCAGTAAGGTCGTCGACAATTATGTACAATATGTTTTTCACCGGAGGAGGGAGGGTAGAAGAAGAGGAGGTGGAGGTGGAGGTTGCGAGCGAGGGAGTGGCCTCCTTGCCAATACCTTGACCTTGACAGAACAGCTTCGATGTCGTCGTGGGGTGTATGGGAACGTCCAAAAGGATCAGTAGAAGGCCGAGGATGAGACGCAGGACGATGGGAGGGTGTCGTGGGGCAAGCACTCCAGGGTTCCGGGTCACAATGCTTGCCATCCTATACTTGGATTAGTGGATAAGAGGGGTACGACATGTCCGGGCCGAATGTGAACTAACTTCCGTAGATTGTGCCGCATTTTTTGTCGAATGAGGGGGAGGTTATTTCGCGGGGGGTGCTGAGCGTCATTTCAGCCTGCTTCGCCATGCGCCGTGAAAAGCCCTCCCCGAGGGGACACTCCCAAAAAACATAAAAGTCAGGTCGGCGTGTCACCTCCAACTGAAATACTTTAGTTACCACTACAATACAGGTCCTTGACCACCACAAGCATGAACGGTTTGCGCGCCTGCTGCAGAACTCCAAGAGCAGTCCTGGTCGGTGGCTTTTTGCCCTCGATCCGACCCCGACAAGCCTCCACCCCACACCAACCCCTGTCCTTACATCTCGTTATCTCGCATCAAATCAAGCGTCATCTTGCCATGATCAATGGAAACCAAGTCCGGGTGGGCAATGTGCTTGAATACAAGGGGAAGCTTGTGGTTGTCAGAAGAGCTCAAGCGGTCAAGCCAGGGAAAGGTGGCGCGTTTAATCAGGTGGAGTTGCGTGACATCCGGACAGGTGTGTGTTAGTGTTGGCTCATGGAGAAGGGGGAGGGGATATAGTGAGAGACTAGGTGTGAAAGGCTAGCCGTGCCTAGGACGCGACGATGGGAAAGTGTCGCCCCAGCAAGGAGGCTCGCATGCATCATCATTTTCTACCCCTACTCTTATCCCCACGACAGGCCTCAAATATCACGAGCGGCTGCGCTCCTCAGAAAGTGTGGAAAAAGTCCGGCTAGACGAAGAGCAGCCATTTGACTACCTATACGATGAAGGAGACAAATTGATCTTAATGAACAAAGAGGACTTCACTCAAGTCGAAGTCCTGAAAGACATGCTTTCAGAAACGGAGCAGAAATTCTTGGAGGAGGGTCTAACGTTGCGCGTGCAGCTTTATGAAGGGAGTCCGTTGTTGGTGCGCTTGCCAAAGACAATGGTAATGGAGGTGGTGAGCACGGAGCAGTTTAGCAAGGGAAATCAGGCCAGTCCTACATTTAAGCCGGCAACATTGAGGAACGGGGAGGTAATTAAAGTGCCACCTTTCGTGGAGGTGGGGGAAAAGGTGGTGATTGATACGGAGGAGATGGAGTACCAATCACGGGTGTAATATTGAGGGTGCGAGGGGGGGAGGGACGGAGAGAAGGAGGGATGGAGAGAGGGGTCGCGGACACCTAAATGTGCATTCTAGTGGCAAGAAGATCATGGGAAGAGTAGATGCAGCATATAAAATAATCAGAAGGACCAAAAGTACAAGACATCGTTACTTAATTGCAGCCTCCAGTATTAGGTCACTTTCTTTGCGTCGATGCTGGAATCAGACAGAGAAAATGTGGCATCACAACAGTTTCGATATTTTGTCGGCGTGGGCGTGTAGTAGGTGGGCCATTGTGTGTGCCAGTGGCGAGAGCTGGCTTCGACCTCCTCCCTCCCTCCCCCCTCCCTCCTCCCTCCCCTCTCACTTTTGTTGATCCCGAGGGCGAGATAACGCAGTACTGGTCCATCATGTATAGATGCTATTCATATTTTCGTACCAGAGTACTATGTGGTGGTATGATCGTGCACTTATCAAGGATAACTTGTGTTGCGGCAAAATAGACTCCTCGCCGACTGCTGCAGGCCGTTGCTGCGGCAAGCTTCTTCATCCCCCCTCCCTTACTTTGGGCTTAAACACCACACACCACGTACACCGACTGCTCCTACAGGACAAGCATGAGTTCGGCCACAAATGACGATCCAACTCGGGGCACGGCTGAGGAGGAAGAGGAGCAGGAAGAGGAAGAGGACTCTTCGTCATCCGAAGAGGTACGTTCAGCAGCACTTCCACCTTCCCATCGCCTCCCCCTTCAAACCGTGCCCTGTCCACCCTCCCTCTAGGACTCCTCCTGTACGTCATCATCAGAAGACGAGGACATAGATAGGAGCAGCGACGACGAGGACGACAATTCAGCCCCATCACCTCAACCACCACAACCACCTGAGGAAGCAGAAGAGGAGATGCCCATCCTGAAATACCACCGCATGAAAGCACACGTCCAAGCCATCAAGCAAGCCACCCCAGGCAGCGAAAATCAAATCTCCGCACTATGCATGCATCCGCGTTGCTTGATTGTGGGTACCTTGGCGGGAAATCTACATTTGTTGGACTATCAGGGAAGCGGACAGGAGTTGGGACGCATCCGCGCGGACGCGCATAAAGGACAGCGGATACGTTGTATAAGTATTGATGACAGTGGGGAATTTGTGGTCAGTTGTTCGGATGCGGGGACGGTGGTGATAGTATCGCTGACATTCCTTACGTCATCCTCGCTTGGAACGACGTTCCCAGCTGCTGGTAGTGCTTCTAGAGGAGGGGGAGGAGGAGGAGGAGAGGGAGGGGTTGCATCGAGTAATTTCTCCGCGTCATCTTCCTCCTCCTCCTCCTCTTTCTCCTCCAACCCATCCCCCCCTACCGCTTCCACTGCTGATGCCAGGGGAGGGAACAGCGGAAGCACCTTTACAAGCTCTGGCACCGCCATCACAGGCAGGAGCAGCAGTAGTGGGAATGTAGTGGTCGGCTCCGAGCAGATATTTTGCGTGAGCCAAGAGCCCTTATACGCCGTCCACCTCGACCCAGGGTATCGACGCAAGACCGAGAAAGGGTTTGTATGCGGCGGGCAGGAGGGTAAATTGATTCTGACAAGAAAAGGTTTCTTCAGTGGTAGTAAGGAGGAGTGCTTGCATGAAGGGGAGGGGGCGATCACTGCTATTGCATGGAGGGGGGGATTGGTGGCTTGGGCAAATGAGGAAGGAGTCAAAATTTTGGATATTGAAAATGATGAGAGGATAAGCTTTGTAGAGCGGCCGGAGGTGGAGGGAGGGAGTGGCGGAGGGGAGGAGTTGAGGTGCTCGTTGGTGTGGGAGAGTGAGACGGTGTTGTTGATTGGGTGGTTTGATACTTTCATCGTATTGCAGGTGAAACCTCGAGTGGAGGGAGGAAGGGAGGGAGGTCTAGAGGGAGGCGCCGGACGGATGTTGAGGATGGGGGAGATTGTGGTGAGGTGGAAGGCGGACTGTGTGATATGTGGTGTGTTTCCCTTCGACGTGGACTCGGTGGCCATCCTGGGGTACGTGGGGTTGGTCGAGGGGGAGGACGATGACGAGGACGAGGCCGAAAACGAAGAGGAGGACAGCATGCCTTTTGGGAGAAGAATAGGTGATGGTGCGGGCGCAAGTCTCCCTAGAGCATCGCCACCACCGCCCGTACTCCCCAAATCAGAAAAAAAGGTGATATGTCGTGCGGAGCTCCAGTTGCGGACTCGGAAAGAGGGCCGTATTTTTTCTGCGGAAATTTTGCCTTTTGATGGGGAGGAGAGGGTGAGAGACTCGACGGGGTTTTGTCTCGCTTCCAGCTTTGCATTGACGTGCAGAAAGGTCCCAGGGCCGGGAGTGTGGCGGTTACCCCGAGGGATGGGGAGAGGGAGGGAAGGAGGGACGCTAGGGGGTAAAGGTAGTAGTGTCGAAGCCGGACAAGCGCAACAGGAGCCACATTTAGCCCCCCCTCCTTCCTCCCGCTCTTCCTCGTCCTCAATCGTCGACACGGGCGAGAGCTTTATGCCGGTGATGTTGATGGCCGCCCCTGAGGACTTGATCGTTGCGCGGGTCCGAAACGTGGAAGATTGGATTTTGTTCGTCCTGCAACACGGCGCTTTGGGGGCCGCCATTGAACTTGCCCTCCTCAACCGTCATTTACTCACTCAACAGCGGTTCCACGCCCTGGCGACTTCCTACCTGGAGCAACTCTTGGCTCGGGGTGCTTTTGAAAGAGCAGCGGCCGAATGCCCGAGGTTGTTGGGGGAGGAGGCAGCGTTGTGGGAACGTTGGATCTATAGCTTCGCCTCAAGGGGAAAACTGAGTGTACTTGCTCCATTTATACCATTGCAGACCCCAAGATTGAACCAAACTACATATGAGATGGTCTTGATGCATTTCTTGGATAACGACAAGAGAAGCTTTTTGGAGATCATCAAGAAATGGGGGGGGCAACAGTTGAAGTTTGGGGATGGTGCTGGAAGGGAGGGAGGGAGGGGGGGAGGGAAGGAAAAACTGTACGATTTACAAGAGGTGAGTACGAGGGTGGGGGCGATGGTGGGGTCGGCCCCGGATGAGACGTTGCTGCAAGCACAGGCCTATTTGTTTGAACTGCAGGGGAAACATGCGGCAGCGCTGGGCGTGTACTGGGAGCTGTTCCAGGTTGTGCAGGCGGGGGGTAAGGAGGGGAGGAGAGAGGAGGAGAGAAAGAGGTTGTTTGCGCCTGTCTTTGGGATGATTGAGGGGCACGATCTGTTTGAGGCGGCCGCGGCGAGGGTACTGACGCTAGTGCAGATGGATAGAGGGCAGGCTGGGGGCTTGTTGGTAAGGCATGTAGACCGTTTCCCGGTCGAGTCGGTGGTTCGGCAGTTGCAGCAGCAACAGCAACAGGAGGACCAGCAGCAAGAGGACGGGCAAATTCGACGGCAACATGATTCTTCTGCTCCAGCTGCTACTGCATCGGCGGCATCAACGGTATCGACGGTGCGGGGAAGGGCGGCTTCTAGCTCCTCCTCATCCTCCTCCTCGTCGTTATTGCTGTGGTACTTGGATTTGCTCTTTCGACGGTTGCCTGATCAGTACAACCACCCAGATTACAGCCGCTATCACTTGCTGCAGGTGGAGCTTTATGGTACGTAAGGAGGGAGGGAGGGAGGGAGGGAGGGAGGGGAGCCGGGGGAGTTTGGACACGGTGTATGAAAAGCACGTGATGTAGATCTTTTTTTCTTTATCCCCTCCTTTTCTCTTAATCATGACACAGCCGCAGCCGCCCCAACCTTCCGTCCCGTCGCCGGCAGCAGCCATATCGACACTATTGCCTCCACAACCTCTGCGAACGTAGACGAAGATGCCGTCGACGAAAATGATAGCAGCCTTGACCCTCCATACACCTCAGCCTTGCTCTCTTTTCTCACCTGGAGCAATCACGTCCGGCTGGAAACGGCCTTGGCAGCATGTGAGCGGCGCACGCCTCCTTTATACGATGAAATGGTTTACATTTTGGGGAGGATCGGCGATACGGAAGAAGCCTTGCGTATTCTTTTGTTCGAGATAGGGAGTGTGCGACGCGCGATTGACTTTGTCGATCGTCAGGATAAGGGCCTTTGGAAGGACTTAACCGAGCATTCCCTGAACCATCCTGTTTTTCTGGCAGGGCTACTGAGGCATGCGGGGGAGTATAATGTCGACTTAGCCCGGTCATTACTACAGCAGATCCCAGGCGAGATGAGGATCAAGGGGTTGAAGAACAAGCTGCTGAACATAGTGGCGTCCTATCGCTTTGAACGCACGTTGCACGAAGGAGTCCGACGCGTGGCCGAGCAGGAGTGGGTGGCTGCCACGCGGCGTTTTCACCACGCCCACCGACGTGCAATAAGGGTGAATATTCCCGACACACTTTGTCAAGGGTGTTCAAACCCGCTGGTGGGTCCGGCGCCCCAAAGCCTTCCTCCTTCCCTCCCTCCCCGGGCGTTGGCCTCGGTGGATGCCAGGGAGCTGCATGTCTTTGCGTGCAAAGATTCTTACCACGACGTTTGTTGCTTAGCGTTGGAGAGGCGAGGGGGAGAGGGAGGGAGGGAGGGAGGGAGGGAGGGGAAAGGGAATGAGCGGGGGCATTTGACGTTTCAGTGTGTGAAATGTCGGGAGGAGGCTCAATATGAATTGCGAGGGGGAGAGAGGAGGGGAGGGATAGGTGGAAGGGGAGGAGGAGGAGGAGAAGGAGGAGGTGGAGGAGGCCGTGTTCCAGGGCGGGGGCATGACGAGTAAAATTGGTGGCGGTGGGGGAAGGAAGGAGGGGAGAAGAGAGGAGGAAAGAGTACACTGTACAGTAGAAAGGCGTGATGCATTACTCGCACAGGCACACGACCAATATATAGCAAGCAAGTAAATAGATCGAGCATAACGCAGAAGAGAAAAGCAAAATTGGTCCACGACTAAGAGAAACGCAGGCGGGAGGTTAATGATGGAGATGATCTTCTTCTTGTTGTTTTTTCTGTTCTTCTACTCGTACCTTGCTCTCCACTCTCTCTCTCTTCTCCCCCACTGCTCGAGCCTAGAAGATAGACAGGACAATAACTCCTCCCGCTCCTCATCTCCCAGGTGTCTAAAATTGCTGCCCTCTTCGCCAGAAGATAGTATCTCTCGCCTCCATGCCTATACTTCACCCCCTTCTTTTAAGGAGATGCTCTCTCCCTCCCTCTCTTGGGCCAGGCGGGTTCATCTCACGTGTTAACAGAACTGCCTTTCACTTATCCCAACACTGTAGTAGAGAGAGGAAAGGGGGGAGGGAAGAAACGAGCAAGGGAAAGACATAATCATGAGTTCAGTGGTTGTGAAAATGACAGAGATAATGAAAAGGAAGGAGGGACAGAAAGGGGGAGGAAGGGAAGGAAAAGAGGGAGAGAGGGAGGGGAGGGGGCAGCACGTACCGATGCCCTCAAACTTCTGCTGGAACCAGTCGATGGCATCCTTCTGCGTCACTCGGTGAGGAGCTCCTACACGCCCCACCTTAAGCTTCCTGCGCCCTACACGGAAACCCTTGCGGCCCAACACGACGTAGAAATCCATACCGTAGATGCCGGTAGACGGGTCGTATTTCAGCCCCAAATCGATGTGCTCAGTAATGCCGAAGCCTGGAAGGATGGAGGAAAGGGCAGGAGGGGAAAAAAGATAAGCTCATAGAGGTAAAGCCAGTCCGAAATCGTATCCTTTGTGCTCGACATTAATTTGTATCCCACATTTGCGCCACCTATTTACCCGAAAGACAAATCGTTCTCTCTCACGCACCCCAACAGGAACAGAAGGAGATAAAGCCCCATTTGTTTCTTCCTCGCCAATACCGACCACACACAGACACACATACGACAAATGATATATGCCCACACTAACAAGTACGACAAACACTAATCACACACACAAGCGCCACGGTACAATGCCCGCCGAAGAAACTGCTGCTGCGGCTTACCAAAGTTTCCGCCGGCCGAGAAGTTTTTCCTCTTCAACTCATACTCCTTCACCTTTAAGCCACGGTCCAGGATTTCGTTGGCCTTATCCCCTCGCAGGGTCACGTGCACGGAGATCTTCTCGTTACGGCGGATGCCGAAGGAGCGGACGGTGTAACGGGCCTTTGAGTAGACGGGGGTTTGCCCCGACAGCTGCTCCAACACCTTGGCGGCGCGCGTCAGGCGATCGCCCGACTCTCCCACACAGCAGTTGAGAATCAGCTTTTCCACCTAGAAGGAAAGGGAGGGGGAAAGGGGGAGAGGGAAGGAGGGAGGAAGAGGTAAGTAATTGATTGTGGGCTTGGCCACGTTCTCTCATCAAACACCCGAAAATCGACCCTCTCCTCCGCCTAGCGCAGCGATGCCCCCAGCCGAGCTACTTGACATGGCCATTCATAATGATAAGATTCATCCGACGCGCACATGATTCTGGTTCCTGAATGCTGACCTCCAGCCGCGTTGCCGTCGCGATGGTGGTGGGGGCTGCAATGGCGGTTTCGATATCGGGTTAAGTCCAACACGTCCGACTTTACATCATCGCCCTTGACGTTTCTCTTCTTGCTCCAATGCGGCTTCCACTTGATGTGGATCTTGCAAGGGCACCGCTCGTGGTGGAGCTCATGGTGGGTTCGAAATGAAAGGATAGGGAAAAGGTCCTCTCATCCCAGGTCGTTCGCACGCGCACTATACCCTCTTCGCCACCAAATCAGACACCAGAGGTGGAAGCCTCGCAACTTCACGCAATTGCTATCTTTTCGCTCAGCATAACTGGCCTCCAAAAGCCACCGCATTGCTTCTTTGCCGCGCTTTCCGCTGCCCTCCTGCTGACTGCCTACTATCCTCCTCCATCCACATATTCCCACCACCCAGTTCACCCTACTTACCACAAGCTCCCGCATGGGGTTGTTCTTCTTATCTGCCATCGTCTCAAGCAACCGACTGTCTAGAAAGCAGCAGGCTGTGTGTTTGTTGTGTAGAGAAGAAATGAGGAGATGGGGTGTGAGTGGGGAGGTGCGATGATGAGGGTGACGGGCACACTAGAACCAGAGCAGCCTTGCAGAATTCCCCACACAGGCACAATTTCCCTCAGATGGAGAGCAAGGATTTGCTCTTACTGCTGCTGGTTTTGCGTGGTGGGCTGAGCAAGGTAGCATAAGGAGAGAAGCCCCTCAGTCGCTCCCCGGCGCCGCCTTCTTTGCTGTGGATGGCCCTGGTGATGATGGAAGGCTGGCGCGAGCGAGGATGTCCAGCAAGTTACCCACGCCCGCACATCCAACCGAACACCACAAGCCAGATACTGATCACTGTCAAGCAAAAGGCTAAGACCGTGTCTTAAACGGTCTTGTTCTCTTCCTCCTCCCCTCGACCACTCACAAGGAGGGGCTGAGAAATGAAGAGGCCACCACCATCACAGTTTGCGCACCGTCTCACTGAGCGCTGGCAGCAAGCCTCGCCGTATTTCCCACAAGACGACGCCGCAAGCTCCCGGTCGTTTTGCGTGTTAATTGGTGGATCTTATGGGAGGGTTGATGCGACTTATGAATTGATTGCCTTACTGTATTTTTTGCTCGCAATGCTGATCATGTTTCCCCGGCAGCTGATTACATCCAACCACCATCAAGGCACGCACGAACAGGGGGATGTGCCACCTCAAAGGGGCAGCTGCGCGGGCCCAGTATGATCGCCATCTTGCTGGGACGATGCCAACAAAAGAAGGCGACTGATCCAATCCCTTTGCTCTGACGATAAACCTAACCCCGCTCTCCCGCATACCTACAACATACAGGGAATCAAGCTAGTGGGCCCTTAAGCGAGGTAGCTGCTTGCCTGCTCTCCCGCACGCGCCCATCCTCTTGGATCAAGAACATTCTGTTTCTGTTCCGCCCCGCCGCCGAAATAAAGCGCTAGCATTCCCAGGACATCAGCACCTGCACCAAGAGCACCTCCAGCCTCAACAGCAATAATATCATGTCGGCGCCCAAGAAAACTAAGCACGTGGACCAGTTCACGGCTCTCGGGGAACTCACCACCTTGGTGTGTGACACGGGCGACGTCGAGGCCATCAAGCGTCTCAAGCCCACGGATGCCACCACCAATCCCTCCCTCATCTACAAAGCGGCCTCGCAACCCCAATACCTGCCTCTCGTCCAAGACGCGGTCGCGTACGGGAAGGCCCTCTCTGCCTCCAAGTCCGATTCGGAGCGTCTGGCGGCGACTATGGATCGATTGGCGGTGAATTTTGGGGCAGAAATTACGAAGATCGTTCCTGGGTATGTGAGCACTGAGGTGGACGCGCGGTTGAGCTACGACACGGGCGAGACTTTGAAGAGGGGTCGACGCATTATTGAAATGTATAAAGAACTTGGAATCGACAAAAGCCGGATTCTGATTAAGATTGCCTCGACCTGGGAGGGGATCAAGGCGGCCGAGGTGCTGGAGAAGGAGGGCGTAGCCACAAACCTTACTCTGCTCTTTAGTCTCGCGCAAGCCGCTGCGGCGGCAGAAGCGGGTGCAACGCTGATTTCACCGTTTGTGGGGCGTATTCTGGATTGGTGGAAAAAGGAAACGGGCAAGGGGTACGCGGATCCGGAGGAGGATCCGGGCGTGCAGTCTGTGCGGCAAATTTATGGGTATTATAAGAAGTTTGGATACGACACTATTGTAATGGGGGCGTCGTTTCGCAACAAGGGGGAGATTACGGCGTTGGCAGG
>Ga0160420_100090_pt1 | contig 53658 bp, 71 predicted proteins | sample CelAP2metagpilot_FD_108197 | JGI IMG/M metagenome (GOLD analysis project Ga0160420, IMG submission 108197) | Phycosphere-associated microbial communities from algal ponds in Kailua-Kona, Hawaii, USA - Cellana AP2-5-5 metagenome pilot | ecosystem: Engineered > Artificial ecosystem > Aquaculture >...
CACACACACACACACACACACACACACACACACACACACACACACACAATCATTCACAAAGCGAAAGAGGATGGGGAAGGAAAGGGGGGGGAGAAAGGGGAGCATGAGGGGCCAAGGTCGTCTTCAAGTATCTGTCTTCCATTTCTCTCTGTACACACTGCTCCTGCTCGCTCTCATTCACATGCACCACTTCCTAAACTCTCTCCTCTCATCTCCCTTCGTTTCCCCTCCATCCATCCGTCCCTTCCGGCTCCTGCGTACATTCTCACTACACAACCCCCTCTTCTTTATCCTTCCTTCCCCGACTCCCCTTCTCCTTACCTCCCTCCTTCCCTCCGTCCTCTCGGTCCCCTGTCTTCTCCCTTCTTCGGTATCCTCTAAGTATCCCTCTCCTCTCCCTCCCTCCTTTCCTCCCTCTCTCCCTCCCTCTACCCCTTCTTCCCTCCATTTCCCCCATTCGCCGATACTGTCGTGGCCACAGCACTCGCGTAGCTCACAGACGAATCCTGCCGACTCACACATTTACTACTCTGCGCATACCTCACGAAGCCGACCCGTATCTCCTCGCTCCCTCCCTCTCTCTCCCTGTATGCTTTGGCCGCCTGCAAGAAAACACTGATCGGATGACGACCACAGATGGTATTTTGGTGCTTGCGGAGGTACGTGGTAAAGGCCTTTGGGTCGCCCTCCTCTATCAAGCCCATGCCCTGCTTATCCAGCCACTCGATGTAGTCAGCGATGGTGGTGCCGTAGGATGAGTCGTACGGTTGGTAGGCGAAGCGACGGCCCCAGTGGCAGAAGTCGGTGCTGATGATGAAGAAGTTGGAGGGATCGGAGAGGTAGGACGCGAAGATGCTATGGGTGGGAGGAGAGGAGAACGGGAGTGAGGGAGGGTAGGTGAGTGGATGAGTGACGGGAGAGGGAGGGGAGTAAGGGAAGGAGGGTGAATGACGCCCTTTCTATCGCAACAGATATCCTCTAGATTTTCGGGCATAGTAACACACGTACCGTCCGTACTCCGCCTCCTGCGCAGGGTCCAATGCACCCACCATTACCGGCACAATGGTAATACCCTGCGTTGCTCTGATCCTATGGGCCACGTACGGCAAATGCATCTCGATCGAATGCTCGTCCTCATCTATTCCCTGGGTCATGCGTTGAAACAGAGGACTCGCCAGCAACTCGGCTCGAACAGCCTCGTCCACTGTAAGGTCGCCTACAGGGGTAGCGCACACAGAGGCGCCCGAGAGAGCACAAGCTTTGAGGTGGACGTGGTGGGAGGGCCCTAAGATAAAGATGCGGCGGATCAAAGTAGGGTCCAAGTGCATGTACGCGTACGCCGCCGTCGGGCCCGAGAAACTGTAGCCTGCGTGTGGGGCAATGAGCGCCCGGACGCTCCCTTTCCTTGGCGTTAACAACGAGGCAGTACTTGCTTCACTTAGCCAGCACGTCAGCTGCGAGTCCAAGGTCTCGCTTGACTTGGTGTACCAACTGCCGCTGTGGCTGGCTTGGCGGACATAGGTGTCCTTCGTCATCTCCCTCACTGTGCTTGTGCCTGTGTGCGGGGAGGTGGGCTGTGCTGCTTGTTGACAAGGACTTGCCATTGCGACCTCCTCCCCCCAACCATCGCCAATTAACGCCGCACGTGCACTTTTGCCACCCCAGCAGCCGAACCCATCCCCAAAGCACCCACATAATAGGCTAGGCCCGCGAGCGAGGGGAGGGCGGTAGTGCTGTGACAGACCAGCGCTTGTAGACTTTAAAGAGGCAGAGACGACCACTATTGTGATTTCCGATCAACAGCATCCTCGGACCTGGCCTATCGTCCATCTGGCGTGTGCCCGGCGTGTCCACTCTTGCCACTCCCTATCACCTTAATACACGCATCCGATGCTCTTTTATAAGTCGGCCTTGTTGTCTCGGCGTGTCGTTGCAGCCAGCAGTGGGGGCGCCCAAGGTGTACGGAAACGCGCTCTATTATCCTCGTCCGCCTCCCGGTCGGAGGACGAAAGGCAGCGGGGTCGGCGCGATGAGCAACCACCCCTGCCCGAGACGGAAGACCCCTTCGTCATTCTAAACGTAAAGGTTGATGCCACGGAAGCGGAAATCAAGACCAGCTTTTATCAGTTGGCCAAGCAGGTGCATCCGGACGCGGCTGCCCAAACCCACCGAACGGATGCTTTGAAAGCAGCCGCGGACTTCCATAAGCTTGTAAGTGACAGACGGTAGGCATGCCTGGCTTTGCATATTTGTGTTTTCGTGGTGAATAATTTTGTCGGGCGTCTGTTTTCTTCCCATACTCATAGATGCGTGCCTATGAGACCTTGATGGACCCAACCAAGCGCGCAGAGTACATCCTTAAGCGTCGACATTACTCCCGCAATGGGACCTCAGCATCAGCAGCAGCAGCAGCAGCAGCGGCGGCAGTAGCAGGTTTCTCCGACCAGAGCAGCCGAGATCCTAATCCTGTGGATGCCTTCAACGCCTCTCTTCGCAAGGGCCGTCGTCGCAGCGCCCGGCGCCGGGCAGGGATGTACAATGCTATTCATGAGGGTGAACACGATTGCGAGGATGAGAACGAGGAAGGAAGAAGAAGAGCAGGAATTGCCCATGCTGCCGCGAGAGGGGCCAAACCATGGGATGCCTTGACTCTGTCGGACCCGGGGTTGTTTGGTCAGCTGCAGGAATCTTTTCACGATGCATTAATTTACTCTTACCTCGGGCCGAGGGTCGCGGAGAACACAATCCCTTGGGCCTTTGAAGGCGAGGAGAGACGGTCGCGTGGGAGAGTAACAGAGGAGAGAGGGGCGGAGATAGGGAAGGAGGGACAGGAAAGTTTACATCCGCACATATTAGAGATGACTAGTGGGCAACAGTTGTTGGGTTTTGTTGACGCTGCGCCCCTTTCTATAGACAGTTTGTTAGAGGCGGGAAGAGAGGGGAAGAAGGAGGGAGAGAAAGAAAAGCAGGGAGTGGAGGAAGAGGAAGGGCTGTCGTTGCGGTCGCAGCTAAGTGGCTTGATTTCAGCGACTGATAGAAAGAATTACATGCCCTTGAGGCTCGTGTGGCAAGGACGGTGCTTGGCGCGAAGCACACGTCTGCGGGATCCGGTCGAAGGAGAGGATGTGGTGGTAGTTCAGACGTACCTGGAAGGAGAGGTGCAGCACCAGCACCAGCACCAGCAACAAGAGCAACGAGGAAAGTGCTATGTCATTCGAGGCCTGGAATCGAAGCGGCTACTTTCCAGTCATCAAGTCCGCGATGCCGCCACTGGAGGCTTGACCCACGTCCTCGTCTCGCACCGAACCCCTCTAGTCTCTCACTTGCACCTGCTCCAAGCGGAGGGAGGGGTGGAATGTCGAGTTACCAAAGGCGACCTACAGTCCTATATTCCTTCAGAATATTGGCGGTTTCCCCCTCGGAGTCAGGATCACGATGTGGGGAGTTGGTACATAGAGCGAGCCGACCCGACAGCGCCGGGGAGGAATGGCGGGAGGAGCGTAGCGGCGACGAGGATAGAGAAACTGTTGCCGCCGGCGGTGATTGTCTTGGTGTGTGCATTCAAGACGCTTGACAAGGAGGTGATAGAGGAGGAGAAGCGGCAGCGGTCGTCGAAGTTGAAGGAGACAGTGAAGGGATGGGTGGGTAAGATGTTGTAAGGGAGGTGAAGAGTCGGTGTGAAGAAACAGGAACATTTCTTCACTATTGAGAAGCGTGGGCGACAGAACCAAAGATACGACGAATAGGCTTGGAGAATGCCAGTTGACTATTTTTGAAATCGTTCCATAATTCCTTTCTTTGTCCTTATTTTTTACATGCCATGCACGCAACCCGAGGCATGTACTTTCCTCCCTCTGTCCTTCCTTTTTCCTAATGTTTCACATACCCTAGAGATCAATTTCAATGAGCTTTCGGTGAAAATATACTTTTCTTCAACACATCAAACAACGCCGCCGACGGCAACCCCTTGTTCATCCCGTTCCCACCACTCGAAGACACCGTCCCTCCTGTGAGGCTGCTTTTAGATGCCGAACCCACGCCCATCGTCGTCGCTCTCGCGGTCCCCGTTACTGGCCTTTTCTTGCATCCAACAGACCCTCCACTCCCTCCCAGTCCACCACTATTACCACCGCTCTCAGGAGATAGGCCCAAGAAACGCGGTCGTGGCGAAAAAAACGTGCTTGTTGCTCTAGAATGTTGGCTGGTATTGGTATTGCTGGAGCCCGTCGACCCACTAGAGCGGGCGGCCGAATGCATGCCGATGCTGCTTCGGGAACTAGAGGCCTTCGCAGTCGTACTTGGCGTGGCATCGGCAGTCCGCGGGGAGATTGCGCGACCAGTGGAGATAGCTGTAATACTAGTGCTGGCACGCTTGGGCACGACTGAAGTGCGCTCAGACACGACCGCCTTGCGGGTCTGCAGCCACTCGCCCCTCAGCGGCCCGACGCTATAAGTGAAATTGCCCAACTCCCCTTCCCCGCTGCATCTTCCCTTTGCGCCCGCCGTGGCCTTGGTCCCTTTTCCTCGTGCTGGAGCTGCAGCTGCTGCTGCTTTTCGTCGGCCCGCACTAGAGATGGTAGCGGACAGGTCCATGTAATCATCCCCGGCTGGGGCTAGAGGCTTCCAGGAATGCCTCAACTCCTCTTCGTCGTATCGTGGTCGCAGAGGCGATAGAGGAGCGCGGCGTTGAGGTTTATCGACGTCGGTATCGCTGGCCCTCTGCCGTTTCTTGGTGGCGGTAGCTTTGACTGGTGCTGTGGCTGATGCTCTTTGGTGCTTGTCTTCTTCGTCTTCGCTTTCCTCTGCATTGATGGAGACGCTAGCGGCTCTTCTTCTATGTCGCTGTCGCGGAGGACATACCGAGGGCGACGACGAGCAACTGCTACCGTCGTCATCGTTGTTCCCTTCCTGGCATAACGAGGCATACAGCAGGTCAAACTGGTCCTTAACGACAGCTGGTTGATGCAGGGCCTGTGTAAAGGCGCTTTCCGTCGCCGGGATGCTGCCGTCTTGTGTCACCATGGTGACAATGCTATGATGCCTGTGGCTGCGAGAGAATAGTCGGAGGCGTGGGGGCACATTTGGTACGTAGGGTGGGATAGACGGTAGGGGGCGGGAGATGCTGCGCACACGTCGAAAAGCCGTTATATTCCAGTTCCGCACATTCCACCCGAGTGCCAATGTTATGCCTTCCAGCCCTCCCTTTTCCAGCACAGGTACCCTTTATACAACGAATATATGGATTTAACGAAGAAAATCCACGTTCTGCGTAAGTCTGTATCGTCTGTTGGACGCCCGCGCTCGCATCCCACTCACAGCCCTTCTTCCTTCCTGAACCCTACGTACCTAGAAAATGACCACAAATCCAACATTGAGTTTTTCGACGGAAGCAAGAAGGCCCAGCGAGAGGAGATTCAACATTTGAAAGAAGAAATCCGAAAGCTCCCCACGCAGTTGCTGAAAAAGGTGCCCCTGGTGATTTCTGTTCTGGCTTGCCATACTGCATCCCATGCGCCCCGGCATTCTGTTGGCTCTCTTGAGGTTCTCATGATTTCTTCATCCAATCTAATGACCCGTATCGTCGGAAAAGACAACCATCCCCAAGGAGGACAACAAATCCACTCAAGAGTTCCTGCGTGCCGCGGTCTAGCTGGCTCGCAAAGAAGGGAACGATCTCAAGGCGCAGGCCATGCGGGAGGAAACGTTTCTTGAGGAGCTGCGAGTACGTGCAGGGAAAGATTGATAGAAAAATAAGGCCTTGCATTCTTATGCACAATCGAGACTTATTACTTCTGTTTGCGGAATCTCTAGGCCCAGCACGCCAATTTCTCACGCACTTGAATGCTTCGTGGACTGCTTGCCAAATTGATCTGAGGTTTCAGTCTCGATGGAACAACTAAACCACGGAAATCATGGTAATTTTACAAAATATGCAAACAGGATCAAGTGCGAACTTTGGAATTGGAGTTGTCGGGATCCAATGGAGCTGGGGGCATGGACGCTCTCACCCCCCTGCCTTCAGGGGCTGGTGCGCCGGACGATCACATTCAAGTTATTGAATGGCCAGATCGAGAAGACGCTTAGTCGGTGTCGTGAAGCACATTTCATTGTCCATACATACGACCAAATTGTCAAGCATCTCAAGGCTAGACTGTTACTACGCGGGAAAGGAGATATTTGGAAGGAATACGGGACTTTGGCCCGACAGGTTCAGTACCGGGCATGGCAAGATTCGCCAACCCATCGGGGCATGCCAGGCCTGTCAACCAGAGAGCGACTACTTATGTTCATGACTAGTAGCTCACATGATTAACTCTCATAATTCTTATGTAAATTCTGCAATCTTCTTTGCAGGACGAAAGGCTCAGCTTTGACCAGGAGATTTCTTCGTTGGAGCGCACTGTGCAGCTGAAGGAGCACGACCTGGAGGAATTGATGCAGTTATTCAGTATGTAACGAAGTGGCAAGAATCAGAAACGGCTCTTTAGCTTCAGGCGTACGCATGTCATACCACACATGCGACCGCGCACGACAAGCGCACTCAGAATCTCGATACGGGAATACATACCTACATAAACCATAGATGATGCCAATCACGCGCAGTAAGTAGCCCAGCAAGACCTTATTAGACAACGCGCCGAGTAAGGCAAAGCCAGATCACGACGAAAAGCCGCACTACGGGAGCAGCAACAGCTCATCAAGCTTCAGCTGCGGAAGCGACGCTATGACCATGAGAAACCACAGAGCAAGGCCCGCGAGAGTATGGACGGCAGCAAAAGTCAGGGGCAAAAAGAATGTGAGGAGGAAGAGGACAAGGAGGAAAGTGAAGTCCGCTGTGTGGCGTTGAAAGCGGAATTAGAAAGCGTGCAACGATGCACCCGACGTGTCAAGGATATGGTTGGTATCGAAGAAGCTCAAGAAGTGCTCCCCAAGCTCGAGCAACAGATGGGAAACAAGCAGCACTTGCTGAAGGCCAGAGCGGAGAATCAGGTAAGACAGGATTTAGCCCCACTGTGTCTCTCACACTGTTTGTGCAATGTACCGTGTAGCTGGAGTATTGGGCACAGCTATCACTGCACGAGCTTAAGTGGTAAATGCCTTCGAGTAATCTCTACAACGCAAGAATAGAAATATAAAGAGAGGGTCAAATGACAGATGAATTAACAATCATGTTTCGACGTAATCAGGGCCGATTGAAACGTCTCCAAGACAAACGAGACGCTCTCAAGTGGAGACGCGGGAATACTTGCCTCACGGCGACCAGGTCCGTTGGGAGGGAATGGACTGAATGGGATTTGTGTGGGTAACTCTCCATTTCCTAGCTTCCCAACTTGATCTGCATGTGCCCAAAAGGATGAAAGTGCTACATCTGAAATTATTCTGGATCTTCACGCATATGACAATATTTTCCTGAACCAACATTGCGCACCACGCTCTCTGTGTAATAATATATATATATACACACAGTCGGACGGCCTCCCTGCTCAGCTGGCAAGCCGCCGTGAGCGTCTTGGTGAGATGCAATCCAGGTACGAGCAGCTATCAATTTTGATTGCCAATCTGAAATGTGGGATAACGGAGCATCTGTGGCAAGCGTTGGAAAAAATGACAAGCAGGTCCGCATTCCGCCGACCACATTCAAGGAGGGCCAAGAGGTAGACGCGCTCCAGCGGATGTTGAAAACAATAGAGAATGGCTTGGTAGAGTTGATGAGAAAGGGAGGATGAGAAAGATACACGTAATGCAATTTAAAAAGAATTCTCATTTACAATAGAGATAGCAAACCCGACAAAAGGCCAACCTCCCCACCCCCCAGCACCTCGTCAAAACAACCTCCAGTGGCGGGTTTGATGTCAAAGGCTAGCCAAGCGACTCAACATATATGGTAGTACACAGACCCTCTATTTCTAGCTGGAAGCTGTCACTTTTAAGGGGGCTTGTCGTATTCTCGCTCTGCGTTCTCATCGCGAGCTGTCGGACCAGCCGCGGTATTGTACGACCCCATCTTCTTCTGTCTGAAATGACAAAGTGACCTTTTGTCCATAGCCGCCCGAAACATAACGATTCACTTTTGCTCATCACCATACCAAAACCTCCATAGGCCCTCCGAAGGTGGTGCTTTGATTTTGCCTGAGGACAAGGAGCGAGGCGCACGCCCGCGCAGATCATCACCTTTCCATCACAGGCCCCAATCTGCACCATGAAGCTCTACTTCCACTACGAGGAGACCGACGACGCGGGTGATGTCGAGGAAGCAAAAGCCTTAACTCTTAAACTCACACTACCGAAAAGCTGGGTGGGACAGCCGCTGCTCCAAGTGCTGGAGCTCTTTCTTGAGTCCTACAACAACAAGAAGGCCAGGCTCGAACCTTTGGACATATCCGGAGTGCATCTGGAAAAAGCAGAGTAAGCTCAAAAATCTTCCTTCTATCTATGTGTCGCATGCTCGCATGCACTCTGTCATGCTTCAAGGCTCGGGCTAAATGTCACAATGCCCTCGCACGTGCCGCCAAGGCATTTCACGCTCACACTTTATTCTTCCTTATAATCCTCTTCCTCCTCGTCCAGCGGTATGAAAATCCACACCACTGATATCGTGAAGGATATTCTGAGTGATCGCGATGACGTGTACGTCAAACATGGGGCGGAACAACCAGCCAAGGCAAAGCGTACCCCGCCCTCCTCCTCCTCCTCCTCCTCCTCCTCCTCTTCTTCTATCCCTGGAGCCACCACAGAAGGTAGCACCGGCCTGCTGCGCTGCAAGAACTACGGATGCAACCAGTCTTTTGCCCAAGAGACCAACACGGAGTCAGCCTGCCGCTTCCATAGGGCCCCCCCCGTGTTTCACGACACGAAGAAAGGTTGGGCTTGTTGCACGAAGCGGGTTTATGACTGGGACGAGTTCCATACGGTACGTTTCGGCTGTCCTCTGTTTGGATTGATCGATATGTGTCGCCCTTTGCTAATTTTCAGAGTGCAGCAAGTGCATGGATCGCCTCTCTGACTGTCCTCTTCCTTTTCTCCTCCAAAAAATGTCCCCCCTCAAGATCGAGGGCTGTGCCACCGGCCGACACAGCACCTTGGATCCCAAGGAGGTGTTTGCCCCATCGCCTACTCTCGCAGCCGCTAATCAAGCTGGAGCTAATGGAGGAAGTGATGCCCCCGGCGCTTCTTCTACGGCCCTCAAGTCCATCGAGGACTACAACCAAGCGAACCCCGATGCTGCCACTGCTGCCAAAAGCGCGGCGTCGTCAGTGACCAAGCCTCAGGCCAGGTGCACCGTCAAGGCGGACGGGTCGGCCACGTGTCTGAATAAGGGATGTCAAAAGGAGTTTCAAGTCAAGGAGAACCACCCAACGGCTTGCTGGTACGTGGAGAGTCAAAGTCGTATTTTTATATATCATGCCGTCCCTTCCTCCCTTCCTCGCGCACAGCGCATCCGCACCGCATCACCCTCTCTCTCGCTCTCTCTTGGCTGACGTTTTGCCTTCTCTTTCCCTGCGTCTTCTTCCCACCCTAACCCTATAAAGCTACCACGCGTCCGGACCCGTCTTTCACGACGCGGGCAAGTTCTGGTCCTGTTGTCCCGGGGTGATCAAGTACGACTTTGAGGAATTTTTGAAAATTCCCGGATGTATGGTTAGTAGCCACCTTGATGGGAGCGAGGAGAGTTCGCGGTTTTTCGAGTCGCATGCGAGAAAAAGGGAAGATCGGTGAGGGTGGGAGGGAGGGAGGGGGGGAAGGGCTGAGAGGTGAAAGGCCAAGGTGAGCTGATGCTTTTGGCGGGTGGGTAAGAAGGTTGAGGGGTAGAACGTGGAGGGGAGAATGACGAGGAGGGAAGAATGAAACAATGAAAGAGGGTACAAGGAACGGCGTATTGAGGAAAGAAAAGACGACAAAACTTTAAGGAAGAGGACGAGGTGGGGAGGCGTAGCAGTGCCATGGTCGTGGTTTTGCGCTTGGTGATGCTTTACCTATTTTTCTTACATTTATCTAAGTCCGTGTCGGTCGCTCAAAACACTCTCACGACTATTTTTAGTCTGTGGTTAATCCTTTCTGGATGGCTTACGTCGCAGGGCAATGAAAGAGAGAGGCAGGGAGGGAGGAGAGAAGGGAGGAGGGGTGAGACTGCAGCGCCCCACGTGCATGTCAGTTTGCCTTCCGCTTTTTTCCGTCCTCTTTTCTTTTTGCTGCTGATGATGGAATCTATACAATGATACAGCTGCCCTCGCTTCGTCTTTCCGCCGGTTTCCTGCTCCTTCTTCCGTTTTCTTTCCTTGTGGACTCCTCCTCCTCCTCCTCCTCCTCCTCCTCTTCCCCTTCCTCTTCCTCCTCCGCCTCTTCCTCCTCCTTCTCGAGCCGAACAGATTCTTTCTCTGGGTTTCGTGTTTGCTCGATTGATTATCCTCTTTCCCTAATTCAAATCGCCCGCCCGCCCTCCCTCCTACAAAAGTTCAATCTGATTCCTCCTTAGATTTTATTTCTCTTGTGGGTGTCGTGGAACCGCTTACTTTTCACAGCGATGGGGATAATTATCACCAAGAGAATAGCCACGATGACCAGAGCCACTAACAGCTTCATCTTTTGAGTGATTGGGGAGTAAGGGTGAGAGGGAGGGATGGAGGGAGGGTGAGTGTAGGTTGGGAGGACCAACAAAGTGATGCTTGGCCAAGGCCTGCTTCTTCGGTAGCATGTGGAGGGAGGGAGGAATGGAGAGGAGGGAGGGAGAAGTCAAGTGAGGAGGGAGGGAGAAGGATCGGGCTCGTTGTGATGCTTTTAGAGCGGATTGCACTGCTTTAGTCACGCGTTCAAACGGACGGGATGGGATATCAGATCAGGAGGGAGGGAGGGAGGGAGGGAGGGGTACGTACTCGGAGTTGCTTCCACCACATTTGCTTCTTAAGGGTGGTGGCATTCTTCTTAAACATGCCCGCCTGAGCTTGCAGATCCTCTATATTGCAATTGTCCATAAGAAGGGCATTAACAAGTCAGCCAAAGGTGAAAATTAAAAGACCCCAAGGCATCCAGAAAAGGAAGACGGAAAGAATGAATTCAAGCAAGCTCCCTCCTTCCCACCCTCCTTCTTTCCCCTCACTTAGCAACCAAATCCAAGCCCAAATCAAGCAAGCACTCAAAATCATTGTGGGATCACCCAGAGATTAAATTTAAAAAAAAGACTTCCCCTTTTCCTCTTTCCCCCCCCTGTACATATGTACATACCCGCGGCACTCTCAATATTCTCCAACGTTACGCAATTCGCCAACGCCACCTGCACGTTCTCCTGCAGCACCAACTTGACAGAATCTACTTTATTCATCACCGCGGCGAGCTTATCCACCTGCAATAAATCATCATACTTCTCGCACAGCTTCCGCAGCATCTCCCCACATGTCTTGTCCAGGCCCTTCTCTTTCACTTCCAAACTCTTGGTGCCCGTCTTGATAAGGAACTGTCGAGTAGACAAAACATAGAAGGGATATAAGTATGAGGCAGCGGGCAGAGACCTGGAAAAAGAGAGAACGTAACGCCGACACGGATGACGTTTGAAAGGGGGCGGGGGAGGGGCGAACATTCTCACCACAGCTCAACTACCCACGTACCGATCTCTGGAGCTCATCCAAGCACGCATTTGCGGCACGGACGGGATATGACCGCTCGGAAATCAAGATAAATATGCGGCCTTCCACGTCGGACACCAGATGCCATGCTGATCCACCGGAAGCAAAAGAGAAATATACCCCTGGGCGGACGCTAAGCTGGTCGCTCGTAAGCACTTCCTTGACACCGTTCAAGTCGATGATCGTGTTGTAGGCATGGCTGGCGACGATTGCCCGGTCTTGCAAACGTGCCACACCAAGGAACCTGCAAATTGGGGTGGGGAAGTGGAGAGGGAAATGAATGAGAGGCGCCGTTTGGCATTGTCGACAAAACTGCTCCATACCGCTCTCCTCTCCTCTCTAGGTGCTGCACTAATGGCAAGGGCTGCCGGAACGGAGTGCTGACATGGCAGGTTTAAGAGACAGACGCGCCTCATGTCGGCGTCACACTTACTGGATGTTGCCCGAGGATCTGTGCTCTGCCATCTTGGACTGTAGGGGGTGTTCGAACAGGAATGTGCGAGACGAGTGCCTGTGTGATAGTGGGAGTGCGGATAAGGAAGGGAGTAATGTGGGCGGCAGACTCATTCTCTAGCCAAGGCAAGGCATGGATGAGAGGTATCAAGATTGACAAAAGGCTTTGCTGGGTGAAAGAGGCCGGTGGCCCGGTGGCCCACGCGGCGGGGGTTCTCAAGGCAGTTGAGGCCCATGCGTTTGAATGCAGGCGTACATGCCCCGCTCTTGTTGCACCGCTTGCTCGTGCCCTTTGAGTGATTGGGACTGCAATGTTGTGAGGATTAGGGAGTGGTGTGGGTGAAGGTGGCGAAGAAATATCAAATGAAAACACATGGACAAAAAGGGAAACGGAAACGAGGCCATCTATACCACAAACGGGAGGCGTTTTTAGGACTGCGGCGAGAGCATGCTCGAGAAGCAAAAAGAGGATAGCTTTGATGGTAATTGTGCTGATCATTGCGATCTCTTCGTGGCTGTGTGCACGAGGCTCATTTGAGTCGCGTGTGGTTCTCATTTGCCTCTCATTTACCCTCTTCCTTCGGCTCTCATTTTGCTCTCATCTTGCTCTCGACTGAGTTATCCTCCAGGTATCATTTCGAGAGGCGAGGAGAGACAAGCAGCGAAAGGCCATGCAGTCCTGTGCATTTAAAGTGCCCAGCGTTGTAAAACCTTGTCTTTACAGGTTTCAGTATGACAAAGTGCTTAATGGTCAGTGACGATGGTAAAGCAGCGATCATGGAGAAAAGGTCGTAACTTCGCGACTGTCCATTTGATAGCACAACACTCGCGCTTAGTTGTGTCGATGTAGCGAAGTAACACCCCGAACTTAGCGTATCCACCCTCTGCCAACCCATAGGTCACCAAAAATGATATCTCAAAATCACTGAAACATGGCCTATGTGATGAATGTATCCTTTCGAAATATTATTTAGAGGTGGTGAGAAAAGTAAGTGGTTCATTCAGGAGCCCTGACCCTGCCGACCCCTCCAGGCGGGGTTGGACATCCCTGGTCCCCGCCACGAGAGAGCCCCCAATAAGATACGCTCCTTGTAGAATATAAAGTCCATCAGTATAGAAATCTCATTATCGTGAGTGATGACAATTGGAGATTTCCTCCGTAACTCGACCGCCGGCCCCCCTTCTCCCCATACCTATCGGTCTTTCCGCCTCGCGATATCCCTTGGTCAACAAAAACAAACGATATCATGGCCCATCACTTTTCCTAACAATTTACTGCCCATCATCTTGCCATTGCTTTACATTGATTTCATTATACCAGCCCCATCCATTCCCACAGTACAGCCAACCCCTCGGCGGCCTTCGCCTCTCCCTCTCCCTCTCCAAGTTCCAGTCCTAGCTCCCTCCCTTCTAACACCCATGCGTCTTGTCGAGGACAAAGCAGGCCTCGTATGTGCCGTCGGTCTTCTATGGTTTGGGCTACAGCTAGATACGTCAACGAGGATGCCCGCGGCTCGTAGTACCAACATTTTTTTTTAACCATGCTCGTTGATGGTGATGGTGTGGGAGCTGCCGCAGAATCCCAGGCATCAAGCCCTTGATTATTCCCCCCCCCAGGGCTGCCGCCCTGTCTATGCACATCTAGGCGATGAAGTGTCAAAAACCCAACCACGTTCTCGGCCTTTTCAAGACACAGAAGACGTCCCACTTCCCCCACCGGCATCTTCTCCTTCTTGAACATCACCTTGCTCCACACTTCCAAGCTCCGCCGTCGCACGCCCGGCAGAAGCTTGTGCAATAAACACCGCACCAAAGTAGGAAGCAGATCTTTACATCCATCCTTTCCCTGTCTTTTTTGAGGACCTTCTCGGCACAACCGAAAAAACCTTGCGTTGTTTCCTCCAGCCAGCGCTTTGGCCACTTGCAGTGCGAACCGCGTCTGAGTAAGCGCCCCCTGACACCCTCGTTCCATCCCTACCCTCTCCTCACCTTCTTTTCTTGATGCAATCGTCCTCCTGACATACCCTAAAAGTCGGTGCACTTGCAGGAAAACTTTCTCCCAGCCGTTGACGCGCTCCCCGTCAGCAGCAGCGCCCTTGTTGAACAGCAATACGTCGTGGGCTTGAAGGAGGATGTGGTATGCTAGAAATTCGTCGACAGTAAGGTATGAATCCTTGATAGAGGCGTTTTCTTCTCGTGTTTGACGGATGATTTCCTGGGTAACGACAAGGGTGGTAGGTCGTGTGCGTGAGACAAGGAAGTGGGGAAAACGGATGGAAAATGGCTTTTGTGCTGGTTTTCGTCTTACCTCCTTGTAGAACCCAAAGAGCGTGGCGAGCGCCGACCGCAAGGATCCCAGCCTATGTTTCAAGTACCAAGAGAAGAAGGGCGTGAAAAAAGAAATGAGGGAGAAGATTCCCGTATTTCCGGCGTAAGAGGTTGCTTACCCCGTATGCTGGTCGAAAGTGGGAGGCACCTAGTAGGAATGAGAAGAAGAAGAGCGCACAGAAGGAAAATATCAGTACAAACTCGGCGTAGACGCACAGCATAACATATAATGGCATGGAGCAACAAAGACATCCCCCCCGTCCAAACTTCTCGTTTACCTGCTGCGTCAAAAGGTAATCGAAGAAAATATGAAACCGAATAATGCGCTGATAAATCCTCCTTGCTTCCAGTCCACTCAAACCCTGCAAAATCATGTCTTTCCGCACAGCCATAAACCGATCGCTTACAAAGTCGTACAGCTCCACATAACATGAAACATTTTTCTCGACCTGGATCCCTTCCCCTTTTTCTTCTTCGTGGCCCGAGGCCTCGGCAAGCACGCCTCGAACGACCTGCCACAAATGCGTCACGGTTCTTTCCAACCAAACGAGAGAACGCACATCGGCGGCCGTCTCAGCCCGCCCGTCCGCTGCCCGACGATATCGCTTCACGGCCCTCTATTTCATTTTGAATGAATAAGTATGAGCATTGGCGTGCTTTCCTTCCCTCGAAAATAATCGCCTCCGCTTCCTCCCAAAAGTAACCACCTGAGGATCCAGTATTCTCGAATGTCGTCGCAAGGCCCGCGTCGCGTCCGTGGCTTCGAAGGGGCTGATATCCTGCTGCGCTTGCCTTTCTTCCCGCTCCCGCGGGCTGCACATGCTCTCACATGTCCCCTTGGAAAGTAGGATTGAGATGGGGTACGAATGAGGCTTGGTTGAGGACCGTATTTGTTTATTTCACGCTAGACTTACCTTCATTCTGTAACAAGGCTTAGTCAAACACGGCGTTGAGATTGTACTGCAGCGAGAACCGGTCCTGTGTAGGGTGACTGCTGTTTGGTCAAAAGCATGCGAGAAGCGGGAAGAGGGGAGGTTGCTGATGGAATTGACCTCGGAGAGACGAGAAGAAGACGACAAAACAACTCAACAAGCCACAAGCACAAGCCGTCCTTGAGTTGGATTAACCTACGCCAGCCGGACAGTGTCCATATCCAAATCTAAGTCCGCAGAGCCACCCTATGCAGGGTGTGAGATTGCAGGCAGGAGGACGGGCGCTAGCTCACTACCCCGCACGCTCTGTGTCCTCCACACACCCTCCGTCATCCAGCTCTCCCTTGTTACTTGTTCGCATCTGTCACATCACTCATGCGTCTTTACACGACCACATCCCCACATAATCACAGCGCCAAGATGCTTGCTGCCCGAGGAATCTTCAAGGCGGTTGCCCGCCGTGGTGTGCACACTACCCGAGTCCTGGCCTCCACCAAGCGTAAGTAGATAGGGCGGCTGGGGAGGAGTGATATGATGCGGGCAATTTACAGGCAAGACTGCATACTTGTTATGGACGCTACATACTTGGTCTAGCTAACCATCGCCTCCTATCAATACATTTCCAATGACAGCCGCGGCTGCGGACCCGGCCGCCGGCGACAACCTGATCCTGAACTTCTCTCTTCCGGCTGCCAGCATCTACCGCAACAAGCCTGTGGCATCTGTCGTCATCCCGGTACGTGCTTGGCTTTGTTATATGCTAAGGTTTGGGACATGCTACCCATATTGATATTTTTTTTACAATTTATGGCTGGGAAAGGTTATGAGTGAAAGGCCTTCATGGGTACACATCACTGAGGATGGTCGGAGGCGGAGGCATTTTCGGGGGCAAGCCGTTTCTGCGCTTGGAACGTATTCCGTAGAAGGGCGCGATAATCAAACTGGTTGAAAAAAGTAAAATTTACAATCCTACTTTTCATCGCCTCTTTCTTAAATACAGGGCCTGGCGGGCGAGTACGGCGTGACAAAGAACCACTCCCCCGTTATTGCCGAGCTTAAAGCGGGCGTTGTCCAAATCGTGCACGAGCCGGGACAGGCCCCCGAGAAGTACTTTGTCAGCGGAGGCTTCGCCCTCACCCACGCCAACTCCGTGACGGTAAGTCATACGAGAGTGCGGTTTGATAGTTGTTGCCGCTGCTGCGGCGGTGGCAACGACTGCTTTGTCTGATTCGTGACATGGAAAGGAAAAGGGTATCCTCGGATCGGCCCTATCATTTACGCACTCCGATGCACATTCGCGTCTCAATCCCATCTTCAACGACAGGATATCGCCGTGGTGGAAGCGGCTAAGCTGGATGACATCGACCAGGACGAGATCCCCAAGATCTATGCCGAGGCTATGAAGGACTTTAATGCCGCTCCGGAGGGCAGCAAGGAACGGGTGGAGGCTCAGATAGAAGTAGAGGTGGCCAAATCACTGGCGGGCGCGTTGGGTGTGGCGTTGGCTTAAGGAGCGAGGGAAGGAGGGATTGAAGGAGAGGGAGGAGGGAGGAGTGGGATGATATAATAGTGAGGAGGAGCAAAAGGTAGTTCATTTTTTTGGGTGTCGGATGCGTATATTGTGTTGCTTCCAGTTCGCGAAAGGAGAAGAAGGAGTGGATATTGCTGGAGGAAAAGAGGAAGAAAAAGAAGAAAAATGAAGATGAAAAAACAAGCGAAAAGAGAGGTAGAGAGGGAAAATGTCATCGAAAATGACGCTTGTTTATGAGCGCTTGGTAATCCTTTTTCTCTTTTCGCCTCACACTTTTACTGTATACACAGAACACATCGACACTACACAGCTTTATACCCTACTTCATTGCCACCATCCCTGCCTCCCCCTCCTCCCCCTCCGTCCCCTCCCCCAGAAATCTCGCGGCCGCCGCAATCCTCCCCGCAGCCACCCACACCTGCTCCTGCGCTAGCCCCCATTTTCCATCACTCACTGCCTGTGTCACCCCCGGGAGACTCTCACCCTTATAGCCGAGGTAGAGCCCCGGTGCTTGTAACACATGCTTGAACCACTTCCTCCTCGGCAAGCCCTTATTTGCACAGAATCTTCTTTCCGTGAATGCCAGCCGATCATTGAGGGGGGCCAAGCAAGTCAACATCCATTCCTCCCTCCCTCCCTCCCCCTTCCACGAACTATCCACCTCTGCGCCCACTTTCTTTGCCGCTACCCCGTAAGCCCATACTGCTCTTTTCAACAGCGTCAGGTCCAAGGAAAGTCGTCCCCCTCCCTCCCCTCCTCCCTCCCTCCTTTCCACTCTCTTCTCCAATTCCTCCACGTACCCGCGCAAGGCTTTCGCTTGCACGTCATGGTCGAGGGGAAGGACGAGGGAGTCCGCCACCCGTAGCGCTAATTTCCCCCAAATCTCAGACATCATCACGTGCAAGGTATAGCCAGGATCACCGAAACGCGACATCCAGGCATAGGAATCGTAGACGCTGTGGTACATGCCGTAAGGACGACGATGACGGTCGATCAACGCGCCCATGTCGATGCTGGAGATGCCTGGGAAGGAGAAGTCAAAGAGGGAGGAAGGAGGATGGGATGGAAAAAGGAAGGAGGATGAAAGTCAATTCGACACTCAAAAGTAGAAAGAGAGGGGGGAACACAAGCCAAAACAAAATACGCCGCCAACAAGAAACTTCCAACGAGCGCCCCCCCTCTCCCCTCATTCAACAGAAATCCTTAGCCCTCACCTAAATGGTCCAAAAACACCGTATAGTCCGATCCGCTGCCCAAGATCTCAATGCCCCCCTCCGCCGTCCAATTCCGGGCAACCGGCTGCCCATCATAAGGGTGTCTCACCTCCTCCTGCAAGGTCTCCAGCAAAGGCTTTAACGAGGGCGTGGCCCCCGCCTGGAAAAACGGCCCCGAAACCGCCGAATCTACGTTAACATACAAAACAGCTTTCGAATCCAATTCCTCCGCGTGTTTCTCCCCCCAAGCAGTGCTGCCGATCAAACCCAATTCTTCCCCGCTCCATGAAGCGAGGACGATGGTCCTTCGTGGCTTCCACCCCGTCTGGAGCAACGCGCCTAGCCCCTTGGCGACTTCAAGCTGCGCAGCCGTCCCTGAATTGGGGTCGACAGCTACGAGAGGGGAAGGGGGGAGGGAGGAGGGGAGAGAATCAAGAAAAGGAAGTGAATGTGAAAGTGAGAGGAGATAAATCAGGAAGAATGAGGGAGAGGTAAAAAAGGGGGAGGGGGAGAGGGGTCACACGAACAACATGAGCGTTTTGCATCCGATGGGGGAAAACATTTTTTTAAAACCTACCTCCGTCCACCCAGGCGTCACGGTGATTCCCTAACACCACAAGCCGATCCCGCCTCGTGCCGAAATACGGACTCTTCACCAGGCCAATCACGTTCCAGATATCGCCTACCAGCTCCTGATTATGCGTCGCAAAACCCACTAGATCCACAGACGGGCCCATATGGTAAGTCAGGTTCAAACCCCCTTGAAATGAAGGAGGGGCGATCGGACTTCGAGAACCATCGGCAGCAGCAGCATCCGCCAAGCTCTGCAAGAAAGGAGTGGCATCGCCATAGGAAATAGGTAAAACGGGAATCTTCGGCTTCATGTCCTCAGTCGCGTACCCGCACACATCCTCCGCTGTCAAACCCTCTTCTATCAAGGCTGCTCTACCAGGGTCTCCTGCGCAGAGGGAGAGGAATTGGACGCTGCCTCGTTGCACGCCAAAGGGGGGACGCCAGGGACCAGCAGGGTACACAGGACCAGCGGTGAAGCCGTCTTGTTGAGGATCAGAATAAACTAGCACGCCGAGGGCACCGCGTTGCTCGGCATTCATGACTTTGAGACCACGGAAACACTCGCCATACCGCACCAGGACGATGGTGCCTTTCACGGCAACGCCTGCTGCTTCCAGGACATCAAAATCTTCAGGACGACCGTAATTGGCGTATACCAAGGGTGCAGTCACATTTCCACTTGGACTGTATCCGAGGTAGGTGTGGTTTCTTAGCCATGTGTCAGACGTAGGGTCCTCTGTGAGGATGGGCTCCGTCAAAGCAGCAGTGAAGAGGGGGGTGTTTGAGATGTGGTCGAGCAGGACTAGGCTCGGTTGCTTGTCTTGTAAAGGGTAGGAGAGGAGAGCGGAGACAGGTTGGATTTCCGCTTCTTGTATACCGAAGGATTGCCACTGGGCTTGCACATATTTAGCCATTTTGAGGTCACCTGGCGTGCCCGCCATGTGGGGTTCAGAAGTCAGGTATTGCAAGGAAGCGCGGGCTGACTCGGCGCTCAGAGCGGCGACAAAAGTCGATTCGACTTGAGCTTGACGTTGCTGCTCTTGCTGCTGTAATGAGGGGGATTCATCAGATTCCGAGACACGCAGGCGCCGTCGTTGCATAGAAGTGGCAGTGACGGTGATCGTGGGCGTGGGTACCAGTAGGAGAAGCAGGAATAGGACGACGCTGCTGAATGCAAAGCTGGCCCATGAACCTAGCTTGGGCAAGTGCATGACGGCGGCTCCATAACGAGGGCGAGGATGCATGATGATGATCTAGTTTGGACTTGGCCTTGCCTGAACGATTAAGCAGAGTTTTTATGTAAATTGGTGGGATAGAAAAGGTTAAATGTGCCATCTTAGCACATTTGTGGGGTTGTGATGGATAGCAAGCAGGACAAAATCAAATTACGAGGCTTGTTTGGCCGGTCACGGAGTCATCAGCGACTTCTTCTTTGGTGACCGTTTGCGTGTCCGTCTCTTTGACCCACCCCGCACACAGCCTCTACACACATGCAATGCCGGACCGCATCTCATCTCTCTGACGCCAGCGGGGACGCAGGCTTTGTTTCGGTTAGCAACGGACGCCGCTCCAAAATCCACCTCAAGAAGAAGACGAGCGCAGGGTTGTGTGAGTGAGCGAGCGACCAAAGGACCACTCTTGCCTCACACTCCGTCAATCCCGCTACACACACCTAATATAGGCTTTGGACGGCACAGGACGAAGGCCAAGGGATAACGACAGCAGCAGAAGAGGCATTCCGCAGCACTAGCTTGAGTCCGTCCGTCATCACTCCTCAGCCGTCGCCCCACAGCCGGTCCAAGTACTCCATCCAGCCGCAACCATGGACATCACGCAGACGCTAATCAGCGCGCAGAGTCCTGGTACGTGCACTTTTCGAAGGCGAGGAGGAGTGGTCCTTGTATGGATGCATGTCCCTTCCTACCTTGGTGATTTGACGCTCACCTCCCTCGTTCCGCGTTCCCCGACATACCCACCAACACCCTAGACCCCAATGTCCGCAACCCTGCCGAGGAGTTCCTGCGGCGAGCAGAGGAGGAAGAGCTGGTACGTAGTATGTTGTTCATCTGGTCGTATTTGTCCCTTAATCCCTTCCTCATCTTCTCCCCCCAAAACATGAGTGTGACTACTCCCCTCCATTCCCTGATGTGCTGCCCCCCGCAGGGCCCCTGCCACCTTCACCCGGCTGCTTCCCAGATCAGCATGCAGCAATGTCTTTTCTCCCGTCAATGTACATTCCGATTACACACACACTCATACACATGCCCACACGCCGACACATTCCTACCCCCCACCCCACCCCCCAAAATAAAAACAGTCTCAACTTCTCCTCCACCTCTCCTTCGAGCTCGCCAACGAAACCAAGCAAGACACCGGCCGACAGCTCGCAGGCTTGTATCTCAAAAATACCATCACGGCCAAGGACGCCCAACTATCTGACTTTAAACGCCAACGATGGTTAAACAACGTCGATTCGGGCATAAAAAATCAGATCAAAGGCATGATCCTCCAAGCCCTGGGATCCGTCAATCGCGCTGCAGGTTCCACAGCTGCGCAGGTGGTGGGTGCCATTGGGGCTGTAGAGCTCCCTCTAGGGCATTGGGAGGGGTTGCTGGAGGGTTTGCTCCATAATGTCGTGCATACCACCAGTGACACTGTCCGGGTGTCGACCTTGCAAGCGCTTGGGTACATCTGTGAGGACTTGCAAATAAACATGGGATCTCAGCAGGAGGTGCCTCAGAAAGAGACGGACATGATTCTGACTGCGATCGTGGATGGCATCCGGAGCGATCGACCGGCAGACGTGAGACTGGCTGCGGCGACGGCCCTGGGGAACTCGTTGGAGTTTTGTCGGAGGAATATGGAGAAGGACGGGGAGCGAAATATGATCATGCAGGTGATCTGTGAGGCGACTCAGTGTGATGACGCCCGGGTGAAGAAGAAGGCGTTTGAATGTATCGCTGCGGTGGCGGCACTGTACTACAATAAGCTCCAACCGTACATCAATGCCTTGTTCGAGCTGACCTTGAGCTGCATCAAGGAGGGGAAGGAGGGAAGCAGCGATGCTGCGTACCAGGCGATTGAATTTTGGAATACGCTATGTGACGAGGAGGTGGATATCATAAGAGAAATCAGTGATTTCCAGGAATTTGGGCCACCGCCGGGGGCGGGACCGGGGGAGGTGAACCCGCGACAGTGTTTTAATTATGTTGAGAATGCCCTACCGCATTTGGTGCCGTTGTTGACAGAGCTGCTGACAAAGCAGGAGGAGCATTCGGATGAAGACACCTGGAATATGGCCATGGCAGGGGGAACATGTCTGGCGCTGGTGGCCCAGACAGTCGAAGATAAGATTCTGCCCTTTGTTGTTCAGTTTGTGGTGACCAATATCTCGAGGCCGGAGTGGCGGTTGAGAGACGCTGCGACGATGGCGTTTGGGTCGATCTTGGACGGGCCCAGCTCGGAGGCTTTGCAGCAGATGGTGTCCGGGGCTTTACCGTACTTGGTGCAGGGCTTGCAGGATGCCCACCCGCTGGTGAAAGACACCTCGGCGTGGACGATCGGGAAAGTGTTTGAATTGCACTGGCAGTGCGTGCCTTTGGAACACCTGGGGGCAGTGGTGCAGGCCTTGTTGCACGCCTTGGGGGATCCCAGCCCTAATGTGGCGAGTAAGGCGTGTTTCGCCATCTATAATTTGGCCAACGACCGGGTCGCGGACGACTATCCCAGTACGGGGCCGAACACCAATTATTTGTCGCCGTTTTTCCCGCATTTGGTGGAGAAGTTGTTATGCATTGCCGAGCGTCCAGACGGGTGTGAGAATAATTTGAGGGCTGCGGCGTACGAAGCTGTAAATGCCCTGGTGACGGCCACGGCGCCAGATTGTTACGAGCTGATTGGGCAGCAGGTGGTGCCGTTGTTGTTGATGCGGTTGCAGCAGACGTTCCAGATGTCGGAGCTGACACACGAAGCCAAGGAGGAGGTGTGGAGCCTCCAGAGTCATTTGTGCTCGAGCCTGCAGATGTGCACCCGCCGGTTGGAAGCGAATATTGCCCCGTATGCCGACAAGATGATGGAGCTGCTGTTGGAGGTGTTCCGACGCCACCGACACGCAACGGCGCACGAAGAGGCGTTTATGACCGTTGGGGCCTTGGCGGACACCTTGAAGGAAGGGTTTTTGAAGTACGTGCCGCATTTCCAGGAATACCTGCATGCGGGATTGAGGAGTTATGAAGACACCAGCATGTGCATTGTGGCGGTTGGAGTGGTTGGGGATCTGGCGCGGGCCTTGGACAAGTCTTTCGCCCCCTTTTGTGATCCGATCATTGAGATTTTCCTTGTTAACTTGAGGAAGGTGGAATGTGGGAGAGAGGTGAAACCGCACATTTTGGCGTGCTTTGGAGACATAGCTTTGCAGATTGGGGGCGAGTTTGAGCGCTTTTTGCATGTGACCATGACGATTTTAGGGCAGGCGGCCGTGACGACGTCCAATTATAATGCGGACGATGAGGAAATGGTGCTTCACATCAACACGTTGAGGGAGTCTATTCTGGACGCGTACACGGGGATAGTGCAAGGCTTGAGTGGCGATAATAAGCAGATGTTGCTAGTGCAACCGGCGTACCTGCAGCCATTGATCGCCCTGTTGATGGCCATCAGCGAGGACCCGCATTCGGAGGAGGGGGTGGTGAGGAGGAGCATTGGGCTGGTGGGTGACTTAGGGGCCAAGTTGGGAGATAAGGTGGCGGCGGCGATTGGATTTAACAATCACTGGGTGCGGGAGCTGTACAAGGATATGGAGGGATATGAGCAAGAGACGCAGGCGGTGGCGGCGTACACCAAGACGGTGTTGGAGAAGCTCGTGGTGCGGTAGGAGGCAGAGGAGAGGACGAGGACGAGGAGGAGGTAGGACCGAGGGATGGAGGAGGGATGGGATTGGAGAAACGAGGGAGGGAGGGAGGGAGGGAAGGAAGGAAGGAGAAAGGAGCTTTCGCTCAGGAAGTGGGGCAGGAGGGAGAGTAGGAAGGATCGCTGTGTTGTACCAGTACGGGGGCAGAGAGAGAGTGCTAGGGTCTGCGGTAGACGTTTATTTATGTTTCTTTTTAGTTTTGTCTTTGGATGTGTATCTCGATGAACGAGGGAGGAGAACGAGAGAGAGCACTACTACTACTACTACAACCACCACTCGCGTGAAAACAACAAAAGATGAAGAGAGCGCAATTAAACCTATGTCGACTAATTCAAATGTGAACTGCTCTCCCTCTTCCTGGAGGATGAAAGAGGATGGGAAGGAGGGAGGGAAGGGTGGAGAGGCGTTGGAATGCGTGTAGTGGCAGTAGAGTTTCAGATAGGAAGTATGACAAAAGAGGTGGGGAAAGAGTGAGGGAGGGAAGAGAAAAGAGAAAGGGAGGGTGAGTGTCTGAAGTTAAGAAGCTAGGGATAGAAGAGAAGAAGAGCAAGACGTGCAGAATGAGGGAAAAGAAGACAACGACAACAGTGACGAATTAAGCGCTTTAGTAGTAGTGAAAAACGAGAGAGCAAAAGTAACAACCAACCCCCCCTCCCTTGATTATTTCGAAAAGCAGCTTCACACCTCGTTCTTTCGTTCTCTCTTTCTTCTCCCCCTTTCATTGCATTTTTTCATGTTGCATCTTTCTGCTCTAGGGGCATCGTCATGACTGCAACATACACACATACATGCACAAATTTGATATATATATATATGTGTATATGCATATGTAAATGTGCATTTATCCTTTTTCAATCTCCATCTTTCACCCTCTGTCCCTCCCTCCCTCTTACACTCTTTATCTCCCTCTCTCCCTCTCTCTCTCTTCTTTCCCCCCCTCCCCCCAAACGAGTGCACAAATTTATCTATTGACTGATTGAACCGACAAACATTCAAACAATTCACAAAAGCTGTATACAAATGCAAAGGTGGGTAAGTACACATAAACAACTCCTCATTCCCTCCATCCCTCCATCCATCTCTCCTTCCCTCACTCTTCCCCTCCCTCCCTCCCTTCATCATACTACTGACATTCCATACACAAAAACCCCCGGGATGTCGGCCCAGCACCATCCACACCCTCTTTCACGCACTCCGCACACACCTCCTGTAAGCACAACTGACACAAATAAGACAATCCCGACGGCTTCTGCTCGCACTGCTTGCATGTTCCATTCGCGCCATTTTTCCCACCACCAATCCTTTTTTTCTTCTTCATCGTCGTCGTCTTCTTCTTGTTCAAGTGCTGTTTCACTCCTCCTCCTCTCTCCATCCCTCCCGTCGCATATCGTTGAGACGTCGGTGCCTTGACCTGCAGCTTTTCCTGCTCCTCTCCAAAGAAAAACGGATCACCACAATCGGTCAACCCGCTCGCCCTTTCTTCATCCATCTCCTTTTCCTTCTTTTCCTTCAATCTTCCTTCCTCCTCCCCCTGCTGCTGCTGCTGCTGCTGCTGCTGTCCTCGAGTACGGCCCGTTCTTCGCAGGCCCTTTTCCATCTTCTCTTCTTCTTCTTCATTCTCCTCCTCCTCCTCCTCCTCCTCCTTCTCCTCCTCCTCCTCCCCTTCACCCACCTGTTGCTGCTGCTGCTGTCGCTGCAATTTTCTCGGCATCCCTGCCTCCGTCAGCTCACCCTCATCATAATCCTCCACCACCGCCCGCGAAAAATGTCGCTTCTTCATCTTCTCTCCCCCTCCTCTTCCTCCCCCCCCGCCCCCCACACCAACACCAGCACCAGCCGCTCCAGCCGTCCTTCGCGACAGCAACTGACTCAAAAGCCGGCTCTCCTGCAGCTCCTTCTTCAGGGCCCCTATTTCCTCCCTCCTCTCCCTCACTACCCTGTGTTCTTCCTCAAGGTTACGAGCCAGCTTGGCGACTTGCCGTTCTAGTTCCACCTTCTTTTCCGACACTTGTTGGAAGGCCTCATCTTTCTCACCTAAGGTAGCGTTGAAACCATCAAGCTCAATTCGAAGCCGGTGAGCGTCTTCACGCGCTTCTGCTGCTTCGTTGAGGCGGAAGGAGAGGTCGAGATTTCGGGCGCGCACGGCTGAGAGCTCGGTGAGGAGGGAGGTGATCTCTTCGTCCTTTTGGCGGCTGGTCACCCGTTCCTTGTCTAGGGCTTGCACGGCCTCTTTTTCATTACTGTATGTTTCCTGGAGTGTTCTTTCTTTGTGACGTAGGGTTTCAATTAGATTTGCTTCCCGCGCTGTGTGCTCTTGGACTTGCACGGTGAGCTTTTCTTTTTCCTGGGTGACGCGCGTGAGGGCCGCTCCGAGTCGTTGGGACTGAGCTAGTGCCGAGTCTGCCGCGGTTTGAGAGGACTGAAGCAACATGTGGCATTGTTCTAGCCCGGCGGTGCAGGCGGCTCGTGCCTTCGTGTCGGCAGCGTCACGCCCGGTGAGGGTGGACATACGGGCTTCAAGCTGGGGGAGGGAGGTGGTGAGTGAGTGGACTTGTCTTTGCAGCGCTTGCATCTGCTTGCCAAATTGTCCGACAAATGTACGGGATGAGGAGGAGGAAGAATGTCCGTTCGCGTAAGGAGCAGCGGCTGCCTTGCGGGCTTCGTCCAGCTCCTGCTGCAACTGCCGAAGTTTGGTCTCCATGGCTTCCAGATCCCTGGTGCGCGTCTCCTCCATTCGCTTCATCGCCGCCAATCGCACCTCGCGTTCTTTGGCAGTGGCACGAGCCACCGCTATTTCTTTGCGGAAGGCCTCCCATTCCTGCAGCTGGGCCGTATGAAGGAGGGTTGCCACGAGCCCGCCGCCGCTGCTGCCGCCGCCGGGGGTGTGGGTGATCTGGTAGGGGAAGGGAGGCAGACCGTAGTGTTCCTCCTCCTCATGCCGCTGCTTCTCCTCCTCTTTCATCTCATCATTGTCATTTTCGCTTCCTTTCCCTTCCTCGTGGTTGCGGTCGTGGTGCTTCATGCTGTGTGTGGCTGTATGTGCTGTGATGATTTGTGAGGGGATGAAGAGGAGGGAGTGAGGAGGAGGCATGATGAGGGCTGCGGAAGAGAAGCGAGACACTTTCTGCTCATCGGTTGCTGGAGGACTGTCACACGTGTGATAGTGTGAGGGGATGAGGCAGAAGGGGGTGGGGTGAGGAGGTGATGAGCGAAGGAATTCAAACGAGAGATCGGGACGAGCCCAACGCTTGCTTAATTTATGGCGTGACAGGACGCTAACCAACGGCTTGACCTCATATTCATATCAAAAGAATGGTTCCAGAACAATTTCTGGACATCATGAATGTGCAGCTGTGGTACCTGGTTTTGGCACGGCAGCGCAGTTGTGTGTCTCCTAAATTTGATCTTCCCTGCTGCCGGACAGCCTGCTGAGCAACGGTCGCTCGAGCTGCATCTCAACGGTCTTCGATTGTGTCGCCCTCTCCAACTCCCAAACACATACCAGTTTGACAAATTCCTCCGACAAACACCTTTCCACACCAACACAGTGGGTATTATCCAGCAACGATCCATCAGGCCTGCCACAGAGTCTCTCTTCCAAATTATCTACGGGTACCTCGCTTCGGAATCAAGGAAGGGCGTGTCTTTTGTGCATCGAGGCTTCTTTCTAGCTTGCCTAATTGACTGGCCTGCACTTTGCGGTCGATTGACACAACCGGTACCATGTTTCAAGGTGCTTCAGATGATGACATCACATTGCCTAGCCCTATTCAGGAGGTGGATGAGACAGAGCTCGACCCCGAGGATGGCTTTGGGGGGGCTTCGAATCGCATCGAAGAAGTCGTGTTGGAGGATGAAGCCGAGGGAGACCGCGCACAGGTGCTAAAACTCTCACCTGAAAAGAAAAATTGTATTCCTATGGCACCGTCACAACGACTCCGCCCTGTCACAGCCGCGGAGGCGGGAGCGAGCGCGCCAACGCTGCCGTCGGGGAGGAGCACTAGCCTAGGTTCTTCCAGGAGTGGGAAGGGGGAGAAGGTGACGGCTACGTCCAACGTGAACGTGGAGATGATGCGAGTGGCATTGGCAGGTTGGAATGAGGCGGAGCAAGGACCGACTGACTCTCCCTCGGACGAAGACCTCGAGAGCCCAGGGGATATACAATCCTTCCGCAGCACCTATCCTGACCCGCAAAAGCAGAAATTCTTGTTGTCGGGACGAGTGAATCAAGTGGTGGTTGTGATGAACGTATGCTTTGGATTGGTGTATTTATGTTGGCGTGTGTTTCGGAGTATGAATCCTACGCGTGATTGGCACGACTGGGCGCCCGTCGGAACGTATTTTGTTGATCCTGAGGACCCGGAAAGGCCCTGGAGCGTGAAGGAAGAGTTTAAGTACAACTGGTTTCGTTGGCTGCTATTCGTGGCGGAAATGATGTTGATGATTGGCATTTGGCTGGGACACGCGAGTCGGTGCTTTCCGTCGAAGAGGTGAGGAGAGGAGAGAATGGGAGGAAAAGAGAAGGCAGGAGAGGGGTCATGATGTTGCCTCTTGTGTTTTAGTTTCTCTGCCTTGTAATCCTTTGTGTTCGCGCCCCTTGATTCATTATATATATCTGTAAAATGTCACAGGACCAAGTGCACGATGGATGAGCTCGTCGAGATCGATTACGAGCTTTCCAAGCACACGGCTGTCTGCATCGTTCTCCCAACCCGAGGAGAGCCTTTGAATGTCCTGCGTCAGGTGATCCTCAACGTTATGTCACTTAATATGTGGCCTGGTCGGTTGGATGTCCGAAAAAACGCAAGACTTGTAGTGATGGACGATCGTCGTCGTGCCGAGGTGTTGCTCTTGGCTGCTCTGTGTTATCGTTTTGCGGCCCTATTCTGCAATAATCGCAAGGTATGTTGTAGATTGGAACATGAGGGAAATCGCATCAGCATCTAGAGCAGATGCATGTGGGTGTGTTCATCGAAACTCTTAGCAACAAACTTATATATGTACATATTGTTGTTGTTTCTTGGGGCGTTTACTCACAATGTTCCGCATTAACCCCCAAAAACAAATCAATATACAGGTGCGGCAGCAGCTCAAGATAGAAGGGCGCTCTGCCATGAGCCTCGCCTCCTTCTATGATCACTACCTAACATGCACAATGGGATTCGGGCAGACCTATGCGGACAGCTTCATCGACATTTTCTCCATCGCCGACATGATTCACAAGCTTTGCAAGTACGTGGTATTACTATTTTTGTCCTCTCTCACTTGTTGCCTTAAATTGCTCAGCAATAAATTATGTATGAGTACACATCTTACCTCCTCGTCTTATAATAATTTATTGCAGGGACGACTGTATCCCCCAAGAATGGGACGGTTTGGAGCTCCCCTCAGGGACCCGTATCGAGCCCAAGCTTGTCCAGACGGACCTCGCCAAGGTGCCGCGCTTGCGCGAGGATTTTGATGACATCCGCAACATCCTCACTTTGGTTTACTACTCCCGGCCTAGCAACGGTACGTTTATACAACCAGAAAAAATGACGTGGTGGCATAAACTTAGATGTCCCTCATCTTGGACTTTATGAGAAATCTGGGACTGATTTATGCTACATCAGTCCACTCACTCATTCAATCTCTATGACTACCCAAACACAGAATTTCCGCCCTCATGTCCCGTTGCTGGCATGTTGAATGGCCTCCTATTTCCCGAAGACCCCGCAGACGCCAACATCTTGGGTGGTGCCAAATTCCTGGTGACTAACGATCCCCGCCACGCACTGCAGACCGAGTTCTTGCAGCGCACTATGCCTTATTTTTTCCGTCCCATAGCTGATGAAGAGTAAGATGTTTCCTCTGTTTATTGTTGTCTTCTAGCTGGTACCTTTAGCTCGTGACGTTGCTGTATATGCACTGTTATGCTTTGTATTTCTCGCAAATAAAAATCCTGACGTGCGTGCCCCCGCCCCAATCAAACAATACTCATGCACAACAGGATGGGCACAGTCAAGTACATCGAATGCGAGGATGTGGCGTTTGTGCAAGTCGCTCTCCGTATCACAAAATGTAAGTGGGAATGCCGAGCGATACGTGGCGGCTTGCGCAGTCTCGCAGAAATATCTTATGTAATGGTCACACACGAATACGCATACACGTACACAGCTAACAAATTTGACACGGACCCCCTGTCGAACCGGAACTTACTCCTGTACGATATCATCAACGTGGGACGGGATGGTGTCGGAGGAGCCATGGCAAAGCAGCACGGGTGCATGTACCGCATTGACGTCTTAAAGCAAGGCAAGGATGCCCGTGGACAGACGGTCGTGCCCGAAGAGGATGTGAAAGAGTATTTAGGCAAAGGTATCGGTTTCTCTACTCTCGCGGTAAGTTTGAGTAAACGCAACAGGTATATTTTGATTGGTTGTTTTAAGCATATTCACATCCTCATACAAATATAGCGTTGCGAGTGGCTACCAACCTCGGTGGACTTGTTCCGTCGCGGCTTCCGATCGGTATACGTAAACGAGATCAACGAGACGCTTTCCTTGGGTTTCGACGAAACTCAAAAGCTCGTCGGCCGTGTTCAGGAAGTTTTTGAGAATCACTTGAGTGCTAGCGAAGTGTTGGTTCAGGATCCGGTGGGCCTGCTGAAAGCTGAGTATACTACGCGCATGCACCGCCTCTTTGTGTTGGAGGAGTTGTGCCAGGGATTTTTTATGGTATGTTGGGTTTAGTGTGTCTATAAAGATGATGTGTCTGTGTGTACGTGCTTGTGTTTGTGTTAGTGTGCAAGCGTGTAAGTGTGTAAGTGTGTAAGTGTGTAAGTGTGTGTGTGTGTGTTTCCTGTCACTTAAGCTCTACATGTGACTACATAATCTACGTAAGTGCATGTATGCGCATACGCACCAGAGCATGTTTATGTGGACGTCTCTCAGAGTGATGAAATCGTATACATCTCTACTGAGCGCTCATCCATACGCTGATCAAACACACAACTTTCTTCAGGCGATTGCGGTGGAGCTTCTCATCTTGTGTGTCGCTCTGTACGCGTACTTGTGGAAGACACCCTTCTTCACGCACGGGGTCGAGGTGCTTGTCTATTTCCTCCCGTATTATTTCACTGCTGTCTTACCAACCGGCACCGCCCTCAACTGGAAGCGCACTTTACCCGATCCGGTAAGTCCCTTGTCCAAGTTTTGGAGGATTTGTGGTTCCCAAAATGAGACGACGCATTCACTTCAGCACCATTATCAAATGAAGTGCAAGTACAACCTATCCCCCGATCCTGATCCTGCATTCTCCCCAAACAATAAAATAAGACATTCCGAGGGATTCAGTTGAGCTTTGCCACTGCCTTTGTGCCCTTTGTGACTTACCTGGGTTCGGCTGCCGCGGAGATGTCCCGGGTTGTGTGCAGCCGGTCGGGCCGACGGCAATTTAATGTCGAAGGCTGTCCAACCTGGCCGCTGTATGCGACACTGGTTTTGATGGTGTCGAGTATGGTGGTGACATTCATCAACTGGTGGAGGAGCGGGTTCCAACACGCGGGACTATGGATCACGTCCGTGGCTGCGATAATGATATTTGCGGGCATGATCCTACCCAGCGCCATGCGCGGAATCAAATTTCAAGGGATCCCCAGCTTCTACTTCCGATATGCTGCCTTGGTGGTAGTTTTGGTGGTCGTTGCGCTTTGGCAAGGGTCCAGTATCAAGGAACCACAGTCGAAGCGAAAAGCGATTTAAAGAGGCAAGGAGAAATATAGTTGATAAAGTCTCTCATCTTTCCTGTCTCTGCTCTCTGGAAAGAGAAACATGTACAACGTCATTGTGACTTCAAGGTTAAATATGATCCAGCCAAATAAAAACAAGGGCGAGCTAGTTGTGGGATGGGAGGGCTTTTTGCGTACTACATAGTGTGTGCGAAGGCATGTGACGACGATGTGTAAGACTTGTGGAAAAGGAAAAATGGGCATATTGATGGTAAATCGATAGGAATAAAATTGCAATACAGTGGATGAAAATGAACCTGGAGCGCTGGCCTTCAAAGGCGCATTTCACACTGGGCGGTGCTGTACAAAAATCTTTGTTTTTTTTTTCATCATTTATTTTATACCAAGACCAGCCGCTGGGGTGAGGCTGGTTCAGCCTTTCACTTCTACACCAAAAAAAACAATTCATTCAATCTAACGCCGTCGTAGAGTCACCGTCTTCTTCTGTGCCGAGCCCTTCCTCGGTTGTGGCCGTGCCTTCTTCTGTGGTCGCTTGACCCTGGGAGACTTCTTCCCACCGGCCTTAGGTCGAGCCTTCGTTGGCGGTTTCCTCCCTGTCACCTTGCTGCTTCCCTTAAGAGGCGTCTTTCTTTTCTTGCTGGTCGTTTCTTCCTCCTCTTTATCCTCATCATCTTCTTCTTCTTCCTCCTCCTCCCCCTCGTCAGAACCCTCCCCTTCTTCTTCTTCTTCTTCTTCTTCTTCTTCTTCTTCTTCTTCTTCTTCTTCTTCTTCTTCTTCTTCTTCTTCTTCTTCTTCTTCTTCTTCTTCTTCTGCCTCATCACCATCATCACCGTCCTCATCCTCCTCGTCATCGCCATTGTCGCTTCCTTCCTCCTTGTCATCGTCCTCCTCTTCTTCCTCCTCGGATTTCTCCTTCAGCGTCACCATCGGAGGGGACGTCACAGAGGAAAGTGAGAAGAGCCGGTCCTGCGGGTAAATTAGAATATGAGGAACAAGTGTGAGTACACGCGATCATAGCAAACATTTTCGCCCCTCCATCTTCGACCTAACTCATCGCCTACGCATACCTCACGATTGATCTTCTTGGAAATGGTCTTGACTGCCGCCGTGCTGTCCGTGGTGCTCTTCAATGCCACATCCCAACCGCGTAAGACATTGCCCGTCGCCAGAGTCTCATCGAGGTAGCTCCCTTCCAAATCGAATATTTGCCGCTCTATGTTATGCAGCTCAGCTTTCAGCCTGGTCAAGGAGGAAGAAGAAGGGATGGAATAGATGGGAGCCTCTTTATTATCCAAGCATGCCTCTCTCCACATTTCCCTCGCTCTTTCCACCATACTTCTATACCAGCCCCCTCCATACATACCCTGCCCGGCGCTGCTCGAGGCTGTTTTCCTCTATGGTCATGTTGTGTGTGTTGTTTGTTAGGGGTTGTGGACGACACGATGATGTCGCTGCTGCTAATGATGCTGTAGCAATACTGCTGGCCTTGCCTCCGGTTGACTCTTCTGCTCCGCGTGCTCGCTTGTAACCTTACCGGGCGTCTTATGTGTGTGCGTGGGTTGTATGTGGGTAAGTGTGACATCCTGGTCCCTGTGCTTGTCAGCCGTGTACCAGTACAAATAAATAACCCACAAAAAACTCTCACCGCATTCATTTTCAGCAAGTTCAAAGGCCCGTTGCTCGCCTGCATTGCTCGTCGTTCCCCACAAATGCTCACAACATATTCCCACAACCCATCAATAGCACCACCATGTTTCTCTGTTGTTGTTTTCCACCCCCATTCGAGGCCCCTCCTCCTGCACAGCAGCTTCCCTCTTCTCCCTCCTCCTCGCCCGCCCCAGCTACTACTGCTCCTTCTGCTTCTGCTTCTAATGCCGCAGCCCCAGCCTCCCCTGATCTACCGTCGTCTCCACCGACAAGCACCCTCCCGGGTAAGGCCCAGGGACTATTGGAAGACGAAGAGCCCAGCTTTACAATCCTGAGGTGAGTTGGGATGCAGCCCATTTGCCCCCGTCCCTCCCTTCCTCGCGCCATTCCTTTCCTCTCCTCATATAATCGTTTCAACGACCGTGCAGTGACGAAGAACTGGAGGCCATTGTCGCAGAAGGCGAAGAGAACGGCACCGACGCTCCACCACGTCCTACGGCCGCCGCAACCGCTGTTCCCGCGGCTGCTGCCTTTGCCCCCCCTGCCGCTGCTGATGCTGCGGCCGCTGCTGCTGCTGCTGCTGCTGCTGCCACTCCACAGGACACCCCGGACGAGGAAGCGGGACAAAATGAGTGGGAGTGTCACCACACGGACTCGGTAGTGTTGACGTATCCGGAAGGAGAACCAGAGGGCGACCCCGTGAAAGTGAATGAATATGTCTTGGAAGGACATTTGGGAGCCGGAGCGTTTGGGAACGTGAAGAAGGCCAAGAGGGAGGTGGGTGAGCCACCCTTCCAGACATTTGCGATCAAGATTATGAGCCGGCATCGATTGAGGCGATATAAGACGAGCGTGATGTCCGGGGTGGAGGGACAAATGATGGTCAAGACAGGGATTGATATGGTGAGTTGAAAGAGCAGGGAGGGAGGGAGGGAATCGATGATGGGCTTCACTCTTTTGGCTGCAGTAATGAGCCTTCTTTCGTTTCTTTGCATCGAAAGTAGAACACAGGATCCGCGCTCCCTCCCTATTTCTATAACCCTCCCTCCCTCCCTCCTTCCTTCCGCCCCATTGCCGCAGATGGAAAATGAGATCAGAATCATGCGGCATCTTTACCACCGGAACGTAGTCTTGCTCTTCGAAGTCATCGACGACCCCGTCGAGGACAGCATTTTTATGATCATGGAGGTACGTCTTCCATCCCTCCTTCCCTCCTTCCTACCGCCTTTGCGGTTGGCCTCTCTACCGACAACAAGTGAAGAAAGAAGAATTCAGAGACATACACGCACCCAGCTCCCTCCCTGCCCCCGTTCCTCATTCCGGTCCTCCCTCAGTACCTCGAGGGCGGCCCCTCCATGGACTACGACAAGAGCACCAAACGCTTCACCAGTCCCTTGACCGGCGGCGTCCTCCCTCCCCCCCTCGCTGCCAAGCTCTTCTTCGGCCTCGTGGCGGGATTGCAGTACTTGCACGCGCATGGCATCTGTCATCGTGACATCAAGGTATGCATGTCTTGGCCCTTCCTTCCCTCCCTCCCTCTCTCCCCTCCCTCCCCTTCCTATCCTCCCTTTCCTTCCTCCCTCCACCCTTTTCCCCCTCCCTCCCCCTCTCCCCTCCCTTCTTCCCCCCCTCCCTCCCTCCCCCCTCACCGACGGGATCGCCTTCCCTTCTTCCCTCTCTCCTTCAGCCTGAAAACCTCCTCCTCACGGACGGAACCAAGCTCCGCATCACCGATTTCGGGTGTGCCATGCTCATGGGCGAGTTCCCCGTCAAATCGAAGGACGAGAACGAGAGCGAGGAGGAGGTGGAGGAGGGAATGGCGGGTTTGCTGGTTGACACGGCGGGGACGTACACCTTCCTGGCTCCAGAATGCTGCACGGGGGAGGCCTTCAGCCCCTGGCCGGTGGATGTGTGGGCGGCGGGAGTGACGCTGTACGTGTTTCTGTTCGGTCGACTGCCCTTTCAGAAGGAGGGCCTGGGGCCCTTGTTCGAAGCCATCCAAGAAGAGGTGGTGATGTTCCCGCCCAGAAAGGAAGAGGGGGAGGAAGGGGAGGGGGGGAAGGAGGGGGAGGAGGGAGGGAAGGAGGTGTTGGTTTTGGAGGAGGGGGTGAGAGATGTGCTGGAGGGTTTGTTCAAGAAGGATCCTCAGGAAAGATGGACTTTGGGGATGCTGAAAGGACACGCGTGGTTGGAGAGGGCACAAAAGGAGGATGAGGATGAGGATCGGAGGAGGGACGAGGAGGAGGAAAAGGCAAGGCGGGAGAAGGAGGAGAAAGAGGAGGAGGGAGTGAAGGAGGGTGGGAGGGGGGAGTGAGTGATATATGTGGAGGCCGTCGCGTGTATATGTAGGAGCTCAAGGGAAGAAAAGAAGGAAACGAATTAAATTTTATGCACGTCTGCGGCCTGCTGGTAGGTGAGATTGATAGCCCGCGCTGACATTGCTTTACTGTAACTAGCATCATGTCCAGTGTTTTCTCTTCCACTGAGGAAGCAGTGCATTCTCTGTCATGCCCGTCACTCTCTCTTTCGGCGGATGCAAGCTCAAGTGACCCTTCCCTCCCTCCTTCCATGCTTCCCTTCCCTCCCCCCTTCCCTCCCCCCTGCTCTCCCTCCTCACAACACGCCCTTTGTACTCGGGATAAAGGCCGAGGAGTCCCTCGTCACCGCCAAGCGTAACGCCACCGCCGTGGCTTTGAACGCACTCTCCGCCTTATGGTGATCATTAAATCCTCGCAGTACATCCACATGCAACGTCAACCTCGCCGCCGACGCAAACGACTCAAATACATGTGGAATCATCTCGCACGACAACCCCCCTACCTTCTCCCGTGTCAAGCCGAGTGCCACCACTGCGTGTGGCCGGCTACTGATATCCACCACGCTCCTGCTCAAGGCCTCGTCCAATGGACACAACGCCGTGCCAAACCTCATGATGCCCCTTCTTGGCCCCAAGGCCTGGTCGAATGCCTCCCCTAATGCCAAGGCACAGTCCTCCGCTGTGTGATGGTCATCAATATGCACATCCCCCTTACATTTCAACGTCAAATCGAATCGCGCATGCTTCCCCAATGCCGTCAGCATGTGATCCAAAAACCCAATTCCCGTAGAGATATCCACTGTATTCCCATCTCCGTCCAGATCAATCTCAACACTTATGGACGTCTCCTTCGTCACCCTTGTCACCGTCGCGGCCCGCCGCCTGCTCCCACTGCCGCTGCCCTCCACAGGAACCGCAGCCTTTCGTTTCTTTTCTCCCGCATCTGCCCCTGCCCCTGCCCCGACCCCAACCCCTCCTATTCCATTTGCTGTAGGATCAGCAGTAGAACCTGGCACCCAATCCAAGAGCTCGGCCAGTCCCGGACGTAAGACTGTCTTGGCGCCTGCTGCGCGCAGATGAGGTCCGAGAGCTGCTACCCCATTACCACCACCACCATTTGAGGAAGAGGGGGAGAGAGTCAGCCTGGCTTCCTCTTCCGGGGTAAGCACACCAATAGGGACGGAGCCGGCGGCGAGGGCGGCGCGGATGTCATCGACTGTATCGCCTATCATGAGGGTGTCTTGTGCAGCGACACCTAGTAGGGTACAGGCGCGCGAGACTGGAAAAGGATCAGGTTTGGGCGGCCCGTCTTCCATGCAGACGCACACGCGAAAGAAATGGGCAATATCATGGGTCTCTAGGAATTTTTCGCAGTCTTTGCGGGGGCGGCCTGTCACGACTGCGAGGCCTAGAGGGCACCGACGCCCGATCTCTGCTATCAGCCCATGTGGGACGATGAGACGCTCCTTTGCCCATAATCCCTCGGTCAAGGCGGTCCCTTGATAGAGTTCCTCGAATTTAGTTGTGACGTCTTCTAGGCTGGCAGTCACGCCCTGGCTGGCCAGCAGGCGTTGAGTGAGGAGCCAGTCATTATTGGCGTTGCCTTTGGCCTTTTCTCGGGTGATGTCTTCTTGAGTTACTTGGACCTGGAAAAATGCGGCGGTCTCCACGATGGCGGCGCGGTAGGATTGTGCAACGTCGGCCAGGATACCATCCATATCGAAGAGGACGGCCTTGACTCGAGAGGGCATGATTTGTTAGTTGTAGGTAGAGGAGAGATGAGGTGGAGAGCGGGGTGGGGAGGTCGGATGCGGGTGAGGCGGGCTGTGCCTGTGCTGGATGGAGGGGAGAGATGGGAAGCCGATGATTCCGACGACACATTTGTAAGTTTTGTGGTGGTGCTGGTTGTGGTGCGGTATTGCGCATTCCTGACGTGTAAAATCCGCCTGGCCAAGTGTAAGAAGAGTGGGGCTCTAATCGATTCAATGATTCCTGGTGATGCTCCTCCACTTCCACGGTTCTGCTTTACCATGATTTGACGCACTTCTCGCACAAACAACCCTCAAAATACGTGCGCAGGCAGGAGAATGCCACATCTCTAAGACTTCTACCTCTATCCTTAGTACCTGCGCTGCGGGCGCCTGGTCAGAGTGCCTCTCTTTCCTCCCAGGATCATGATTGACCTCCTCCCCCTCCGCCGTCCCCTCCTACTCCGCCTCTTTTCATGTGCACTACCGGTCCTTTTCCTCCTCCTCCCTTCCGCTGCAACTGTATCGATTAACCGAGGTGGCAAAAGTTCCTCTTGTCTCCCGCGGTCCCTGGACTTGTCCGTCAAACGACTGATGAAAGAGTGGCGCGTTGTTATGGCCGAAGGCCTCGTGCTCCTCAATCATGGCGGAGGGAATTGCAGTCTCACCAACAACACCGAGCACATTCGACTGGCGCCTTGCCGTGGAAACCTGCATGAGTGGCATTTCTCGATTGCTGGACCACCCGGGAGTGTGTTTGAAGGAGGGATTTACCATGGCCGCGTGCTCTTGCCCGCCGACTACCCTTCCTCTGCCCCGCGTTTACAGATGCTCAATCCGAGCGGTCGCTTCGAGGTAGGCGCAGACATTTGTTTATCGGCAACGGCTTTTCACCAGGAGACCTGGCAGCCGGTATGGACGGTCAGGACGTTGGTAAGTGCGTTAAGGAGTCACATGACGACCAAGGCTTTGGAGGTAGGTGGGATTGAGTGCTCAGCGCGCCGACGACGGTTGCTGGCGCAGCGATCAAGAAGGTTTCAGTGTCGGGGATGTGGAGTGGATCATTCGGGCTTTCCTGGGAAGATTTTTGAGGATCTGCCGATGTTGGTAGCGGAGGTTGAGGTGGAGGAGAAGGTGACTGCGTCGACCTCTTCGTCGGCGGTGACGGGGAATGGAAAGGAGGAGGGAACAGCACGGAGGAGAAGAATAGGGAAAAGAGAAGGAAGAAGAGGAGGTGATCGTGTGGCGATGACCGAAAAGGGATATGATGCCTGCTTCGTGTCTTTATTTAACCGGTATAAATTGCCGTTGGTGCTGGGCATTGCGTTCCTGCTGGCATTCCTCTGGCTGAATGTGTCCTCCGGTTATTGATGAAGAAAAGAAAATACCATTGTCTCAGTCATGTTGTATCTCTTCCATTATCCTCTTCTCCTTCTGACTTGACCTCAGGGCAGAAACGGGGCGCATGAATCCTCCCGTCCTCTAGTTGGCCGCCGTGACGACGCCGGTATCTCGACAAAGCAAAATTGAGGAATGTAACCAGTATTCGCGAATCAAAGTAAATCAATCTCCATCGACGCCAGCACTTATCGTACAGATCCGATTTAATGTGGACAGTTCGTCCATATTCTTTTTCTTCTTTTCAGTGTTCCTTGTGTGTTATTACCCTTCTCAAGGAAAACTCGCTGTATTGCTGCAGGCACCGTAGCCCTCGAATTTCTGGGGGGCGGACTGGCGTGGGTTTTCTCTATCTTTTTTATTTTTTGTTTTCTATTTTTAGTTATGGTCGTCGATTGCTCTTCTATGTTGTTACCGTGGTACGTGCTAACTTCTGCTCGCTGATTTTTGGGTGTTTCTAAATTGAATCTTATTGTTTTTTTTTTGGGGTTTTCATATCGACCTCTGATTCTGTTTTTGTTGTCCTATGGAACTACATCTGTTACTTGTGTATTTCTTCTCAGTGTATTGATAGGCATGATCATCGTTCTTGTCGTCGTCTTCTTGCTTCGAGGGTTTCCCCCAGCACCCTCTGCTTCACGCGATGAGTGCCACGTGCATGCTCATTCGTCATATTTCCCGTTCCCAAATGATCGCCTCTTCCTACTTGTCCTGATACGTCATCCCCTCTTTGATCTCTTCCTTCACACTACTCATACATCAGAAAGACAGGCTTCATCGTTCTCGCGCTGATGCTGCCGCTGACTATTGGTCTCTATCTACCAATGGCATATAGAATCGAAAGCCCGAATGAAGCGTAGAAATTTATCATATATGTAGATGCCTTATTTATTCGTCACTCGATCGCTATGTAGATAGGTGGGTAATAGATCTAAATCATATATGGGCGGGCAATAGATTTTCGATATAAGTAAATAAATCATCTTTTACTCTCTCATTCTCTCTCCCTCTCTCTATCTCATTTCCTCTCTCTCATACACGTGTCTTCTTGTCCATGTACTCGTTCGATTAATCATGCGCTCGTTTGCACATGCAGCGCCAGCATCGTTGCCGTCACTCCTGGTTGGTTTCATACATAATTTCTACTTTCACTCTCCCAATCGATGTTTTTTCTCAGTTGTTATCAGACTGATGGACAGGCAGGGACATTAGATCACTCTTTTCCCTCGCTCGTACCTACCGATACACACAAGCGCGGACATTCACTCACTCGGACATTCACTCACTCAGACATTTAAATAGATCACATCAAGACACGCACATTTCTTACCACAATACATGCGGCCATACAGATATGTCCCTCCCTTCTTCCCCTCCTCTTCTCATCACACCTTGCCTCAGCTCAAGCTCGTCAAGCTCCTGTAGGTGTCGACCCTCATTCCTTTCTCCTCAATCATCTCCTCCACACTCATCATCACCTTCTTTTCCACTTTCTCCTCCTCTTCTTGGTGTGAAAAACAGCAGATCTGACACTTCTCGGCTTCGTAACACCGGACCAGGTGCCCGAGCAAGTGTTTGCAAGGCCTGCACCACGAGAATCCACAAGCCTCCCCATCTAACGTCCTGCCATCACAATCCCTCACATGCAACATGAGATACTTGGCACTCGTACACACAGCCTGGTGTTTCTCGGCAACATGATTGCCCGGGCATGTCCGCGCATGCTCCAACAAACTCAACAGCTGTGAAGCTTGCATAGGGCTCAACACTGCTTCCTCGTCCTCCTCTAGTACGCTACTTCCACCGCTCCCTTTCTCACTCGTCTCTCCCTCCTCTCTTTCCTCCAAATGTCCATGCCCATCCCCTCCCCCCGGCATCATCATCATCCCTCCCTCCCTCCCGCCTCCCACCTCATCATCATCGTCATCATCGCCTTCCTCCGCGAGCAAAGCCGGGTGGTATTCCATGGTGTTGGCAGGCAGGTTAATGTCAATGCGTGGAACTTGAACCTTCTTGCACTTGGGACACTCCTGTCGCTCGAGGGCCCACCAGGGATTGAGGGAGGAGGCAGCGGTGTAGGTGTCGGCGCAAGCACCGCACTGATACTCAACCTGACGAAGGAGAGGCTTGCTGACATCTGCTGCTGCCACTGTCGCCACCGAAGAGGAAGAGGAAGGGGAAGAGAAAGAAGAAGAGGAGGAGGTGGAGGAGGAGGCGAGGCAGGGAGGTGCATGGGTAGCACAACTGCTGCTGCTGCTGCTGCTGGTGGGTAGGATGACGCTGCGGGCGCGCTTGAGCGGTTGCTGCAGAGTGTCTGTAGATACGGAGGACGCTGTGGCCAGAGAAAGACTGCTGCTGCTGCTGCTGCTGCTGCTGCTGCTGCTGCTGGGAAATTCTAAGGGCAAGGTCCGCTTATTTCCACTGTTGCTGCTTGTTGGGTCCAAGCCCGTACTAACAGTGCTGAGCGAAGAGGAGGACTCCCGGGGGGAGGACACAAACACGCTGCTTTCCTCTGAAGTTAGAGAGCCAGCATCCGTCATGTCATCATCAACACATGAGCCATTGGCCGGCAGATCCTTCCCACCATTACCTGCAGTAGTAAAAGGAGCAGTAGCGGCAGCCTCGTCCATTATCAAGCTAAAACACTCCATATCTAAATCGTCCATATGCCCCGCACCTCCTTCCCCCCCGCATGACGACGATGATGACGAGCACGACGTAATCCCACTTATGTCACTCTGATCCCTCCGGAAACTCACAGGCGGCATCAGCCGAGAAGCAGCAGAGGAAGAGGAGGGAAAGACTGCTTCTGCTGCTGCGACGCGGGAGTGGGTAAAGGGACCGAAGGTGCTCATCACCGTCTCCTCCCTTGCCAAGGGAGATCCAGGAGGAGTGGTGTGCACGCTGGAGACGGAAGAAGAGGAGGAGAGGGAGGAGCAGGTGGAAGAAGGATGGGAGCAAGATGACTGCTGCTCCTTATGGGGAGGAGGGGAGTTATTATTTTGCGCCGCAAGCTGGCTAACCACCTGGCCCTTGAGTGGTAGTAGACTTGTCTTGATCCGCACCTCGAGATCCTGCAGTTTCGATGCGTCAGCCCCTGCCAAATCGTGGAGAACTCGCTCAATGTATCCCAAAAAGAACTCCACTTTCGTCGATCGCTCAGCTGCCTCCTCCTCGCCCACGCCTCCTGTCCCCGCTGCTGCTGCAGTGGCCTGCTGGAAGCGTTCGAATTCGTGCAGGAGCAATTTGAGATCGGCGGTGAGGGAATCCTTCAGCAGTTGTTGTTGCTTTGCATCGGCCTCCACCACCGACGATGCAATAGGAGAAGCCGAGGGCGTCAAGGGTGTAGAGAGCATGCTGCCCAGGCCTTGCGTCCCGGGCTTGGTCAGCCCGCCAGCGGCATATTTAACTTCATCCATAGATGAGGTGAAAGGAAGGATCTTGTTGGAACCGGCTACTGATCTGCCACCGAGGACATGGGCGTGCTGCAGTTGCTGTTGGTGCTGGAACTGCTGCTTGTGCTGGTGCTGATGATGCAGGCCATGGTGATGGTGTTGCGTCTTTGGGCTGCCGAGATCGTGGCTGGGTTTATTGTTATTGTTTAGGGACAAGCTTGCGGGGGCCAGAATGTTCTTGGGGGAGGACATGGTGCTTGGTATGTCTGAAGACGCAGCACTCCTCGTTCTCGTTCAAAAAGTGTAGGGGGTGGAGAAGCGCCAGTCACCTGAGCCCTTGAGACACCCGCACACGCACTAAAAACACGCAGAATTCAATAAAAAGCAGTGAAAAACACTGTGTGTGTTGTGTGTGTGTGACTGTTGTCCGTCGAGTCTCGCCACCGAAGGAAGAAGTGAAACAATGCCCGTACTGCAGACGAGGCGATCTTGTTTCTTAGAAGGTGGGAGATGACGGGCAATTCACACGACACGACCACAAGTACACACTCTGAAACTTCGGGAACACCTTCGTACAAGAGCACAAGATGGTGCCCACGTGCCAAAAGAGAGGTTTGCCTAAATCGGACAAATTAGGTCTCCTGTGTACTGGAGAGCGTTCTCGTGTACCTTTGGTTCCTGATTCGCTTCCAAAGAAATGGATGCAAAACAAGACGCCCCCGCGCTCCTGTGTGGGAAATATAGTAAGGGCATTTGAGAAGAGCTTGTGACGGAGGTTGCTTGGCACAGGGTTAGCAAAGCTTGGATGGGTGCACATAGCCACAAAAGCACTATATACCCTTCTTCAGCTGCTCGCCTTCTGTTTCTATCTTGACCTTGTTGCTCGGAAGTTGCTGCTTGATGATGTCCGAGCCCCTGCACTCACAGCCTCGCCGCGTCACCTGCACTCTCCCTTGACTTAAGAAGGCTAGCAAGTAGAAAGCGCGTGCGAAAAATGGGCGCTTTACGAAGATCAAAGCAGTCCGTCCAACAAGCCCGCCGGGGAGAGAACCACTTGCTCCCCTCATAATTACGGTTTTGCGGTTCCGAATGGCGCAAGAACCCGGACCCAGATGGCCGTCTCTATCGCGACCTCGATCAAGTATCTTGCATGATACACGTTCAAAGACGAAAACAGGGTGCTTTCTTTGGACACTGATAGAAAGACCAGGCGACAGCATTTTTCTAGCGTGGTTGGTGAAGTGCTGTGAAATATACTGTGCAGCAACGCGACTACTGAAACCGAGCACTTTCGAGAAGAGGGCGACGTCACGACATCCAGATGGTTCGCATCCTGCAGGCGTTGGGCACAACCTGTCCTCGCGCCGACATTACCGAGAGAAAGACGTTGCTTAAAATAAATGACCCGTACGCGCACGAAAAAACAATAATAGCATGGCGATGGTTAACATGTTCAAGATAGAGGACGGCTTTTTCACAAATAAGAAGAGTCCTTCCTCTCCACTGTTTATAAAAAAAAAACATGGTAACCTCCCACGCCCTCGCTCATGCAATCAATCGGCCAGAGGGAGACCGAGCTATTTGACGTGTCGGTTCTGGCTATCGGGTCAAATAGCGAGATCGATCACCATGTGGGACACAATTCTTAATTTGTCTACCCCGGTGTGGGGTGGCGGGTTTGCGTTTTTTCTATGAGAATACGGTTTCTACGCCTTCTACAAACGAATTTGTACACCCATGGCCGGGGTCTGACCCAAGTTTTCAATCAGATGAAGTTCTTGAGGCGTCGGTACTTCCTCGGAGACCTTCCCCTGTTAGGGCAGTCGGCCCTCTCAATGAATCGAGCATGCCCTGTCGAAGCCGTGCCGAGGCCCCACTTTCAAGTCTGTGTGTTCACGGTGGATTTTGGAAGGGAAGAGCAGAAAGGGGAGGAAATGAGAAGAAAAGCTCACACAAAGAAGAAGCAAAAATAGTACCGCCGTAAGGGCAACAATTAGAATGATGCTTGAGGAACCACATCATTGAATTCTGCGCTTTGCCGCCCACTTTAAAAAAGCGGATAAGTCCAAGCTGGTTTTTGGCTTGGTGTGATAGGGAGTTGCGACCCTTTATTTACGTGCCAGCCTGCTTTATTAAACTCTGCAAAGACGCAGAAATGTTCAGAACACATCTGCAAATATGCGTTGAGAGATGAAATGAAGTGAAACACGCTTTGCATGTCTCCTGTATGAATTCGTACGGTCAACTTGGCTTTTCACACCCGCGCACCTTTACCACTTTCATTTACCTGAGTCGCTTTGTGAGCTCATTCGCCGCGTCTTCCAGCTCCTCCGATGGTGCCCGCTTCATCCGCTGCTGCTGCCGACCATCCCCAAAGGTGGGGGAGCCATGCAGAGAGCACCACAATGAGGGCGATTGACCCACGGCTCCTGTTGCTGCTTCTATTGCAGCAGCAGCTGCTGACCCGGGCGTGGTTGACGCAGAAATAGACGGGAGAGGGACTACCGAAGTCGAAAAGGATGTTCGATTGCCCGTGCTGGTGAGGAGCAAGGAGGCATAGCCCGAGGGCTCCTTCATGCCAAAAGAAGGACCCCAGGCTCGTAAGGAAGCAGGGGTGGTGGAGGAGGAAGATGAGGATGAGGACGAAGCGATTATTAGACTCGAAGGTGCAGGTCTAGGTGTAGGTGCAGATGCTGTAATCGAGGTACTGGTTGTCTTCCCTTCTCCTTGACTACCATTGTTACTGTTCTTGGACTCCTTGACGCCGCTGCTGTCGCCACTAGAGATCGTCGTACCGGCGGTTGCCAGTGGCTCCGCTGTGCCTACTTTCAAAGGACACAAAGGACGAGTGCGAAAAAGAGTTTCGTTCTCGTCGCCCAAGAGGTTGAGCAGCTCTGAATCGTCTCCGGGGCATGGCAGACCCGCCTTGTCCCGCTTAGAGATAGTAAGAGGGGAGCAAGATGACGTCCACAAAACACGACTGCTCCTGCTCTTGCCGCTTGTAGTCCCACTGCCTTTGCCGCTGGGCGATGCCATGTGGCTGAATGTCAGCGGCTAGGGTAGTGTAGATGAGGAATTGTTTGTGATGATGGCTTGAACAAGCTTCTTTGCCTGTGTGCTGTCGTGGGAGGAGCGGAGCAGAGGCAGGAAACAAGCACGGTGTCAATGTATGAGGTCGTCGATATGGTAGGCAAGCAGGAGAAGAGGGCGTGAAGGAGAAATGCGCACGCGTTTTTTCAGTACTTGCTGATCGAGGTGGGGCTTCACATAACACCCCAGCCTTTCCCCATACCATGCATGATCCGAAATCCCTCACACTCACACTCATACCGTCATCACCACGGCTTCAAAAGCACGAGGCCATGGCACAATGGTGCCCGAAGGGTCGCCTCTTCCCTACTTCCCTGTATCTCCTTCTCCTCCTCCTTTTCCTCCTCCACCTCCAACTTTTAGCCGCGACCGCTGGTGAGTGGAATGGAAAGGGACAGTTCGGAAACAGGAAGATAAAGTAGAGGGGAAAAGGATGCAAGATTAAGGATGATAAGGAGGACAGGAGTCAAGATGAGGGCGGTCCGTTTTGGCATGCAGGCTCACGGTAACAGGGCACTCATCCTCGATTCCTTGCTCCTCTCTCCCTCTCACTCGCTCCACTCCCAGATGCAAGTCAAGCTCAATTTTGCCCGGCGGCAGAAACAGCGGCGACGATGATGCCGGAACAGAAAGAAGGAGGAGACAGAGGAGGAGCTTGCGGATGCAAGGTACCATCACGGGGTGCGGTCGAGAAGAAAGAGGAGGAGGGAGGCAAGGACTCCACCAGGACGACGACGACTAAGGTGATGGATAGCAAAACGGGCGTGCGGGACGATATGGTTTTTGTCGAAGGTAAGGTAAAGGGGAGGCGGAAAAGAGTGCTGAGGAGAGGAAAATGCATCGTGATTGTTTCACACAAATTTACCCTCTCACCATGTGGCCCTTACCCCCCCACCCCCTTCTCTCTCTCTCTCTCTCACACACACACTCTCTCACACACTCTCTCTCTCTCTCTCACTCTCTCTCCCTCTCTCTCTTCCTCTCTCTCTCTCTCACTCTCTCACTCTCCCTCTATTCTTATTTGTCCTGGCAGGCGGCACATTCTATATGGGCACGGACAAACCCATCATACCGCGGGTGAGTAAGCGAAGGTTGGAGGGAGCGCGGGAGAGAGGGAAGAGGAAGGATAAAAAGCGCGCCAACTTCTGCATGATACCTGTCTAGACATAATTGCTGAGTCTCTCCACTTGGTCGCTCCCTTATTCAACCTCTCGCCAGGACGGCGAGAGCCCCCGACGCCTCATCCACCTCTCGTCCTTCTACATTGATCGTTACGCGGTACGCCCCTCAGCCCCCCCCCCGCGCCCCCCTCTCATCACACCCTCCCTCTCTCCCTCCCTCCCTCCCTCCACTCACCTACCACACCCTTTCCCCTCCCTCCCTCCCCAGGTGACGAACGAGGACTTTTCCCTCTTCATAAATGCCACGGGCTACAGAACCGAGAACGAAATATTCGGATGGTCCTTTGTATTTGACAAGCTGGTGTCGGAAGAGATATTGAACAAGATTACCAAGGCGGTGGCAGGGGCAGGCAAGTGAGCCCTCCTTCCCTCCCTCCCTCCTCCCCTCCCTTCTTCCCTCCCTCCATCCGCACTCTCCAGACTACCCGAGATAAGCCACGTCCTCCTCTCCTCTCCTCCCCTTTCCTCTCCTCTCCTCCCAGAATGGTGGGTGCCCGTGGAAGGAGTCACCTGGCGACAGCCCGAGGGGAAGGATTCGGATGTTTTTCGTACCCGCTCCCAGCACCCAGTCGTCCAAGTCACCTGGAACGACGCCCGAGCCTACTGCGCGTGGGCAGGGAGGGAGGGAGGCCGGGAAGGGGGAGGGGTCGCCAAGCGCCTCCCGACGGAAGCGGAATGGGAGTTTGCCGCTGGGGGAGGGACAGGAGGGAGGGAAGGAGGGCGCGCGTTGTTCCCATGGGGCGATAAATTGCAGGACGAGAGAGGGAGGCACCGGATGAACATATGGCAGGGTCGGTTTCCAGCCGTCAACACGGGTGAGGACGGATGGGTAGCCACGGCCCCTGTGGATGCATTTGGGGCACAGAACAGATTAGGGATGTTTAATGTGCTGGGAAACGTGTGGGAATGGGTCGAGGATTCGTGGAGGGTTGAGTTTGAGGAGGGGGAGGAGGAGGGCGGGGAGGAGGAAGGGAGGGGGAGGATAGATCCATGCGAGGGGTGTGAGGCAGGGGGGGGGAATGAGGAGAAGACGAAAAAAGGCGGGTCTTTTTTGTGCCACAAGTCCTATTGTTATCGGTACCGAACGGCGGCACGGCACCATGCCACGGCGGACTCCGCGACGAGTAATAATGGGTTTAGATGCGCCCGGTCGGCGTGAAGATTGGGGATGAGGGGGGAGGAGGAAGGGAAGTAGTCATCATGGCTCTGGATGCAGCCGTGCTGTTGAAATATGAGGGGCTGGAGGCAGAGAGAGAGGGAGGGAGGAGGGAATGTAGCCATAGTGTACAGATTTAGGGGCAGATTGCCGAGAAGGATAAAAGAGGACCTCGAAGAAACGCGCCTGAAATCGCTTGAGATATCTATGTCAAGACCAAGCGGGAGAAACGCCGATATGATAATAATGTAGGATGGGGCTATCGAGAAGAAGAAATGACAGAAGAGGAGACAAGAGAACGATCTTACGAGCAGCTCGCAGCTCTCACATGTGCGGGTTGAGTGGCTCGAGCGAGGGGGATGACTATTACAAGAGGGATTGTTTGGAAAACGAGGAGGGAGGAGACTTAGTTTTCTAAGCATAATCTTATCTAAGGATGTAATTTATCTTGACTTGACTGAAATCTCAAGCTAATTCAGATCGACGCAGGGCAATGGTAACTCTTAAGTGTACTGAAAATGCTTGTCTTTGATGCACGGTTCTACGCGGCAGCCAAGGGGAAGGATCCTCCCCATACCACCCTTTCGCCCTTTGAAATCCAACCAAATGAGATAGAGTGGGTTACATAAACAATATGGCCTCATTCTCTCCTTCCCTACTGCACTCCCTCCCTCCCTCTCCTAGGGCTTCCGCAGTCACACCAGCTTCTCTCGTCATGTTGAATGGCCACATCACCCACCAGCAGGAGCAGCGGCGGGAGCGGCGACAGCAGGAGCAGCGGCGGGAGCGGCGGCAGCAGGAGCAGCAAGAGCACTTTCACACCGTGGCATACGCAGGGGAAAACGCCAACAAAAGAGGAGAAGGAGGAGAAGGAGGGATGATGCAGGTAGGGGAGGAAGAAGGGGGATCTTCAGCGGCCTTCCATGACACAGTTGGCATGGCCTTTAGCCGTATGTTCGATGCATGCACGAATGTGGTGCAGACAGCGGAGACACACACAATGCAAGCCTTACAACACATGAACCAGCAGCTCGCGTCGGCGACGAGGGAGAAGAAGGAGGTGGAGGGGCAGCTGCAGGCGCTCCTCCGGGTATTGGAGGAGAATAAGAGGGCCGTCCTGGTGATCTATGAGGGGATAGGGGGAGGTTTGGAGGAAGTAAATGAGAGAGGAAGGGAAGGGGACTTGGAGTAACGGAGCAAGAGAGGAGAAGGGAGGAAGAGAAGGGATGTAGGTACATGTGAGGGAATAAATAAGTGAGGGCAATAGGTGGAACGAGCAAAGAACGACGGCCGAAGTAGTAGTCGCAGCAGGAGCACTTAAAGCAGTAGACAAAAGCGAAACGATAGAAACAGCAGCAGCAGCAGATGTCATTATCTGAATGGAAGAGATAGAAAAAGAGATGAAGACAGAAAGGGAGGGAGATGAAGAGAGAAAGGGAGGGAGGGAAAGAGTGTGAGAGAGTGGTGGGAGGGGAAACAAACACAATCCTGACACACACGGGCCTCTATGTACGTGTGTAGGAGCTAGCGAGAGACAATAGCTGTGAACATAAACGATCAAAGCGGAAACTGACGGAATGGAAAGCAAAGAGAGAGAGAAAGAGGGATTTCTCCTTCTCCCCTTTTCATGCTTCACATGCTTTTCTATTTAAATTTGATATTTGCTGTGTTTGGGTCGATTGTTAAGATACTCAGGCCAGGCCATAGGCCGCCAAGCGACTGGCCGGCAGTTTTTTCGCTCCTTCTGGCACTGCTCCTCTCCCTCCTACTCCCCCTCCTCCCCCCCCTCCACGCCCCCCACCACCTTTTTCCTTCTTCTTCTTCCTCTTGCGCTTCTTGCTCTCGCCCTGCTGCAGTTGCTGTGGCTGCTGCTCCTGCTTCTGTTGCTGCCCCAGATCCTCCTTCATGCCTCCCACCCCCTTTGCCACAGCAGCATCCACAGCCACCTCCTCCCCTCCCCTTCCATCCTTCTCCCCCTCCTTGCCATCTTGTTTCTTCTTCCTCCCTTTCTTCTCACCCCCATCCTTCGCCTCCCTCGCCTTCCTCTGCCTCCTCTCCTTCTCCTCTTCCTCTTCCCTCCTCTTCTTTTTCAACGCCTCGCGGAAACGGTGCCGTTGCTTGCTTTTGGGTCTGTACTCCTCCTCCCTGTAGGTACTCAATTTCTTCAAACTCACAAATCGATTCAGCTCCTGATCATCCGCCGCAAGAATCTCCTCCGCTGTCAAACCATACGAGTTGCCCTCCACCTTCCGGTATTTAAACCGACAAGGCAAATCCCCGATCATGTCCTCATAGTCCAGGGCGTAGAGTTCCTCCAACATCTTCTCCTCTAATGCACTCTTCCTCCTCCATCCACCACTCCCTCCTTCCTCCTCCTCCTCGTCCTCGTCCTCCTCCTCCAACTCCAACTCCCCCCCTGCCCCCTCCTCATCCCCTTCCCCGTCGTCGTCCTCCTCTTCCTCCTCCTCCCCCCCCCCTTCCGGCTTCCATTCCTCCTTCTCCCCCTCGTGGTAATACTCCTCCCCAAACGCCTGCGCCATCTGACGGTCCCACGCCTCCGGATCCCAGTCCTCCTCCAATATTCCTTCATCCACCTTCCCTCCCCCACTCACTTCTTCCACCTTCCGCAGCCTCGCCCGTATCTCTTCCTTTTTCAAATTCTTGAGCCGTCTTAGTTCTTCCTCCTTCTTCTTCCGTTCCTCTTCTTTTCGTTTCTTGTAGGCTTCCCGCTCCTTTTTCCTCTTGTCGTCTTTCCGACGCGCAGAACCTTCAACCGTTCTACCGTATGAGACAAGCGCGGTCCCTCCTTCCTGCTCGAACCGAAAATTATATTTACTCTCAAACATTTCCATCTTCTCCACCTCCTCCGCGTCCTCCTCATCATCCACCCCTCCATCCACCCCGCCCTCCCTCCCTCCCTCCCTCACTGGGCCATAATGCCCCTCCTCCCCCGCATCCACATTCCCCACCTCCTCCTGTTGCCCTTCTCTTCCTCTTCTTCCCCTCCCTGACGCTTCCTCGTCCTCCTCCTCCCCCTCCTCCCGCCATTTCTTCCCCAAGACAAAATCCCTTAAAAACAAATCCTTCTCCCTCTCCTTCTCCTCCTCCTGGCTCTCCCTCCCTCCCACCTGCCCAGCACCCCTCACCATCTTTTCCACTTCCTCTTCTATCTGTTTGTCAAATATTGCAGACTCTTTCGCGCCACGCTTCCTGATGGTCAGCAGCCCCGACCCCTCAAAAAGTCCCTCCTCCCCTCCCTCCTCTCCCTCTTCCCCCTCTTCCCCTTCCAGTTCATTCCTCCCCTTCTTCCTCTTCATCCTCTTCATCCCTCCTTCCTTCTCTTCTTCCCCCTCTTCAACCTCCACCGCCGCCTCCAAAAACGCTTTCCTCAACTTCAACTGCTCAGCATCATAAGCCATCCTGCGACTCGACACCGGCTCCCCTCCATCTCTCCCTCCCTTCCTCCCTCCCTCCTTGTCCTCGTCCGACGACGAGTCAATCTCATCCCTTCCTGCCTTCGCTGCTGCCAACACCTGCTCTCGAATCACATCTTTGTATGTCTTGCGTCTATCCTCCTTAACATTCCCCTCCTCTCTCCCTTCCTCCTCCTCCTCCTCTTCTTGACCAGCAAACCACGTGACATCCTGCCTATAGATCTTGGGGTCCTTGGCCCTAATGCTATTTATGGTCTGCAATATCTGTACCTCTAATGCCGGCGTGAGCGCTTCCCCGTCCTCGTCTTCTTCGTCGGATGAAGAGGCGTCCGAGTCTTCCTCTCCTTCACTCTCTGAAGAGGAGTCCGACAATCCACCCCTTTTCCTGCTGCTACTGTTGATGCTGCCATTGCGATGGTACCGGCCGAGCTGTACGAGCTCTTGCTTCTTCTTGGTGGCTTCAAAGTGGGAGGCGTAGGCCTTGTTCACGCGGAGCTGAATGAAGTGAGAGAAGATGAGGAATGGGTGGGTTGTGTTAAGGGGGAGTGAGGGCATCGATGCATGCATTCTCTCACACTTTAGACGCACCGGACCGTCCTGCAGCCACACAATGTCACTCTCTCACTTCCCTACAATACTATCCGCTTGCCGTGCTCATCTTAGCCTCGATCCACCTACACACGCACACCCGCACCTTGTCGTTCCCAGTCTCGTCCCCTTCGTCGGACTCCCCATCGTCGTCGTCGTTAAAGATTTGCTGCTTGTTCTTGACCTCCTTGGCCTTGTCCTTGTCCTTGCGTCCCATCTAGTTGTGATAAAGAGCCTGTGGATTGTGTAGGTTGGGTTGCGCTTCGGAGCGTAGGCATCGCGTGCCTGCATACCGTCCATAGATTTGGCTACCTCCCCACCCCACCTAACAAACGCGGCCACCAAATACACGAAGAGTACTCCGTACGACCACAGACGATGATGGTATACACAACCACACTAAGTTATTTTTAGATGACTCGTGGTCCAATTCATTGTTGCATTTAAGTGCGGTCAAAATGCATCGAGAGGGGGACGGCGTTGGGGTGATAAAGCAGCAAAGCAAGCAGTCACGTCCTTCATCAAATTACCCTCAACCCTCACAAATACCTCAACACACAAACCACAGCAGAGTACAATGAGACATTATCATCATCATCTCCTATTTCCTGTTTCCCTTCTCCTGTCTCTGCTACCATCCTTCACCTGGGCCTTCGCCCCTCCCCCGACCCCACCATCTTCCTCCCCTCCTCCTCCCGCCTGGTTAATCGAAGCCGCCGTCGGGTGGGCGAGCATGAAAGGCCTGCAGATGGTAGCTCCCTCCACGACAAGCACCAGCAGCGGCAATGACCCCAGCCAGTACATACACCTTCCCATTTCCCTCCTCCCCTCCTCATTTCCAAAGCAAGCTTTCGAAGACGTCGTGGCCGCTGCTCCCGTTTTCAACATACTGGTTGACCGCCTCAGCCGCGACAAGGATTACCTGAACAGTGCTTTGGGCGAAGTTAGCAAAAGCGATGAGTTTACCGGCCGGCTCTTGAAGATGTACAACGAGGTGTACCCCTCTGGTGTGTCGGCCTCGGCGCAACCGGTTGCATTGGGATTGCATCGCTCGGATTACATGATTGATGACAGCATTGCTGGTGCCGCTGCAGGTCTCAGCGCAAAGAAACAATTGTTGCAAGTGGAATTGAATACCATTGCATCATCTTTTGGGTGCTTAGCCTCAGTCACGGCCGACCTCCATCGGTACCTGCTCGAACGCTTCTTCCTCCCCTCCCTCGCCCTTCAGCCCCCCTGCTCTTCCTCCGTCCCCGACGAACTCCAATCTTTTCTCTCCTCCTACCTCTACAACCACGGTCTCGTCCTCCCCCCTACCACCACTCCTACCGAAGCCGCTGCCGCCGCCATGGCCAACCTCCCCCCTAACCCAACCCTGGTACGGCTTCCCTCCGCCCTGGCCAAAGCCCACGACTACTATAACAATCCTTCCGGCATCATAGTCTTCATCGTCCAGCCCGGGGAGCGGAATCTCTTCGACCAACGATTTTTAGAACTGAACCTGTGGGAGAAATACCACAAGCAGGTCGTGCGTCTCTCTTTGGAGGAAGTGACCGCACGCTGCGAGCTGAGACACCGAGGAGGCACTAACGCGATGGTCCTTGATGGTCAACATGAAGTATCCGTGGTGTATTTCCGTGCAGGGTACACACCAGTGGACTACCCGTCGGAGAGAGCGTGGGAGGCCAGGGCGATGATCGAGAGGTCGGCAGCTGTGAAATGCCCGACGTTAGGGTACCAGTTGGCGGGCACCAAAAAAGTGCAGCAACTGCTTTGTGCACCACAGGCCCTCGGGAGATTTCTGAGCAAGGAGCAGTGTGCGGTGGCACAGCGGCATTTCACGGGCTTGTATGGTCTGGGGCAGGAGGAGCTGAAGGAGGAGAGGGGGTTGTCTGCCACGGCAGTGAGGGCCGCGATTGCGAATCCACAAGCCTACGTTCTGAAGCCACAGAGGGAGGGAGGCGGGAATAATTTTTATGACGAGGAATTGAAGACGGCGTTGAAGACCTGGTCACCCGATAAGTTGTCGGGACATATATTGATGCAACGGATACAGGCGCCGGCGCGAAATGCGTATCTGATGAGGGAGGGGAAGGTGGTGGTGGGTCCGGCAGTGAGTGAATTGGGTGTTTTCAGTACCTTCCTGGGTGATGCGTCGGCCGGGGAGGACGGGGAGGAAGGGAAGGGAGGCGTGCAGGTGAATAGCTATGCAGGATACAACGTAAGGACGAAGCTGGCGACTGTTAATGAGGGAGGGGTGGCGACGGGCTTTGCGGTGCTGGACAGTCCCATGCTGGTGGATGAATGAGATGATGTGAGAGCATAGGGGGGGGGGGGGGGTCGAGACGGAGATCAGGGCAGGGAAAGAAAGCTTGTTCGAAGCCAACCGTCTCAAGAAGACGCAACGTTTGGGCAGG
>Ga0160420_100091_pt1 | contig 53627 bp, 61 predicted proteins | sample CelAP2metagpilot_FD_108197 | JGI IMG/M metagenome (GOLD analysis project Ga0160420, IMG submission 108197) | Phycosphere-associated microbial communities from algal ponds in Kailua-Kona, Hawaii, USA - Cellana AP2-5-5 metagenome pilot | ecosystem: Engineered > Artificial ecosystem > Aquaculture >...
GAAGAGTTGGGGTATGGGGGGGGGGTGGGGGAGAGGTAGGTTGAGGGTGGGGAGGGGGGGGGGGGGAGGGAGCGGCGGGAGGAGGTTGAGTGATGGGGGAATGAGTCGGTTGAGAGAGGCGGAGGTGAGAACTGTGCATTTGGAGGACGAGCTGCTGCAGGCAACGAGGCAAGCGGAGGAGAAAGATGCGGCCCTGGCGGAGGTAAGGGCTCAAGCTGCGCAGGCTGTGAGTGCCCAAAGTCAGTTGCAGGTGAAATTAACACTTGTGGAACGGAAGATGGAGGGGTTGGAGGGAGAAAATAAAGTGTTAAAGGCCGATCGGGATTTTAACATGGCACTTTTGCAAGAGAGGATAGATACCACCCAGAGCAGTGAGAGTCAGGCGCAGGCAGCGAAGCAGGACGTGGAGGTACAGCTTGCATCGGCGTGTAAAGATAATGCAATCCTTCTGCAGCGACTCAGGGAGACTACCACAGAGGCTGATACCGTCGCTGCGCGTCAGCAAGCCACGGAGGCGTCGCTTCAGGTGTTGACGAAAGAGGTGGAGCAAGAGCTTCGGCCTCGTTTGCTGACGTTGGAGAAGGAGCTGAATGAAAGCACGGCGGCGCTTGCGGCGTGCCAGCAGACTCTGCAAGAGAAGGGAGAGGAGATGGGGCGCGCAGTGGACGACCACGACAAAGCATTTGCAGCAATAACAGAGAAGCAAGCACAGGAGATCCAACAGCTCCGCACGACAATCGATGAGGAAGCACGGCGGGTACAAACCCTTCGCGCCGAGAAAGAAGAAGTGGCTTCCCTTTTTTCCAACCTTCAAGAAGAACACGACACCCTCACACAGCTTCTCGAATTCACCCAAGGCAAAAACACTGAGATGGAGGCAGCAATGGCGACCCTGCAAGCCAAAACCCAAGCATTGGGCAAGGAAAAGACACAGTTGGAAAGCGCCTGGGAGGTTGCCAACGCGCAAATCTGCGAATTGGAATCTCAATTGGACAAGGCAGGCGGTGATGCCGCGGCCGCAGCAGAAGAGAGACAGGCCCTCCGTGAGTTAGAAGGAGTCAATCAAACTTTGCTCCTGGAAAAATTACAGCTCCAGGAGACGGCTGAAGGCCTTCGCAGCGACCTTGGTCTTGCCAAGACTGCCCAGGAGCAGGCAGGGAAAGAGGCCGGGAGGGCTGCGCAGGTATTGACGGATTTAGGAGAGCAGGTGGGGAGGCTGAGGGGAGAGCTGGCGGAGGCTCAAGCGAAGGAGCAAGCAGCGAAGGCAGAGGCCGAGGGCTTGACTCAGGAGAGGGAGGATTTGTTGGCCCGGGCAAATGAGGCGGAAGAGAGCCAGGCGGAAATGGGGGAGGAGATGATGGCTTATTTGGACGAAATCACGATGTTGAAGACGCGGCTGCACGAGGGGGAGAGAGCGCAGGGAGAGAAGGTCCGAGAGATGGAGCTGGCGTTGAAAGCGATGGAGAAGGAGGTGGGGGAGAAGGGGGCGCAGTTGGTGGTCTTGGAGGCGGAGGTAGTTGCGTTGCGAAAGCAACTGGAGGAGCAGCAGGCTGCTGACTATGACGCCAAGGCTGCCATGGAGGCGGAGCTTGCGAGGAAGCTGCAAATGGCCGAGTGGGAACATACTCAAGCTATGGCGAGGGTGCAACAGGAGCTGGCGGATGCAGCGGTGAGGGGAGCGGAAGCGGCAAGGTTTAAGGCGGTCTTGGGGAGCAGTCAAGCAGAATTGGAGGTGCTGAAAGCGTCGGTGAAGGAGAAGGAGGGTATGCTGGTGGTGATGAGGATGGAAAAGGAAGCGGCGGAGGAACAAGGGAGAAACCTAGGAAAGCAGCTGGGGGAGGCGTTGGCGAGGGAGAGGGATGCGGAAGATTGGAAGGAGGAGAAAATCCGGTGGGAGGCGGAGGTGGCTCGGGCAAGAGAGATGGAGAAGGAGGCGTTTGAGAGGTGTGAGATGGTGGAACAGGAGAATGTAAAGATGGGGAGGGAGGTGGAGGGGTTGCAGGTGGAGTTGGAAGAGTTGAAAAGTGTGAACGTTAAACTTGTAGGGCATGCGAATAGTCGACAGAAGATCCAGTTGCACAGTAAGCTGAAGGAGGAACTGATGGAGTTGTCGAGGAGATTCAAGGTCTTGGAGGAGGAGAATTACTCTTTGAAGGTCAAGGTGTCTGGGGGAGGAGAGAGGGAGGGAGAGACCAAGGCGCCAAACAGCAGCAGCAGCAGCAGCAGCAAGGGTAAGAGCACCAACAATAGCAACAGTAGCTGTGGTGAGCCAGTAGCCTTGTCCAATGTGACCAATACTGGTGCTCGGCGTGCGGCCCGTAAGAAAGTAGCTGGAGCATCAGCAGCTGGAGGAGCAGCGGCGGTGGCGAAGAAGAAAGCAGTGGGCCTGGAAGCACTGGCAGCGGAGGATTCCGAGGAAGTGGATGCGTAAAGTGAAGAGTCAAAAAGTAAGAAGCATTAGGAAAGATGCATCATGTCCATGGATGGGAAGACGTGCGGATGATGAGCTAGCCTTGACCCGCCGCAGATGAATAAAGAGAAAAGAGCGATGTGGTGAGGGTGAGGGATGGTAATGACAAAGAGGAAAGAGAAGAGGAAAAGGATAAGAGTGAAAAAAGAAGAAGTAAATTTATATCTCTCTCTGTCTTGTGCGCCTGTCTCCTTTGTTTCCAACCTCCGTCTACCTAGAATGCCAATTTATTACTTTTTTTTAACGTGGGTGTTTGACCTTGAAAATCCCACCCCTCCCTCCCTTTCTATTTGCGCTCGAAATGCCTAAAATATATTTTTTCTATTCTTCCTTGTCACGCCCTTCGTGCTCTCAAGACACTCCATCACCTCAAGTTGAAACGCGGCTATCCTACCTTTTTGCCGCCGTTCATGCAGCGATTCTCAATGATACGCGCTCATCCAGACGCTGATACATTATACAAACGAATGACATATGCACATGCTGACACACACAGATCTCAATGTTTGTGTTCCTTTTAACATATACAGCAGTCAGTTTTTTATTAAATTACCTTTCTTCTTGTTTTTCTCTATATTGCTCTCCACCCAATTGTCGAGCCAGCTCATCACCTGGTTGTAGACCGTGAAGGACATCACCAGCTTAGGGCACACCTACGACGAGTGTGTGTGTGGAAAAAAAAAGGGGGCGAGGGGGGTAGCAAAATCATGAGCGGCTTGAAGTGATTGTTGTGCGCGAGAACAAGTTGTAGATGTGCCGGGGAAGCGTCAAGGGGTGCAAGGCAACTCCCTCCACGATTGTGGCCGGCAGCCTACCATGAGTACCTGCCCACTCGCCAGCCTCCCTCCCTTCCACCCTTTCTCCTTCGCCCACATACCACCATGAACTTTGTATTCAAGCCCTTAAACAACGCCCAGGGCCCTTCCTTCCTCAACAGGTCCCTCAGAATCTGCCGTCCTTTCATCACCTCCCCCGATGGCGACAGACTCGCCCTCTGCACCCTGGCCTTGATCACGTCCGCCGGACTGGAAACCGTCAAGGACCACACTGCTCCCGTCGTGCTCGCTATTAGCTCTTGCAATAGCGTTGCATCCTTATAATTCTCTAGATGAAATGCCTTTTCTTTTATCAACGCAGATCCACCGAACAAGGCAAAGGAACCCGGGAAATTTCTTAGAACGGTCCAAGAGGCCCCTCTGTAAAGTCGAAAGCCCTCTTGTTCGACTATTTGAAGGAAAGATCGTCCACGTAGGGAGGAAGCGTTGGTTTGCGCAATTATTTTGAGGGTATCTAGGGGGATGAAGACAACTTCGACCGTGCCCATTATGGCGGCAGCGGTGGCAAATTCAACGGAGCGGGCTCGTTTTGGGCCCGCAAGAGATATGAAGCTGTCGTGGTAAGTGGCATGGATATGATCAAACAGGAAGGGTTGCAGGCCGTATGCAGCAGTGCGTTGACATATCTTGTAGCTAGCACCGAACTTGAGGCCAACATAAAGGGAACGGAGCTTGTCAAAAGGACCCGAGTTGAGTTTATCGCGGAAGACGACGCTCCGTATCTTTCCGCACTTATCAGAAAGAGACAAGCCCTCCGCAGTCAACAAACGGCCTTGATAAGTGATGATGCGCTTGCAGCAGGTGTCGAGGGGTTGGAAGATCAGGAGTTCGAAGAGGGCACTGCTGCTGGAGCCGACCAGGCGAGCGATGGAGTGGTGGCTGCTCTTGCCGCCACGTGGCCCTCCCCGCGGGACCATAACCTTATTTTCAGTCTGGTTAAGGGGCCCACACGATATGACGTGTTGTTTAGTGGTTGTGGGCCACTCTAGGCTGTTGCATAGGAGGGTGGAAAATAAGCGCAAGGGTTGGTCTGAGATAGGTAAGGCGGCTGTACGACAAGCAAAGCGTAGCGCAGGCGAGGGTGCTTCGTGAGCATGCTTTAAGCATGTCGCCTGTATATGACTGCTGGCATGCGCTGGCCTGAAGGTGCATGTGCATGATCATCCCAAAGGTGCATCGAGGGCGGCAAATTTGGCTGTAACGACGACGTGGCGTGCGGGGGAGAGAGACACAATTGAAAGACCGATTTGGGTCCGCATAGGCAGCTTCACACGTCCTCACACTGATCACGGTTGTCCTAGTACATGTAGAAAGTGGGTGGGGATGCAGTGGGGCATGTACTAAAGCTACGTAAAGGCAAAAAGGGATCAGTCAAAATGCCAGAAGACGATCTCGATCTGGCCTTCACTACAAAGCTACAAAGAATGTCTTTTCGTAGCCTCGACGTCGTTTAAGGCTCAATTTTCATGTCATGAGACCCCAAGCTATCACCTTAATAACATACTACGACAGGAAGAGAGGGAGGAAATGTCGTGTGACTACCAGTTGGCAGTGGAGCCCGCGCCCGTGCGGGTGTACGTTGCGTGGCCAGGAGATGGATGAGAAGCCGTCGGCACATGCGTGCCATCGAACACGCCGCACCCCAAGCCACACACGCTATCTGCCAGCCGGTACGCAGCATTGCACGCATTTTTCTTTTGCAATACGATGAGCCTCACTACATGCTGTCTCATGAGAACTTCCCAGCGCCGCTCCGTTTCCGGAATTGAGCTCAATCCGCACATACTCTATCGGAATGAGGATAACAGGACGTGCAATAAAGCACCTCTTGAGCCGCCGATGAAATGCAATCCGTGGCAATCATGCTCACCATTTACAGAGTCTCACGGCAAGAGGTGACATATGCGCCCTTCTAGACGACTCGATAACAGCCATACCGAGAGAGCTAGAACGGTACGTATGCCCTTCTCCACGCTCCCTATCGCCCATCTCTCACCCTCATCTACCAACCAAGAACCAGACCCTTCTCCCGTCCGTCGTCAATGATGACAACATACGTCGCTATATTGATGAAATCCGTGAAACAAAAAATTGAACAAACAAAAAAGCAACATTGACTGAGAACGACGACGACGAGGAGGGAGTCTTCCGTACCGGCAACTTAAGCTTCAGGACTTGCAAGTAATTTTTTCACAATCTCACCACGTCTTCCTCCTCTGTATCTCTCTTCTTTGTCCACTCAGATAGTAACCGAGAGCGGACCACTTTTGTTGTGCTAGCTCCATCTTTCTGTGTAAGAACTGAAGGTGGGTACGACGAACCCAAAATCAATATACGTAATTCAACGGGCTCCCAGCAAAATGTAAATCACGCATTGGGCGCGTTCCAAACAGAAAAAATAAACGAGAGGCAAGCACGAGAGACTGCGCCAGAATACTTACTGTGCTTGTTTGGAATACCTTGGTATTGGGCTCACTCTTTCTCTCTCCTCTCTCTCTCTAAGTCGGCGCACACTGTCCTCTCCCGTCCCATCCTCTCTCCTATGTAAACACGATCCTATATATTTCCCGCGTTACTTTGTTCTTTTCTTTTCCCATTTCTTTTTCTGCATCGTCATCTCTGAATCTTGACATCAATCCAAACCAATCGACAGTCACGATCCAAGTATATATCTAAGAATACAAGCTTACCTTTGCTGAAAAATTGCTCCACGAATAACCTCAGGTCACTCTCTCCGCTTCTCATCACATGATCACCTTTTAAACAACAACCATATAATTTCGGAAGTCATCAAGCTCGTGCAGGATTACCACGTTAGAAGAAGATCCGTACTTCCCTTCCTTTTTTTCTCTTACTCAATCTCATTCTTTCTTTAGCAATCTCTATATTTGTTTTCCTTGGCTATATTCTTCCCCCTTCGTTCAGACGCTCTCATCAATTTCTCGTCTAGTCGTTTCTCCCCGGATTTTTTTTTTCTCCTGCCGCCTTCGCCCTTCGCTGCTCCTCCCCTCCCTCTCCCTTGGCACCCGTTGGCGACGTCGCATTCTTTCCCTTACTCGGGAGCAGGGGTAATTTGCCCCCCGAGAAGAAATTTTTCATCTCCGCCGTTGGGAATGCCGGTATGCTCTCGCCGTCAAACACTTTGCGGATGCTGCTCCGCTTGGACTTCCCCTCGGCAGGACCACCGCTACCGGTAGCAGAAGCAGCACCAGCAGAGGAGTCGGGGAGGGCTTCGTGACTGTCGTCGCCGGTGTCGACAAAGATCGCCCCTCCTCCGAAATTCGCAGCAGCTAGACGTGCCTTTTCCTTCTCTTGCTGCTGCCGCAAAAGCTCTTTAGGAGAGAGGGAGGCGCGGGAAGGGAGGTGCCTCGCCAGGTCTCGACCAAGGTCTTGGAGAGCGGGGAGGAGGGAGGTGAGGGGAGAGGAGGTTCGGGCGGGGGAGCCTGCAGCAGAAGGAGGAAAAGGGGTGGTCTGTTTTTGTTGCTTTGATGAAGGGCTGCTGGTTTCCTTGGTGTTGCAGGAGGAATAGGTGGAGGACGGGGAGGCGGGTATGCTGACGGATGGGGGGGATCGCGGTCGGGGCATGGGGTGCAAGAGGGAAGGTGGGAGAAAAGGAGGGGAGGAGGAGGGGGGGGAGGAGGTAGGTCCAGGGTTTGTGCGTGGTTGAGCGGATCGCTTCAAAGGGTGAGCACCGACATTCATCCCATCACCTGCACTGCCTCCATAATTGTTGTTGCTGCTGCTGCTGCTGCTGCTGCTGCTTGAAATGCTGCTGCTGCTGTTGCCGCCACCCTCCTTCGCCCGCGGGCTGTACACAACAAAGACACTTGTCGGAGATTTGGGACTTTTGGGGCTCCCTACCCCTCCCTCATTCCCTCCCTCCTCCTCATACGCGGGCCCTGGGAGCGTAATGGTCTTCACGCCTCCCTTTTCAGAGGCGACACGAATGGTGGGAAGCATTTCGCCCTCCGCCTCCTCAGACCCGACGGGGAGGGGGTGGAGGAGGAGGTACTTGTGGCGTTCAACCAAAGGGTCTTTCAAGATGTCTTTGGCTTCAGGACGATCGCTGGGATTGATTTGAAGCAGGCGGCCGATTAGAGCGGCGAAGCTCGTGCCATAGACGTTGGGTAGGGGGTCGTAGGCCCCACGGACGACAACCTTGCGGAGGTTTTGGATGCTGAGGGGGGGGGGGGGAGGAAGGAAAAGAGGGAGGGGAGAAATGGAGGAGGGGAGAGAGTATGAATGTTGAGGGTAAGAGATCCCGCTGTGCTTGACAGCCAATCCTCCCTCCCTCCCTCCTTCCCTCCTTCCGCCCAACCACACCCCCACTTACTTGTCCGCCAAAAAAGGAGGGTGCAATGCCGCTAGATTGTACAGCACGCCTCCCAAGGACCACATGTCTGACATGGATGAGTAAGGCTTCTTGAGGTAAATCTCGGGACAGATGAAGTATGGCGTGCCAACCTGGGTCTGCATCATCCCTCCATTCCCCCCCTTGGACACCTTGGAGATGTTCATGTCTGCGATCTTGATGCAGCCGTGTTTGTCTATTAGGCAATTAGCTGGCTTGAGGTCACGGTGACACACGCCCTTGGCATGCAGGGCGGCGAGGCCTTCGAGAAGGTTGACTGAGTAGACCCATATTTCCCTATGGAGGGGAGGCAGGAGGGAGGGAGGGAGGGAGGGAAGGAGGAAGGGTTGGAGTGACTGGCGGCTGCGGTGGTGGGATGGAAAGTTCTCAAGGCAGTACGGAGATAGGACAGGAGACGATGGATAGACGAAGATGCAAACATCATACGCACTAACAAACAAACATACATACCTTTCGTCAATGTACTCCTTCCGGTGCTGATGCCGCTTGATCTTCTGCTCCAAGTCCCCATATGGGCATAGCTCCATGACGATGCACAATTCTTGTAACTCGGACTCAACGAACGTCTCGTACCACCGAATAAGCCGGGGATGCTTGAACGAGGCGAGAATGCGGATCTCATTCAACGAGTCTTCGAGGTCCTGTTTCAAAGGGAGGAAGGGAAGGGGGGAGGAAGGGTAGAGAGATTGACTTGATTGTCAGCACACACACTGTGACCTGAGCAATACTATCCCTCTCCTTCTCTGTCATTCTTCTGAAGCCCCGTCAGATATCCATTACTATCAAGTATCCCGTGCCGTACCTTTGGTGGGATATTCGAGATGTCGACGCGCTTCAAGGCATATATTTTTGCGTCTACCTTCCGCTTCACCTAGAGAAGGGTAGGAGAGTAGAAGGGGGAAACGGCATTTGTGTTTGGGTTGAAGAATTAGGAGGTATTTTTACAAGCTTGTTGTGATACATGTACGTGAGTGTATGATTTTGGTATGTCCCACTGCTGAAAACTAAAGACGACGATAACGACGACTAGAGGCCACAGTGTGCTAGTCTCCCCTCCCATTCCCTTCTCTCCATCCCTTTGCCAACTTGGACAGGAAAGGTGCCGAATGCTGCTGCCCTGAAGAGAAATTGGCTGACCAGTATCTCAGACTCGAAGCCGGCTGTCAGCAGGCACGCCATCGCGCTCCCCTCCCTCTAGAGTTGTTTTCAATCCTCGCTGGGGGCACACACACGACACATACCTTGTCCACACGGGCGAACGCCCCCTTGCCCAGGGTTTGAATTACGTCAAAGTCGTCCAGACCCATTCTTGTGAAACCTCAGGCGAGGCGATTCACCCCCCGCTACCCCACGTGTTCGACCGTCGTTATCTTCCTTCTGTGTACCATGTGGGGAACAGGAAGGAAATGAATGCGGACAGCTATGAATTTAAAAATATAGGACAGGGCATCGCATGAACATAAAATCGATTGACATCCGTATAGTCATAAAAGTCCTGTTCCTTGCATATTTCTGGTTGGGTGCGCTGAAGAACATGCGGGTCCCACTCATTCTTGCACACGAAGACTCTCCATTATTCTTTCCTGATTGGGCACACGCAGAGAGAAATGATTTCCTCTTCTTATCACACTGAGTCCACATGGGAAGTCCGCAAACAAAGTCTTCGTCTTTCTAGCGACCATGGCAATGAGAGGTATGACGTGCCGCGCCTTCTGGTGGTAGCGCAGCGGTTGAGAAGGGAGAGAAAGTGACGGTTTATTTTGATTTTTCAAAACATGACGATTTAATTTACTTGCGTCTCGCCGTAGCTCCTTCTCCTTGCCTTGCCCACTTTGCCCGCCACACTTACTTCCCCTTTTTTCTATATTACTTTTGGTACTTTGGTAGCCTCGAAAGCAGGCTGTTTAATAAAGGGCTCTCCTGCGAGAGAGAAGCCTCTTCTGGCAACTCTTTTTTCTCTCCCTCTTCACCTCGGATAGGTAAAAGAGCAAGCATTAAATTGACATTTACGCGTTAAAAATAACCATTGCTTATCATACAACAATTATATTCACCTATATGTGCCGCAAGGATGAGTGAGAGTGATACCACTGACGACGAGGACACATCCTGCACGTCCACAAGCCTTACCCCTCGGCCGCCCGAAAACGTCCCTGTCGCTGTCTTAAATCTGTCCCGGCGCATCGATGCATTACTGCTGAAATGCTGTCAAGAGCATCAAGAACAATGATGCTCCGGCACCGACGGATGGGGTTTTCGTCCTAAAACTCCTGCCGGTAGGCTACGTTACCAACAAGAGGAAGTTTACTGTGGTGATAAGTGGCTGTGCTTGTTTTTCGGCCTGCCCCTTACTCGCCTTTTTCTCTCTGTTAAGTCTATATACTCTTCTCCTCATTTGGAATATTGACCTTTGGTGTTGGCCTCGACTTTCCGTGCAGCATCTATCTCGTTTCTCATTTCCAACCACCGTTCCTCTTCTTTCTTGTACATCATCACCCCCAGGACAGCCCTGGCCTTAAGCCAAGGCTCCGCACGCCACATTCGCTTCGGTGTGACCAGTGGTCTCTTCTTGGGTGCAAGGCTATACCAAGGCCATGGCTATCCAAAGGACGCTGGGTGACGCCTTGACGCTCCATCTTTTGGGATATGATGGTAGCAGTGATGCGTTTTTCTGTCATGGACATCTACAAACACATGCTCCTGAAGAAGCCTCTGCTGCGGACCAGCCCGCATGTCAAGACTGTATTCGCAGAGGGAAGGAACGCGGGTTGGTATGGGGTTGGGCTACGTATATAAATGATAAATGAACACCCCTTGCACCGATAACATGCCAAACCTTGCGTGCACAGGTTCCACCACGTCGGCCTTTCTTCCCCCTCAAATCGTGTGAAAAGATGTTTTTCCCTCCATACACTGACCATCTTAATGCATAAAACACAAATAATGGGAATGAGGGTACTATAGCCCCGTCTATATTTTCATTCTCGCATGGGCCGCAGTCGCCGATTATTTACTGGCTAGGAAAGCAAGATATTGAGGAAATGAGCAAACCATACATCCACCTCCAAAAATCCCTCCTCACAGAGCACAAGTAGCCGCATGCGTGCCTGCATAGTTTGTAGTTCGCCTTCATCTCTAGACCCGTCAGTCTCTCGCAGCGCACAGTGTCATAATCCTCATCCTCGGGTGATCCCTTGCTCCTCCCACAATCCACCTCCCCAGGCTCCCTGTCGCCTCCTGTGCCCTAAATCCTGGCCACCACTCGACCCTTTCGGCGTCTCCAGTTAGTCGCCAGGCATTTTTCTACATCTTTCCGCGCTGCGCCTTCCCGCATTCCTTGTATCCCTCCGTCCAAAATGAGCACTCCCCTCGTCGTCGGCTTGGTGGGTGGGGGCACCGTCGGCGGCGGCGTCTACGACATTGTGGAGTACACACACCAAGAGTTCTTTCGCTCCTTGGGTGCAAACATCCATATCAAGAAGATCGCAGTCAAGAATCTGAAGAAGCCCCGTGATTTTGCTGTGGCTGCCCACACGAACCTCGTGGGGGACTGGCGCCAAGTCTTGGACGATCCCGATATTAATACCGTCGTGGAAGTCATGGGCGGTATAACCGAAGCAAAGGAAGTCGTCTTTGGGGCCATTGCTAAGGGGAAGCACGTCGTGACGGCAAATAAGGCTTTGCTCGCCGCTTACCTGCCCGAGATCGTCGCGCTGCTCAAGGAGCACCCGGAGGTGAAATTTGGGTATGAGGCTGCAGTCTGTGGAGGCATCCCCATCATCCACACCCTCCAAAACGACTACCTTGGCGACCAAATCTCCCAAATTCTGGGCATCATGAACGGGACCACAAACTTCATGTTGACCAAAATGGAGGGGGGGGCGGAGTACGGCGAGGTGCTGGCGGAGGCGCAGGCGCTCGGGTTCGCCGAAGCGGATCCGACGGCAGACGTGGAAGGGCATGACGTCCAAGCGAAGATCGCCTTGCTGGCGAAACTGGCCTTTGGGGTGCATGTCCCCTTCGATGAAATTCCGACTACGGGGATCTCATCGATTGAGTCGGTGGACTTTGAATACGCCAAGCTCCTGAACGCCACGATTAAACTGCTGGGGATGGCGCAACTATCCCCCGATGGGGCCAAGCTTTCTGTGGCTGTCTCCCCTTTTATTGTACCCAGGGACCATGCCATAGCCGCGGCGAATGGCTCGACGAACATCGTGAACATATCCTCGAGGAACCTGGTGTCATCTGCGTACATTGGACCGGGGGCAGGGAGGTATCCTACTGCCAACAGTATCGTGAGCGACATCGTCCGTCTTGCCCGTGGTTTGGTCGGACCTCCTTTTCCCGTGGATCGTGCCATGCCGCTAGAGCCTGATTACACCTCGAGGTTCTATATCCGTCTGCGGATCCAGGATCAATTGGGGGTAATTCGCGTAGTGGGAGAGATTGCGGAGCGGCATGGTGTGTCGATCTATGCTATCCTTCAAAACCCCATTACGGACCCCAATGATATTAATTTTGTGGTTACCACCGAGCCGGCGAGGCATTCACAGGTCAGGGCGTTTTCGGAGGATATCGAAAAGCAGGATTTCACCAAGGGTCCGCCGTTGTTCTTCGCGTTTTTGCTTTCGTAAAATGGGTTTGGTTGGGTTGAAGGGAGTAGTAAGGGAGATCTAGAGAGAGGGTGAGAGGACGATGAAATATGGTAAGAAAGGATTGGTATAATGAAAGAAAGAAATTGAGCAGTTTTGCGTTCACCTGTTTCGTAAATATTTTGCTTTCTTGCGGCCGCAAGGCTCAAGATGTGAGAAAGGGGAGGGCGCAACACACTGATGTCTGGCATCACCATCGCCAACAAGATGGGGCGAAAGGGACGCGCTCAAACCCTTATCCTTTTCGTCGTTCACACCGCTCGACCTCGTTGCAACAGCGACGCAAGACCGTGCAAAAGTTGTTAGAAACGCGGAGAAGCGTCTACGGCCGTGCTTCAAAGTTTAATCGAAGCATGAAACGGTCGGTCCCCTCGCGTCCTCCCTCATCATCACAGTCACCAAGCGGCCCACATTTATAAACCAGCTCTCACTCTCCTCCCACCCCTCCCCTTCCCTCGCAAGAAAACACGCGACGGCGCCTTCCTGGCTAGCCTAGACAGGCAAGCAGGCAGGGCGCGTCCTTTGTCGGTCATTGTCCTCCTTATTCATCGCAGCCACCATCTCGTCCCTTTCTCCGCCTCCTCCGGCCCTCCCTAGCAGCCCTCCTCCTGCCTCTCCTCGTTTCTCATCATTATCATGTCTCACTTCGTCCGCGCCTCCAAATATCGGCACGTGTACGTGCAGTCCCCACGGACGGGGGAGGCGTACTCCAATATCCGCCTCTCTACCGCGGTGGGCGAGCAAAATTATATCAAAGCCAACCCAAAGTACTTCGCCGTAGCGCTCTCGGTACGTTTGTTCAGTGTGTATGTTGATGGGTGGGTGGGGCTACAGCATGTTTGTGGGACAGGAGAAGACGAAGGGAAGGGCTTTATTGTTTTCCAATCCGATTGTAGCTCTTTGTGTGGCTGGCCAATCACCAATCCTCCCTCTCCCTTCCTCCTTCCCCCCTCTCCTTCCCCTCCCCCCCTCCCACCTTCGATCTCTCCCCATCAGGGCGGTGGTGGACCTTTCACGTGCATTTCCTACGAAAACAAAGGCCCCCTTCCGATCGCTCCCCCCGTCTTCAGCGGGCACACCAGCAACGTGCTCGACTTTGACTTCTCGCCCTTCCACGACCATTTAATTGCTTCGGCAAGCGAAGACACCAGTGTAAAGCTGTGGGGGATTCCGGAAGGGGGGATGGTGGGTAATCAAGGTGAGGCAATGGTGGGAATGAAGAGGAAAAAGGGACATGGCGGGAAAGTGTGTGTACGTGCATCTTTAAAGATATGTCATGCTTATTGCCTTCTCCCTTTCCCACGCCCCCCCATCCACACACAGCACAAAAAACGAACATCTCTACACCCTTGATTGACCTGCGCGCACACGAAAGGAAGGTAACCCTGGTAAAGTTTCATCCGACGGCAGCCAATGTCCTGGCGAGTGTGAGTGCGGACGGCATGGTGAAGCTGTGGGACGTGGAGGGAGGGAGGGAGGGAGGGTCCTGCGACGTCCACCAGCAGCTGGTGCAGGACGTGCAATGGGATTGGAGGGGGGAGACTTTCGCGACGACGAGCAAGGATAAGATCCTCCGGGTCATCGACGGGAGGACGGGGGCCGTGGCGGCTGAGCGGAAAGAGGCGCACGAGGGGACGAAGAGCAGCAAGTGCGTGTGGTTAGGGGAGAAGGGATTGCTGTTGACGGTGGGCTTCACTAAGCAGAGTCGACGGCAGGTAGGGAGGGAGCGGGGGGGAAGATGGAGGGAGGGCGTGAGGAAGTGTCACTTTATCGCATCCTTGCCTGCCTGGTTCGCTTGTATCGTGTTTGACATCCCACCCTCCCTCCCTTCCTGCCTCCCTCCCTCCCTCAGATGAAAATCTGGGACCTGAAACACCTGAAGCAAGAGATCAAGACGGTGGACATCGACCAGGCAGCCGGGGTTATTATGCCCTTCTTCGACGCGGATACCAACCTCCTCTATCTCGCTGGCAAGGTTCGCGCTCTGCCTCTCTCTTTCCCTCCATCCCTCCTTCCCTTCCACAACGCGGACACCACCCTCCACTACCCTTCAGTTAAAATTCACCTTCAGTGTGTGGATCTTCCAATATAGTGATTGACCGAAAAGTTCACTGATCAATTTCGATTTTATAATCATTCATCAGTCTATTTTCTCACGGCGACGTCAACATCCGTTACCTTCCACTTCAACCTCCCTCCCTTCCCACCAGGGCGACGGCAATATCCGCTACTACGAAATCGTCGACGGTGCCCCCTACATCTTCCCCATCTCGGAGCACCGGTCCACCACCCCCTGCAAAGGCTGCTGCCTCGTGCCAAAGCGCGGCCTTTCCGTCCTCCGTTGCGAGACGGCCCGCGTGCTTAAACTGACGTCCAACACCGTAGAGGCCCTCTCCTTCATTGTGCCCCGCAAGGGCGATTTCTTCCAAGAAGATCTCTTCCCTCCCTCCTTCTCGGGTGTGCCCTCTCACACGGCCTCTGAGTGGTGGGCTGGCTCCAGCAAGCCTCCCAAGGTGATGTCTCTCGACCCCGCGGCCAGGGAGCGGGGGAAAGTGGCCAATGGAGGGAAAGCGGGCAGTGGGGTGGTGCCGAAGGCAGCGCTGGGAGGGGGAGGGGCCGGGGCAGGAAAGCCGCCTGCGGGGGGAAAGACAGTAGGGCAGCTGCAGAAGGAGCTGGACGTGGCCTTGGCGCGAATTTCACTGTTGGAGAGCCGGTTGAGGGCTGCCGGATTGGAGTATACGTGAGTCCCTAAATCTAGTTCTTTCCCTTCTTCCCTCTCTCCCTTCTTGGGACGAAGAGGGGAGGCTTGGTGACAAAGCTGGAGGGAGGGAGGGAGGGAGGGAAGGAGGAGGAGATTGTCGATATCTGGAAGAAGAAACAGAGGTGGGGAGGGAGGGAGGGCGGATGACTGAAAATGGGACATCCAAGCCATGTACCTTTAGTTCTGTTTGTGACGTGACTTTGTACTATTATTATCGTTCTTTATGTGACGACGACGACGACGAAATTGAACCGGTCGTAGAGAAGAGATGGGGAAGAGGAGGTGGAGGAGAACGAGGGGGAGCACGAACATTGTCGAATAATGGGGTGAGGGTCATGGAGGGGTGAAAGGGAGAGGGAAGGGAGAAAGCCTTAATGAAAATTTACTGTCAATCTACCGAGGAAAATTGGGTCAGAGTCAAAGCACAGTTGGCGGACGAAGAAGACGGAGAGAAGGAGGAAAGGGGGTGGGGGGGGGAAGATGAAGGAAAAGATATAGAAGGAGGTAAAGAAGAAGAAGTGAAGTAGAAGTACGACAAGGACAAGAAGAAGAAGAGGGAGAAAGCCTATCCACCCGCACAACGTCAAATTGCCCGATGACATATATTCGATGATACTCCGAAATTCATCTTCTCTCTGCCTCATCCCGTTCTGTCTACAATTCACGTTTACCTCCGTCCTTTATCGATTATCGGTTCTCATTTTTTCAACATTCCCTTCTTCCTTACCCGCTACCTGCTGCCCTCTACCTCCCCCTCTTCACAAATTCCACCACTGTCTCTACAAAGCGACCCGGCACCTCTTCATGCGGCACGTGCCCCACCCCCTCGATCTCCACCACCTCCACCACTCCCTTCCCTCCCTCCTTCATCGCAATGGCCAGCCTCCTGCTATTCTCCATGGCAACCACTCGGTCCTTCGTGCCATGTATAATCAAAACCTTTAATCTCCCCTCCCTCACCCTCTCCGCCAGCGCCTTTACCAACCCTCTTTCCTCCCCTTCCTTTCCTCCTTCTCTCCCTCCATTCCTCCTTCCAGCGAATAGCGGGGCAAGCAGAAAGCGACTCAATCCCCTCTCCCACCCCTCCTTCAGGCTTGGCAGTCGATAGTGAGCCAGAGTCAAGGAGGTGGGAGGCCCTCCCACCCCCCACGCCACTCCTAACCCATCCCTCCAAAACTTCTCGGAATAACAGAGGGAACGAAGAAAGAAAGAGGTGAGAACGAGGAGGGAGTGGGCCACAGGGCCAGTTTTGGAGAAGATGAATCGGAGGAGACGCGCAGGGAAGAGCCGAGGGAGGAAGGTCTGCCCGGTGGGGGGAAGACGGGAGGGAGAACGACGCATGGGCATGATGGCCGGGGCCACCAAGATGAGGGTTACTGGTGGAGGAGGGGGAGAAGGAGTACCTCGCCCTTTTTCCAATGATTCCTCCCTCCCTCTGGCCTCTTCGTCTTGGCTCTCGAGTTTGTTCAAGGCCATGTGTGCGGAAGTTAGACTACCCATTGAATGCCCTATGTAGACATGCTGCTCCTCCCCCCTTTCCTCCCTCCCTCCCTCCTCCCCCAACGCCGCCATCAACCTCCCTCCTAACCTCGCATTGTTTTCGAATGAATATAACCCTTCTTCCTCTTGTCCTCCCCCGTCCTCCATCTCCGCTGGTGACTCACTAAGACCGAAACCAGGCGCGTCGTGGGCAGCAGCAAGAGTAGGAAATTGTTGACCGAGAGTAGAAGAGAGGGACTCGAGGACAGGCTCGTATGAGAGAGAATTGGCGCCAAAACCATGGTTGCAATGGACAAAAAAAATATTGGTTGGAGAGGAGGATGGGGGGAGGGAGGGCCGATGACGATGGACGAGGGCGTGGAGTTTGAGGTGGCTTGTTTGGCTGGGTTTCGAAGCAGGAGCAGTAGATTGGGCGAAAGGAGAGGCAAATGCGGAGGTGGAGGAAGCGGCAGCATCAGAAGCAGCAGCAGGTGTAAGACGTCCAACGCTACTGTTCCTCTTTTCCCTCCTCAAAACCGGCATAAAGCGTGATGCGGGTAGTCCCAACTTCTCCGCCGGCACCACCTCGGGTAGAAAGAAGCTCTGTAACTGCACTTGTCTCAATGGAATCATGTACACATACGCTTCCATCAATACGAATAGCACCATGAACAACCCTCCGGCAAGACGAGGATGTGCTACCTTTTCTAAGGCCTTGAAATGCCACCTGAATTTAGGGGAGAACGGCAAAAACTTCCGTCGACCCACCGCGAGCAACGCAGCTGTACTGTAGGCAAACAAGCGGCTAAACCATGAGCGGGGTCGGAAGTTAAGTGTAAGGGCACGCCCGTCTGGGAGAATGATTTCAGAGGCAGACCCGCAGATAGACGGGGTAGAGGTTGAAGAGGAAGCAGGAGGGGGGGAAGAGAGGGGTACGGGGGCTGAGGCACTGCTGTAGAGGCGGGTGTTGGACGAGCGAGAAGACGCCGCCAGATTGGGGCTGCTGCTACTGATGCCGCCGCCACAACGATTGAAAAGCATGGTGTTTGAGAAAGGAGTGGGTGACAGAGACAGTTTTCGTGCGAGACACATACTTTGGAGGGAGAAAGGCCGCTGCAGCAAAACCATGGCGCTTACAGTAGTGGGGATGAACAGCGAGGTGCTTGCGGTCATTGGGAAGGAGACGAGCGTAATGAGACAGAGGATTAGTGACGGCCTTGCGCTGATGTAACGATGACGGCCAGGAAACATTTTTGAGGACATCTTGGCATGAATCAATGCTCCCTGTTCTTATGGTTGGGGTTGGGCAGCGTCGTGCGCAGGAAGACATGAGAACACAATGAAGAGGGGGGAGGTCAACTTTGTATAAGAAGTAGCCAAGCTACCATTACTCAAGCTGGAGCTCGCAAAGGTAATTGGATATCGTTCTCCTCGCTGTCTTCTTTGGCTACTTTTCTTTTTCATTTTCCTGTGCGAAGTATAAATGCCGTACCAAAGGAGTGAACTCGATGTTCTCCTAGCCCTTCTCCAGTTGCACTTCATTCGCGCCATGGCCAAATTGAGGTGCCTGGTGGCCGTAGAGCCCTTCTCCATTTGCCCATCTTCAATCTCCGTCCACGCACGCATTCTAAGTATACGAAGCACAGGTAGACGTGCTTCTACCCCTTCCCGGCACAGCAGAGGTGGCGATGCGCTTCGGCCTCCTGCCTCAACGCCTTAGAACCAGGGACCGATGATGCCGCAGCAAGCCCTTCGTATCCGTCCAATCAATCATCAAGCAACGCTTCGTTGCGTGCGTCCATCTAACTGAAGTCCACCACAAACAACACAGCGACCCTCAAGAAAATGCCGGTGCGCAGGATGGTCATCCTGTCACTAGCTTCCTTGTGCCTATGGCGTGGCCTGTCCCCAGCCGCTGCCTTCCTGTCCGCCCGTGTCCCCTCCTCCACCTCCACCGCCGCGGCCGCGCGTCGAGTGCTCCTAATGCCTGGCATCGCCACCACTATCACCACGAATGGCAAGAGCAGGAGCCTCCGCTTGTTTTCCTCCTCGTCATCATCCGAATACTTCGCCGTGATTGACGAGATGAAAGTGACCGAGCTAAAGGAGCACTTGCGGCGACTCAAGAAGCCCGTGTCGGGCACCAAGGCCTTGCTCCAAGAACGGTTAAAGGAAGCATTGATTGAGACTCCTGTCCAACTCAGCAGCATTTCGGCTGCCCCTGCTGCTGCCCCTGTTGAAGATGATGAGGAAGAGCAGCTTTTGCCTCCTTCCGGAGGAGAGGAGATGAACGAGGAGGAGGCGGATGGCGGGTACGTACAAGAGCAATCCGCTGCACCTCGTGGTCGTGCTGCGCGCCCGGCGGCTACCCGTGGGTATGGTGATGACGATGAAGCGCAGTATCAACGCGGTGACAACAGCAGGGGGGGCAGTGGCTACAACTATAGGAATGAAGGAAGGGGGGGAGGAGGGCGGTACACAGAGGGAGGGAACACTTGGAGAGCGGATGAGGAGGAGTGGGTCCCGGCGACTGAGGACGAGGTGGAGCTGGGGCAGGAGATGGAGGCGGAAGTGATGTCGTTTTCTGACCTTGGTATCACCGTTAGGCTTGACGGGAAGTACCGAGGGTTGATTTATGAGGATGAGCTCGACTACCAGACCCAGAGGAAGGGGTTGAGGGTGGGGGATCGTTGCCCTGTGTATGTGCAGAAGGTGCGGAGGGATGGGAAAGTCGATGCATCCTTTCGTAAATATGGGACTTTCCCGAAGCTTCAAGATGGGAGGCAGGTGGTGCTGGATGCGCTGCTCGCCTCGAGGGACGGGAGTTTGCCGCTAGGCGACAAGAGCAATAGCGAGGAGGTGGTAGCGACGCTGGGTATTTCGAAGAGTCAGTTTAAGGCTGCTGTGGGGATGTTGTACAAGGAAAGGCAATTGGCGGCACCGGAGGGGTTTCGAATTTCCCTCTTGCCGGAGGGGGAGAGGAGTGAGGAGGTGGGAAGCTTTGGAGGGGAGGAGGGGAGAGAGGAAGTCGTGGAGAGAAACCAGAAGGCTTTTAGCGTGAGGGCAGAGGGAGGGGAGGGAGGCAGGGAGGGGGGATGGGCGGAGGGGGGGGGATGGGATGCGAAGAGGGAGGAGGCAAAGTGGGCGCCGACAAAGGTGTTTATCCGGGGGCTGCCCTTTTCGTTGACGGAGGAGGATGTGGAGAAGATGATGAGTAAGATTGGACCGCTTGTGGGGATTAGGGGCATGATACGGCGGGATGACGGTCGGCCGTCAGGTGTGGCGTGGGTGGAGTACGAGGACGAGGCGGATGCGGTGACTGCGAAAAGTGTATTTAATGGCAAGACGTTTCGGGGACGGTACTTGGAGGTGTTCAACATGGAGGAGATGAGGAGCGATCAGCATAGGAGAGGTGGGGGAGGAGGAGGAGGAGGATACAACAAAAGGGGCGGTGACGGAGGAGGGGGAGGTTATGAACGAAGAGGGAGGGGGGGGGGCGGCTGTGACAGGGGAGGGGGGGGAGGGGGGGGGGGGGGTGGGGGGGGTGGGCGGGTGGGGGGGTGGGGCGTGGAGGAATTCGGGGGCTGGAGAGGCTGCGGCGGTTGCAGATGGGGAGGGAGGAGGATATTTCAACCCAAAAAAAGTAGGGGGGTTGAATTTTGATGCGGATTTGGACTTTGGGGATGATGAGTAGAGAGTGAGAGGGGGGAAGTGTAGTAGAGGGGATGAAGGATACTTGGAGGGCAGATGAGATTATTAAGTTGGCGAAAGGTTTGACCTACGACACACGATTAAACTGGCAGGAAAGAGTCAAAACTAACAAAATTGAAAGAAAAAAAGTACGTCCGGCACGTGCAAGAGAGATGAGGTTACGAGTTCTTGGAGTGATGACGAAGGACGGGGAGATACGGAAGCCCCAAAAACTTCCTACATGCGATGTATATAGATCAATCGTAATCCCTTGCAACTCCACAAAGTGCTGTCAGGATCTGTAAAAACGAGTCCTGCAAGATTTGATCAAGAAATGGGGACATTAATATGGGTCTCGGGGTGGTACATGGACCCCGCAGGGTTGATCAATTATGCCCTATACCTCCCAGCCTTCTTCAAGCGTAACACACCTGTTCTTTTGTCCAACCCGCATGCACAAATACCTCGCTTATCCTCCGGGTCCCCCTACACACCCCATATGTAACACAGGCATCTTTTCAAGCTTGTCCTCAAGTCGTCGGTGGTGCTGAATCGTCCAGCCAGGTCGGAAGCCTTCTGTCGCCCCTTCACAAAACACGTCCCCCAGCCTACCCCTCCATGGCGCCGCGCTCGACATGTAGCGTCCTCCTGGCCGCCTATTTTATATGCCGTGCAGTCACCCAGGCATTCGTCCACCTTCCTGCTCCCCCCCCCTTATCTCCTGCCACTGCTGCTGCGGCTGCTGTACGTAGCCACCACGCCTACCGACACGCGACCATGCGCCTCTTTATGACGGCTGCGGCCAATCACAACAATCCACTAAGTCTCGAGGAGATTTCCCAGAAAATCAAATTTGAAGTCACAGATTTGGACGCAGGGGCCTATGGGCTGGAGAGCAAGGACGTGGCTTATGCAGGTACGTGTTGGTGTCTATATTTCACTGAGTGGTGATTGAAGTAGGAGTCAATGTAGAAGAGGACTGGGTCTGTGTACAGCGTGATCATGTGTACTCCATCAAAGAATTTGTGGCCCAGAAAATACCTTTGATTGTGATCCAGATTTTTCTTCTCTTTCGTCGGTGTCTCATCATACCATCCCGGCTCATTCACACCTCCTCCTTACCATCTTTTCTCTCTTCCTCCCTCCCTCCCTCCCTCCCTCCCTCCCTCCCTCCCTCTCTCCCCCAAATAAATAGTGGAAATTGCCAAGGTCAAAATCCCCCTTCCTGAAGGGACCGGGTTAGGACTGGGCTTGGAAGAACTCAAACGCGGGCGTGACGGACGTGGATGTGTATTGATTTCCGCCATCCAACCGGGGGGGAATGCCGAAAAGGCTGCAGGCGAAGAGCAGAAGATACGTGTGGGGGACATGATTTGTTACCTGGGACGAGAGCCAAACGGGATGGTACGCACAGAGGGGTTGGATTTTGAGCAGACCATGGAGGCACTACGTACATATATCCAAAGTAACGACGCCACTTCCATCACCCTCGTTCTTAAGAGACTCGTCTTTCGCGAGTCCGTCGATATCTCGCTGTCTTACACCCCCTCCCCAGAGGAAACAGAGAAATCGGGCACCGAACCCTGGACGCAATCGCTGTCCATGCTATGTGGCTCACAATTGAGGAAGGAGCTGTTGCGCTCCGGCTTGCCTGTGTATGATAAGAACACGCTCCGGTTCGATCAGCCCTACGTGACGGGGGACTGTGGCGGGGAGGGAATCTGCGGGACGTGTCTCGTGCAGGTGCTAGAAGGAAAGGAGCTGTTGAATGAACCGGATGCGATCGAGGAGATGGTAATTCGGAAGTGGGGGGCGGCGAATTGGAGGTTGTCGTGTCGGGTGGTGGTAGGGGCAACAAATACTCCGGGTACAGTGAGGTTTCGATTGATGCCTCAGGCGCCGTTTATTAGGAAGAGGTGAAGGAGGGGGGGGAAGGGGGGTTGGGAATGAGGATAGGGATGTCAGAGATGGTGGATGAGATGCACAGATAGGTAGGTAGATGGACCGAGAGAGAGGGACGACGCGCGAAGCACAATGAGAAGTAAACAAGTATGAATTTCGGTCGTTTTGTAAAGATGAAAGAGAAGCTCACGCCGTGGCCCCATACACAAGAAGACAAGAGTGAGAACAATTTGCTTGCGTTGCATCCAATGATGATGACGGCGGGAATAAGCCTAGTACGACTGACGAAAAAAGTGTAGTGGTCATCATGATAGAATGCACGAGCCGAAGAAATCATGTTATGAATAAGAATGACAAAAAGAAGGGATCCGACCTCGCACTGCTAAGGGGGTGCGCTCTGTGTCTCTGCCATCTTAACTTTACCTTTTGAGCTTGCCGCTATTTAATATATATGTATACTGACTACTGACTAAGCGTGTCCAGAGCCCGGATATCTCTTCCTTCTTGTCTTACATCTTCTTCTCCTCCTTCTTCTTGTCTTATTCCTCTCCTTATTATTCTCTTATTCTCTTTTTCTTCCTTTCCTTTTTCTTGTTGTCCTTCTTCTTACCTTCCCTCTTCTTCCTCTTTTTCTTCTTCTCGTTCTTCTTCTTTTTTCCATTCTTCTTCTAAAGGTGTTCGTGGGCGAATTTTGGACTTGGGCTGTTGTCGATACGGAAATGTCGCTGGGCTCTTCTCATTGTTTCTTCAGCTTTACATACACTCACACAGTCACTTAAATCCTCATAAACAAGCATGAGCTTTCATAATCCTCCCTCCCTCTCTTCCTCCCTCCCTCCCTTCCTCCTCCTCCTCGTTCCAACAGTCCTCGTCCCTTCTATCCACCCTCCACTCCTTCCTCAAATCCGCCCCGCACCCTCCCTTCGCGGGTTCTGCGGACACTGCATCAAATAATGAGCCTTCACCCCCTCCTCCGTCGCAGGATCAATCTCATAAAAACACAACGGGCACAGCGCCTCCTCCCTCCCTCCCTCCCTCCCTCCCTGCCCTACCTCCTCAAAATACGCGCCTGGCCCCATTCTCCAGGCGTCGAGCTGATCTCTCCTCACCGCCAACCCGCTCATGGCGCAGGGTACGTACTCCCCCTTGGCCTCCTCACACTCCGTCAACAAATGTTCCGACAACCCGAAGATCTCGATAACCTGGCCGCACTCCACACACCTCATTAACAACGGACAATCCGTGAAGTAATGGTGGTCCAGGGCGTCCTCTGTCAAACCCGGCTCGTACAACCCACAGAATTGACAAGTCATCTCCTCCTCCTCCTCCTCCTCCTCCTCCTCCTCCTCCACCTCCACCACCTCCTCCTCCACCTCCTCCTCCTCCTCCTCCTCCTCCTCCTCCTCGCTCTCCCTCCCTTCCTCGTCCCCTTCTGTGATGGTCGTGTCGCCTTCCTGGTGTGGTTGGGGGGAAGGGGGAGGGCTTTGTCTTCTTGGTGCGGCAGCAGCAGCAGCGGGAGGAGCAATTATGGGGGAAGCAGCTTGCTTCTTTCGTTGCTGCTGCTGCTGCTGCAGCAGCAGCTTGTGTTTTTGTGGCGGACTGTGGACGACGCCGCGAGAGGGTCGAACAGCCGCAGTAGTAGAAGAAAGCTTCCCATGTGCTGCTGCCTTCAAATCCCCTACACACACACCCTCCTCTCCCTCCTTCATACCTCCTCCCTCTCTTCCCCACCCACCCTCTCTCCCGATCCCAACCGGCAAGGTGCCCTCCGCCAACACCTTCCGGAACGCCTCTTCGTATTCATCCTTCTGCTTCCGCCTCAACAAAGGCTCGATGTACCCATATACCCTCCCCCCCACCACTCGAAAGAGGGCCACCACCACCTCCCTCCCTCCCTCCCTCACCTCATGACTGGAATGCGAAAACACTTTAGCCCCCCTTAAGAATCCCATCACCCCCTCCAGCCCTACCGGCCCTCCCTTCCTCCCCCCTCCTCCCAACTCTACCAGCTTCTTCAAGAGCACCAACCGACACACGACCGTCTTGGCGGCATTTGCTTGCTTTCCCTCCAGCTTTCGCAGTGCATACGGTCCCACCCCTCCCACCCCCACACAAGGGGAGGACGCAAGGGAGAGCAGGCCCGATAGAGCCGCGTCTCGCACCCGCTGCTGTCCGTCCCCTAGTCTGTTGACGAGGGAGGCAATGACCGGCTCAATTAACGGGCCGACGACCGAACGCTTGAGTTTCGTGGCCTGCGCAGCAGCAAGGAAGGCGGGAAGGAGGGCGAGCACGGACATGAGCACCTGGGTCATTTTATCCTCCACTGCGATCGTCAGCACGTCCGCAACAGCGGACAACCCTTCCTTAATATCAAATCCTCCTTCCCTCCCTCCCTGTCCTCCTTCGACCCCTCCCTCCACCAAGAGCTTGGCCTTCAGCACGGCCGCGTCCCGCAACGCCCAGCTTTTGCTCAAAAAGCACCTTGTCCAATACTCCCCGAACACATACACCAGCTCCGCCACCTCTCCCTCCCTCCCTCCCTCCCTCCCTCCCAGTGGCTCGGGAAACGGAAGATCGCGCCAGTCATAGGTGGGAATCCCGTCCAAAGGGTGAGGTCCTTCTCCCTGCCATGCCCACTCTCTCTCTCCCCGTCCCTCCTCTTTTCCCCCTCTTTCTCCTCCTTCTTCTCCTTCTTCTTCGTGCCCTCCCTCCAACCCTCCCCCCCTCCCTGGCACACGTCGGTCCACTGGCAACGGCGCGTCTTCATCAAACACAGGCAGTGCCCGGGAAGAACGAAGTGGTGAAGGAGGGTAGGCCAAAGGCGGGGGGGGGGGCATCCCTCTATCTTCTGCCTCTTCTTTTTCTTCTTCTTCTCCTCCTCCTCCTCCTCCTCCTCCTCTTCCCTTTCCTCCTCCTCCACCTCCATTTCCTCCAGGGACGATGGCCTCCGAGTCGTGGTGCAATGGATGCTGAAACACGTGTGCGCCTCCTTCTCCTCTACTTGGTGATGGGGGGCGGGGAAGGGACGGAGGGAGGGAGGTCCGCCCTGCTGCTCCTACTGGGATCTCGTCATACTCTCGAGCGGGGATGACACCCCCACTTGCACCACGACTGCTGGTTGCGGTGGTGGTGGCAGTGCCGCCTCCACCTCCCACCCTCACAGGCTCGATCGGCAAGTGCAGCTGATGCTGTGGTTGCCGTTGGAACCCACCCGCTGTTAAAGGAGGGTAAAACGACGGTGACAGACCCCCCTCCCTCCCTCCCTCTCTCCCTCCCTGTCCCAAGTGACCGTGCCGAAGGTACGGCCGGAGCTTTCCCTCCATCTCTCGTCTCAAAATCTCGATCTCAAATTTGAGAGCCTTGGCTTTATCGTATTCTTCTGCCCTGACCGCCTTCCTCTTCTCCTCCTCCAGAGCACTGATCCTTCCTCCCATCCCCCGTAGGGCTGACTCGGCCGCCTTCAGTCGTTTTGCCTCGTCGTAATTCTCTTCCTTCACGGCAGCTTCTTTGGCCAGGGTCAACATCCGCAACCTGCGGGTCGTTTGTGGGTCGAACGGCGACATCTCGTACACTAAATCATGCACACCCTCCTCCCCCTCCTCACTCACTCCCTCAGGGCGTGAGGGGGGCTGTCCGACCTCCCCTTCTTCTCCTCCGAGGAGGTTGATAGCTATTAGGCCCACTTGATTGAAAAGGTTGTACTTATTGACGTAACATTGGTGGATGATCAATTTTAAGTACCGCCCTGAGCAGGATAAAAAGACGCTCTTTAATTCGCGAGCTTGGAAGTCGGAGCGCTGGTTGCTATTGAGGGAGAGGTAGCCGAGACGGGCAAAGGCAGCACACTCGTACGTAGACCCGTCACCGATAAAAAGCTCGATTTTGGTTGCAATTTTACATTGGTGGGAGAGAAGCTGGACGCGGGTGAGGTGGGGAGGAGGGCCGGACAAGCAGGGATCGAAGGGGGGGGGGGACGTGGAGGAGGAGGAGGAAGAGGAGGTCAGGAGGGCGAGGCCGAGTTCTTGCGGGTAGTCGCAGAACCGTGGAGATTGCCAGCCCTTGGTTCCAGGGCTGTGTACGTTGAGTTCATCGGCTGGATAATCGGGGTCTTGACCCGATGCGTAGACCACCTGAGAAGGTGGGGAGGGAGTGGAGAGAGGAGAGGGAGGGGAGGAATGAATAGTGGAGGAATTGATTGGTTAGAGGAAATTGTCGACTCAATGCACTGGCTCAAATAGGAGTCTGTGGTGCTCAATGGATCGATTTGTAGTGTGTCCGTGTCTACAAGAGTCTCTTTGCAACTTATACAGCACCCGGGGGCGAAAAGAAGTCGAGCGTGCCTCTTCTTTCCACACAGCAATGCACCATATATGCAGCGAATCCTCCCCTATTATTCAACCCCATCCATCAGATTCGCGGCATAACTATTCCAGCTTGCATCGTCTGCTCATTTAATGTAACAATCGTCTAGTTGCCCTTCATCCTTTTCATACCCAGTCTCTCCCCTTTTCGCGCGCAGGCCCAAACGTACCTGGAAATTTATTTTGCTCATGGTTAGGCGGCGAGGGTGGCACCCTCAGCGTTGCGGCAAGGCCAGTTAGCCCCTCTACGTGCCCTCTCGTTGTCACGGCGGGCGAAGCAGTGCCTGTGGTCGTTGTATGGGAAGAAAGAAAGAATGGGCAAAAAGAAGTAAGGCAAAAAGCGATGATGCCTTCTCGTCAATCCACACCTGCTAGCTATGTAAAGAGATGGAATAGGGCGCTCGTGCGCTCCCTGCACACAGTGTCTGCTTGTTGTACTCAAGGGGCTGCATAACTCGGCCATAAAGTGTTAAAAGGCACAGTCGTCTTTCAGTTCCCCATTCCCAGACCAACTTCCAGCGCGCCAAGCTGCCGTTTGGCCATTTTCTGTGGTCCCTTTTTTTTTAAGAAGATAGGAATCTGCCTCATTCACGCCTTTGTTGGGTGTGTCCTCTTATATTTCTGTGGTCTGTACCTGGTGTGAAATCCCCCACATGCTCGCTCTTAGTCTTGGGCGTGCTCTCCTGAACCGGTGGCGGACTCTATGCAGCGAGCTTCACTTTCCTAGCACGTGCAGACACGTGCATAGCAAAACTTCCCATCAAGAAGCAGTCACCCTCTAGCCCAATCCGTTTTCCCGATACATGGACGTATGCCTGACTCCAATCTTATCGACATTTCCACCTCCTTATACATCCACAGGAAGCTATGTCTTCTATTGAAAACCACGCCACCGCCACCCTCCCTCGCCCGGGCATGCCTGCCGTCCCACTTTCTCCGTCCAGGAAAGCACGTCCTCCAGCAGGACCTGAGTCTCGCCTTTTAAGCATGCGAAACATCTCCTTGGTAAGAGATCGAGCGACAAAGAGACGCCAAAGTGTTGGGACGAGGCCTCTCAAAATCACCCATCTTCGGACCCCGTCCGGGTGTCTCTCCCCTGCTGGCATCATCGCTTGTCGCCTCTACAAACATTCCCGAACAGATTCTGGAATCACTTCTGCTCCGCCTTTCTTATATTATAGTCTTTGAAAGTCTTTTCTGAGTCCTTTCGTGTTAGCAAACGAAACACTGCATTCCCAATCTGTAATTCTCTTAGATTCTCGGACACCCCGTTACCCCATTTTCCCTCCCTCTCCCTCCCCACGCGCTTACCTTTCCCACCCTCACCACTACCTAGGTGAAACTGCATCAGGAAGACGGGATAGTTGAGGTCGCGTGGCAGGATGGGGCCCGCGGCCTGTTCCATGGCGCATGGTTGAGGGACAACTGCTCCAAGTATTTTGACCCTTCCGGCGGGCAGCGCATTCAAAATACCTTGAATCTCGGAGCCGATGCCTACATCCTTACGCAAGCAATGTCATCGTCTCTGGCTGGTGAAAATGCGAGCACCCCTTCTTCTTCTTCTCCCACCACCCCGCATGAGCTCTTCAAAGTGACCTGGAAAGACGGCTTCTCCCACGCCTTTCCATCCGCGTGGCTTCGTCAACACTGCTTTGAGACCCGCCAATACCACCATGTTCAGCCCCGATTATGGGGCCGAGATCTGGTGTCTTATTTTCCTGGGCATGTTCTTCCCACAATTGCCCACAGTGACGTCGTCAAGGTTGCCGCGGGGAAGGAAGCCGGGTGGGAGGTAGCTGCGCATGGTTTTGTCCAGTGGATCACCCACTTGCGTGATTACGGCGTAGCGCTCGTGGAGGGTGTGCCGACAGTCCCTGGGACAGTTATGCGCATGGCGGATTTGATTGCCTACCACCGGAAAACGCACTACGGAGATTCATTTCAGGTTGTCTCAGCGCGCAAGCCCAAGCACTTAGCGTACACGCCTGTGGAACTCGAAGGTACATTCTTCTTTTTCATCCTTCGTTCCCTCCTTCCTCTTCGTCTTTTCTTTCCCTTATTTACATCTTTCTTTGTCCTCTTTGTCTCTCATCCTCCCAACCCAGTTCACACAGATCTCAACTACCGCGAGTCCAGCCCGGGCATCCAGCTATTGCACTGCCTGGCTTCGGATGCGCAAGGTGGGGAAAGCACGTTTGTGGATGGGTTTTTGGCGGCGGAGACCTTGCGGCGAGAGAGCCCTGAGGATTTTGCAACACTGTGTGAGGTTCCAATCCCGTTCAAGGTCAAGGATGGCTCTGGCTTCCAGTACTACAAGATTCCTACTATTTGCGTGGACGATGCCGGGCAGTTAGTCGAGGTTCATTTCAACGAGCGAACGCGCGGGCCTTTAGAGCTACCAGCAGCGGACATGGCTCGAGTGTATCGAGCGTTGGCCCACTTTCAAGAGATAGCATGCCGGCCCGACTTGTGCGTGGAGGTGAAAATGAAAGCAGGGGATATGGTGGCGTTTAACAACCGCCGGATCCTGCATGGGCGGAAGGCGTTTGATCCGAGGACTGGGCTGCGGCATTTGGAAGGAACGTACGTGGACATGGATGAGTTTGGATGTTGCTTGCGCAAGAATGGGATAACGCCCTTGGGCATTGTGCGAGCGCAGGGCGGGCGAGGCGGAAGGGGGATGGAAGGTAGTGAAAGCAAGGGGGGGGGGAAGAAGAGGGCGCAGAATCAACAGGCATTTGCATTAGCCTCTGTGGCGTTGACGCAGCTTGGGCAGCAAACAGGGGATAGGAGGCACGGGAAGGCGACCGCGCCGCGAGCGTCACTTTGAAAGGCCAGGCAGATATCATGAGATGGCAGCAGAAAGATATAAAGGAAGCGGTCCGTTGTTGAGAGCAAAGGCAGGTTTGTTCATGAGATGCATGGTTTGCGAGTTTGTTTTGGAGAAGACGAGGAAACATATGGTTTGTGCGCCGTTTCGAGTATGTGTATGACGTATTGTTTTTGCAGGTATCTACCTTGGATTGTGATATTCATTCAACGCTGAGCAGCAATTTAAAAAAATGGGCGTGGAAATATTCAAGTTGTCGAGGAGAGACAGCAATCTTTGCGTGAGAGCAAGATAGGAAGAGACGAGTTTGTGTAGAAACATGCACATACGAGCATGAGTGTAGTGATATTAGAGATAAGGAGAGGTTGGACTTAGACGGAGAGTTTCCGTTCAAACGAGGGCACATCCAGGAATCGGAGAGAGGGATAAGGGATGCACTTGAGCGAGTGTTAAGTTTTCGTATTCGCCTGCGGAAGCATATGTGAATCAAAAGCAAAACAAGCGCGACAGGATAAATCAGAAAGGCGAAGGAGACGACCGGTAAAAGGAAGACACAGAGCCAGGAGAAATTTGGAGGGGGGAATCGAAATCCCGTGCCAGATACATTTTCTTCATTCTGTCCAAAATCGTCATCTATTCTACACATGCAAATTTGCCTGTCTTTGAAATTCACCTACCCCCATACCTATGATGGTGACGAATGCGAAGGTGGTGTTGTCTTTCCTCCAGCGACGGTTCCTCCCGCAGCGGTCCTACCGGCCGCACCAGGCACATCTTTGCCATCGAAGTTTGCGTTCGAATTTTCTATGTCTTGGGCGGCCAAGGATTCAAAAAGCTTCATGTAAATTTTCTCCTCACTCGTCTCGTCGCTGTGGAGCTTCTGTTGTCGAAGCTGCTCCGCCGAGGTTCGAATTACTTCTAGCAACACGTCCACTTCCTGCCAGGACACATCGTAATGTCGATAATCAGTCAAAAGCTTCTTAAAATACGCACGAAACTCCTTAGAATCGCTCATGTCCACATCCGTAGGGTCGACGCCGGTTTGATAAATGGCCTGGGAGACGGAGCGAATATGTTTGAAAATAGATTGATAAGCTGCAACACTCTGCAAGTCTTTGCGCATTCGGTCCTTTCCGTGCCCGCGTGCAAAGGCAGTAGCAAGGGCAAAAAGCCCTGCGCCCAGTCCCAAGGCCCCGATGGTTATGTACATGAAGGCCTCAGGATTCGTGTCGAGCGAGCCAGGCAATTTGACATTCATGCCAAAGAATGCACCCATTGTGGCTGCAGATGCTAAACTGGTACTGACCACTGTCAACAGAAGGGTAACGCGCAACACGCGATTCCTCATAAGATCGACATTAATCGCGAACACCTCCTGAGCGCTCTGAACCCGCGCCTGGAGAATCTTGATCTGCTGTCCGATCAAAGACAATTGTCGGAGATAGTTCTCGAGGAGGAGCTCTACTTCCGAATGCAGGGTCGGGTCCAGGCACTGAATTTGGTTCGATTGCCCATCATGATTCTTCTCCATCATGGCTTTTTCAGACAACAGCATCGCCAACATATCCTCTTCAGAATTGACCAACTCCTGAATCACGTCGACGGTTTCCTGCATATTGCTGTACGCAACGGCCAGACCATCTTTCAATGGGACCAGCTTGAACAATTGCTCTTCTTGGTCGGAACCTTGCGAATCCACTAGCTCCTTGAGCTCCGTCTCGACGATCAGCGTCAGAAGTTCCTTGATCCGGCTAAACTGGTTACAGAAACTCCGTAAGGCCTGTTCCACCACAACTAGCTCGTACGAGACTTCGTAAGTCCCAATTGCAGACAAGGCAGCACCCTCGGTCTTGGCCAAGTGCGTTTGCTGCAAGTGCTGGATTTTTATTGCGCTGGATATATCAGCAATTACGGATTGGACGGTCGGGTCTTGTGGGTCAAAAGCTAAGCAACTATCTTTCGAAATGACAAGCCGCAGGGGATGCATGACAAAGATGATGACGTCATTGCGTGGGAGAATGACAGGTGTGAGGCGACCGCCGCGCTTGTGAAGGGCGTCGGGCGAGAGCGCAATAAGGTCCCGTACGTGCATTTCAGTGTTGAGCAAGAGTTCCTTTATAGAGGTCGTCCGCGTCGTAACTTCTCCCTTTGCGTCCACTTGCAAGGCTTGCATGCTTCGGTCGAAGCGGCCGAGCTTGGTGGCCAAAATCTCGTATGGGGAGAGCGACGTGCGTTGCTGCAGTTTGGTGTTGTTGCCGTACAGATTGCCCTGCTTGCCTTTTTCCATCATGATGCCCCGCCGCTGGCCGAGGCCACCGCGAAATGTAAGGGAAGACGTTGGACCGCAGAGGCTAAAAGTGGCCAATGGACTGCCACGGTGAGCGGCGAAAGTGGAGGGCTGACGCCAGGCTTGCCGCTGGCAGGGCCGGAGGAGACGGCGCATAGTGCCCGGACCCGGAGGCGGCTTCAGAGGGGCAATGTGCCTGCCTGTTGAGATGTAAGCGGTCTTTGATGAGAGCCACATTTCGCGAATCTCAAGTCAGGTAAGTTACGAATGTCCTCCTCGATGCTTCTTCTTATAGTGCCTGGACTGTAGTGTGGTCTACGGTGTGAATTTTGAGGGACGGAGTAGCCCGACAAATGAGGAGACCGACCATCGCCGAAAGGGAGTGGCGTTTTGCGAGCGACGGGGCAGCGCCTTCTTTGCTTGTCACAAGCAGAAGCACAAAGCCGCCGCGGCGCCACCCTTTTAGTGTTCGCACGGAGGACTGTGCGTGCTTCCGGGTGATGTCGATAATAGTTTACAGGCTTTGGATGGTGATCCCTTCATTTCACAACCCGCCGGCCTTTACTATCGGAGGCACACCCTGTCTTGATACAGCGCTTCGATTCTCACCCTTTCCTTTCCCGTGCCACATTCACAGGAAGCACATCCTTGACGACAACGACAAGCATGAGCAGCAGCGGAAAGGGCAAAGGGCGTTCGTCCATGGGAAGCTCTGCTGCGGGCAGCAGCGACGCCGAGCGCAGCTCCCCTTTAAAGGCCCACAACAGGAAAGCGCAAGAGGACGACGCTGAGTACTACGGCCTAACAAGCGTGGGCACCTTGATTGTCCGGATCGTAGCCGCTCGGGGCTTGCCGGCTGCGATTGCGGGAGGATTCTTCTCGAGCGGATCTTCGAATCCCTATGCCTTGTTGGAGTTTGAGGGGAGCACGCAAGGCTCGTCGGTGGTCCCCAATACACTTGATCCGGTCTGGTCTCGGGAGCAATATTTCTTTCAGGTCAAGATGCCGGTGATGCATGCGGAGGATGGGGAATGTGGATGGGACGGTGGAGGGGGAGGGGCATGCAGCAGCCGGCTCAAGAGAGAATTAAAAAGCGAAGGAAGGGAAGGAAGAGGAGGAGGAGGAGGAGGAGGAGGAGGAGGAGGAGGATGACAGGTGTGGAAGGATGATGCGGGCGATTTCAAAAAGATGCCTAAGGGTGAGGGAGAAGATAGAATGACCATGTTCAGTAGCTCGGAGCCGCACTTGTACATAAGACTGGTGCATCGCAGTGGGGAGGGTGCAGCCGTGTCTACTCCCTCCGTCACTCCTACTGTTGGCACTTCCGCTCCTGCTGCTTCTTCGTCAAGAGGGGCCACGTCAAGCTTCCCCCCCGGGGGCCGAGGCAGCAGCCGTCAGGTGCAACAGCAGCATCAGCGGCGAGATGCTGTCAAGGATCCCACCGTTTTCACCAAGCCCGGCAAAGGTCCGAAACGCAGCAGCAGCAGCAGCAGCAGCCACAGCAGTAGTATTCCCGCAGGCGATAAGCTCCTAGGAGAGGCCTTCGTCAACATTGTCGACCTCACCACCGCCCGTGCGAAGACTCTCGACGAGTGGTTCCCTCTCAGCGAGGGCGGAGCTGTGAGGTTGGCTGTTGAGTATGACGTGCTGGAACCCCCGCCGGCCATCGGCGAGACCGTCCGCCTCATCGGTTTCGGTGCCGCGGAGGACCTGTGGCCCCTCCCTCTCAAAGACGAGATGGTTGTCGAGCAATACGTGGATGCCAACATGGACCGCCTGATGGTCTCGTACATTACCTCCGAGGGATGGAAGTGCATGGCTGAAGTTCATCGCTTCCACGTGTTGTCTGCGGGGAGGCACAAGACCGTCGTGCACGAATACCAAAATAAAGCCCTTGACCTTGCCTTGGCTCTGCAGGAGATGCCGGCCGCACACGCCGTGGGCGACGTGCTGGATAAACTGTGTGATGGGGCCCCGGCGATGGATGTCATGAACGAGGTGATTGAGAGGATGGGGGGATTGCAGGAGCGGTGGTGGGAGGGAGGGTTGGGCTTGGCGTTGTCTGATGTGGCCAGGGCGTTTCAATTGCCCGATATGCCAACTTATGGAGCGGGGGAAGGTGGAGTAGGGAAGGAGGAAGAGGAGGAGGAGGAGGAGGAGGAGAGGGAACAGCGTGTGGTGTACGGGCAGGAGAAAGGGAGGGAGGTGGATGTGTATGAGGAGGAAGACGAGGGAGGGGCGTATCAGTTTGAGTTCTTGCCCAGAGAAATGTTGGCAAGAATTTCATGTCCTATCACGAGCTTGCCGATGCGAGATCCAGTGAGTGCGGCGGACGGACATACGTATGAAAGAAATGCGATTCTGAGGTGGTTTGCTTCTTGCAGGGAACAGGAGGAGGAGGAGGAGGAGGAGGAGGAGGAGGAGGAGGGGGACGGAGGGCGGAAAAGAGGGGAGGAGGAGGAAGGAGGGCAGAAACGAGGGAAGGGAAATAAGTTTAGGAGTCCTGTGACGGGGGTGGTATTGGAGACCATTCAAGTGTTTGATTGTCGGGCCATGCGGGAGACGATTGAAGAGATGAAGGTGAAGAATGAGGAGTTAAGACGGGCGGCAGAAAGAGGAGGAGGAGAAAAAGGAGGATGGAGTGGAGGATTGACGAGGAGGTTGATGGAGGAGGAGGAAGAGAGGGAGGAGGAGAAGGAGGAGGAGGAGGAAGGGGAGGAGGAGGAGGCGGTGAAGGAGGAGGAGGAAGAGGATGAGGAGGAGGAGGAGGAAGAAGAAGAAGAAGAAGAAGAAGAAGAAGAAGAAGAAGAAGAAGAAGAAGAAGGGGAGTCGAACAAAGGAGAAGTGAAAGGAAAAACGCAGAAGGTGGAGGTTGAAGGGGAGGAGGAGGAGGAGGAGGAGGAAGAAGAGATGGAGGAGGAGGAGGAGGAGGTGGTGGAGGAGGATGAGGAGATGAAGGGGATGGAGGAGGAGAAGGAGGAGGAGGGGGAGGAAGAGTTGGAGGAGGATATGGAGGAGGAGGATGAAAATGACAACGACGACAAGAGGACTGGGGAGGGGAGTGAAGATGTAGAACAGGCGCCAGGACCGTCGCTGGTGACGCCTGTGCTCGCTGAAGCAGGAGGAAATCATGAATCAGGAAAAAGCAAGCAAGGCCCCATTCCCACCCTTACTGCTCCTGCGTCCCCACCTCACTCAAATCTTGCCCTCCCTCCCTCCTCTCCCGCGCCCTCGCCTATTCTACCCGTCGGTGCTGCCATTGCTGCTAATGCCCTTCCTCCCTCGATTTCTACTGCCGCCCCTACATCTGCCGCACCACTTTCTTCCTCCTCCCTCTTGCCGTCGTCTGCACCGCACCCGTCACCCGGCAGCAAGAGCCACAGCAGCAGCAGCAGTAGCAAGAAGACCAACAAGAAAGTTTGCCGCCGTACAGCGACGTAGGGAGGGAAGGAGGTGGTGAAAGAGCACGGGCTCAAAGACACAGTTTTGGATTTACCGGTAATGCGCGAGAGGAGGTGTAGGGACCAATCAAATAACGAAGCAGCGTGCAGATCGAAAGTAAGAGTACAACGGGTAGAGGCTTTCTATTCATCTCTGCGTCAAAGTCAAGGAACCTCAACCTCCAACCTCCACCCTCGGTTGAAAAGTCGTTCTGGTCAGTCGATGTGCTATTACACTGTTTTTATCTTTTTTTGCGCCTACTCCCTCCTTTCAGTCTGTCTTTTTGACTCGGCATTTCTGCGCCTGAACAAACGCTCTTCAATCCTCCTCCTCCTTTCTCGTTATCCCTTCTGTCCGTCACTCCCTTCCTAGACCTTAAACGAATAGAACACCAAGCTCCCTCCCCGCTCATTCAAACTCACGCTCGTCGGCGCACCCAAAACAACCCCCTCCCTCCCCTCCTCCATCTCCTCCCCGAAATCGCATGTCGTGAATACATCGGCAATCGCTACCAGCTCCGCATTGAACTTTCCTGCAAAAATCTTACTCTTCCCATCCCCCCCTAACCCCGCCAGAGCCCTACCAGACAGTCGTCCATAAATGTGTATATCACCATCCGCAGACACCTCTGCACCGGAATTAACATGTCCCAGAATGACGAGAGAAGCACCTTCGGCCACTACTTGCTGTCCAGTACGGACACTGCCTTGGATTACCTGGGAGGGAATGGAAGGAGGGGGAGAGAGAGGACTGGTAAATGGTCTCATGCAGATGACGGGAGAGTCGCTTAAGCTGCCTATTGCGCATTTTTACCTTTGTTGGGAGTATCGGGGCAGCGGAGGGGGAGGATGGAGACAAAGGCTGGGAGGAGATAGTGGCTGCGTTCGGCGAAGTCGGGGAAGTTGATGGTTTTGGCGCTTCTGACCGTGGGGACGTGGAGGGAAGATGCGCGGCGGCCATGGTGGGCTTTCGCGCTGGTCTTGCAGTCGACGGTGTCATCGCAGCAGCAGGAGCAGCAGCATTAGCAGGAGCAGCAGCAGAACCTGGTGAATTACTACTATTAATACCATTACCACCATGCCTTCCCATAAAACACGGCAAACCCAAAGCCATCGCTGCAGCTTGGATATCTGTCGCTGTGGCATTCGCGATCCCCACGGGTTGCAATCCTGCCTCCCTCAAGGTCTCCACAAATTCCCCTAACAAGACCGCGTCTAACACCTCGCCTCCCTTTCCCGCCGCTTCTGTCCGAACCCCTCCCCGTGGTAAGGGCTGCGAAGTCATCCATTCGCCTAGGTCGACCACAATAGGGGCACATTTAAAGTAACCAGCGCTCAAACTAGTGGTGGCTTTTAGACCGGCTTGAAGGTCCAGGGGGCCCACACCGCGAGGCAAGCGCAATGTAGGCACCAGATAGGATTTGCCGGCCACAGTAAGAGTGATGGGGTGGCCGGCGGAAGAAGGGTGGGGATGGTGATGCTGGTGGGACGCGACGGGGCCAGTGGTGGTGCTACGGGTGGTGTTGAGCGTGCCCGTGCTGCCCATCCAGGCATCCAAATATTGTCGTAGGTGCGCGTGAGGCTTGCCGGCCTCGGCTTGTTGCGGAGGGGACGTAGCTGTGGTTGCTGCTGTTCTGCTGCTGCTACAACGGATTGCGCGGGGGTTGGAAAGAATGGTAGAGGCAGACGTGACGGCAAGTCGTGCCCGCATCCTATTGCTGTTGGGGTGCTGAACGAGGATGCAAATCTTCCTTGTGGAGAGACAATGGTGTGTGGGGATTGTGAGATGGAGATAGGGAATTTGGGGGAATGCTGAAGGGCCAGACTTTTGAGCGATGATCCATCCACGACGCCGAGTTGGCGAGGATGGCCAGGTCTGTTAAATGCGAAGGACCTGCGCATAACCCACACCAGCCTCATCCGCACCAGGCACCTTCTCGCATTGACATTGGCATGAGGACAAGCGCTGCGATGAGGCGGTTGTGGACTGTGTCCTTTGTCGTGTTGGCTTATGAGGACTGACCAGCGGCATGTGAGAGTCAGGGTTACTCCAACTTGAGCCTTTCATCGATCAGTCAAAGCCGTCATCGGGAAGTTTTTTCTCCTCTCTCAGCCACCCCATCATTACCACTCCACGCAAACAAATGTGGAATTGCTCCACCATTTCAACAGTCGGAAGTAGAATGATAACAAGTGCTAGGCTTGGCTGCCATGCTCGAGCCTGGACTTAATGTTTGATCTCACTATTCCCGAACACACCCATTGTCAAACGAAACCCAGAGGCGAAGGCAAGACACATTGCCGCCTTCAAGAGTCTCGTATCGATATCAGGACAGACAATCAGGCACATCATGCACCGGTGACAACGCTGACGGGGAGCTCAAGGGCACGCCTCGCAGCTAGCTAGGACAGGGCAGGTGGCGTTGGATAAGTCGTGTGTTTCTTTTCAATCACACGCACAGACAGCAAGCGCCACACACGCCGACAAGTGTACAACTACTCAAAGTATGGGAGCAAAGCGATCATCCAGTGTCACCCGTGGGGCAGGGATCGGCGGGGATGGCAGCAGCAGCGGAAGACCACGGAAAAGGCAGACCACAAGGGCTCTCTCCACGGGTGACGCCCAGCAGCAGCAGCAGGATGGGGAGCAGAAAGCTGTCATTCCTATACCGGGTTTGCCAGGCGGTAATTGTGGTGAAGGAGAGGAACCGTTGGTAAACCTGTTCGGGGACGACCTCGAGATTTTTGATATGGACTCGGATTTTGACCACATGCTCTACGAAGGGGAGGAGAAGAAAAAGATGAAGGAGAAGAAGGAGGAGCGGCTGCAGGAGCAGCAGCTACGGGATCGTGGGGGAGGAGCCATGTCGGATGTATTTCTGTATGATTTGGAAGCGATTGGGGCATTGGATGGGCAAGGAGCATTACCAGTATGCTTGCCCCCGTCAACCTCCTCCTCCCTCCCTTCCTCCTCGTCTTCATCCTCCCGCCCCCCCGCATCCGTGGTCTCGACCACGGCAACAGCCACCAGCCAAACGTCTTCCCTCAGCCCGGAACATGCCGTGTTTACAAGTTCTCATCCTCCCACCCAGCCGCTGCAGTCTCTGGTTGATCTTTCGCCTTCTGTTTCTGCTGACACTGTCGCTGCTGGTGCTACTACTGCTCCTGTCCCTGCTTGGGCACAGCTGCCATCGCAACCAGCATCAGCCTTCGTGTCATCCGCAACGTTACCAGCGGATGGGACCAGCCAACAGCAACAGCGGCAGCAGCAGCAGCAGCAGCAGCAGCAGCAGCAGCAGCAGCAACATCAGCAACAACATCTCTCACCTTACTCACCATCCAAAGCCCCACCACCACAACAACAACGAGGAGAAGCGGGCCTTACCAGAACCACCACCACCACCAGCATCAGCATCAGCAGTAGCAGCAGCAATGTTGTCAAGAGAGAGCTTTCTTCCCTGCTGCGGGGTATTCCCGGTGTGATAATGGAGCTTTTCAAGGACGGGGTGAGGTTCGGCTTGGGCGGCAGCCAGCAACAGCAGCAGCACCAGCAGCAGCAACAAGCGCTGTCGGTCAAAAAGAAGGGAGGGGAGTGGCTTGGCCCCTTGCAGCCATACTTGGCTTCAGTCCGAGAGATGCTGAGAAGGATAGATCACCTCGCCCTCCTCCCCCTGGAAGTACTCGCTCTCCTTCCCTCCCCACCTCGCATGAAGAAAGGTGCGCAAGTTTTAGTGGAATGCAGAGATTACCGGCCTCTCCTCCTTCAAGAACATGCGCACCCTTCCTCTTCCCTCCCCTCCTCATCCACCGTCGTGAGAGTCTCCCGTGCCTTGCTGCAGATCCCTGGCCCAATTCTCCAGCACGACCTCCCCCTCCCTGACACCAGCACCAGCAGCGGCATGCCCTCTGCAGCTGCTTTTGCTGCTGCTGCTGCTGCTTGTGTTGGCAAGAAAGGAGGGGTAAACAAAGAACAACAATCAAAGTCTGCGCTTTATGCGGGAGGAAAGGGGGGAGGGAAGAAAGCCGTTATTAGTGTTGGCGGGGGAGTAGGAGGAGGAGGAGGAGGAGGAGGAGGAGGAGGAGGAGGAAGGGGAGTGACGACGGTCGCGGGGTTGGTGGCCCAGGCACAGACAGAGCAGGAGGAAGCCATGCAATTGGAGCAGAAAATGTTGCAGGCCGCGTTTCCTGGTCCTGACGTGAGGGTGATTGGTGATGGAGGAGAAGGAGTACGGGAGGGAGGAAGGGAGGGGGGAAGGGATGTAATACAGCCGATGATGCCTCTCTCCTCTCAATCAATAACACAGAGGGGCTTTGTAGACAGCAGCAGCAGCAACAGCAGCAGTCAGGGTATGCCGTACAAACGCCATCACTACAGGCAGCTCGAGCCTCACCCGTCCATCCTCGACACCCGCCCCTCCCTCCCTCCCTCCCTCCCTCCCCCTCGTTCCCTGCCCTCTCCTGGCCCTGGCGATGACATGACCTTCATCCAACACCAATACGCCCCGAGTCCTCGAAGTGAGGGCGGGGTAAAGGGAGTGATAAACGGCGAAGAGGACGACCTGCAGATCGATTGGGCGGACTTGCAAGATCTCTTCTCTGAGGGTGATCCTCCTCCTCCCGCTTCCTCATACACGACCTCGCCCTCCACCCATGCGGCAGCTTCGACAGGGGCAGGGATGCATGGAGGGGGGGATGTTAGGCCCTCTCCTTCCATTTCTCGTCAGTCCTCTCCTTCTCACCCCCCTACCTTCGAAGAGTCTCTTAGTCAGACCAGCATGCTCAGCAACATCAGCTCCAGTCACAGTATCAACAGCTCCAGCAGCAACAGCAGCAGCAGCAAGAGGCCCGACGCTTATGTCAAGAAAACTCGGCAGTCAAAGAAATCCAAAATCCACGGACAACCAGGCATCTCCAAAAAAGCTGCTGCTGCCGCAGCCAAAGCTGGTGCTTTCGCCGCCGCTGCTGGGGAGGGGGTTAGAGATAGCGAGTGTATTGGTGGACCACCCTCCTTGCCCTCTCTCTCTCCCTCCCTCTCTCCACCTTTCGCCTCCCTCCCCTGTAAACATCGCTCTGTCACGGGGGCCTCAGCCGGCTATCCCCCCTCTCTTTCCCTTGCCAGCAAACGACCATTCCTTCCCTCCCTCCCTCCTTCCCTCTCCTCCACCACCACCTCCTCTACGTTGGCAGTGGCTGTAGCCGTCGCCAAAGCGCAAGACGCCTTCCGTCTCTCCTCCATTCATTCCCTCTTGCAAATCCAAGAAAGTGCTCTTCGTGCTGGTACCTCCCTACTGCACCAGCACCACCAACAGCAGCGACAGTTGCAGCAGGACCAAGAAGGACGGCAACGACAAGCCATACCTAACGTGGCAGGGAGGGCGTTTTCCCTCGGTCCCGCCCTCAACGTTGAACAGGTCATCTCCAAGCGCGAGCGAGAAAAATCAGATCAGGGACATACTCAAAGGCATCCGTTCCCGCCGCAGCAGAATCAGCAAATATTGGCTTCTTCTGCTGCCGGCCATGCTGCCCTCACAAATGCATCAATTGACGCTCCTCATCCTAGCGAGATGCCAACACAGAAGAAGCAGCAGCAGCAGCAACATCGGCAAGGCGCTCCTCATTCTGGTGCGATGCCAATAGAGAAACAGCAGCAGCAGCAGCAGCAGCATCGACAAGGCACATTGACTTTTCAGACCCACCTTTCTTCTCAGCAGTATTATCAGCAGCAGCAGCAGCAGCAGCAGCAGCAGCAGCAGTGGCAGCAGCAGCAGCAACAAGCACCAGCTGCCATGGCACTGTGGCCTCCGTCCAGTATCAGTCAGTCGCGTCTACAAGTGCAGTTTCAACAACCACATACACAGCTACGTCCCCCTTCTTCCTCCCCTCCCTCCCTCCCTCCTACTTATCACTCCACTGTTAATCCGCAAAATGCGGCACCATCCTTACCACATGCGCAGTTCCAACAGCAACAGCAGCAGCAGCAGCAGCAGCAGCCGCACATACAACAGCAGGGCATTCCTCCTTCATCCTTTTCTTGCACAAATTCCATCTCCTCTCTCGCTCCCGGCCTCTTGCCCTCATCCTCCTCTCTCGCTCCTGGCCTCGTGCCCTCATCCTCCTCCCTCTCGACACAACAGCACCAGCAGCGCCAGCATCATCAACCGTTTGACCATCATCATCAACAACAGCAGCTGCAGCAGCAGAACCCACAGTTTATGGGGTTGGAGCAAGCCCGACGCCAGCAGCAGCTTCTCACATTACAGCATCAGGCAAAAGCGAGAGAGGCCGCAGGAGGAGGAGGAGGAGGAGCAGGGGGAAGAGGAGGACAGACAAGGCCGGTGCCGACTCACCACCAGCAACTTATGCAGCAGCAGCAGCGTAAACAGCAGCAGCAGCGGCAACAGGTGCTACGTGGAATCCCTGCCCTACCTTCTCTCCCTACGGGCCAACAACCAATGGATGGGGTACAACTTCAACAACAACAACAACAACAACAACAACAACAACAACGAAAACAACAACAACAACAATTACTACTACAGCAGCAGGAGCAGCAGCAGGAGCAACAGCAGGAGCAACAGCAGCAGTTGTCATCTGCCTCTCACCATCAGCAGCAATACCAGCAACAATGGCACAGGCGACAGCAGCAGCAGCAGCAGCAGCAGCAGCAGCAGCAGCAGCAGCAGCAGCAGCAGCAGTAGTAATTGTACAAACGGTTCCGTAACTTTGTGTATCTACATGCGTGCACCTGTGCAAAAAAATGTAAAAATTAAGAAGGATGAGCTCAATAACATTTAAAGGCATGTGTCGTGCGAGAGAAATGAAAAACCCAAAGATGCTAAAAAAAGGAGCGTGACAGAGCAGAGATGAGAAGAGAGAAGGGAAGAATTATCAACAAAGTCCACAATTACCCTTAACCATTAATGGCACTTCAACCCGTACAATCTAGATAACAATGCGTCAACCAACGCGCAGAACTGGATCAAATACAAAACGGACTTAATATCTAGAATGCTCCGCCCCCTGTGAACTTCCTTGTACGTGTAAAATAAAGCCGAGGAAAAGAACGAGACAATAAACAAAGCTAAAGAATGAAATGATCTATTTTGATTGAATCATCGCAAAATTTTCCCAAATTGCCCATGAATCGAAATCGTGATGTCACCCCGACCTTCCTCTTCTTGCTCCCGATTTCTCTTTTCCATTCCCTCCCATTCTCCTATTGCAATAGCCTTCCTGACCACCAACTCTCGCCTCTCAGCACAAGCGAGGCTCATATCTGAGCAGAGGCCCGTCCACCGCGGGTTGAAAATCGTAATACAAGAAGATCGCCGGCAACATCATCTCCTCTCCACTTCCAGGCATTCTAACTGGCACTTTCCTTGTCGTCATTGCTTGATTCGGTGTCACTACTCCTCCTGCCGTCGGTGCAGTAAGGCCAAGACATTTTTCCAATGTCGTGTGGGTGGCGTCGAGGAGACTTAGGGTGGTGGGGGGATATTGAGAGGTATATAGAGCAAGATTTTGCATGAGTCCGTGGCGAGTCTGGAGATGGGAAAGGAGGGTGGCAAGGGTGGTAGTGACGGGGAGGACGAGGTCGAAGGAGGAGGGGACTTGGGGGACGCCGTGGAGGAGCTTCAGTTTCAGAAAGAGAAGGGGAACTGCCGGCTCGGAAAGTGATGAAAGTGACCAACGGGTGAGCAAATGAAGAGGTGGAATTGGAAGCGTGGTGGATGGGGTTTTCAAGGTCTTCTTCTGAATCGAGCCTGTTTTCTTTGGCGGCATCTACGGAATGCATGGGCCAAGCAAATGTGTATGATTTGGGATAGTTAAGAGATGGTTGAATGTACAACAAATACAATCCTATGGCTGTATCAATGCTCCTTCTGCTCTCTCATGTCTCCGGCGTCAAGACTCTTTGTGTCTCTAACAAAGTAATGAAATCGGGGACACACACCACAATTTAACACCAACCGTAGAGCACGCCGCCGCCACATGCCCAAAACCTTTGACCCCTGTCACATTATTTTTATTGGAAAACTTTCATGTTTTTGCCTGATCTAGAATTGCGGACACATGGCTGACGGGAAAATCACTTTATACCTGCCCCAAAATTCAACCTCCCGACGAGAAAGACCCTCACCGAGAGTCTCCCTCTCTTCCTCCTCACACCTTACCAAGTAGAAGAAGAAAACGGAGCGATAGCAAACAGGCAAGCTTCTTATTTCTGTGTGAATCGTGTCGTTCTGAGAGCCCTGTTAACCGGAGCTACGGTTTTTTTGGGGCGTCAAGGCCGTCTATTATTTCAGCGATCTCTCAGGGCAAGAGAGCTCAGAGACTGCGTGGGAGAGAAACAGAAGCGAAAACGAGCCCCATCACAACTCCCAAGAGAAGGACCAAGTGGAGCATGCATGAGATGGTTTCACCAAATACGGACTCAATTGTTTCCAAATTCAGTGTCAGCTAAGCTGCTTCCGTTAAAGCGACCGCTTGCCTTATGTGTTTGGTGCCTCGACTCCTCCGGAGACCGGCATGCTTCATTCATCCCCTCATCTAAACCCTTCTAACACCCGCAAACTTTCAAATAGGTCAATCCATTTCGCGGTCAGGAAGCCAGAAGGAGCGAGTCTTCGAGACGTTCAGGGGCCTCGCTATTTGCTACCCCTTCCCTCCTGCGCGCCCCGTTCCTCCTTCCCCTACCTTGCACCATGGACCGGTTTGGCAACCACCCCCAGAATGGCCCTGGCCTTGGCGATCACCTCAACGCTAGCGCTGCCAGCGGTGGAGGTGGGAACGATCCGCATATGTACCACCAGCGGCATCTACTGCAGCAGCAGCAGCACCACCACCAGCAGCATCACCAGCATCACCATCAACATCCTCACCCTTCCTCAATGCCTCGGGGCCGGGACATTCCGACGGGAGCACCACCTGTATACCAACGTGAGTCAAGCGGGGAGAATGAGCTAGTGATGGAAGCAAATAGGAAAGTAGGGAAGGAGGAAGGGAGGGTAGGGAAGGAGAGGCGACGGTTGAATTCTGCATTCACTAGCTCATGCGCCATAAAATTATATGAATGAGGAGTCACTTCGAATTACAAAGTACTGATCCCTGTATCATCACCATCCCTTCTCCCTCTCCCTTTCTTCTTCTGCACATACAATCACAGGCCTTGCATTCGCAGGACCTTTGGGCCTACCACCCAGGACAGGAAGCAGCGGCTTGAGCTCTCTCCTTTCAAACCCGAACACTTTCAAAAACTTCCCTTCTTCTTTCGGGGTTGCCGGCAATAGCAGTGGCTCCAGTATGGACAGCAATACTAGCAACTACACCAGCGGAAGCAGCGTTGGTGACGACCGCGGCGGCGGAGGAGGAGGAGGAGGAGGAGGAGGAGGGGGAGGAAGAAGTACTTTTGCCATGCCCGGCAACAGCTGGGGAGGCCTCTCCAAACACCCCCCCTTCGCCCCGCACACCCTCCCTGTACCCGTTCCTTCTTCTCAAGCTCCCCCTCCTCCGCATTCCTCCTTCATTGCTTCTTTCCGCTCTGCTCCTCCTCCTACCTCTCACCCCTTAGTCGCCACTGCCCCTGTTCCGAATTCTCTTCCTTCTTCTTCTACCTCCTCCTCCTCCTCCTCCTCCTCTTCAATTACCTCCTTCCAGCTCCCCATCATGCAGGATGCTCTCGCCTACCTCGAGCTCGTCCAGCTTACTTTCCGTGACCGTCTTGACATTTATTTGACCTTTTTGGGCGTTATGCGAGATTTCGCCGCAGGGACTATCGACACCGCGGGCGTTGTGTCGTGCATCTCGCAGCTCTTCCAAGGACAAGAGGCCCTGCTGAGAGGCTTCCACAATTTCTTGAACGGTTTTTCCCGAGCCGATCCAGTCACATCCTCGGCTGCTGGTGCCGTTGATGCGGCTGCTGCGGCGGGTTCGCAAATGCTTGGAGTGGGTGGTGGTATTAATGGTAACAAGCACGAGGGAGGAGGAGGAGGGGGAGGAAGAGGGCAAGTGAAGATGAAGGACGCAGTTATGTTCATGGATCTTGTCAAAGACGTCCTGAAGGATCGTCCCGAGGTATGTCCTCCCTCCCTCCCTCCCTTCCGCCCTCCCTCCCACCCACCCTCCCTCCCTCATTCCTTTTGTTTCTGTCGTCCAAGACCAGCCCTTGGAGCCCCCAAAAGCGTAATTTCTCCACTCACCCCTCCTTCCCCCCCCCTCCTTCCTTCCTTCCCTGTCCCTAGATCTACATGCAGTTCCTCGACGTCATCCAGCGTTTCCAAGAACAGCGCATCGACACCCCCAGTCTGATCATGTCCGTGACTACCCTCTTTCGAGGCTACGACTCCCTCCTTGAAGGGTTCAGTTCCTTCATTCCCGGCGGCCAGGGAACGTCTCTGACTGCCTCCCCCCCTTCCTTCCCTCCCCCCCCCCCTCCCTCGTGTCCATCCTCGAGTGAGAAGGAGCAGGGGCTGGGGCTGGCGCAGGCAGGGAAGAAGGAGAAGGAGAAGGAGGAGAACGACGAAATCGGGGACCTCCAGAAGAATGGAGCAATAAAATACATGGAACAGGTGCAGGAAATCTTCGGGAGCCAGTCTGACACCTACCTTGAGTTCTTGGCCGTCATGAAGGGCTTTGAGGCGGAGCAGCTCAGCATAGGGGAGGTTATGGGGAGGGTGGTGGGTCTCTTTCAAGACCACGAGGAACTTTTGGAGGGCTTCAAATGCTTCTTGCCGTCGGAACAGAGGAGGCATCTCGCTGCTGCTGCAGCTGCGACTGCCTCTGACCCTGATCCTGCGACGGGGAAAGAGGAGGGAGGAGCGATATCGGACGCGCTGGGTTACATGGACCGTGTTCGCGTCTCTTTCTTGGGCACACCCGAAGTCTACGTGGCTTTTTTAAACATAATGAAGGCCTTTCAAACGGGGATTTTGGACACCCGGGGCGTAATTGAGGAGGTAGGGCGGCTCTTTCGAGGCTACGACGACCTCCTGCAAGGTTTTAATGCCTTCCTCCCGCCGGGCCGCCGCATGCCTTTCCCCCCCCCCTCCTCCACCACCACCACCACCGCTGCCGCCGGAGCAGCGACAACATCAGCAGCAGCAGCCGCAGCAGTAGCAGAAGCAGCGTCGGTGGTTCCACCGGCCATGCCTTCCGTCGTCGAGGCGGGAGGGGAGGGATCGAATCCCGCCATCGTCTTTGTCCAGAAAGTGAAGGAGCGCTTCGCCTCAGAGCCGGCCAAATACCAGACATTTTTGGAGGTCCTGCAGCGACGCGAGATAGTGGACGAGAAAGGGGAGGAGGAAGGGGGGGCTGGTAGTGGTGGCAGTGAAGCGGGAGGGAAGGAGGGGGATGTGGCGCGAACGGTGTGTGAATTGTTTGGCGGATACGACGATTTACTGGATGAATTTTGCCTGTTTCTGCCTCAGCGAGTCCAAAAGGACCTGGCTCGAATCAAGGGTAGGGAGGGAGGGAGGGAGGGAGGGAGGGAGGGAGCGGAGGAGGAGCCGGAGGAGGCGATGGCCATGGCACAGGGGTTCTTGCAGCGGATGCAGGAGTGGTTGGCGAAGGAGGAGGGGGCCGAGGAAAAGTACGCTATGCTCTTGGAAGTGCTGCAGTCTTTTCAGGGAAGAACGATGGTGGCTGAGGAGGCGATGGAGAAGGTGAAGACATTATTGAGGGTGGAGGAAGGGGGGGAAGGAGGGGGCGACAAGGAGGGGTTGGCGCTATGGGAGGAATTTGGGCGATTCTTGCCGGCCGTGGGAGAGGAGGGGATGGAGGGAGGGACGGAGGAAGGACAGGGGAAGGAGCAGCAGGAGGAAGAGGTGAGGAAGGTGATAGCGATGGTAAGGGAGTGGGGCGGAAGGAAGGAAGGAAGGAAGGAGGGAGGGAAGGAGGCGGGAGAGCGGTTGGTGAAGGCATTGGAGGGGCTTATGCAGGAGGAGGGAAAGGCGGACGGGAGGAAGAGATGGAGGGAGGAAGTGGAGAGGGTGGCAGCTGAAGTTCTCCAAGGGAGAAGAAGGCAGGAGGAAGCGCTCAGGAGGGCCGTGGCTGCTGTCGTACAGGAGTTTGGGAAGGAGGGAGGGAAGGAGGGAGGGAAGAAAGAAGGGGAAGATGGAGAAATAGAAGTGGTTGCGGCGTCGGCGGCGGCGAGGAAGAAGGACGAGAGGGAGGGAGGGAAGGAGGAAGAAGAGGAGGAAGAGGAGCTGGATGATGAATTGATTATCCATGATGACGACTTGAGCGAGGACGAGGAAGCGAAAGAGGGAGGGGGGAAGAGCGGAGGGGAGAGCGGGAAGAAGGAGGAGTCTGGGACTATCATGGAGGGTGTTAAAAAGAAGGGTAAGGACGCTCCGGCTCCAGTAGCAGCAGCAGCAGAAGTTGTAGCAGCAGTAGCATTAACAACCTGCAGCAGCAGTAACAGCACGAGCGAGCGAAGCAGCAGCAACAGCACCAGAAACGTGACAGGGATAGAGGTGAAGGATGGCGAGATGGTACTGGCGGTGAAGACAGAAGGGGGAAAGGACGAAAAGGAGGAGAAAGAGGCGTCAGCAGCAGCAGCAACATCACTACCAGCAGCATTATCACCGAGGGCGGCTATGGAGACGGTGAATAATGACGCAGAGGAGAAGGAGGGAACGAGTAAGGAGTCACCAACAGCTGCAGCAACAGCAGCAGCAGCAGTACCAGCACCACTGGCAGCAGCGAAAAGGCAAAAGAAAGACGAGGGTCAGGAGAAAGAGGCGGAGGAGAAGGAGAAGAAGGAACAGGGAGGCAAGCGTTCTATCCTTCCTCCTGCCTCTTCCCCTTCTTCCGTCTTGACTTCCAACGCCCGGAGTGCGCCCCCATCCTCCCTCTCTCCCTCCCTCCCGTCTTCGACCGCAAGCCCTCTCCCGTCGGCGACGCATAAACGAGCACTCGAAGAACTGAATTGCAATGAGGGCGTTGATAGTCAGAGCAGCAGCCGCGCCAGCAGTAGTACCAGCAGCAGCATCAATCAGGGACAGGATAAGGGCCTGTCGCCTGGGGAGGTATCTCATCTTCCCCCCCCAAAAAAACGAGCGCGCGAAGACGGTGCGGACAAGGAGAAAGAGAAGGAGGGAGAGAAGGGAAAAGGGATGGGAGTGGGGAGAAAGGGTAGTGATACGCCGCCAATGGTACTGTCGAGCTCCCAGGCTTTTCTTTGAGAGATAGTCCACTTCCTTACACTCCTCTTCTCTCTTTACTTGGGAAAAAAAAAAAGAAAAAAAAGGAAAAGGGAGAAGAATTCCCTCCTTGTCGTCCTATCTTTCCCCCCCCCGAGGCCAAGGCTCCCGCGAAGAGGGATAGAGATAGAGATTGAAGAAAAGAAACACCCGTCCTCTTAAATCTTTTGTGGCTCGTACTTTTGATTCTTTTGGCTCTTCGTTCCTTGCTTTTCTTTAGCTTTCCATTCTCTCCTTCCCCTCCGTCTCCTTCTCTTTCCCTCCCACTCTCATGCACTCCCCCTCTTTCCTTCTTCCCCTCCTCTTCCTCTCTCTCCTCCTTCCCCCTTTATGTGTTTCCCCTTCCCCCACACCTTGCTCTTCCGCTTCGCCCTTTCCCGATCCCAGGCCGTGCCTGTCGAGATCCTTCCCCGTCTAAATGTAGGCCCCTTCCCTCCCTCCCTCCCTCCCTCCTTCCGTCTCCCCCCCATCCCCTTGCTGTTGGTAGGTTTCAACGCTGTCATCCACGTCGGTACGTCCCCCCCACTCAATTTTATCACATTGGCTATGGAACGCAGGCCCTTTCCTTCCAGCATATCCCCCTCCGTCCAGAAACTCACCGCCCTTCCTTTCCTCCCAGCCCTCCCTGTCCTCCCCACCCGATGCACGTACGCTACACACGACGAGGGCAAGTCGTAATTAATCACCATGTTGACAGTCCTCAGGTCCAGTCCCCGGGAGCATATATCCGTGCAGAGAAGCACCCAAACCTCCCCTGTCCGCACTTTATGCAACAATTCGGCCCGCTGCTCGGGGCTGCGGTCGGCGTGCATGACCTCGACCTTAAAATTGTCGTAGCACAATTCATGATACAGCTCACGCGCCCGCTCTTTCGTTTGGAGAAACACGAGCACGGGGGGTAGGACACCTTCGCGCAAAATCTGTCGCAAGGCCAGGAGTTTCCCTTCCTCTCGCCCTACAAACAGAAGGGATTGTGTCACCGTGTCAGGCACGGCGGCGCCTCCTTGGTAGTTGTTGGTTAGGGAAGCGGCATAAAGGCCGATGGAGACGGAGAGAGGGTCCCGTAAGATGGACCGTGCTAAATCCTCGATCAAGGGAGGAAGGGTGGCGGAGAACAAGGCACGCTGCACCTGAGGGTGGGAGCAGGCGGCCAAGATCTCATCGACTTGACCCAAGAAGCTCTTGTCCGGTTGCAAGACATGCCCTTCCTCGTCCCTCCTTCCCTCCCTCCCCAACTCAAGCAGCTTGTCCGCCTCGTCCAGCACGACGGACAGGACATTGCCGAGGTCTATCCCTCCCTCCCTCACCACCTGCACCAGCCTCATCGGGGTCGCCACCAACACGTCGTACGCCCCCAATACCCCTCCCTCCCTCCCGCCCTCCCCCCTGGTGGCGGCCAAGGCCTTGGACAGGAGCCCAATTTTGAACTTTTTGCCTTGCGACAGACGTTCGACTTCCCTGTATATCTGCGCCGCGAGCTCGCGGGTTGGGGCTAAAAACAACGCCCGAGGTCCCCTCCTGTTTCCGCCTGCTGCGGCTGCTTCTTCCTTTGTGTGCTTCGGTCTTCCTTTGCTCATGGGCGCCCCTAGACGAAGGAGGGTCGGGATAATGAATGCCGCCGTCTTTCCCGTGCCAGTGGGGGAGGAAGCAAGTAGGTCGCGACCGAGGAGGAGGATGGGCAGGGCTTGCATCTGAATCGGAGTTGGTTCCTTCCAGTGCGACGCCTCCACGTTCTGAAGGAGGGTTTGGACGAGGGAGGAGGAAGACGAGGAAAGAAAGGAGGAGGAGAGAAGGGAGGGGAGGAGGGAGAAGGAGGGGAGGCAGTCTGGAATGTTTTCGCCGGTGACTTTGATTCGAAGCCGGCGGCGGAAGGCGCGCATTTCATCATCGTCATTTTGGGTGCGGCCATGCCGACCGGGGGAGGAAGAGGAATGGGAGGATGAATCATCGCTATCGTTTCCATCACTGTCTTTATCTTGATCGAAGAAGGAGGAGGACGAGGACGCCTGTGGAATCTGTGCGCCCTTCTTCGTTCCCTCTTGGTTATCTGCTTTGTTGAAAAGTTGCAAGGTGGAGGCAGCAGCACTTTGGGGAGCAGCACCATTCGCGGCAGCAGTAGCTGCGCCCTTCTTCCTCTTCTTCTTATTTGATGAGCTTTTCATGCCATTCTGATGTTGGCCTTCGACCAGCAACTTCTTGCTTATCTCCTCCTTTCCATCGTCGTCCTCCTCCGAGTCCTCTTCACGTGCCCGCCGCGGCCTCTTTCGCCTCTGGTGCTCCTGCTCCACACCCTTGACCTTGATCGCGCCGGCCGACCGAAAGAAATCCAAAGTGGATGTTGTTGATACTGCGGCAGGGGCATACGAAGAAGAAGAAGGACGCTTCGAGGCGTGCTTGTAAGGAGAGATGGAGGCCGAGAGGGCGGCCGCAGCATTGCCTATCGCAGCAGCCGCGGCAGAAGTCTTGGCAGTTTTTTTTTTACACCGCGTCCCGGCCCGGAGAGCTTGGAAGAGCTCGTCCATGGTTCAGGTTTACAAACGGGCCTAATTGGGGAAGGTGGGGTGTGCAGGGAAATCTAGCTTAGTACAGGTATCGTGAGTAGGGCTTGGATACCCCACCAGGTTTCGATTTTGAGATGCTGACTGTTGGCTGAGGGCCGGTTCAACGGCGGCGTGGCGTGCACGGCAAGGTGGTAAAGAAGGCACTGGCCCGCATGATAAAGGCTTCACGGACTTACGGAGAAGCATGTGAGGAAGGGACATGCATGTGGGTCAGGAATAAGGTGGTTTGAGGAAGTCAGTGCTGCCACCTCCTCCCCCTTCGCCAATCCTAGAACCCCGTTCGTAGGCCTTCAAGCACACTTCCACACATTACTACAGGCTCCACTCCAATGTTTCATGCCTTGATCTCACTTCTAGTACATGTTGTGCCTGACAGAAAAGCGAAACCAGAGAGCCGGGGACCCAGCGCACCATTGGACGGCAACCCCGGCGACAGCAACGGACGACGTGCCTCACACAGCAATTTTTCAAGCGGCGACCTTCCTAGCCCTGCCTAATCTCTCCTCCTGCAGCAGCCTTTTCTCTTTCTAACTCTGGATTCACACATCGGCGACAGCCGGGTGGCTCCACCGGCACGCTGAACTAGACGGTGACAGGCAGAGGTGAAGGAGCCACCGCAGGCTTCTTCACGGCACACAATTCGACCCACGACGTCGAGCCACGCCGTATTTTAAGTCCCCTATCTCTTCCCGTTGTTATTGGCAAGCACCCACGTTCACAGCAATGATGCTGAATATTTCCATGTCACGGGCGAGGACAAAGGCTGTCGCACTAGCCCGCGCAGCTGGGAAGGGGCCGTCACGGCGCCTGAGCCCTCGCACCACGCCCCATCCTGCTTCCTCCTCCTCCTCCTCCTCCTCCTCCTCCTATTCCTCCTCCTCCTCCACCTCCTCCTCCAATTCTTTCAGCAGTACAATCAGCTACACTAACGTTAGAAGGTGCAGTAGAATTAGCGATAGTGGCTGTAGTATGAGCAGCAGCGGCAGCATCGAGGCGACCCGCAGGAGAATACGAAGTTGGAGTATACATTACCTTCAAGCCTGTTCCTTCCCCTCCTCCTCCCCCTTCTCCTTCTCTTCCGCTTTCGCCTCCTCCCCTTTCGCCCCGCGACCATCACCATCATTCCCTCACCCATCGCCTCGACCACCTTTCCTCTTCCTCTCCGCCTTTGCCTCTTCCTCCTGTAGCTCCTCCTCCTACTCCTCCTACTCCTCCTACTCCTCGCATAGCAACACCCCCGCTGCCCTCCTCCTCCTCCTCCTCTTCGGTGGTGCGGCCGCCGCAGGCAGCCATACTCTTTTCTACCCCTCTCCCTGCGAGTGCCGGGCCTTGAGGAACATTCACGATTTTTACAAGATCGTGGAGAAGCCCATAGGCGCGGGTGGCTTCGGCGTGGTATGCGTAGGCTCCCACCGCGAGACGTCCGAAATTGTGGCCATAAAGCAACTTCCCAAGAAATCCATCCGTGAACAAAAAGTCATGACGGAGGTGGACATCCTGCGCTTAGCGGGGGAGCATCGAAACATTATTGGGTTTCGGGATTTATTCCAAGACGACGAAAATTGGTTTATTGTGATGGAGATGGCGGAAGGGGGGGAGCTCTTTGACAGCCTGGTGGAACGGGGCGCGTACAGCGAGGCGCAAGCCAGTGAGATCATGCGGGAAATCGTGGATTCGGTGTCGTATCTTCATCAACAGGGCATCGTGCACTGTGACCTTAAACCCGAGAATCTTCTCTTGGCCACGAAGGCCTCGGACACCTCCAACATGCGCCTGGTGGATTTTGGTAGGGCGGGTGGGCGAAAGGGAGGGAAAGAAGGAGGGGAAAAATAGGGAGCAGGGGGAGAGAGAGGGGAGGGGGAAGGATCGGCTCTACCAGGGAAGGGCCGGAGGGAGGGAGGGTGTCCACTCGCGCCATTTTTTATTCCTTGCCCTCCCCCCTCCCAGGCTCGGCTTTTCGCGCGGACGCCGGCGGGTTGGTGTCGAGGAAGGGCACCGGCACGATTGCCTACTCGGCGCCCGAGGTGATCTCGGGCCGGCCCTGTGGCTACAAGGCAGATATATGGGCCTTGGGCGTGTTAATGTACATTCTCCTGTCAGGTGTGTTTGTGTGTGTATGTGTGTGTGTGTATGTGTGTGTGTGTGTGTGTGTGTGTGTGTGTGTGTGTGTGTGTGTGTGTGTGTGTGTGTGTGTGTGTATAAATGTATGTGTGTGCCCTCCCTCCCTGCCTCCATCCCGTGAGCGCATCGTTGAAAATCGATGCACTCATCCTCCATCCCTCCCTCCCTCCCTTCCTTCCTTCCTTCCTTCCTCCGTCCAGGCTACCACCCTTTCGATCCCCTCAACGACGCCGACGACGACCTGATAGGCGAGCGCATCGTCAAGGAGAAGGAGAAGTACGTCTCCTTCAGCCACCCGGTGTGGGACCGGATATCTCCCGCGGCCAAGGAATTGGTAAAGAAGCTGCTGGCTACGGACGAGGACAGTCGACCCACGGCCCAGGTAGGCGATCCCTTCCCTCCCTCCCTCCCTTCCTCCCTCCCTTTTTTTCGGCCCCGCTTTAGTTAGGCGGCTGAATTGTCCTATAGCGAAGATTCTCACCAACCTCCCCTCCCTCCCTCCCTCCCTCCCTCAGGAGCTGCTACACGATCCCTGGATCTCGGGAGGCTCGGAGCTGTCCAAGGAACCGCTGGAGGAGAGTGCAGAAAATCTGCGGTACGTCCTCCTCCCTTCCCTCCCTCCCTCCATTTCCCCCCCCTCCCTCACTCCCTCCATCCCCC
>Ga0160420_100092_pt1 | contig 53201 bp, 39 predicted proteins | sample CelAP2metagpilot_FD_108197 | JGI IMG/M metagenome (GOLD analysis project Ga0160420, IMG submission 108197) | Phycosphere-associated microbial communities from algal ponds in Kailua-Kona, Hawaii, USA - Cellana AP2-5-5 metagenome pilot | ecosystem: Engineered > Artificial ecosystem > Aquaculture >...
CAGGGGAGGAGGAGGGGAGGAGCAGGGGGAGGAGCAGGGGGAGGAGCAGGGGAGGAGGGGAGGAGGGCAGGCTTCCGACAATCTCGGTCGTTGCAGACCGGCATAAAGACATCTCCTTCTATCATATTTTGAGCACCAAAATAAGTCCGCCCCGCATGACGGGGAAGCTGCCGGCATCAGTCCCACTCGTTGGCGCGGGATGACCGGTAGCCAAAGGAGCGGCTTGTTCAGAGCGGGATAGCGTCATCGTCCCGCGAAAACGCCAGTGGCCTGATGCCGGCAGCTTCCCCGTAATGCGGGGCGGGCTTATTTTGGTGCTCAAAATATGATAGATGGAGATGTCTTTATGCCGGTGACAAGGTTCGTTATGGTAATTAAAATCCCAAAAAAGTAAAAAGAGCCAAAAACTTACATAACTTTCTGTGTCCGTCACTGTCATTGATCGCGCCATCCTCACCTCCAAGAAAAAGGCCGTCGACGCCTTGAACGACCATGCCGTCCAGCCTTTCCCCGGAGAATAAAAGGTATACCTCTCAGCAGACAGGCTGGCGCAGGACGAGAACGAGGGTGCTCACCCCACGGAGCCCTTAAACTCCCGCCCGGCTTCGCCCCGCCTCAACTTCGCATGAAAGTGGGCATACCTATCATGGCGGTCTCCTGTGCATGTGTCGGTATTACCACGCACACTCAACAATATCAAGAAAAGAATATAACATGGCATTGGTATGTATCCCCGGACTTTGTCATGAATTGCACCGTATACGTACCATAGAGACCATATGAACCGTTGCCGTAGCATTGAAGTAGATAATTTCCATTGTTCTTGGATATTTTCCCGCTCCAGAAACGCTGAGATATGCCATACGTACTTATTGATTGCCGACCAGCGGGTAATGGGGGATATTGTAGATAGGACTGAACACGGACGACGCCTGTTGACGAATCAGACCCGTTATTGAACATGCTACCTTCGTACGTGTAGTCCTTTGCATTCACGACGAGTTCGGCTGTCCCATTGCCGCCATTACTGAGCGCACCCGTTGCAGTCAGGCTCGCATCAACTTTGGAGGACGACGAGAACTGAATCGCGACGTTACTCATATCGACATGTTTTCCCGAGACTGTGCCGACTCGAAGAACGTTTGAGGTCAATGAATTGGCCACATTTATGCCACCACCCACGGCAATATCTTGGACCACCTCGAGATCGGTGGGTATTACGGAGCTCTTCCACATGGCACGATTCGAAATGCCGGTTTCGGCAACGGCCTGTTGCAGAACGTAAACCCGGCACAAGGCATCGTCAATGGGACACGTTTGCTCATCATGCACCTTTCTCCTCGAGTCATCCAGGCCCAAATTCTGACGGGGAGCCCCGTGGGTCAAGTTGTCTGCCGTCCCAGGATCAACATGCACACCAACGACGACACCAAGGGCGTACCGTTCATCCTCCACCGACGTCAGTATCCGGTCCGGCCTGTCTTCGCCATGACCTAACCCTTATGACAAATCACAGGGTCAGAGCTTTCAAAAAGTTGCAATCTACTTGCCGTCCCCGGTATTTGATCACGGTCAACTGTATGTCGCGCTCTCGAGAGTAGGAGACCCCACCAACATCACCCACCGATGGTCACCCACCCTCCTCTGCACGGTCAGTCCCCTTCCGCACTTACCACATCCAATGTAGTCTATGAGCAAGTGTTCATGTACATGAAACCACCAGTCACCACCACGGACTATACAGAAAGTTATGTTAGTTTTTTGCTCTTTTTACTTTTTTGTTGTTTTAATCACCATAACGAGCCTTTCTACTTTTTTGGGGTTTTAATCACTATTACCAGCCTTACCACCGGCATGATGACCCCTCCCTCTATCATAATGTGGGCACCAAAATAAGCCCGCCCCGCATGACGGGGTAGCTGCCGGCATCAGGCCACTGGCGTTTTCGCGGACGATGACGCCATCCCGCTCTGAACCCCAAGACATGATGGAAGTGCGCTCTCGATAGGAGGAGACCCTCTCGCTCTCAAGAGCGCGATGTACAGTCGACCGTGAACAAAAATCGGGGACGGCAAGTAGATTGCGACTTTTTGGAAGCTCTGACCCTGGGATTTGTTAACCTCCAAAAAAAGAAAAGACAACAACATTCGAAACGGACTCTTTCTCCTCTGGTCTTTACACACACACACACACATCATTACACGAGTCACTACCCCAGGTGTACACCTGGCGTACATGCTCCCCCTTTAGTAACTCCTTCACCCACCCCTCTCTTTTCCTAAGACTTGCACAACAAATACACAGGGCGGGCGTACCCGCTAGTTTGCTTTGTTATTAACCTATCGCATGGTATGACCGGTGGCAAAGCGTCATGATGGCGATTAAAACCCCCAACGACTAGAAATTAAAATGAGTCGGGTTCGATGGATGGCGATATAAATAGGTAGCTATAATATGTGCATCAATACAAACAATATTTTGTGTGAGAAGCTCTCTGGGGTTTAGTTTTGAGTTGAAACTTTCGACAGTGAAGCGAAGAACAGTTCATGAGGTGAGCTTGTAGGCGCGAGTGTTGGCGGCGATTGGAGGGTGTGTTCGCTACCCAACCCCAAATGATGCAGCAGCAAAATCACAGGTCGCTCATTATGCATGCCGCAGCTCTTGCGCTGTGAATCTCGCAGTATGCATGTAAATAATTGCTTGGGATCGTGCTTGTAGGTCCCATCAGTTTTTCGCAAATGCTTGGCAATTCGGTTGCCTTCCTGGTGCAGGTCCTCTCATCTATTCACTCCCATCTTGACGCACACCGACACAGGTGGCATCCACCGGAGGAATGCGGAGCACAAGGCGAACGATTGAAGTAACCAGGACATTGCCCACAGGGTCACGGAGGAAATGGCCGCCGCACTGCCTGCAAATTTCTTTCCGTCTGCATCATCATCGCCGGGCGCCGACCAAGCTGACATTACTAGCAACACGGAGTCTAGCCACCACTCAACAGCTGAAGCCCACCACATCCACTGCAGCTGTATCACCGCTTAAGTCAGTAGTTATTTCTACCGATCCCGCGCCTTCATTGCGTCCCACCCGGAAAACTTTTCAGTATTTCTTGGCTCTCGCCAGGCCCGAGGCTCCTGCATTCTTGACGGCATTGATGGCTGTAGCGGTGGGAACGGGAACAACAGTCGCCTTTCCTTTTGCCATTGGCAAGTGCATGGATGTCATGACTTTGGGGAACAATTTGGATATATCCAGCAAGGTGGGAGTCGGCGATGCAGGAGAGCCTGACGCGGCCGCCACTCCGGAGTCCGCCTTGCAGGCGACGCAGGCTGCTACAGACCTGCGTATGAACGGCCGCGAATTTATCGAGGCGAACTTTGGCCCTGGAGCCACACCAACCTGGTTGTTGGATGTAATTCCTCCAGATGCTGCACCACTATCGGTCTTGAGCACGGGCCTGGCGGGAGTCTTTGTCTTGGGGGCCTTGGCGACCTTTGTGCGGAATACCACTGTGCACTTGGCGGGGGAACGCATCGCGGCCCGATTGCGAAAGCGGGTATTTGCAGCAATTATGCACCAGCGCTTGGCCTTTTTCGACAGCAACCAGACGGGCGAACTAATGAATCGTCTATCCAGCGACGTAACGCAGGTGGCCAAGACACTCTCAGAGGACACCAGCTACTTTTTGCGGAACTTTGCCCAAGGTGCCGGGGCTCTAGGTATGATGCTATACACTTCTCCACAGCTTTGTGCGATCATGCTAGGGGTGATTCCCCCCGTGGCTGTGTGGGGCGTCTTTTTTGGAAGAGGGGTCCGAGCACTGTCTAAGCAGATGGTGGATGAGTTGGCTCAGGCGGGGAGTATTGCCGAGGAACGGATTTCGAATGTGCGGACTGTGCGGGCACTAGGAAATGACGAGTTGGAAATAGGGCGGTACGCACACCAGGTCGACAATGTCTTCCGGGTGGCTAAGCACAAAAGTTTGCTCCAGGGTATCTATTATGGCGTGGCTATGGGTTCGGGTAATCTGGGCATGGTGACTGTGCTGTACTTTGGAGGACAGTACGTGAGCGAGGGCTTGATCACAGTGGGCGATCTCTCTACAATACTGCTATACTCGGTATATGCTGGTTTCTCTATTTCGGCACTTTTATCTTACTACGGGGACTTGATGAAGGCTGCGGGCTCAGCAGAACGCATTTTTGATTTGATTGACACAGAAACGCAGGCGCAGCAGGTTTCAGAGGTGCGGACAATGGGAAAGGGTGCAGTAAAGTGTAGAAAGGTGTCAGTGCCGGGCTTATTGCCTACGGTGCGGGGCCCTTTGGTTTTCGAGCAAGTCTCCTTCGCCTATCCAACTCGGCCGGACTTTCCCGTTTTTCACAACCTGGATTTAGAAGTGCTGGAGAACGAAACCTTGGCTTTGGTAGGAACCTCCGGAAGTGGCAAGTCCTCCATCGCAGCTTTGGTAACTCGCATGTACGAGCCAGACAATGGGCTTATTCTCCTGGGGCCGGAGCGCACACCCTTGAACCAGGTGCCCAAGAAGCATTTACGGAAGGGAATCTCCTACGTCACACAGGTAAGATTAAATATGAGGGAGGGAAACGAAGAGAGGAAAGACGAGAGGAAGTAAGAGAGCAATACTGGAAAATTAAAAGCAGTATGGCACCTCCTCGACTATCTATACTTTCTCGCCTCGTTTCTATTCCCCATTTGTTCATTACCGACGTCTAGATGGAGCTGTTTCAGCTCTCACTTCTTCCTTACATATATGCCCCTGTTTCCTATATTTTTATATCACACAAAAATATTTCCTTAGGACGCTGTTCTATTTTCAGGCACAGTGAAGGACAACCTTTTCCTAGGTTTTCGAGACCTCGAACCACCTCATGCTAGCATCGAGAACGGGCTCGATTTCTTTCCCCTTCTTGAGCCGCAACAGCCATACACTTTCGTGCGGGAAGAAGATTGCCAGGCAACCTGGGACATGGAAGAGCGCATGGGGCGGGTGAGGTAAGGCTGGGAGGATATTGCATGCTTTTTAAACTCCCTCTTTTCATATTCTCTCTGGTTATCTACTAATAATCAAGTAGAAACGCCCTCTGCGCCAGCGACTTGTTCTTGTCGGCATGCGCTGATTTATCAGTCTTTCCTTCCTTTTTTTTCATGCGCGCCGCAATTGACCAAGTTTCCTGAGTTTGATAGTAAATATAAAGATGTCCTAACTTTACTACCACTTTCTGATTATTTCTTTGATTCCCCTCTCCCACTGTAGACAAGCTTGCAAAACGGCCAACTGCCTGGATTTTATTGAGCAGTGGGATGACGGCTTCGACACAATTATTGGAGAGCGCGGGGCACAATTGAGCGGGGGACAGCGCGCTCGTTTGGCTTTGGCTCGGTAAGGTTAGGAATGAAGCGACATTTTTCGGGACTTTTTCTCCTAGGAAAGTTTTTAGTAACAGATTTGCCTTTTCTGCTCGTTGTGTGCGGTTAAGAATTCTCGTAACTTCATCATACTTTCCTTTTCCTTTTCAGTACAAGCCAGCGCGATGACAGCTAATTCAGAATCATGATCCTAACTCGCATTTCTCTGACTCCTTCTGCCTTTCCACTTCGTCCCTTCCCTCTTGCCTTCGCACCAGTGCCATTCTCCGGGATTCTAACGTCCTTCTTCTCGATGAGATCTCGGCTGCTTTGGACTCTGTTTCGGAAGCGGCTCTTCATTTTGCCCTACAGCAAGTGCTTAAGGTGCGTGACGATGCATTTTTTACCAGAAGTCCTTTTTACAATGTGTTACGACCTTGGATTTTTATAAATTCATATGTTAAGCTCTTCTGTGTCCTAGTGTGAGTTCTGTATGCTGTGACATTCCAGGCGTCTTTTTGTAATCATTACTTAATTATTTAAGCATTACCGTGATAGATAATCAATACTCTGTCTTTGATTTTCTGACGGAATGTGTACCATATTCTTCTTTTATCCCCCGTTGTCACCTTGTTTTCTCAACCCATTGGTTGCTTACTTCCTTGTTCTTCTGTGTTGTCCCTCTTTTTTTAATTCTCAGGACAGAACAACCCTTTTGATTGCCCATCGGTGGTCTTCTATCCAAATTGCGGACCGGATCGCCGTGCTTGGCGACGGGAAGATCATCGAGATTGGGACTCCTCAGGATCTTCTTTCCAATTCTACTGACAGTGCCTTTCGTCGTCTGGTATGTTAGGGGGCACTAGGTAGAAGGAAATGATATGGAAGAAGTGTGGTAAGGGCAAGAATGGTCAAGAAATCTGTACCATCATTCAAGTATTATCATAACTCCGGTTACTTGGGTCTATCCTGAGCATGAAAACAACCCTCGCACGCTTTTTGTTGTGATGCGGGTAAAGAGTAACACATATTGAGGGTCTAAGTCATACATGTACTCTCACAATTACACATTCCCTTCTTTTTCCTCGTCCACTCACGCATGTAGGTGGAGCACCAGCTTAAGGCCATGCCCTCTGATCGGAGTATGTTCTGATGAAAGATGACGAGATGAGTGAGAAATTGTAAATATAAAGTAAATATCATCAAGGCAAATATATTGGAAAGGCAGTCGATTAAAATGTTCACAGGTCTGCTCCACTTTTCATTTGGTTTTAAATTTGTATCCTACGCTACCATGTGTCTTATCCATTGTCACTTCTCAAGTACCGTAGTGACTATCAAAAGTATTCAATCTCACTGAAAGTAAACAGTAGTAGTGGCTACAATTACAGTCGTGAGCCTGGATGGATTTAGCAACGCGTCTTTTCGATATGTGATTATTCGCAACCACAATCAAATTGCTCCCTTTTGCCAACCTCATCCTGAGATTGTACTTCCATTTGATAAACAACATTGAAAATCTTTCTGTCGCGGAGATGATAAGCATGGATGAAAGCAATCAGGATCAAGAATGCCTCATCCTCAACATTACAGACAGCAGATTGAATGCCAACCCCACAAATAAATGATCACTGCAGACGATGTGGCAAGGGCGTGGCTGCGTGGCTAGCAACGTAAACCTCTTTTTTTCTGATGAATAAATGAAACAGCGGCCATTGACTCGGTATTTTTCGGGACAAAGTTTGTGGAAGGATCTCATCCTGGGCGACTAACAGAAGTCCGTACTCAGTCGTAATTTGCAATTGTCTGCGACTTTGGAGGACTACCAGTCTTCAGAATCGCTGCAGATCATTGATGCACGAATACGACTACATCACTATGGACGGCTATTAAAGACTGCTAACATAGTCAGTCGTATAGGCCATCTTCAACGAGTAGTCAGTCGTACAGGCCATCTTCAACGAGTAGTCGTCCAAAGTGTGGTCCACTTCGAAGTCGTTCGACAACGGCAACTTACAGTTGTTTGGTCGTAAAGACGACTTCAAAATATGTGTAGTCGTTGGTCGATAAAAATATGGGCAACTTCGACATATTCATGATCGACGACTATAAAGCGCCTTTTGATTGATAGATGCACGATCCGCATAATGGCGATATCAAAAATATAAAAATAAAATTCAAAATCTTTCATGTACACTCGGACGCCCAAATTTGGACTCGAATCGAACTTCTTCACACCGTGACTCAGGGGTTATAGAAGGCTTAAAAAGGTAGACGGGTGAATGGAAATGGCAATATCTTCTCAAAGCACAGAGTATCGATCGTAAATCCTTCCAAAAGCAAAGAGCATCACGTTCAGGGTTATACCTGATGATCGAGACTCTGCACCATGTAGGATTACAAAGAAATATCCCATGTTTTCCGGGCTAAAGTGGTTCCACGGCAGACGAGCGGAGAGCTGTGAAAATTTCTGAGCTAACGCCTCTTGCTCTGCAACATTAAGAGAAAAAGCATGTGTTCCCTTTACATGAAAAGGAGACATGCCTTTATCACCCACGATAACAATGGCCCATTCCTCGAAATCGACAAATTCAAGAATAGCTTGGGTAAGGGAATGTATCGTGATGCACACGGCCCACTTTCGGGGTCCTGCTTCGTTGAACTGTCCCGCCGGCACTTCATCATTTGTACTTTCCCACTCCCTTCCTTCGAAAAACATATTTCCATGGAAGCTGCGTGTAGATTCTCCTGAGAAAAGAGAGCCGGTGACACCGGATAACTTTTTATCTTCGCCCATGATTGACAGTTTGGCAAAGACCTCTCTGGTTTCGAACGGCTGATATTGCACCTTTGGGAATAATAAAATAAAGCAAAGTAGAAAGACAAGAACTGCAGGTAATCTATATAACCTTATTTCAATCATCTTAGGAGGATTCATAAAAGATCTGTTTAAGTGTTGTATTTTTCTCCCCCTCATGATATATGTCTTCAAAAAGTGAAAGGATTGAGAATTTGAGGCGCTCACTCCTTTCTCTATTTTAATGGCCTTTCTTCAAGGTTTTGAACGAAAAATACGCCGAAAATGAGCTTGCACACTCCGGGACTCGGATTTAGTCTCCGCCCAAAAAATGGAGACTTTGCCTGAGACGCTGTAGCTCAACACTCCTTATTGTTTTATCAAACTCTCCGTCTTCCTACAGATATCTAGCTTCCCCTTACCGAGCCAGAAGATAAGGGTTTGAAAGCTTCAGCAAGTATTTAATTTTTCAAAATTTTGGTCTTTTCCGCTCTCCCGAGAACCCAAAATTAGATAAAGTTTTTGAGTCCACCCACTACCTAAGGTAAACCCAAAATATATGTATATATATATATATATGTCCAACTCATCCACTCCAAAATGGTAACAATATCATCAAATATCACAGGGACGCCTCCGACTTTTGACTCAAGACGAAAAGCCCGACAATGCATGCGTTCAGTATTGCCGAAAAATTATCTTTCCATGTTGGTACTTACACCAGTCTACTTATTGTGGCAACCATAGCATATTTGTGGCTGCTTCGGGGACATGCCTTTAAAGAGACCACTTGTTGGCCAATTATGTCGCAGGCTGCTCCATTGGGAGGAAGCCATTTGAATATCACCAACAAATTAGGGTCTTATCGATCGACACCTGAGATGCTCGTGCAGACGACATATGATACAAATATGAGTGGGAGGCCTCTTTATGATTCGTCTACCTATAGTAACCTGTATTACATCCCCACAACAACTGTGATGGATAGCGTGTATAACGGCATGCTTTTCGATGACAGCCGGAAGATCGCGCCTTTTTCATCTTTTAATGCACTTGGAGGTTTAGATCTTGCTCCTCTCGAAGAGGGCCTCAAATCTCTTGTTACTATGGCTGATAGCGAGGCCAACCGCATAGATCAAAAGGTTGTTCTGATTACATCGTGGCCTCCCTCATGGGGTCACTTGATAGACTCAATATGCGTCCTGGCGGACTTCTTTTACCGTCATCGGCTTAATGAGCTAGGGTATAAAGTCATGCTTTCGGTGCCAGAATGCCCATGGGCAGAAAATGTACTCGAAACTTCACGAATACTACTTGGAAGTCATTTCCTTAACCTCCGGGAGTTTGAAGATTCAAAGCGACTCCTGTCTTTTCAAGAGGTAATCCTTATTCACCATGCGCCTTCCAAGGCGTCCTTTTTGAGTTTCCCACAGAATGTGGTGAATATTTTGCAGAATCAATGGGACGACGGGATTGAAACTAATACCCTCAACGTTTTCCTAACTCGTAGCACCATCAATGTGTATCGAATACTCGAGAATCACGGTGAGGTTGAACACTTCTTTCGAGATCATGGTTTTTTGGTCATCGACCCAGAATCACATTCAAATTATGCTCTATACAACTTGCTGAAAAACGCTGGAAACATAGTGATCACCAACGGCTCAGCCCTTTCCAGTCTTATTTTTTTCAGGCTCACAAGTAGAATATTTTGTCTCAATTCCGCCGGGTATCAACCGCATTGGCGCCAGAGCATTGCGTCGGAAAGAGATCTCCCTCCTGATGCCAATGAAAGAGAAGATTTTGAGAAGAGCATCTGGAGAAATGCGGTGAGTCGATTTAATTTTACCTATGTTGACGCATTTATGAACCGTATATCTGATGAGCAGTTAAAAATCGTCATAGCGGCGGTGGACAGAGACGTCAAGAGGCAGAAGTTCTGACAAATTAGTGACGCTCGTCCGCTGTATATACTTCTCAGCTCACATGATAATTAGATAACAACAGAGGAGCAGCCAACGCAACAGAATCATGCTTGTCACAAGACACATCAGTAGCAAAATCTGAATGATCAGAGGGAGCGTAAGAATAAGGAGAATGAAGCCACATACGAAGACAACCATGAGATTTAATACGAGAAAATACAACGAAGACAATTATGAGATTTTTATGTTCGCTGGTGCCCGGTATCCCTATTGTGCATTGCCTGTCGCGGGGAAAATAGCGAATGATAGACGTAAAATGATGATATTGTGGCGGCTGATGTATCGGTCGTGGTCAAGGTATATGTACCATATACCTACTTTGACGGCCAACTGTGAAGCACACAAATCGATCCAATTACTTAGCACTATCTGGAATAAATTTGAGGAAAACTATACAAGACCTTAGAAGCGCCCGAGCTGGGGCTTCTTACAGATCTACGGAAGTTTTACGATAATGTCCGTCTCCTACGATACACTTGACGCCAAAATCAGTGGCAATGCTGAACAAATCACCTCAGAAACAAAATCTTTACGAAAGATAAACCATCAAGATGGCTAACGAACCTTTGTAAGTGCCCAATTTGCACCCTACACGGTCCTTTCGAAGGGCGCTCCAGCGTAAAGTTGTGCATTCGGATAGTGACAACAGGTAATCCCGTCCAGGAAAAACGAATGAGGTACATTGTGATAGACGACCAACCAAACAATTTATGATGGAGTCGCACGCCATCTTCAATGAACCAATCAATTTTTAAGGATCCACGCCACCATGCCTATGTCTTCGAATTAGATCATCGTAGACAACCAGACAAACAATAAATAAGCTTTCATTTTTATGGACAACTGATCAATCGGTTTCCAAGAGTGCGCGCCTTTTTTTCTTATGTCCGATAATTCGTCGACCAATCAATCTATTTCCAACAGGAGGTTATTATTTGACCTTTATTGGACATTCATGAGGATCAGGCGTAGTGACTCGGTCAGGTGGCTTTCCTGAAGGATGCACCAGAGCAGTCATCGACCGTCTCTTTGGAAGTGTATGATGTATAATTTCCGGCATATCTTTATGAATTCTTACTCCAGAATGTGACTCAGACTCTCACCTAAGCTATTTGAGTGGTGACAAACAATAACCTCAAGCAGCATGCGCGTTGTGAGATCCCCTTTTCCCGTAATGATTCACCAAGGCTTCTTGGCGAGCACTCCACGGGCCCCTTCCCGCGCCTTGGCCTCTGCTTGCCGGGTCCAGGACTCAAACATTCGCACTCAAGTTTCCCATACCTCCTTCTCCTTCTTTTAGGCCTGCCGCGCAACTTCGTTCTCTTGCTCCGTCTGCTGTCTCATTTCCCCTTCGGCCCACCCTGCTGCGCGCAAGCCTCGCGCAAATGCCCAGCTTTTTCTACCGCCACTTCTGCTTCGTGCTTTCCATCTTTACGTGGTCTAGTTCAAACTCAAGAAGCAAGCCACCAGCCCACTCCACTCGCTCATTGCCATGAGCACCTTGGCCATCCACTTTTTGAGCGCGGCCTCGTTAGCCCTCAGACCATTGAATCCGCGTCTTGGCGCGCTCCTTCCCTTCCTCCGCGTTTTGGGCCATGGCCTCGCTTTGCCTAAGTACCGCCTGCGATACATCTAGCAGTTGCCGCAGTTCCACATCGCGGCTTCGCGCTGTAATAGCCAACGTCTCTGACAACGCGCCTGCCACTTATTCGTCTCTCTGCGGGCAGCCTGGACCTGCATCTCGAGGGCGTGAGCCTGGCTCTCCACCACGGCAATATATTTCCGCTTGTTCTTTTCATCTTCTTGCCGCGCCACTTCGTACAGCGAGCGATACGTCTCTGCCTTGGCCTCCGGGGCCTCGACTCTCTGACTTTATTCTATGCGAAGGGAGCGGAGTTCGGTCAATTGGTGGGCTTGTTGCTGTGGGCGATTGGGATGGAGCGATTGGAAGCCGGGGATAATCAATGGAGAGGAACGTGATGAGCAGACAGTAGTGATGAGATTGAAATAGATTCTGATGAGATGAATTTACAGGCGATACTGGTTATTGGGGGATCGTAGTGAAGATGGAGCTTAAGCTGGCGGAAAGAGGAGGGTGAGAGCGAAGAGGTGGAAACCAAATGTAAATGGAGAAGGACAAAGGACGACAAAAAACAAGAACTTCCTTCTGGGCACGAGCAGTGCCCAAGTCTGACAAGAAATAGCGTACCTGACAAGTAGCCAGCTCATACATCTTTAGTTCATGGTGTTTTTGCCATCCGGCGAGTGTGGCTTCCGGTTGCTGTTCGAGCTCTGTGTTCTACAAGGGCTGTTTTGGAGGTAGTATGCTTCTCCTTGAGTCTTTGAAATCTTCTTTGTTCAACAGTTGGAGCCCCGTGGCAGCCTCAAGCGCTCCCTCCAGTACCGTGATGCGGGTCAAAAGCCTTGAGGACCGCGGTGAGGAAGGAGAATGACCGTCTGCAGTGATGAGGGAAGACATAGGAGGGTAACTGTTCATGGGAGGAGAAAGTCGTTGCCCCGAGGAAAAAAGCAAATTGTCTTCATCGATGAGGTAGACGCGATGGCACTTCCGCTGAATGAGTGGGGCATGATGTTGTGTGTGTGTCTGAAGCAGGGAAGCTTGCTTCGCTTGTCTTGGAGGTGGATGGTGAAAGTGGCGAGAATCTGGTTGGATCCTGGCCGCATGTGTCTGTGCTCTGCTTGCGCATGCGTTTGGCATGTTTATGCGTCGTAGCACAGCTATGCACGAGCTCTGGCTGTGAGTAAGCAATTTTGCCTTGTACTTGGCGCGCGCAAAAATCGCCTCCATTATGGGTAGGCGCGTTGGACGATTTTCTCTCCCAAAAGGCCTAATATGACGAAATTGATGCCTGTTATCCGCAATTGCTGTACGTCGTGGAAGTCGTGGATATTTTGTGGGCGGCATGGATCGACGAATAAATGAAGTGCCAAGCCACCCCGGTCCTTTTGTAGACTTACAATTGAATTCCTCCGGCTGTAGGGGCTCAAGGAAGATTTGCATCATGCTCAAAGGAGAAAACAAATAACACCGACATGAAAGAGTGCAAGACTCTTGCCGAGCGATACAATATTTTTTGTCATCTCATTTTTTAAAAAGCCTTCGGTAATTCAAAGGCCGAAGGTAAGACAGTGGTCAAGGGGTAGCATGAACGTACCACAATTAATATATGAAATATTTTGAATTTTGCATTTTTGGCTCTTGTTGCGCAAGGCAAGGCGTGCACCTTCGGGAGAAGAAAAATCCAAGAACAATTTGACATGCAGCATCATTGAAAGAAAATTAAGGCATTCGAAGCGAAACTTAAGGACAACCACGGGAGAACGTAACCAAGTCATCGAATAAATTTGTGCAGCCGAATAATTTACATTTTTTAGTATTGAAGATGGCAACTCTATAGGGGAAAATAGCGTTAAACGGCACTTAATTCAGGGAAGAAGAAAAAAAAAAGTCCAAGGCCAAATTATGATAGCCAGAGAAGAGCTGCCAAAGTCACAGGAAGAAATTTGTACAGCCGATCTTTAAAACAAAGAGTGCCAAGTGAGGAGTCTAAGATGGAAAGAGCAAATCATGGAAACATCAATTTTTGCCATGAATTCTAAAGAAGAAAGATAGCAGATATCTTATTTACATATAGATATTTACGATAAGGTCGCCATTCTAACACTCAAATACTTTCCCCTTACCCTATTATGCGCTGTGAGGTACACAGGGATACAGAAGACAAACATAGCGCAGGTATTTCGATACTTACCGGAAAGATATGCTACGGCGAGGCGGCAGTCGATTTCTCGACAAGTTTACCTTGTTATTCATTATATCTGTGCTGTCTTACCTTCAGTTGTCGTTACATATCCCCTATTGGAATAATAGTGGAATTATTAAAAATGAAGCCCTCCTCGGATTGCGTCCACACTGGTACAGTCAAGATGGTTTAAACTCCATTGGATCCAAAATACTGCAGTCATTACCTACAGACGGAAATATGACATGTTTTGAAGACTCTCCTGATAAACCTACTTGTACTTTAAGAAAGACGTGCTGGACGCCCAAAACACCTCGCCATTTCTACACGGGAAATTTTACTGCTGGAGGGCATATGTATAGTATGGACCGTGTGTTGAGATATATTGGCCAGGGACAGCAAGTGACGTCGGATATGCGATCCTTGAAGGATTTAAAATCGCAATACAATCTGGCAATAGTTCAATTAACAGGCACAACCATCGTATCCATGGCATATCAGTACCACATCCCTCATTTTGTGGAGGCATTGCTGCCGCTAATCAATACATTGAGTCAAAAGAAAAGATTTGGTGTTTCACCCCCGTATCGTGTTATAATAGGCAGAAAAGAAAGTTGGCAAGGAAATACAGGCTATCAACTCAATCTCACCGACATCGTGTTGTCCGCCATAGAGGAAAATAAATTTGCAAGCTCTTATGATAAAGATTGGCTCCGCCTTCTTGGTTGGAAAGGTGATTTGCCGGAGGAACCAGAATGGTTTACGAAGGAACTTGGAATTTATAACTGGATGATTGATGAGCGACTCTCCCACTTACAGAACACAACTAATTATATAGTTTGTTTCGATCAATTAACTATTCCAAGTTATAGTTGGTACGGGACAACAGACAGCTCGATACTATTCAGACGTTATTTGTATGATTTGCTCGCAATGCGACCTATCGCGTACGGAGAGTCAAATGATGCCGCTCTTTCCAGTTTACAGAATATAACAATGAATTACAATTCCTTACATCCTTGCGGACGGACTTCCGCAATTAAGTCGCAGCCTGGAGAAATTGTTATGGTGCAAAGAAAATCTACCCGGGGTATCGCAAACTTTGACAAATTGTTGAACTTCGTCTTTACTGTGACGGGGATTAGACCTAGAATCGTTGAGGATTTCGAGGGCAGTTTATTTAATCAGGCTTCTCAGGTGATAAACAGCCGAATTCTCATTTCCACTCATGGTGCTGGATTAACAAACGTCATTTTCATGCCGGTAGGAAGTGCGGTAATTGAGGTTTTGCCCTTCGGATACGATGTATCATATTACTTCAAATGGCTTACAACTTCCTCGGGCCTCCGCCATCATCAGTATATAAATCAAAATATCGACGACTCAGTAATGACTGGGTCGTGTGTGACTCTCTTTAATAAGTTCAAGCAAAGCATTCAGGCTTGCGGTGAAGATGGAGGATGCTTCCACTGCATGAAATCAGCCAAAACCAGAATCGACTTGGAACTTTTTAGACCTTTACTCGAAGCTGCGATATCTCAAACAGCCCATCTCCATTCTCCACTGTGTGCGGGGTAGATTTTTTCTTTTGTGTGTATGAAAAATATAATGTATTTTGTAAATGTGACCTGTCATTAGCCGAAGGTCTAGGAAATATAAACTAGACATTTACAAATATCCAAATTATGCTGCTGCATTGTTGGTGTCCGTGTTTGGGTGTTGTTTGAGGGTTAGAGCTACGTTGTTGCTAAGTGGTTGTTTGAGGGTAAGAGAGCTACTCGTGAGCACTACCAGTAGCTTCAATGGAGTTTAGCTATGTGGTTGTCTGGGCCATTTAGTCCCATACAGGTCCCTACAATGTACACGTGGCAGTCAGCTTTTGTGATTGACGAGAATGATACTGGTATGGTGTAGGAAATAAGGTGAAGGCAAATCCGTCCTCTGCTCCCTCAACATTTGACCGCAACTGCCAGCAAGAATATAAGCTGCTGGTCTATTTTCTTATCGTCGGTTGTGCTGCCATAGTCCATGCCGCTGCTGAAGTTTTTGTGGTACCTCGGAATAGGGGACATCTGTAAGTGCTCTTGTCGTTCTGTGGCTTTAATATTAATAATATGAAGAAAATCATCATTCTCGCGCGTCGGAAATTCTTAAGCATCTTTACATATCTAAATAAGAAGGTCAACCCACAGAGTAAAGCTCGCATTGATTCAAGAGGTCCTGAAAAATGTGTTTCCACCAAAGACTTAAAGAGACACACGATACCAGGTGCTCGAAATCTTCTTTTTTGGTAAATAAATCATGATTCTCTTTCTAAAAATGACTCCATTAGAAATGAGGATAAAAAGCGTGCGCTTCAGCTTTTGAGACGAGAATAATGTCAGGAAGAGGTGTTCTGTCTAGAGTTTTTCTCCGGGTGACAAATTTAGTATTCAAGGGTCGAGAGGCGTAAATCTAGTCTGATTCTAAACATGCCAAGTGGTTAAGATGCTTGGTCTTTTCAGATGGGGTTGCGCTCCAACTCTGGTAAGAATGCAAGATGTCTCGTTGATTCAAGGCTCTAAGTATAAATATTTGAATCATCGATAGTCTATGCAACATAGGTGTGTTTGGTTGGGCTCCCTGTGATGAAATTATACTGGGGAAATGCTACATACTGGGATAATCCGGCCATGGTAATATTTTGGAGAACCTTCGCTGGCTTGTTTTGGATCTTGGTGCTTGAAACCACTGTAAAATGGGAACCGCTAAAAATTCTTTTTATGGGTAGCTCCGCTTCGCTGCCTTGGCACCATCAGCTACGGCATTTTCCTTTTGCATCTACTGCTTATCTCATCAATCTCCAGAAAAGACCTCGTTCATCAGCCGATAGAATTCTTCATTTTTACTGTAATTTGCACGACCATACATGCATCAATAAGTTGGCATCTTTTCCAGGAGCCGATTCTCGACACCTGTAGACATGTGTGCAAGACGTAATCGAAGCAGGATCCTCGCATCAACTGCGGCGTGACTAAATAGTGTTCTGTTCCGCGACTGTGTAACTGACAGTCTTAAAGAAGGAATAAGTAGGAAGGAAATAAGAAAAAAAATATCAAGGAAAGCCTGATCATCAGTTTAAAAGAAAGACGGGTAACAGAAGAAAGAAAACTCGGCACAAAGGAAACGGGGTGGGGAGAGAAAGGATGGCGCAAGACGACGCGGGGAATAATGAGGGGGGACAGGACGAAGAGGGGGGAAAAAGGGAGGAGAGGAAAAAAGGAAAGAAAAGAGTGAGGTAGATGGAGGGAAGAATAGAAAACAGTCAGATGCGGAGGGGGTAAGGAGGGAGGACAAGAAAGAGAAAGATGAGGAGGGGGTAGGAGGGGAGGAGAAGAGGGAAGAGGAAGAGCAGAGAGAAGAGGGAGAAGGGGGCGGGGGGGGAGAGAGTGAGGGGAGGATGTGACAAACAAGATTATGAACATTAAGAAATTGCGCATGGTTTGAGGGAAGAGGCAAGGGTTCCAAAATGTCTGAGCGGCCAAGTGTTCCGGCACATGTGGGGATGACTTCTTCAGGAAATAGATTAGAAATGAAATGTTGAAGTGCTGACGAAAATTCAGTTTTCCGAGGGCTTTCTCTGGAAGTTTGACGCCAAAATCATTCCGAAAACCACTTGTCGAAAATTGTCGCCAGACCTGATCTCCTGCCTTTTTTTTTCATTTCGTTATTTGGCCCCGCCAGGAATTCTAGAAAAACTTACCCCGAGCGTTTCGAACCCTCAATTGCCAGACAAAATGAGGAAAAGGATAAGAACAGACAATTTTTGAGTCATTTTAACCATTCGCAATCCTATTTATTCACAGCATGAGAGAATGTCAGAGGTCAAGAGCTCGAATGTTACCTTTAGGATTCAATTTCCTACACACCTTAATAAAATCAATGCCTACCTCGGCGTGACTGTCGCCTTAAACGTTGCACAAAAAGAACAATCGAGTACACCTTCAGACTGGAAGGCTGTGTTTAGGACATGACATGGAGGGGGAAGGTACTTTCCACGTCCACCTGCTTAGCCCACTCACTCGTACCCCTTAACTATTATATTGACTTTACCATTTTTTTCAGCGCTGCCCCCCTTTACGACTTCAAGGTGTAGGAGGATGGCAACGGCAGGGAAAAGGATCGAGGGCCATTGCAGGAGCCGCAGCTGTCGAATGAGGCGGCGTGCTCCAGCTCTGGCATTCCTAGCACGACGATGACGCAGCGGATGGAGGTGTGTGAGTGGAAGGGGGGGTTGGGGGGGGGGGGGGGGGGGGTTAGAATATGTGCAAGAAATTCTTATCAATGTAAGAGTACATAGTCAAATTATATCGAAAGATTTCAGATAGAATGTGAGCGATTGACTGGTATTTGTTCGGAAAGAACATAGAGAAAGGGACGAGAAAGAAAGAAAAAAGGCGACGAACAGCGAGGAAAGATACCCGCCAGGTAATGTACCCCACGACAGCAAACCCACTGGTTCACATCTTGTTTTCATTTTGGGCAGATTAGTGCTTGTTATGCAGAAGTATATGCAAAAGGATAATTCCCTGCAGTGGTTGAATGATCCTACTCGTCTTGGTTGCGGACCTACTGCCAGATTTTAATTGCCTCCCCTCCGGCACATTTCGAAGGGGGCAGATATCGAAGGGATACTCCTAGATTAAAGTCTCCATCTCCTACTCCCTCTACCCCCTTCGCCTCTCTTCCTCTTTTTCTTCTCCTTCTCTAACTTCTGGTTCCCTCCTCTCTATTTGTCTCCTTCTTCCCCTCCTATCCCATTCTTTTTCACATCTCCCTCCCTACTTCTCCCCCGAACCCCCCCTCTTTAATCCTACACTCCCCCTTTTCCCCCTTCTCCTCTCTCTCCTCATCTTCTCCTTTCTTCCTTGGTGCCATTACCTTCTGATCCATTTAAGGCTAGAGCACGGCGTTAGGAGTATAATCATTATAATTATAAATATTTTGGTCTTAATATCGAGAATCAACACATAACGCGTCAACAGAATAACTAAAAAATACAATTTAATCCTAAGGTATTTCGGGTCTAAATGTTCTCCTTTGTACACAGACGGAGCGTTAAGGGAATAAGAGATTGAAAAGGAAGAGTGTCTGCTACCCTTCCCTTGAAGAGCTGCATTAGAATGTGGTTGCGACTTTTTCTTCACTGGTCATTGTGAGCATGTCTCCGACTTTCGTTGGCCAGTCCTGGGCATCATCCGACACAGGGACATGTGAATTGCCTTTTCGCAGGAAAGGATGCTTAGGGCTATAAGAGTTTGTAAGGAACAAGTAGAGGGGTGTAAAGAAGAATAAGCAGGGTAGATAAAAAGGTTTATTCTGGTCTCTTTCAAACCACTTTTTGTGAGTCTTCCCTTCTAACGGGGCAATGGATTAGTTGATTTGTGGGGAATGTCTAGACTCATGATTAAAGCTTGAAAATCACTTTTGAAGAAATATAATATTTACAAGTGAGCGGGTTATTGAGCATGAATTACCTATCACATGAAAGGGCATGGAAATGCAAGGTAGTGTATCAAGTAATGAAACAGAATGATTGCACGGAGCAACACATGAAGAAAAGCTATTTTTTCTTTTTGCGATGTTACGCTTTACACACTGGACAACTTTTATTGGCGAAAAAAGCCTGTCACAAACCAACACAATTATTGGCAATAGTTGTGCCCATAGTCTCGGACTAATTGACGTTGTGCATTGTTAGGCCCAAGTAACATCTATTTGGTTGAAAGAGTATTACAGTTGGGTGAGTGCATGCCTGAGCCACACCAAGGGCGAATTTTGGACGAATAAAGCCCGGTATACGATTTTATTCGTTCATTGATCTAAATCGTCGGCATTTGCTGTATTAAGTCGCTTCAGAAATTGTAATGGAGACGGATGGAGGTAACGATCTCACTTTGTTCTCATATATTTCATGGGCAGCAAGAAGTAATTTAGTACTCAACGATATGAGAAGTAGTCATTTATTGCAGCGACGGGGATCAGCACAAAGTCAGACGAGCAGTTTCATTGCAAAGAAGTGAACAAACAGTCTGAGCAAGTCGCACGTTGGATAAAGTCTCTTCGAATAAGAATCTACAAGTCCAGGGACACAAATCTATTTGTTTGGTTGTGTATTTCGTCCATATCATTTATTCATGTCATTTTGTACATGAAATCTACGCGCTGACAAAGTAGTGCCTGTAATGGGACTTAAGATCCACGCTCTAACGCTATAGGCCTGCAGTTCATACACAATCACTGGATAGGACGAATGACGAATGAAGTAAACGAAGTGGTACTCGTCCGACGAAAGTAGCAAAATTTCAACCTGCGCGGCGACACATATTTGCATTTATTCCAGAAAATCTAAAATTCACTCTAGTCCCAGCAGATTATAAGGGAAGGCATGCAATGTTTGGAGATGGTTTTCGCCATTTCGATTTTCTATTACCACCAGTTGCTATAAAATTGTGGTCCGTAAAGATGTCTTTCTAGTCAGGTATGAGTGGGCCTGGACTTCAATAACACTGGTATTCTTTTACCCTTCTGTATTCACTTCGCAATCTACTCTTTCAGCACTCCCAGAAAAGAGAAGGGAAAGAAATACTGTGATTTCGATTTATATGGTGTCCTCATATACTTATAAAAGCTGGAGAGTTGGCGGAAATTATGTGCCATCGTTAAAAATGCGAGCACCACCATTGAAGATACACTCTCATTCCAGGGATGGGGAGATATGAAGGGATGTTCGATCATCTGGTTTATTCTGCTTGCAATAGAAGGTTTGTCCGTATACCATATCTTGTTATTTTGACGAAGTCCAACTGCTCCTTGCACTGGCAATGCTAGCCAATTTGTGGGCCTTCTGCGGGACGAGCGAAAGAGGAGTATTCCGTGAGAAGGAGAATCTTATTTTTCTGACCTCTACCTTCATGATGACTATACTGTTTGGAGAGAATGGAAGTCCTGTAAGAAGAGGCACGTATGAACACCGAATTGTATAATGAAAGAAACTGACATCCAAAAACGTCATTCGGAAGTCTCGGTCAGTGAAATTGAATCACTAGACAACCCAAGATTGGCGAAATTTCCCAAATCTACAGCAAGGAGCACTTACATTCATCAAAACGCCGTAAATGCGACCACACCTTTCGAGGAATTTATCGTCGAAAACCTCACTTGCCTTGGTCAATGATTCCGACCTCACAGCCATTTTGGTGGAATTTTGCGCCTGCAGATGGCCATTTCTGCTTTTAATCAAAAACGCCTTATATAATCTTTCTCTCTCCTCGCGCATACAGATTATTGGCGTGTGCTTTCTGTTAACCTTGGCTACAAATTTGTCCCCTGTCGACATTGCAGGGAAAACTATCTAGACATATGCAGGCCGGGAAGGAAAACGATGAACCAGGCATGGATGATTGATAATGTCACTTTCCTCTTGTTTCTTCTACCTCCTGGCCTAGGATTCGGGACCGGAATGCTCCACTTAGAATGCCTTGCTAATCCAGAGTGACATGAATTATTGCCTCCTACTCACAAATACATCATGGTTGTCTCATTACCATTCACCCAGCCGCCTTTCAGCAGCTCATCCATTGGAGGAAATGAGTGATTTTCTTTACACAAGAAGCAGCTTGTCTTAATAATTCTTTCAAGGTATGTCTCAAATATGGAGAGTTTCCCTATGCCTCTTCCCTTTCTTCTGACTTGTTAATTCTATTATCTCGTCCTTTAATCACTCGACAATATTCACATATAGATATCCGTGGAGTGGCGATATTGGAGATTTAATTATTTCTATGAAAGCTTCACACATCTATCATGAGCTTCCAGATATTTTGAAGCCCACTTCCCAGACAAAACGCCAAAAACTTCTTCAGAAATTATGATTTCTGATCGTTTTGGTGGTGTCCCCAAATTTTGGGTGTCCCATTCCCCTGATGAATCGAGAATGAAACCAATAATGAAGACAAGTCCAGAAATACTAGGTATCTTGACGGTGAGGGTGGTGGGTGGCGATAAAGCGTGGGGAGAATTGATCTGTTCACTGAACATCACAATGAACATTATAAAAAAGGTTATTTCAGGTGGTTCATTTGATTAAATGATCGTTTGTCACTTTGTGGAAAATGCCGATGTAGTCAATTAAACAAATTTGGGAGAGTACAAAGAAGTGGGCTCAACCTTTGCTATATAAATGAGACACACTTCCACAAAGTATGTACAACAATAAGCTAAAAGCGTCCACGTTTGTTCTGTTTCTTTCTTTCGTTTTGATTGATTTATGTTTATGTGTTTTCCTCATTTAAGGACCCAACTGATGGTGTGGACTCTTCGTTTCCTTCCAAGCTCCGTCGATCCCTTGAAGTCCAAGGCAGTGACTATTTTACTTTAACAAATCACACTTCTGCTTTGCTCACCATAAATTCATTTCCATATATCTCATTGATTCCATGCATTGCTAAGTGCGCTATCTGGAAGAGGGGTAAGTAATAATCTCTCCTGAAAGGCTTCAAGGTAAGCAAATCCCTCTTCATTCGACGGCTCCATCACCATTTGCTCACCCCATTCGTTCCAAGCATTGATGAGGAATATCTGTGAAATGGGATCAGACTTTTGAGAGTATTTCTTAAGTTGCACATCTAAAAACTCCTTAAAAAGCGTGACACTTCTTCCTTGAGTCCGTGTCATGAACATTGCCTTGTTGCCCACATCCTCGAATTGTCGGTCCCCTTCGTGGGCATAAAAACGCACGGTGTTGTCAAAATTTGTGAAAACTGAGTTTATCGTGCTCGCATTGTCTCCCAACTTCTTTTCCTTCGGCAAGAATTCGCGCACATACGCTTTGTAGTCGATATGCTTGGGGCGGGTTGACGTGTTCATGAACTCCTTGGCTTTTGCGGATTTGTAATTTGCATGCAAGTAGTAGCCAGAGAAATATGGGTACATCCCTTCCTTGCTGTCCATGACCAGTTCAATGCCATCAAAACCGTTCTCTTGAGTTATTGAATCGCCAACTGTCTTCAACAAGCGAATCTCCGTACCTGTCATTTCATGCGGGTGGTGCAAAAAGAGGACCGGCCGATTTCTGATTTTGCGATAATTTGGGTGTCTAAAATACGTGACGAGATTTTGCATATTCGCCTTGACGTTCTCTTCAGTATAGTTGTTAGCAATCGTGTATCCACCCCTATGCGTTCCAAAAGCCACGTTCTTTGTCCACGCTTCATTGCAATACACAAAGAAGAGTGAGAAATTCTCTAATACAGTGTCAAAAAAGCGATCTATCACCTCTTGGAAGATCATGTGTTTGTGGCTAATAGAATTGTCGCTGAACCAATAGTAATAAATGGCAAATCCAGCCATGCCAAATGACTTTGCAATCTTGATTTGCCTTGGAATTACCTCCACGTTTTGCACCAAATCGTAAAAGCCCAACAGATTTTTCAGTGGTGTCAGTAAGCTGGGATCCTCCAGTTTGGCTGCGACTAAATTCGTCATATCCGTGTAGCCCTCATAGAAATTGACATTATTTTCAGGGATGGGATAAAATTGAGGGAAATAGATAGCATATGGTTGAATATGGCGATGGACTTCGGCGAAATGCTTGGCTAAATTGTCGTGGTTTCCTTGGACGCACTTGATGATATCTAAAGCGCTTTTAAAAAAGAGGTTATCGTAAAAGTCTGGCATTTCGACGAGATTTTCCTTTTCAAGCACGGACAACAGCTCGCCATTCTCTCGCAAGCCAGCGTGTTTTCGAATAAAGGAGAGCAAAGCCTCAAACTTTTGGATCACATCAGTATTGTCAGTGGCGATATATTTTGCGGTGTTGTTCTCCACAGCAATCCGGTTGGCAATTGCACCCATGTTTGTGTAGAGAAATGGCAATCCAGAATTTATGCCTTTTGTCAAGGCATAGCTGTAGGTCTCTGGATAATTGTTTAAAAACAACAGACCATGAATTTTGTCCTGCTCTAATTTGCGATATATGTTATTTTCCATGTATTCTCCTCGAACAATGACGTTAGGCTCTCCTTTGTTGTCATACTTGGAGTATACGAAAAAATTGACATGGTTTTTAGCTTTCTTTCTCCCATGCCGATAAATCTTTTTCAATAAGTCCACCCCCTTGGTGTGGGATGCTTCGGTAATGATGCCTATATTTATGTTGGCCTTGAGTACAGGAATTGAGGTACGCCGATACAATTTCTGGTCAATGTGTGGGACTATAACCATAGACTTGAGGTCTATAACCCTGCGAAAGATGTCACAGATGTAAGCAGATGGGAATATGATGTAGTCTGCTTTCTGTAGAAAGGACCTCCGCTCTGAATTGAGTGTATTCCTCCCTTTATCGGAGTGGATAATTGGATCGTATTCATATTCAAAGGAGTCGTTGGAGAGGAAATACATGTCATGGATTGCGACAACCAGACGTAGCCGGTGAATTTTTACAAGTTTAAGAATGTCGTCGAATGTGAAATCGGTGTACATCAGGTATTGAAATAAAAGAATGTCGTTTTCCATATATTTGTCTGATGCTTTTAAAGCAGTCGCCTTGCTCGAAAGTCCGTGAAACTCAATACCATACAAGCTGTAGTGCTTGATCAAATCTTGAATGTACTTTCTTGATCCACCAGACTGGGTTTCTGATATGTAAAAAACTCGCAATCTGACCCCGACAGATGGGATTGCACATGCTGGGATCTCTTCTAATTCTCGTTGACTTATTGAGACAGTAGATCTTGTCACATTGTACCTATCACCGCCTGTGCCCTTGTCCGTACCATCTATTCGCCTGTCAGAGCTCACCGGAGTATAACGTAACATGCGTCCTGTCGTGTCTGTCGACAAAAATATACTTCCTGTCTCTTCTTTGTTCATGATTATCACTGTTCGCCCAATCATCAGCAGGAACGAAGCGAGCAGGACGACAGAAATGACCATTTTCCTCAAAATTGACCCCACACGGATAGTCTTGCTTTTTGAATGTGTACATGCTGGATTTCCATTTATCTTTCGCCGAAAGTCAGCCTGCCTATAAGAACTAGACCTATTTACCATAATCAGCACCTACCAGATGAGGGGTAAAAGAAGATGAGACATGTAATATGGTTTAATCATCAGCTACACCCCAGAAAGTTGAGTCTGGTGATGTGAAAGGGCTTGTGCATTATCGTTTTGTAATTCAAGGCTTAAGCTAAGCTAACGCCAAAAACTAGTAAAGTTGGCGTGTAATTTTTAAGCCGATCAAACTTAAGGGCGGCTACTTCGCCAACGTCTTTCAAGTGCACCCGGACAATCAAATGTGTGTCTTTGAAATGATAAAACCTCCAACGAACAAGTTGTCGACCATAGCACATGAATTGGATCTGTATAGGCGTAAATTTCAATCGTTCGACGATACATGCTTGTGATTGTTTCAACTACTAGTAGAAATACTTAGTTGTCATTCCCGAATGAGTGTGTTGGTGGTAAATTTCGTCCAAACAGTTTAAGAGCTTTATTGTGTTCCGTCGGTCCACACAATATAATACTTCTACCCATGGTCAGTTAATATAGCTGTCGCAGAGTACATGATTTTACTTCTGTAACTCTGACAATTACAAGATGTGCGAGAATTTCGCGCTCACTTTAATTATAAGCCTGTGCAAATACCGCACGGGACAACTGCCATTCAACTGAGTAGTCAAGGCAGTTTCAAAAGGTGTGATATACCCAAAAATCAACCAGATGTTCCGAAGTATATTTAGAAATCTCTTTCGTACATTCAACTCTATAATTGCATGGTCGATTTAAAACGATAGAAACTAATATAAAGATTCTATAACAAAGTAAGAAATTTCACCCGTCAAGGGCAAAATGATCTTATCATCCTCAAATGCTCGAACGGCCGCTGAGGGTGGGTGCTTTACTCAGTGGTCAGATATTAATACTCTCGCCGTTCTGCGTGTTTCCTTTTTCTCCCTTTGGGGTTCCTCTATCGTAATCATAACATTCCTAAATTAAATCATATTCAACTCTACAGTTGTCTTCCTCTTCTCTCTATGCATCTAAAATATCCATTTTTAGCCCTTATTGACACAACCAAGGCAATTACATATAATCTTATCCTGATCAATCAATATCTTCAAAGAAAAACCAAACTGTCGTGTTATGAGATACCTTTTAGATCAACATTGCCACATTAATTCAATTGAGAACAAGATAGATTGCATGAAAAAGAAAGAAAGCCAATTGACTTAAGGCAGCCTTTGTATTCAAATATAGGTACACTTCTCTGCCTTTCGAGCACAAGCTCATCAAAGTGCAAGGAGCAGCATGGACACTGCTATTCCCATTTGTAGCAATGGGGAGCGCTTTTCAAGCGAAGGATACATGGTGCGCAAGCCTTTATCGCTGTCTGATAAGTGGGAAGTCAATTCTGCAGCATGCCATCTATCCTTTACACCTTGCTCCTGACGATGCATTATGAATATTCAGGCGCCTATTGTTGCATCACCTGGATACTGCTTTGGATTGGTCTACTCAAGTGCGTTGAATCTCTGTGAGGGAGGAGATGCGTGCGGCTAAATAAGTGGCCCTTGGCATTCACGAGGTCTAAAGTTACTTCAATCAAGATGATCGGCCACTCCGTATTTTGGATGATGATACTTTTCACCGGATCGCTGTGCTCGGTCCCTTCTGCGATTTGGAGCTACTGGTTGTGGCGGCTTTTCCTGTTACTGCTGAAGAGCTGCCCATCTTTTCCTATTCTTTTTGGGTGACGAAGATCACGTTATGACTATGGCTAAAAAGGCAGCCATCGCTCCTTGGGCAAATACAGGAGCCTACTATTTTACTTCGCAAGTTCTTCATGCCATGTTGGCGGGGAAAGTGCTTGACGGGGAGGATAGCGCCACATTGTGTGTGGAATTCTATATGTCTTCCCTTTACTGCGACAGCGACTGCTCCGTGACGGGATCATGAGAGCACATTGAATCGACCGCGATTCTATGGTGGGGCTTGGAACACCCAAACAGGTGAAAGAATTTGAAACTAAGGCTCATGGATAGCTGTTTCATTCGGACAGAACGCTTGTACCCACGGAAGACGTCTATCTTCAGGCTTGGAAAGAGATCATGACCGACTACGGGATAACTTTGACATGTGAGCTATTTGACAGCCACATCTCAAGGCGCTCTAATTTGCACGCGACCCTTTTGTTTTTTCCCTCAACGCTTTCTCCTCATTTGGGTTCAGAACTTGCCCGACGATAGATACATGGCTTTGTTACTATGTCAAACTCAAACCAGGCGCCATTACATTCCTACAGCGCCTCCGATGGATGGAGCACCTCGTAATCACCGTAAGCAACTCCAATTGGACGACTGCGGAGGTGCTGTTTCAGCACTATTATAATTGTAATGATGTCTTGGCGATTTAAAATGAATGTATCCGCTGAAAGCCCTACCCGCACATCTATGAAAAAGCCATGCATGCGCTCAATATTCCATCTAGCCGTATTATCATCCTCGAAGATTCCCCATCAGGTACCGCTACGTCGTGAATGTCAAGGGAGGAGGCGGTGGGGAGGAGGCGGGAGAGGCGGAGAAGAGGAGGAGAGGCGGAGAGACGTAGAAGAGGCACAGGCGCGGGAGGGAGAGACAGAGGGCTGGAGATAGGGAGGAGGCAGGAGGCGGTGAAGAAGGAGGCGGGGGAGGAGGAGGCGGGTAAGGAGGTGGAAGAGGATGGAGAAGGAGGATAAGGGGAGAAGGCGGAAGGGGAAGAAGGCGGGGGAGGAGGATGGAAGAGGATGGAGGAGGGGGAGGAAGAGGAGGGGGGGGGGGGGGAGGGGGGGGGGGGGGAAAGAGGGAGGGGGGGGGGGGGGAGGAGGGGGGGGGGGGGGGGGGGGGGGGAGGAGGAGGAGGGGGGAGGAGGATGGAGGAGGATGAAGGAGACGAAGGAAGTGGAGGAGACGGAAGCGGAGAGATGAGGAAGAGGCAGAGGGCTAGAGAGGAGGAGGTGGAGGATGTGGAGGAGTGGAGGTGGAGGAGGGGAGGATCGGAGGGAGGAGGAGGCGGAGAAGAGGAGGAGAGGCGGAGACGTGGAAGAGGTAGCGGTGCGCGGCTAAGAGCCCGAGGTACTTCATCTTCACGAATAGACGGTATAATTGATATCCAGAACAAGGGAGGACTCCTGATACAAGGAGAGACCCACCTCTAGCACGACTTCAAGGCTTTTGACGTTGAAGCGTTCCTGAAGGACTCGCCAGAGAAGTCATCAACCGTCTATAAAGAAGACTGTATGACGTACAGCCTCCGACATACATTATCAGAGGCGGTGCGTGTATTTTTTGAGCCGATCAAACTCAAGGATGGCTATATCGCCGATGTCTTTCGAGTGCACCTAGACGATCGAATGTGTGTCTTTAAGATGATGGCTTCGCCGAGGAATGTTGTCGACCATAGTATATAACTTGGACTTGTATAGGCGTGAATTTTAATTCTACGAAATAATCGCCCCGTATATCCCCATTGTTCCCATTGAGGTGTCATCATGCGTGCAAATTATCCGTGATCATGAAATTTTGGCTTCCCTTAACTATTTGGCCCTGCTCTCTCTCCGGGGCATTTATTTGGCCAAAAAGCCCATTGAGGTCACATTTCGGATTAAGGAGCGATTTGCGGCATTGCATGCCTGGTCGTTGGGCAAGAATATTTTTACTGAGAAAACACAACGAAGTGATCTCACGCCCTTTTGGACAGAACTTGTCCAGATGGGTTGCCGGTCTTTGAGATGCGTTGGAGACATGTCTTTACCTCTTGCCAGCTCAGTTTGCTCTCAACAGTGTTCAACAATAGATTAGCCAAGAGCCTCTTTGTCTCTGTCATGGCGACGTGAAAGCCCCCTATCTCTTTTATCGTTCCAAGGACATGGAACCTATCTTCTTCGACTCGCAGTATGTGACATACGGTAAAGGTATCGCTGATATCGTATTTTGCATCATTGAGAGCTTTTACCCTGCCTTGGCGAAGCAATGGAGTCCTGTTATGCTCTCGCATTACTACGCGAAGCTCAATATGTATAGTGGGGAAAAAATACTCTTCTGAAGCCATTTCTCTTTCTTCGTGGCCACCTGCTTCGGTGCTATACCGAATAAGGACTTGATCGATGTGAACTTTCCATTTTTTTCTTGCAACGCTTTGTGGCGTTCTTGGAAGACCGCCGCGAAGTTATTCAGAGTTTCTCGGTGGCATGCTAAATATGGGGAGCAAAGCTATCCAGGAATCTGAATATCGATTCATAGGTGCGTAGATGACTCCAAGCAGCCAAATCTTTACCCTCGATACGACTTGTGTATTAGCGCATATTCCTCACCATGAGATATATCTACTGTATGCGCTATTAAGGTACTTTTTCATTCTTATGCAATCGAGATTCTCTCCTTCTTAAAAGACGACGAAGACGAACCAGGACTACGAGGAAAAAGAGGACCCCAAAAATCTCGACGATATTTGGGTGATCAACAGCCCTGCTGGTGACATTATCCCAGTAAGTTAAGTGGTCACATAGATATTTTTAGGGGTTCTGTACTCTGTATCATTCTCGCAATTTTACGAAAGAAATTCAAGTGTAAGCCTTAACACCAGATGATTATGCAGAGGCCCAATACATGCAAACCGCTAGCTTTTCACGCAATGATACAAAAGGATACAAAAGAGAATGACATGAACGTGCTTCAAGGAGGCATTTTCTTGCTCCCACGCTATTTTGTAGGAGTATTGAAGTTCGAGGTACATTTAGTAGCCGTTGAGGATGTTTTGAGATTAAAAAATGTTTGATCTGCTAGCGTCTCAATGGCCATCATTCTGTTCTTAGATTAGCAAAATACGTATCAGAAGCGTAAAAAATTTCTGAAATCAAGTCTTGGTCAAATATGGTCTGAATAAATGAAAACGAGCAGAAAGTTATATGTACAACGAATTTTCTATAGCCGAATATTTTAAATCGGTAGGTAAATGAATGCAACGGAAGGGGGGCACATCTTGTGCGGAAAGAAAGGTGAGAGAGGCACTTTTCAATAATACAAGCAGTCCTGGGCCAAATACACAACAATCATGGAAGGTGGGCACAAAGTCATGAAAATTACTTCATAAAAACCTTTTATTGACATCCTAGTAATAATGTAATGGAAGGCGTGCGTTGCGAGAAGAGAATCGTCGTTTAAGGCCGAAGGTCTTCAAATGAGCTTTCACGGCCCGAGCCGAGCGACGATCTCTTGGCGCGAATCAAGCGTTCGCGACTCCATCCTGCTCAGCCTAGCAGCTGCTCCTTCTTCTCCTCTTCGTTGTCGCCACACAACAGTTCTCGACCAAAAATGGCGCAATATCTATATTTATGCGCCGTCGCGACAGGTGGTCTGGAGATCCGAATCTACGGACAACTCACCACCTTCAACCAAAGGGGGGAACCGCCCTACCCATATGCACACAGCCTCGATTATCGACAGGTGGCAGATACTGAAGCTGATGGAGAGAGACTTTGCCTTTCCACCGACATATCAATATATGACAATGGTAGAAGAATGACAGGAGGTCACCTTTGCCATTTTGTAGACCTGACTCTTTGACATTTCTGGCTTTCGCAGCTTCCCACAAAAATCGTCTTTACTCTTATTTTTTTTTCAAATCTTTCCTTGCACTCTTAGTGGTTAAAAAATGTGGGAATGTTGGCTCTACAATCTTGTTAGCACAATGCTGTGCTCTACTGCCATGGTTATAGGGCATTTGGACTTGGAATCTTTTTATCATTGAGTTAGGTGCCGCTTTCGATTTTTGCCTATGCACACGATGCAGCCCTCTCCCCTGTCATGCCCACACCGAATGTTGCAGAAGACTTTGCTCAGTAAACTTCATGATATGTTTGGGGGCCGTTTTTGTATGGCGTGCTCTTTTTGCTCGTGGATCTTTTTCTTTGCTTCCTATGATTCTTGTCCACTTTTACTTTGTTTCCTATGATTCTTGTCCATTTCTCATAAACGTCCTAAGTGACTTCGTGCTGTTCACCCATTGTTGTCGTTTTCAATTGGCTTTGGAGTGCCATTTTCTCACTGTATCATGTTAAACGAAACAGGTATACACTCCTCCCTTCATACTTTTACCCTCTCCCGTTTGAATGCTTTTGACTTTTACATCTGCCAACAACATACTCCATTTCCTGCATCCTTCTAGCTAAATTTGCAATAAACTTAGGTCTACAAACCGGCCTTGGTCAGCTGGCATTTGCCCTTGGAGTGCTTTTGTACACCCGGTAACGGACCCATGCCTCTTGCTTTTTCGCTGCGCATGAGTCACTACACCTTTTTTTGAATCACACCGCTCAAATATACATCAAAGTCGTGATTATTAAATTGTAGAGGTGTTTTGTAGCAATCTTGCAGGGTCATTATGCATTTGGCTCTGGAGAGCCTTTATCCTTTACATGTTGCTTATCCAAAATGTGTCGCTTCGCCCTTGCTTTTTCATCTTGCCATGTTGTTATTCAATTGAATTCTCCACCATCCCAGTGTCCCGTCTTCTTTCAAATCTCTCACCCTGTAATACATTATTTACAGTCTCGAGGCACTTCGCACCTCCCTGTGCAGGCGCCATTATGTCATACAGTGTTCAACAATGTCCGAGACTGATTCAGGAAAGCCAGAAACGTGCTGACGGTAACGAAGGGGAAATCAATCGCCTCTATATTTTCATGCAGCGACTTCATCGAATGCTTGCAAAAAGCAGATACTCTTTGTCTTGTTGGCGACAGTATAATTTTTATGGCGCCGCCATTGTAATCCTCATCTTTGTGGTCGGTTGGATCTTAAACCAGATCTATCTCTTGTCTGTAGTCGATCTATACATAGTCCCAGAAAGGGCATTTCTCAGGGATGAGACAAACAAGTGGCTATCTCAGACAAACAACCACCAAAACCTTACCTGCGTCCAGTCTCCGTACATTGTGGATAGTAGGCAGTTTGAAATTCTCTGTACATTTGAGTTACCAGGCATCTACACTTCTTCAAAGATCTTGTACAGTCCCACTAGTGCTTGCAACTCCTTATCAGTGAAAGCCTTAAATGGTCTGCTGTCGTTTGGCGGAAGCTTAAAGGTTGAATGCGCAGCAAAAGGTACCGAGTCTAATTGGCTGTGGCATCTGCATGTGACGGGGACGTGCCCCGTCATTCCCATCCCGAGCCACAACAGATCAGTGAAGGACACGCATCTCACTGCTCCAGCCGTGGAGATTCAAGATTATTCAAGAAAATCCGAGATCTTAAATGTTTGCCCACAGAATAAGCGATCACCTGGCCGGTTTCTATTTTTCAGGCTTCCGCAAGACTTTGCTAACCAGCTTATTAGCTTAGCAGCTGCAATAATGATAAGCCGGAGGCATGGATTTATATTGATTCTTCCCTCTCATTTTTTGACGCTATCCTATCCGATAGAGGTGACGGCAGAAAAGGGAAAGAGGGTTCCAATCTCAGTGCTATATGACCTCACGAGGCTGGAGCAAATCCTGTTGGATGCCGGCTATACAGTGGAACTGGACCTGCCGATAAGTAATAATGGCCACCTTTCCTGGTTGAAGCAGCCGCTTGGCCATCTGAGCTGCATACGAGAAGTGGATTTTTCTCTTCTCAAGTATTTAAGGCTGGAAGATATTGTCGTGGATATTGGAGAACCATTTCTTGACATATTTTCTCTCGATGCTGAATTGCATATAGAGCTTTTTCATATTATCCAGTTCCTTGTTTCATCCTTCAATCCTCTGATTCATTCGTCCGCAGATTACCTACGACAGACCTTGGTCACGATAAATCCAAAGGGGTACAATGCTCTGCACGTGGAAAAGGAAGACGACATGATGCAAAATGGTTTTGTTGCAAAGAAATCCCAGGCAAGGTGGGAAGAAGCTCTCCTCTCGCACGAAGCATTTGATTCACAGCTACCACTTTATATTGCCAATGGGAACACAGGTCCGCACTGTCAACAATTTTTGTGCTTCGATAAGTCCCTTCTGGGTGCCATGACATTTATTCCAGAAATTTTCAGGGAATCCTCGGACATTATGGCTGCGGTCGATATGCTGCTTCTTGTGGAAGCAAAGAGCTTCGGAGGGCTGGCATGTTCTACTTTCTCACATTTGGTCGCATCACAGCGTGACGCTAGTTTTACATTCGATATTGATGAGTCACTCATGCCATATCCTTTTTATGAGCTTGTGAAGTTTGGATCCCTAAGTCCCTTACCGCCCCATCTGTGTACAAAGAAGAAAATCCAAACTCTTAAGACCTTGGGAGCTGAGTCCAAAAGCAAGAGGCAGCTAGCAGAATTCCGTACGCAGATTAAAAAGCTCGGTTCCTCTTCTATACCTTCGGTCTTCGAAATGTCCTACATATTGGATTTGTTTGAAACACCTGGAAAACGAGACCTTGCCATACAGATGCTGCTTGAATTTACAGCTTGCCGTCATTCAGATAACCTAGGTGAGCATCTGCGTCCCTTCCTAGAACAAGATGTTCTTCATAAATCCCTATTCGGACGAGCTCTTTGCCATCACTTTCCAAGTATCGGTGATGCCACTTGCAAAACTATAAAATCGACCAAGCTTCTCATCGTCTCGCATAGCTTGGTATCAGACGGTGCCCCCGTTGTTCTAATAGACTATGTTCTCTTTCTCTCTCGCGTCTTGAAATTGGATATGAAACTTGTGACCAGGGCGGGGATGCCGACACATACATCCCTTCAGGTTGACCTTGAAAAGGCTGATATTCCTATAAGTTACCAGAGCACATTCGACGCAACAGACTTCGATATCATCCTTATCAATACGCTGGACATGTGGTGGTACAAGGGCCTTTCTTCGAAAGCGAAAAGAGAAATGTTCGCAACCAATGGCTGGGCTTCAAAAACCATATGGTGGGTGCATGAATCAGCAAGGGATCATTTTACAGAAGCTCATCCCTACTTGCCAAAAGTCATGAAAAGTGTAAATCATGCTATCTTCACTACGTCCCAGAGCCAAGATGTTTACAAAGACTTAATTGCACATGTTCCTTCTACCGTCATTGCCAACCCATTGGACATTCATTTAAGTCAAGATGCGCAATTGCAGCGGCTTCATCTTAGCCACCGATCGAAGGAAGTACAAAATAACAACCTCATCACATTTATCTTGATCGGAACAGTTCATCCGGGGCGTCACCAGCTCGATTTTGTACGGGCTGCTCTACAGCTCCTTCAATCGTGCCCAAAATCTTTGACCCTCTCTTTCGTTGTCGTTGGATTTGATGGGGTCGCAAAGGAGTACGAAGCAGAAGTGAAAGCGGCAGTAAATGAAGCAGGAAAAGATGCAGTGAAACATTTCAGATTAGTGCCTAGATTGAATCACTTTGATTGCCTCCAGATATTATCTGCTGCTGATGTCCTGGTGAGCATGAGCGACTTTGAAGCATTCGGAATGACACTCCTAGAAGCCATGAGCATGGGGAAACCTGTCATCACCAGCAAAGTAGATGGCGTCCCAAGCGTCATCTACCACGACGCTGTTGATGTGCCCTTGGGAGATGCTTCTCGTCTCAAAGAAGCTATGGAGTCGATGCTGGATGAGAAAAACAGGTCTCTGCATGCGATGCAAGCAATCCGGCATTATGATAATTTTCAAACACGCGATATCAGGCTGAAACACATCCAAGTACTTGCAGAAGCTGTCAAAGGATGACAAACAGTGTCTTCTTCTCCATCATACGCTAGGGCTTCCGAATCGAAGAAGGGAAGACAAGACAATAAGAAACGCAGTCGAGGAATAAGAAGAGGAAGACAAAGATGATTTTTTTCCAAACAATGAAGACACAATCTATGCTATTAGAGTGTGTTTAATTGAATTATAGTGCGTCGCTCAGCCGTTTTTTCACCCGATGGAGTCATTAGGATGTGTGTTGAATGCTCTTCGAAATCGTGAGACAGGCTATTTTAGGGGTTAATCCCTTAAATAGCGAATTCTCCCCTTCAATTTAAGGGTTGCCTATTTAGGGGCAGGGCAGCGGCTGAAATGCTACTCGTACGAGTAAAGGGCTTATTCTTGCAAAATCACCCACCATTTTCTTTTTTCCCCCGTCCTTTGCATTCATGTACAGACATATCAACTCAAACAAGCGACGGTGCTTGAAAACCTGGCAGCCAGCACGTCAACGAGACCAAGAATTTGACTCCGACTCCGACCCTAGCATCAAGTCCCCGGACATAGACACGAATGGCTCGAGGAGCAATCAGACAGCACCTCTACTGGTCAATAGAGGCCGCGGTGCGGGAAGGAAACGCGCCACCAGAAAGCAGAATACCAAAGGTTCCCCATTTAAATAATTCCACTCTAACTCTTTCATTTACGCCCTGTTTTTATAAGTGAGTAAAAGACGATGTGGCTTTGGCTGTGATGCGTCTGTGTATTTATTCCTCCACTCATCACTCAACTTATGTGTAGGAAGAGCGTAAGAGGGGTGGGCAAGTGGGGCCCATGGAGGAGCACGACGATAAACAACCAGGGCGACGGGGACTTACACCTTGACGCCATCGACGCCAAGATAGGACTCGCAGGCGGACGGTTCCTCCGGATTCGCTATCATGCCCAACAATGTGCAGTACTTATCCATCTTATTCACTAGCGTTCCCTTTTCAAGTTCAAAATGAAGCTCCATTCGTCGAACAAGTACTCCAGCGTGTCACTAGACCATTTCGTGATTTGTGTGCGGTCATATCCGTACGACTTTTTCATCGTGCTTTTGAAAATGTGGGGGTAGGCATTGCAGCTAATGAGCATCACGAGCACCATCCCTACACATTTTTTTGGCATCATGTGTATGTTGCCAGGGGAGCGATGAGGTAAACGGTAGTAGAGGAGAAGAGAAAGTTAACAAAAAAATAGAAAGCAGTCGCCAAATCGCCAAATCGCCTAATCGCCGAGAAGAATCGACGTCACGAAACAAAATGGGTGCTATCGGATCCATGTCATGGCAATTCCTTCATATTTTAAATACAGAATGCTTGCAGAAATGTGTCCGCAAGACCATCTTGTTTGGTAACCGGGACACACTGTTTGAAGACTCGGTTGATGCATTTGTCGTAAGAGAACTTCTGATATTTTAATCGCCAAACGTTAACGCTTGGTGTACGTCGAGAACGACGACTTGTCTTGTTGCTTTTTTATGATTGAATCGTCCGTGATGTCGATAAAATTTGCATATCCTGTGAATTTGGCATAGATCAAGAATCAAAGCGTGTGCTTTGGAAAGATAGCACGTGCAAGACAGTCATTATTGGGCATAAGCACTCACCCTTGTAATCCGACAACTATGTCGATGCGGAGCCTGGGGAGCATGTATAACACCTGCTTCTTGGTAAACCGGTGCATCGTGAGGGACAAATCATCAGGAAAGTCGTCGAAGAGTTGCGGCAATGTACGTGGGCGGTTTGGATCTAGATTTCAAGATGTACTGGGAAGCTGGAAGCTGTCAAAGAAGTGGATGAACATAAGGACCACGAAAATTACAAGGTTATCTTCATCATCCACATTCATCATGTGAAAGACGCCAGTGGCCTGATGCCGGCAGCTACCCCGTCATGGGGGGCGGGCTTATTTTGGTGCTCACATTATAATAGAAGTAGATGCCAACATATCGGTGGCAAGGCTCGTAATGGTGATAAGGTCCCCAAAAAAGTAAAAAGAGAGCCAAAAATGTACATAACTTTCTGTATAGTCTGCTTGGTCCATGTTGGATAAATAAGCGCCACTCTGCCTTCGCAGACTCGTCAAGACAAAGCTGTGTATGTGATTGTGACTGTGTGAGGAAAGAGGAAAGAAGAAGTCGTGAAGGGCATCGTTTGGGCAAATGAAAGCCTTGCATGTGAGCATTAAAATGGTGCTCTAGAATTTAAAATTAGCCCCCATGGGCCCATAGGCCCATACCGGTCACTTGGCAGGTACCAAAAAATGCAGCCGGTAAATGTATATGGCAAGAAAACATGCACATATTGGTACTGGACTCCTTGATCGCGCTGGTACTTGTGAAAGAAAAACTTGAAAAAGTCTGTGTATAGGCTTGCTTTTGCTATAAAATGGAATTTCTTCGGCACAGTGGCCAAGTAGAACATTGTTCTGAGATCGCTACCGCATTGAAATGGCGCCAAAGAAATACTTCCATACTGAATTTATCTCCTTTGTATTTTCCATCGCCAACATCTCGGATGTGGACCAGACCCTAAGGATGCCTTTGATATTATAATTATCCTCCCGGTCGAACACACACCTTGGCCAGCACTAAACAAAAATTAAAAATGAAAATCAAGAGTGGCTGCTATTCTCTGCACGACTACTTCTAGTCCGCTGCTGTTTACCAGGCGTCTTTGAGAATTGGCATCTTGTGTTGAGGCCATCAACTGATAGAAATTCTCGTGAATGAGTAAAAAAGTGTATTAAGCAATATATGACCTCAAGTGCAAGGGCTATGTCGGCGAGGAGACGGTCGCTGTTATATGGTACCAAAAATTAGCGATAAACGTATGAACATAATTACGAGTCTTCTAGCTGAAGGGACGAAAGTATGATCTAGTGAGTAATTCAGCTTTGCTACTGCATTTAACGATTTTTCTCGTGTTGTCACCTTCATATATGGATGTGTAAATTTATATTGTCCATATGATGTGAAGTGGTTCAGAGCCGGGTCCGAACTGGCCAACATAGCAATTTATGTATATTTGATACGCAATTTACCAATATTTGACAGTTATGACGGGCCTTCAATTTCTCCCGTAGATTATTTTTGTCCCTTTTTCCAATTACCCCTATCTAAGCAGCTCATCCATATACAAGGTTTAAGCTAGTATATGGCTGAGCGAATGATGAGCAACGGGTATTGCTTTCCAGGCTATTCAGCAAAACCCGGGTAAAAAATCACCCGAGTGCTCACAGGCTACATAAGTTTGTTCATTAATCGTATCATTCGTCCATATCTGCTGCGATTTGTCCTTTGGTACATATTTGTTGGAAGCAGATGAATTTGCCTCGTCACTTCACACACAAAAAAATGGGTAGCATGAATTGACGAGGCATCTTCGTACACAATTTGTGGACCTCCCGAAGTAATTTTACCACTTTGTACTTGATTTACGGGCCACCATGAAGAGAGAATATTTCTATCAGTAGTCATCCTTTGCGACAATGTTGAGCAGCTTGAACTTATATAATTACATTCATTGTTATGAAGTAGACAAATATCCTGTGCAGATCGAAAGTTGTACAAGTTTCTTCAAATTAGGCCCAGGACATGTCTAAGGGGTGAAGTTGTTCATTACTTGGTGTCATTAGTCTCACTCTTTTGTAGTTTGTCACTTTGCGCATGAAGTCTATGCACTGACGACTGTTTGCACTATGAAGTTCAGACTCTGAATAAGTAATGCCCGTACTTCGTCAACAATCACAGGACAAGACAAACAAAGAAAATGAAGTAAACGAAGTGCTACTCGTCCGAGGGCATAGTAATATCAGCAGGGCTGCATACCTCACTCACTACTGTTATCACACCTACATCTACTCATATCGTGTATGTTGATACCCCTTCCATAGCACAGCACACCTGCCTGCCTCACACACTGTAAGTTTTATTTTTTTTTCGCGGCCATGTTTCGGCATTTTCGCAATTCAGCGCATAGAATTCACTCGGGGTATAAACTGTCAGCCCTTTTAAATTATCTGGCCATATTTGTGGGCATGAGCTATCTTTCTTGGCAACAATTCCACCCCAAATCACTTAGCACAACGGCTTTGCTCGGAAAGGTGGGCATGTTGGGGCCACGACTAAAGTTTGCTCTAGAAGAGCGGCCCTTTCAAACAATGCAAGGCAAGCATTTTGATATTCTCCGTCCTTGGTACGACATGAGCATTCAATGGATTGGTGTGCAACAACTGCTGGCATCTCCCGAGGACTGGGTTGAGCGGTTGATTTCAAGATTGCAATGGTTGGACCCACTGACATCTGGTTACGATGATCGTCCCCAATCTGTGCGCGCTAGAGCTGCCTATCTTGAGGTCATCAAAATGCACACATCGGGGCTCGTTTACGGTTGTGAAGAGCGTAGTGCTATGCCTTCAGGCACGACTGTTTTGTTGGGCACCACGGATCCAGCCAAAAGGGGGTCTGGGCTCGATTGGACTTATCTAGGCAATACCATGACGGGAGGTGCGCGACTCAATAACCTTGAATCATTACTTGAAGATGTCTTTCTGCAAGGCATTCCAGGAGATTACATAGAAACTGGGGTATGGCGAGGAGGATCGTCAATTTTTGCGCGTGCTGTGATGAGAAGCTACAATGAGGGCCATCGAATGTCATATGTTTGTGATTCTTTTCGAGGTCTTCCCCCTGGAGACAGAGGTTTAAATCCTGACGATAAGGGTTGGGAGGGCTTAGGAGGGCATTATTTGGAGGTATCGGCCAATACGGTCGCCTCGAATTTCCACGAGATGGGCTTACTTGACCCAAATGTAGTCTTTGCAAAAGGTTTTTTTAACGACACATTGACACCTTTGTCCTCTCAAATTCAGAAGTTGGCCATCATGCGTCTAGATGGAGACATGTACGAGTCAACAGTAGATGCGCTCTATAGGTTATATGACAAACTCAGTATGGGGGGATATGTTATTATCGACGACTGGTTTGGATTCCCGGCGCAGGTAGCGTGCGTGGATTTCTTCCACGTACATGGTATCAATCCCGAGATCATTAAAATTGATGAAATAGCAGTTTATTGGCAAAAGACCGAAGAGATTGAGATTCAATATTGGCGGTATAAAACAGGAGTCTTCCGACTAGATTCATCGTAAATTGACAAATTACGCTGACTGACCTATGCGATCAATGAGGCGCAGTGACACGTAACCGTAACTCACGTCATTGACCTTGAAGAGGCCTACCTATGCGATCAAAAAGGAATGAACGACACTGTTGAAGCGGTTGTCCAAACTGCCGATGAAGGGGATATGGAGAATTTGGACAAGAAGCAAAAGTGTCTGTGTGTGTGTGTGTGTGTCTGTGCGCCACCTGTGCAAGGCTCATTTCTATCTATGAAATTTTCACTGCTTTCAAAATTTCGACGTGTGTACAAACCGGCAGTTGATGGAGAATATTTTGGAATGAGAGAGATGAAAGAATTTAATAAGAACATCTGCACACTCCATCGAAAATTCTAGGCTACAACTGTTTCCTATGCGCGAAGCCTCTAACGAAATATGCAGGAATAGGATGTCTTTGCGCCACTTGGACCCTCAGAAATTCCCCCCGAGAAGCATACAAAGGACTGTTGACTCTTGATAGATGAAAGATCGTTCGATCGAAAGTATTGATTTCGTGGTAGTCAAACTACGATTCAGGCATAATCATGCTTGTTATATACAAGGAAAGTTACAGTACTCCACATATATTTTCTCTGATTATAGGTCATATCCCAGTACCCAACATTAAAAGAAACAGAAGTAAAAATATAATAGAAATATTTACTTTTGTAGATGCATGCTGCCCGCTCAAAAAATGCAGGACACGAATTTATTCGTCCTGTTGCGATTCAGAACTCGATACTTCGTCCATTAATTCATGCCTTGCGGCGGAAGTTCTGAATTCCCCATGTCAGACGAGTAGCACATTTACTTCATTCGTCATTCTTCCTGTCCTGTGATTGTGTACGTGGTGCAGAAACTACTTCATCGGCGCGTAGATTTTACATACAGAGGACGGGCACTACTTCGTCAGGGCCTGGATTTCATATACAAAATGCAGGCGCTACTTCGTCAGGGCGTGATTTTCATGTACAAAGCGACATTCAAAATTGGATATGGGCTACTTGCATGAAATGGGGAATATATTTGTATCCACGGCCTTATTTACAGCAAACTTATCCAGTGTGTGGTGAGAAGAATGAATCGAGGAAGGGGCTGTCAACGTTCATGTGTCAACTTGCCCGAGAACGCTCGTGTTAACACGGATAATCATCGAGCACGTAATTTTTATTTGTTTTTGGTATCTATCAATTTTGAAGATTGCATTGCTTGAAGTGGAGATTTGGTGTTTTCTAGGATGAGATCAATGTGGGAAACCTGCATCTTTTATATTCGACGAGCGCTGATTATCCTCCGTTCGTTCTTCTCCCCTTTTCGAAAATCGTACCAAGCAGGCTACCGCGAAGATTACTTGATACATGAAGTCCTATGTCAGCCCTACCTTGAAACATAGCGGGCCCAGAATATGGTGGCCGTTGAACTTGCTTTTTAGCGGTATACTTTGGGGGGGTGTCCTACACATGAAAAATAGGTACATTTTCCATAGCAACGTAAACCTTAATGAGTCGATATCTGCATTTCCGTCAAGCGACTCAATACCGAAGCTTACAGAAAAGATTGAAGCACTTCAAGAGAAGTTAGATATTCTCCAAAGGAGGTATGTGCGGTTTGAATTCATCTCTGTTATGTCAGGATCTGTTCTACGCGCGAAGGAAATAGTTCGCTTCATCCGCGTTATCAACCCTCATCTAGGTTTTGGCTGGAACCCCTCGAGCCTGTTTGGCAGTATCGCGGGAAGTATTACCTGGGCAAGACAAAGGATGTCGAAGACAAGGACCAGGTGAGCAGATACCTCTCCACTTTTAAACCTTCCCAACTATGAAAACCTCCCCATTGTAAGCAAGGTCATGAGCCCTTCCCGCTAGAAATTCTCTTCAAGCCCTCCATCATTCGATAAATCTCTTCATTATGTTACCTCTCGACTATATCTCATCCCCACAACGAACTCTCTGAGAATATCTTGACCTCTACAAGGTAACATGGCAGCACATGGGATACTTTTCCCCCCAATTCCTTGACCCCTTTTTTCAACCAACAATGTTTGCGCTTCCCACTTCAGGTGACACCGTTTTTGCTGGGCAATTTCATCGACGCTTCGGACAAAACATTATACAGGCGTAGAATCTACATCGACTTAGGTATTAAGGATTTTAATTCGAGTCTATGCTGGATGATGCAGAACTACCCGGTTAAGTTCGATGCGATGCATGGGTTTGAATGTCACACAGATATGACCGACGTGGCAGCCTTACGGGACCCTATAAATCAGTGCATCAGTGGGACTGCGGCAGAAAATATGGGCTACACCACAGAAGGGACGATGGATACTCTCATAGTGTACCACAATTTTATCGGTCTGGACGATGACTCGGAGACATCACCGCAAACGCGTGGCCTTAGCCAATTTCTAAAAGATATTAACATACAAGAAAACGACTTTGTTGTGCTCAAGATGGACGTTGAGGGAATCGAGTTCAGTCTATTGGAGCGTATGATGGCTGATGACACGTATAAGCTCATTGATGAGGTACGCACATTTGCAAAATAGAAGACAGATCTCGATACGCACGCTTACAAATTAAAAAATGAGATCAGATTTCATTTTTAATGGGAGAACAGATAAATACATGACTCTAGAGCCCTTTAACGATGGTCATACTTGGTCATGAAAACCACCGTACTCATATTGACAGATATTCGTTGAGATACATTACCGTCATCCAGACATGCAACCATTCGGGTGGGATAGTTTTGAACATTCTCGCAGTGATGCGCAAGCTCAATTCACCAAGGCACGGGACATGGGAATTTACATCCACCCATGGCCATAAGTCTGTTTGTACTCAATAGATCTTGCGCCAGGAAAAAAAAGTCCCAGTTCATGTAGCATGTTCCTTTAAAGGTAACTTTTAAAGGACTGCTATTTCATTCAGAATCAAGCGGGAGTAGTAGTTTCATTTTGTTGTGAATCTATGTAATGCAGAGTGGTATTATTCCGCCGTAAGCTCATTTTCATTCACCAGCATATTATAGATACATTCAGAGGGTAGTGTTCACGTGTGCCCGGGGATGGGACCCTTTTGAAATCGCGGACATGACGGTCGTACTTCACCAGGGGGGTTCAGACAATATCAGTTTTATTGTGTGAAGAGTGAGAGCAATTTGGAAAGTAAACAAAAAATAAATACTCATCACGCTTCATAAAAGCTACGATATCGTCAATAAGACGGCCCACCATTATAAACTCAAATCAAGCCAATCAATCGTATATACGAAACCATTTGTCGGGATGCGCATCTTTCAACAGCATCGTCTTGTTAATCGTCATGATGATGACAGAGTCCAAAATTTTGTAGAGATTGTCCGCCAACAAGACTAGCTTGCAGCTAAGTCACAGGCCTGCGCAATGACCTGAGTAAAAATGCCAGCAGCGGGTAGCCATAGGAGCGGCTTGTTCAGAGCGGGATGGCGTCATCGTCCCGCAAAAACGCCAGTGGCCTGATGCCAGCATCTACCCCGTCATGCGGGGCGGGCTTATTTTGGTGCTCAAAATATGATAGAAGGAGATGTCACAATGCCGGTGGCAAGGCTGGTAATGGTGATAAAAACCCCAAAAAAATAAACAAAGAAAAAGGGTACATAGCTTTCTGTATAGTCCGCACTAGTTTAGTAAATCAAATTCTTAGTAAGTTCGATTTCAATCATTCGAGTTAGAGACTCGGACGCCATATTCGAACTAGAATCGGAATATTTTACGCTGTGACCTTTTTAAGAGGCTTACAGGATTTGAAGGTTGAGAGGGTGTATGAAAGCCAATCCCAAGACTTTCCAAAAGCGTAGAGCGTCAATTTCAACTTGATATCTGAGGAAAGAGCAGCAGAATCGTCACCCTCTATCACGTGGAGAAGACGAGTCAGGTTTCACCTTGTTCACTTCGTCACCAAATCTAATTTTATCCATCGTTATTCCATCGCATTGAGGCAGACGGATTCTAATTTTCATCCACTTATGAGTTTTAATGTTTTAACGTTTGAGGAAGGAAGTTACGTTGCAGGCCGGGTAGCGCACCCTAAGTTGCGATGGGCAGCAGCAATGGTGCGTGATGATGGAATCTGGGATGATAATCGGGAAGGAAAAGGAGCGGTGGTTGGATCATGAGTGACTGCAGTGGAATTGCATGCTTGTGTGCTGATCCAACTTCTTTTTTGTAGTTCTTTGTAATATAATAAGCAATAAAGGCGTCTGCGCTCACAAACAAACAATGACAGAAATTTACGTAGACTCTCATCTTGTCCTTGCGCCCCAGCCAATCAGTACTTCTTTGTCTTGCACCTTTCAATCCACCACACGAGTTCTGCTCACTCTGGCGCCCTTGAACACCTGAGAAAATGCTTATTTTAATCGAAATTTTCTCCCGATTATTTTTCAACCTTAGTCCCCTTGAATATGAGCTCAGAACTAAATCAATGAAGCGTGTACAATGCAAAAATTGAATTAACACATGATGATGATTCTGTGGCTCGACCATGAGATCTAAGCCTGAGTTCGATGCTCTTTGCTTTTCATATTTAAGGTCTTCGCGAGGCGATAGATTTCTACTCACTCACCCACCTTTTAGACCCTGTAAAACCTCTTAAAAAGACCATTGTGTAAAACAATTGGATTCATACTTAAATCGGGCAACCGAGCCTTGAATTCGAAATATCTAACACGAATTAGTTACAAAATATATCTATTGTACAAGTTCGACCATTTCCTGGGATGAAACTCGTTTTTTCAACAGGCGGAATTAAAAAGTGTCCTATTTTTGCTTTTCTTGGAGTTCGACAATTTTTGATACTTTTGTGATAATAAGCTGTGGTGGAATATTTTGATTTTCAAAATATTTGTCACTTTTTCTCCCTGGCGGTCAAGAACGAAATTAAGTTAGAAATTCCACGGGGGGGTGTAAACTTATGATGCATGAAGTTTACGACCAATATATAATATAGGGCGTGGATCGCACGCGAATATGATTTAAGAGGTTTCTACTTGGTCCTCCTCGACCAATCTTCCACGAGTTGTCCAATATATAAACATATCCTACCCACCATGTCTGACTTCATTTATTTTATACAGTCACACGCACATCATTCAATCTCGAACCAAACTACCCCTCCAACGGCTTCCATACACATCACATCTTACTTCAAAGGGGTGCGGACTTTATTTACTCTTGCGATCAATCGCTCACAGATTAGTACTTGGCTAAAAAAACATGATGTACAAATATGTAGCATGTCTTTATGGAGCAATAATTCTTCTATTTTACATATTACTCGAATGGATACCAACTAGTTGCAGTACTGGTATGAACCACTCTAGCCAGTATGAGAACAGCAATTATAGTATGGATGATGATATTTCTATTACCCTCGAAACCAGACGCCGATTCCAACGTTCGGGAATCACTTCCTTCCTTTCAATTTTTGAAGAGATTATACAACCTAGAGCCAATAAAATAGTCTTGGTATACTTTGTAGGTCAACTTGGTGGTTGTGGAGGTATAGGTGACCGCATAAGGGGTATTCCCTATGCTGTAGCGCTTGCTCATCTTTCTGGACGCCAGCTCATTCTTCACCCCTCTTTACTTGAAAATGGTCACTTGGCTGAAAATTCGATTCTCAAAAGCCATCACCACTTTATTGATTATGGTTGTACGAAAGAGAATGTGGAAAAATTGATGAAATCAGATGCTGAAATCATTTCCATCAGTGTCAATTGTTATCCGCTTGATCCCTCTCTCTTTTCGTTGCAGCATTCCCAGCTTATCGAATTGCAAACTATCTTTGAGGAATGCTCTATTTCATATCTCTGCGGGGCCGCCGCTATTCACCATGTAGAAGTCTTCAAAGATGGACTTAATGTAGCAAGACGTCTAATAGATGCAATGCCAATGTGGCAATATCGGAATTATACAGTTCTGCACATCCGTGCGGGAGGTTCTAATCTCACGATTGACAACAAATACACAACCAAAGCCGTAGGTTGGGAGGATGGTTATGCGTCCGATATTCCCCAGCACTGGATAGATGTCTTCAAGGAATCAGCATCGTCCATGCAGTGTGATAAGCACCTCACCATTATATCTGACTCTGTTCGTTTAGTTTCAGAGTTGCAATTTGAAGCTGGGGATTGGCTGATGTTGACAAGATGCTGCAGCCAGCCTCTTCACAGGGACCGTTCACGTCGTCAAGAATTTTTCCTTCAGGAAATTATTGATCTATTTATTATGGCCCGTTCACAGAAAATCATTGCAGGCTATGGAGGATTTGCGATGCTGGGATGCTATTGGTTAGGGAGAGACGGTCCCGAAATGCAAGTAGTAGCAAGTAAGAAAGAAATTCGAAGCCAAATGGAAATGATTCGGCGGGAAAGTGATTGTAAAACGAAGAATTAAATTTGCATCACCATGACTCTTTTTTACACACGTTGTCAGCCTGTCCATGCGCATTTAATTATTTCTCCTTCCTTTGTCTTTTGTCCTTTGTCCATCTTTTTGTCCCTCTGTTTCCTAATGCTATATCCTATTTTTGTTGTGCACATCGGTGTATATATCCTCACATTTACCATATTTGGTCCGTCGCCAAACATTCATATGGCCACCTTTCTCCCCATTGCATCTAAAAATATTCACTTAAACGATAAGCAAACGGTATCCTATCGCAATGCACTTCAAGCCAAGAGCCAGTCGCATCTATCGAAGAGAGCTGGAGACCAGGAAATTTAGTCGCGAAACGGGGCCTTACACGTGTGATCCTTTTTCCAACGTGTGATCACAATGATTGTGTGGCCCATGTTCCTTTAATGTTATTTTTACTTCTCACTGCTTACTGTCCTATTTTCCAATTGACGGCAACTCATGCAAATCAGAAGGGCAAGAGCAAAAAGTCAATATCAATGACCAAGAGCAAAGGCCCTGGTCAACTTAACTGTCCTCCTGGCCAGGCATTTTCATCTCCCATTGCCTCCTCACCTTGGTAGGCAGTTTGAATATCTTGCAAGTAAGTTAGATGTACAATAGAGCGACAATCAAGACTCACCTCGAATTAATCTTATTGTGTGCCATCTTCTTAAAGGATCGACAGGCGCAAATACTGGTTGCCCAGAAAAAATCGCAGGTGAGCCAGCAGTCGGTAGGCGTAACGTGGCATGTAAGATTGTAGCCATCACGACCAATAAATCATTATTCTATTCCATTTTCTTAGCGGAACAAAAACATAAGATATTTAACGTCCTCTTGGGCCATGCTTTACGGCACCCTGAACAAACCAAAACCTCAATACTATTTTTCCTCACCCTGACCCACTGAGTACGGTAGCAGCTCCGGGGATAGAATGTATGCGGTCGAGTCGCATAGCAAAATTATAGTTCAAATTATGCACCAACTACTATCATAATCTTACAATTTATTTTCTACCTCTCTAGATGCGCGTTGGTGACGCCATTTTTGGGCAGATTTTTTTCGTAGGCTCAAAAGCTAGCTCGAAACAGTGCTATCCTTCCCTCCGGTTCGTTCTCTTTTTTTTGCATAACCGTCTTATATATATAACGAAGTGGTCAATTGGCTTCCAGTACCACCTCCTGGATTCGCCTTTTTGGCTGACATTTTCGGAAGCAGAAGCTATCGAAGGACGGTGCTCTCTCAGCATATGTCCTTTATGTAGTATGTGGGTGTCGAAGATACGCTTTACCATCACATGAATGCAGACACGGTCATTGTTACTGGCTTTTTGTTTCCATCGGTTGCAATTCCAGTGTCGTCTAAGGTATGTGTGCACTGAGATGTCGCTAGTCCTTATTCTCCCAGCCTTCCACCATCATACACACAATCAGGAGACAATTCGGTAGGCCACGCGAAGTGACCAAAAAAGAATTGTTCTCGGCATAGACATGTTTCTGTTTTTGCAGCCCGTACTGCTACTCACCAAATCAAAAGGAGGGGCAGACTTTACCTCCTCCTAGATGCGAGCGATACAAACTCACACTAGATAGTGTTTCTTGCAAAAAAAAAAAAGGCGTTTACAACTCATTAATAGAACTAGTTCCTAAAAGTTGTTCAGTTGTAATTGAGCTATAGCTCTACACGACGAGGCTCTAAGGAAAATTGTCTAATTAAAAATATGTGCATTGAGGAAATATTTGAGTCGTTATGTGACATTACACGCCATCATCAGTATTCAGTTGCATTCATCAGCTTTACTGGGAGTGAATTGCTTAGATCCAACGTTGAAGTTTTAAAGTTCGGCTATTGCACACAAGCTCAAATTATTTGCGTCTCTACAATAAAAGACGCAAAATAATGCCACGGCTTTGAGTCAAAGGCTGACGCTGGTCTGAAGTGGACCTTACCGCAGGCTTGGGCTAGATATTCCCGGACTTGATTAGGTGCAGCCAGCGGACGGCCGCACGGGAAGTAGTTCCAAGTCTACATTTTGTGTCTAAAAGCACACATGTCCTGGTGGATGCACTGCATCTCAAAGCTTACCTGGATGATCCAGCCACGGAGCTGGAATTTCCACCACCAGCGCATGGTGTGACAGATCGGTAAATTTAGCGGAAGCCGACGACTGACGAGCGATTGAATTACAATGTTTTGAATATTCAGTGAGGGAATGTATTACATCCCAAAACAGACACCGTTGATGATCCTGTCGAGACATCAAGCTTGAAGAGGCAATCTATGCGATCTAAGAGGCGAAGTGACCCGCAGCCGTCCCTCTTGACATCATCAAACATGCAGAAGCAAACTATGCGATCTAAGAGCCACACTGTCCCTCTTGATGTCATCAAACTTGAAGAGACAACCTGGTCGATCTAAGAGGCTCAATTTTACAGACCCGCCATGACCTGGTCTTCCATGACTAGAAATCAATGGACCATGGACTGAAACAAACTCCACATTTTCCCCACGAGAATACAACAAGCTATGCGTCATTGGCTCAACTCGTCGCTATGTATTTTAAACACCCCTCTTATTTTCAAACCCTGTGCAACGTTTAGGTAAAAGCACAAGGTAAGGTAAGGTAAGCTATAATCTCCTATAGTCGCAGATTTGAACGTCTTCTTCCAAATCTTCAATTTTTAAGACTTTCCAACTTTATGTGATAAAGGAGCTTGACCTCCCCACCGATGTGTCTAGTATCCGTGGATTTAATCACCATACAATGTAAGAGGTACATCTAAAAACCGAAGGAAACGACCATGATGAGATTTGCATAAAGTTTGACGGCTTTCTTGTCCTCCTCGGACCCGTACAGTCGGGAAAGCCTTCTACAAGCGTAAGATTCATCCCGATCCACGGCACTGCAAATTTGGCGCACCATGTCAAGGTTGGGGCATTGTGCAAAGCAAGGCGCGTGGCGCTCTCCAATGCATCGCTTACGGCGACAACTCTTGAATGAAATTGTTGCGTTTAATATCAACGACCGTGGCCAGTGAGCGTGGGACCAGCGATGATGGATGGATCCCCATTTCGGTCATCAGCGACCAGTGCGCTCGCAGTGGCTGGTTCACAATAAAGGTGGTCGTGGGCAATAGGTCGTATACCAGTCGCAGCGCGTCTTGCATTCGAGAGACGTCCAAATCCATATAAATTTACGTTTATCGAGACGTCTGAGTCGTCCTGCTGGCGCCGTTTGGACTATACAGAAAGTTTTGTCAGTTTTTATTTTTTTTAGTTTTTTGTGGGTTTTAATCACCATTACGTGCTTTGCCACCGGCATGATAGCATCTACTCCTAAATTAGGAGCACCAAAATAAGCCCGCCCCGCGTGACGAGGTAGATGCCGGCAACCCTAACCCTAACCGTAACCCTAACCTTCCGCAAAACGCCATCCTGCTCTGAACAAGCCGCTCCTACAGAGGAGTGCTTGGCCCAGGAGTGGCGGGAGGCAAAATATGTGGGCGTGTTTTCGCGTACTGTAAAGTCTCGTCGACTGTAATTGCCAATGGAGAAAGGGATCGACATGTGCACCGCGGCGCTGCTACCACACGGACTCGTGTGGCTAATTGGATTGGTTGGAAAGCAACACCTGTACGCATTCGTTAATATTCCAAGGCTTTTCCCCCTCATCTTGCACTATTTTCTCAAAAACGAGGATTCGTGTCGTCTGAATTAGTCGCATTCGTAGATCATAACCTCCCGCCATTTCCTGCGCATTTTGCAGACGCATGTCAGTGTCAAAGAAATGGATGCGGCTCACATGCAGGATTACAGCATCATTTGGCGTCGTCTCGAATGAGAAGAGGCAATCGCGGAGTCTCCCGAATTCAAGGCCGTCCTACAGCACTGGAATCCATTTCTAAGTGCCAATACGACATTGATTCTAGCACGCAACACATCCCTCGATTCTCAAATTGCAACTCTGCAACTTTGCATGACGGATGATTCCAAATACCTTGGAAATATAGCCGATTCTTGGGCCTTCGTGAAATAATTCCAAAAAATTGAAAGCAACAAGCCTTCGTTCATTGATAGATGGTCTATTCAAAAACCGACAAGGACGATAAGCGTTCGATGAATTTGTCTCAAGTGATCCGTTCGCCACTTCGCCACAACATAATAAAATATAGTGCACATTTGTAATGAGGTTCTTTGCAACATACTCAAAATGTTGTTGACTTCCACGGGAAAAATAAGTATCGCATTCTTTTGGGTCTTGCTGACTCAATTGATTCTTCTTTCTTGGTAAGGGAATTATTAAGATTGAAAGAACCGAGTCTCCGAAGCTTAAACTCCGGGACTGACTCTTCTCGGGCGATCCAGGGAATGTAAGCACACCATACAAGCAGTGCTAAACAAGGAAATGGACACATACACAGCACATCGCATACACAACACAAGAGACAAAAAACATTCTTACGCACATGGACAGGCCGACGCGGTTGGAATGGAAGCTTGGTTTCCAGACTGGAAGCGTGAACACAGGACGCAGTCACAGATAAACATATATGAGACAGGACGTAGAGCGTTCCTGGCCAGAGTGAGATACCTGATGGATGCCCAAGTACCGTATGACTGCATTTACTTGCAAAGAAGCTTGGTGGTCCTGGCTCCCCTCTTCTCGTTGCAGTTAGAGAGCATGGCCTCGTCGCTACCCCCCCTGTTGCCAATAGTAGCTGTCAGACTCCCCGACATAGAGATAGAGTTCTGGAATTGCTGACGGCGAAAGACACCTGACACTTTGTAGTAGGAGGAAGCGCTGCTGGTCTTATTCTTGCTGTGCTTTGCGATATCCATGGCCTCCTTGGGTACCCTCTTAGTCCTCGTGAGCGAGATACGGGCGCCCGTATCCTTGCAAAAGACTCCCCTGTCGTTGTTGAGCTCTCTGCAATCAGCCGCGTCAAAAGTCACGTCGCTCACAATTTCATTGCGTCCTTCAGCAAGAATTGCGGATACTCCGTCGACAGCAATGGACGAGATGAAATCTCCCTGAGGATCGTTGAAGTAGCCCTTGATATTCCATTGGTCTTTGTTGTCCCTGGTCGACTCGACTGCCTTGATTGAGGTGAGGGTCAGCGTCGGCTGGGCCGCCGTGAAGGTAAGGGTGATACCGAGGGCAAGCAAAGACAGATTACGACGCATAGTTTTTCACGGGGAAAGCTTGTTTGCTGTAATGGTGCGAGGTGTAGATGTGAGGAAGATGAGTGCTTTGGTGGAGGGTGGCAAAAGCATGCAGTATCTACGGCGTGAGATCAATCTGCGGCCAAGCGGAGATGAGGAGAAGGGGTGACAGGTACAAAATAATTGGTGTCATCCTTTTGTGCGTGAGGCGCCTTGTGCAAATATGTGAATCTGGGTGCACGTAGGGGCAAGCGGGAGGCGCAGCATACGACTTGCCCACCCTAGGAGACAGGAAGAGGGAAGGACAATGAGAAGGATGAGAAGAGACGGAAGAAAAGAGAACGAGATGCTTGCTTATATAAGAGCATTGCATTTGGAATGAGGTTCAGTCGTTTGGTACACATGATCTCCACTCCTCAGGACTCCGACGTACGCAGGACACAGATCAATGGAGTGAGACAACCCCATCGTGGCAGATATACTTGAATGGCGAGGAGTTGGTGAGAAGAAGTGGAGAAAATCGGAAGAAGAAGAGGGAAAGGGAAGGGGAAAGGGCAGAAGGGAAAGGAGAATGTAGTTTGCCCACCCAACAAGCTGTTCTGTCGGCAAATCGGAAGGGTCTATGGTGCTGTTTGTTTGGTCTTTGTTTGGTCTTTTGTGACAGACGTTGTCGCAAGAATAAAGTGGCTGCTCCAATGTCTCATCAAATACTTCGAATTAATTTTAAGCCATCGGATGCACAATTCATTGGTCTTCCTTGTCAAATGAAAAGCGTGTCCTGCTGGCGCCCACGCAGTGGACGTTCTAGAGGCAGGAAGTTCCGAGAAGAAAGAACCGAGAAGAACGGCTATTTCTAATATTTCTGGCACCAGCCACGTGGCTTAGCCGCCATCCCTGCGCATTTTGCACATGTCTAATGTCTAGCACACTACAACGGCCACGAGAAGCGACTCGTGAAGCCGTGTGCGCATAGCATTCGGACTCGCTGAGCCTTAGGCTTATGAACGTCCAATAAATTGAATACCCTCCTGTCGGACATTGACTGGGTCGATCGACGAATAAGAAAGGCATGCCTCCTCGGAAACCGATTGATTTGTCGTTTACAAGAAAGAAAGGTGTGGCCCCTCAAAAACGAGTTGATTTGCCGTTCATGGTAATTTAACCTGGAAAGATCGGCGTGAATCCTGACGATGGCGTGCCACCCGTCAGAAATTCAAAGGTTGGTCCTCCATCACTTGAAAAAATATGCCTTATTTATGGTGGACGCTGCACCACTCTTATCATCACTTGCATGCACAACTTCACGCATAGCGCATCAAGAAAGCCCTTGTAGGGTTCAAGTTGGGCACTTACTTCGGTGGATTCGATGGCACCATTAACATGGTATATCTGTTTTATATTAGAAAATACCTCTCCCGGTGTCCAGCGATGGCTGCTGTTTTGGCTGCTGCGTTGGCCCTTTGTGATTGAATCCATGTATACAAGTGGTTGATTATCACTTGAGTACATAGTGCACCATACATTGGACATCGAATGAATCTGCAAAAATGGCCTGCACGATAGTCGTCGATAGTCCTGTTGATATAAGTCTTAGGCATTGTCATGTATGTTTCCCACCGAGGACGACTATGACGAATAATAGTCGTGGGTGTTTCCCATTAAGACTACGACTACTTTAAGTCGTGAATCGTGCATAGGGAGATGGAGGAGAGGGAAGGAGGAGGGGGGAGGAGGAGGGGAGGAGG
>Ga0160420_100093_pt1 | contig 52530 bp, 52 predicted proteins | sample CelAP2metagpilot_FD_108197 | JGI IMG/M metagenome (GOLD analysis project Ga0160420, IMG submission 108197) | Phycosphere-associated microbial communities from algal ponds in Kailua-Kona, Hawaii, USA - Cellana AP2-5-5 metagenome pilot | ecosystem: Engineered > Artificial ecosystem > Aquaculture >...
CACGTCCACCTCGTCCACCCCTTCCTCCTGCTCCTCGTCCACCTCCTCCTCCTCCTCCTCCTCGTGCCCCTCTTTCCCCTCGTCCTTCCCCTCGTCTTCCCCCTCCTTCCCCTCCCCCACTTCCTCCTCGTCGGAGCGCCCTCACTATCTTTCTCTCTCCCTTTTCCCTTCCTCTTGCAAGTGCCGCACGAATTCTAGCAATGGTTGCTAGTGCTCTTGTTGCCTTTTCTCCGGGTAAAGAGAGGAAATGATCATAGGACCTTTTTAAGGACAAAAGTTATCTGATCAAGCTCACAGCAAGCTCACAGCATGATACGTCCTTTCTTAAATGGATAAGGATTCAATGTGTACCCTCCGGGCCGACCTGTTTTTTCCCCATCACCCAACCTCGAAAGCAGGGGCAGGACTCTAAAGGCTCCTTGACTGGAGCCGTTACACCACCTTTCGAAATGCACTACTACAACGGGAGTCCAGCTTACGACCCTGTCTCACTCAGCTGTCAAGCCACCCACCGCACAGAGCACTCAGACCAACGTGCCAGCTTTCTGTTTCCTCGCAGGCAACCCGTGCTCTCCCACAGGCAGTTAACTTTGTTCTCGTCGTGCGGTGCTCCTCCCATCATCATTATCACACATCATCCGTGTGTGCCGTGTGTACATAGTACAGTCATTTAACCAAACACCACTACTGCAGGTGTGTCTATCTACACTTATCCATCTGTATACACATGCGACAACCCCAGTCTTTCTTCATAGCCCCTTCTTCGGCTTCAGACAGCCCCCGTAATGCACGCACGGCGCCTCCCTTCTCTCACCTGCGTCCCTCCTCCTTTTCCTCACATTTAACACACAGAGGCAATAATCATGTCTTCCTCGTCATCCTATTCTTCCTCGCTATCTCCATCTTCCTCTACGTCCTCGTCCCTCTCCTCCACCACTTCTGCCTCTGTTGCCACTTCCCAGTCCTCCTTCACCGGGTCCACTCCCTGGGGAGAACGGCAACGCCACGCGCAAGTCGATGCCAAGACCAGAAGCGATTGGGTGGCTGTTCAAAAAAAGACGTTCACCCGATGGGCCAACGCCCACTTGCGCCGTCGAGGACAGACAGAAATCGGGGACCTGTTCACGGACACGAGTGATGGCATTCGCTTATTGCAACTCTTGGAAGTCATTGGCGGCGACTCCATCTACTCCCTCTGCAATCGCAAATACAACCCGGCCCCGAAAATGCGCATTCACAAGCTCGAAAATTGCAATCTGATCTTTGAATATCTCCGGAAGAAAGAGCTGCAGGTCACCAATATAGGGAGCACGGACATCGTCGACACGAACGAAAAGCTCATTCTGGGTCTTATGTGGACTATCATATTGCGCTTCGCCGTCGCCGAAGACGGGAAGCAGGGCTTGCTCCTCTGGCTACAGCGGTCGACGGAGGGGTATCCTGGTGTGCATGTGCATAACTTTGATTTGTCTTGGATGGATGGTCGGGCGTTTTTGGCCCTGATTCATAAATACCGACCGGATGTCTTACCAGTGCAAGTGGCGGACTGGTTGCTGGGGAAGGAGGGGGGGGGGGAGGCGAGGGAGGGAAGGGAGGAGGGGCCGAAGGCAGACGTGACATTGGCCTTTCAGGTGGCGAGGGACCGGCTGGGAATTGCCGCGCTTCTAGACCCCGAGGATGTGGTGGACACGGCCAAGCCGGACGAGAAGAGTATGATTGCTTACCTCTCGCAGTTTTTCAAGTACGTTTTCCGTCTCCTTCCCTCCCCTCCTTCCCTCCTTCCCTCCTTCCCTCCTTCCTCCTTCTCTAGGCCCCTTTCGCATCTCTCTCTCTCTCTCTCTCTCTCTCTCTCTCTCTCTTTCTCTCTCTAAGTCGCTCTCTTATTTAAATATCATTACCACCTCCCTCATTCCTTTCCTCATTCCCTCGTACTTTTCCTCCCTCCCTCCTTGTTTCCCCCCACTCCCCAGTAAATTCGCCTCTCTAACCCGGAAGCAGGCCTTAGTCGACAGCATCGTCAAGGCCATTACGCTCGCGCGAAAGCACGATCAGCTCCTGTCTCTCTACAACAGCAGCAGCAGCTCCCTGAAAGGATGGCTCCGTACCCGTACCCACCAATGGCAACAGCACGAGGAGACCGGACGAACGACTGCCGAAGTAAAGGCCAAGCTCGACGCATTGCATACGTATAGGCAAGAGGAAAAAGTGCAACAGAAGGCCCGCTTGCTGGAGGTGACCAAATTGTTAGGCCAACTGCGGACGAGCCAGAGGAGCAACAACCGCCCTATATTTATTCCGGAGGAAGGGATGAGCGACCAGGCCCTGTGGGACGTCGATTGGCCGGCATTAGAAGCAGCGGAAGGGGCGTATGAGAAGGCGTTGATCGATAAGTACGCACGGTTCAGCGTGATTGATTTTGCGTTGACCAAAGTGCAAAATAAATTGAGGTACGTTTCCATCTTTCCGCCCATCCTTCCTTCCCTCCGCATTCCTCTCCTCCGGGTAAACTCGTGAGGGAGAAGCAGAAATTGGAGGGAGGGAGGGAGGGAGGGAGAAAGAAAGCCAGGGAGCATAACACAACGCCATCAACAACACTGCACCTTCATCCCCAACTCACCGCTTCTATCTTTCTTCCCCCTCTCTCTCCCTCCCTTCCTACCTCCCTCCCCCCCCACAGCAAAATCGAACCCTGGCTCGACTCCCGCACCGCCCACTTTACCTCCCACCTTCCCTCCTCCTCCTCCTCCTCCTCCTCCTCCTCGTCGTCGTCGAGTAGCAGCAGCAGCAGCAGCTGCAGCAGCAGCAGCAGTATCAGTGGCTTGGAGCAGCGGTTGGCGAGCTACTATGCCTTCAAAGGTCAAGTCGACGTGTACGAATCCCTCCTGAAGGAAAGCCAGCGTCTCCTCTCCGGCCACCTCTCAGAAGAACATGCCGGGGTTGGGGAGACCCACGACAGGGTTGCCGTTGCAGAGGGGACGATGACAACGTTGAAGGAGATTGCCGAGCGATTCAAAGTGGAGGTAGAGGAAAGGTTGAAGCTGGAGAAGGAGCTGGAAGCAGCCACGGAGAGGTATGTCCTCTTGGCGGGTAAGGTAGGGTTTGTGATTGATGAAGTGGAGGAGGCGATAGCCGAGCCAATTCTTGGGAATAGCGTGGAGGAGGTGGAAGAGCTGGAGGAGCGATTTAAAAATGTAACGGAAAATTTTAAAAATTTGAAGGAGGTGATGCTGGAATTGTCAAGGGTGGGTGACTTTTTGACGAAGCACGGCCGGGTGGAAAGGGTGGAGGAGGAGCGGCAGGCGACACCTCCAGCTGTGCTCCTTGCGACAGTTCAAAAAGTGGAGAAACGGATCGAGGAGCATATTGCGGAATTGGAACGGGCGAGGGAAGAAACGCGGAGGAAGGTGAGGGTAAGGGAGGAGTTTGCAGAGGCTGCACGGGGATTAAACGCGTGGGTACAGCAGCTGTCGGAGAGGAGTAACCTGGGGGGACGACGCTCCTCCCTCCAACCGCAAGACGTGACGAAGGAGCTGGAGGCCCTGAGGGACGAATATGAGATGGGAGGGAGGGAGAGAGGGAGGATGATGGTAGTGGAGGAGGCGAGCGAGGCGCAAGAGGCAGCGGGGGTGGTCGCGAACGGTTTCGTAACGGATACGGTCTACTCTCTCCGGAAAGAATACGAAGAGTTGGGAAAGTTGATTGAAGCCCGATTAAACGACAGTGTAACGGCCCAAGCGATGTTGATGAGCCAAACCGCCGAAAGTGACGAGCAGATGAAGGAAGTATTGAGGGTATTCCAAGTGCTGACGACAGCAGCCACCGTTGTAGGGGAAGGGGAAAGGGAGGAGGGAGGGAGGGAGGGAGGGAGGGCAGGTGCCAGAGGAGAAGGGGGGTGCTTGACACAGAAAGCGTTTAAGGAGGGGTTGCAAGCGTTGGGGGTGGTGTTGGAGGACTCGGAAGCCGATGTCCAATATAAGAAAGTTGTGGGTGGAAGGAGAGGGAGGGAGGGAGGGAGGGAAATGGGCGGGGGTGGAGGAGGGATGACACTGGCGGAGTTTAGCTCGTTTGTGACGACTGCTCTGACAGCGGGATCATCGCGTGAGGATATTTTGGGAGCGTTTAAGACGATTGCTACAAGCATGGGGCAAGGGAGAGAGGGAGGAAAGGAAGGAGGGCAGGGAGGAGGAGGTGGAGGGGGACGGGGAGGGGTGATATCCGGGGAGGTTCTGAACCTGGTGTTTGAGGCGCAGGGGGACTGTGTGGCTTATATGAAGGAGCACATGCCGGAAACAGGGGTAGAGAAGATAAAGAAGAGGAAAGGAGGGAAGGAGAGGGGAGGGGAAGAGGCCGACGGGGAGGAAGGGGAGGAGGAAGAGGTGGAGGTGCCAGTATATGACTACATGTCGTTTGTGTCGTACATTTTTGAGAGGTAACGTGCGAGGGGGATGGTAGGAGGTAGGGAGGATGGCAAGAGCCAGCCAATATGTGAAGAGGAGGAGAAGATGGCCAAAATATGCGTGATACAGAAATTGCGAGGGAGGCAGGGAGGAAGGGAAGACGATGGTAAGGAGCCAGCCCGCAGTGTTGAGGAAGGAGAAGGGAGAAGAAGAGTTGCTGAGGGTACTCTTGTAAAACAAAGACATCGGAATGTAGGGGGCACAGGGAGGGAGGGATAAAGGGAAGGAGGGATAAAAAATGAAGATGCATGCATGCATCACAAAATCAAGAGGGAGCAGATCGTTGGCTGGCCGGAAGCAAGCATCCGACAAAGGCATCTTTCCCGAACTGTACAAAGTATATGTCTAACAATGACAGCAGCAGCAACAACAGCGACAACAGCAGCATTAAAGACGACAGCAGCAGCAACAGCAACGACAAGAAGAATGAAAAAAAGAACAAGAAGAAGGACAAAGACACAAATACAAGTACGGAGCTCAAAATTCCACAAGCTGAAATGTTGAGCCCAAAAAATGAGGGGGATACCCCTACGAAGAACAACACTTTTAGGTATCGTTTGACCTGAGAAGAGAGAACGAGTGTATCATGTTCTTTAATTTATTTTTGTTTTTCCAAATATTCTTGTGAAAAGGGGACTCGAAAAAAAGCATGAGATACCATCTATAAGAGAAATGTGTTTCTCGCACATATTTCTTCTTTGTAACTCGAAAAAAAGGTTCCGGTCTCCCCGTCAGAAGAGACAGAAAGATAATCTCTTTGTTGTGTATTTTCCACGCGTTATTCTTTCGGAAATCCTTAAAGAATACTACATATATACCTACCTCGCGATCTGAGGGTTGGAAGGCGCAAAGAGAGGCGCTGAAGGAATCAACGGTTTTATTCGTCGGATGCCAATGCTGAACAAAAACATCAGAAGCTCCTTTCTTTTCCCCCCTTTTCCCCCCTTACATAAATAATATGAGCTCATGGGCCCCAAGGATCCTAATAATTTTTACTCGCGCGCCTTCTCCCGTTCTTGTTCCGCCCTCTTTCCACTCGTTGTCTTTGGTAGTAGGCACACTGCTGCTACTGAACCTTGACCTAGCCCACTTTCCCTCACAAAAATACGCACAGACACAAACAATGTCTCTCTCATTTTCTTTTCTTTTCCCATTTGTCTCGGTCAATCGATCTCGCTCACGTCTCACAAATACATTCCCACACCATTAATCCCATTGTTATACAACATTTGTCCTTCATCTTGTCCTCCTTCTTCCCCCTCCTCTTCCCTTTCTTTGTCCTCTTATTGACTTATCCTACCGCACTGTTGCGCTCTTCGCTCCTTTGATTTTCTCATCTTGACCTCTCTCCTTCCCTCCGCCTTCATCAGTTTTTGGCTTCCCGTTCAAGATTTTATTCATGCACACACACGTTCACCCTCTGTATCTCTGTGATGTCTTGCCCCGCTCCCCATCGTCAAATTTACCAAAGTGATCCTGCTTTTGCGTGGCCCTTCTATCCTCCCGCTCTCTCTTCCTTTTTCATTCCATCCCTTCGTTCCTCCGGTAAACAAACGTGAATCGAGGTTCTTATGACACTATTCCGGCGCATTCTTTTGGCCTTACTGAGAATGATTTTGATCCCATGTGCTGCCAAACATATTTCATAGTTCTTGCATCCCTCTAACCACTCGGCAGGAGCATGAATCACCGCTTTCTCCCAACGCTTCCCCTCAGAATCTCTCCCTTCCTCTCCCTTCCCTCGCTCAAAGCTGACGAATCATCGTCCCCAACACCGTATCCTATCCCTCATTCGTCTCATCGCTCGCTCGTTTCCGGGATCCCTGAGGCACCTCCACGCCTTTTATAAGCTGATCTACCGAGAAAAAACGATTCCCTGCCCATGCTCCTCCTTCTAAACCCCCTCCTTCTCCTCCTGCCGGGGTAGCAAGCATAGAGGAAGAGAGGCCCAAGGAGCCGAAGGAAGACGAGGAGGATACCAAGAAGTCTTGCAATGGAAAAGGGTCTTCCAACTCTCCCCCCTGCTGCTGCAGCCTATCCAAAGACGCTGCATCCCGGGAATAACGGAAAAGTCCTCCCTCCAGCCCTTCCACCCCTCCCTCCATTCCTTCCCCCATTCCTCCTGCTGCTGCGACTACTACTGCTTTATGATCGGTGCTCAACCCCAGAGAATCTGAGGTCGTCGTCAGCGCTGCTCCTGCTGCTTCTCCCACAGCAACCAACAGCGCTCCTTTTCCTGCGCCTTCACCCCGGAGACCATCAGCACGCAAGTGGGCAGGGCTGTGGACAGGGTGCTGCTGAAGTTGAACAGTCTGGCACGCCTGCTGTGGGTGAAGCAGATGATGATCCTGCTGCTGCTCCTGCTGTTGCCGGTGGGGGAGGGCAGGGAGCAAGCTTAGCTGTGCGGCCTGCTGCGGCTGCTGTTGCTGTTGTCGCTGGTACTGCAGCTGCTGTACTAACAATCCCTTGGAGTGAGGAACTATTGATTGTTGTTGGTGCTGCTGATGCTGCTGGTGGTGCTGCTGCTGGGGCTGCTGTTGCTGGGGCTGCTGCTCGGTGGGGTAGTCGATCGAACACCACGAGGGACCGATGCCGAAAGAGTGGTGGAGGTCAAGGTTGGAAAGGCAAGGAGGCAAACCCAGGCTATCTAGACTCTCACGACGACGAGAAGAGGACCGATGATGGTGCTGTGGCTGCGGCGGTTGCTGCTGCTGCTGTTGCTGCGGCTGCTGCATCTTTAGCTTCTTACGCTGTACGGGGGAGGGCATCAGCATGCCCGCTCCGTCTACCTTCAGTCCTTGCGTCGCAGACACCACCTTGCAACCACTACTGTGACTATATCCACCAGCGTTGCTACTGCTGTGACTACCATTATGATCATACTGCTGTCGACGGTGGTGGCTCAACTCCGACACGGCCCCAAAGGGCGTGGCCATCATGTGATTCATGCCTCCCATCATTCCCAACATCAGCTCCTTAGTCGTAGCCGGGGAAGGAAGGGAAGGAGGAAGAACAGGGGCTCGAATGGCAGCACATTGTCGAAGACGGGCCCAGGTGTCACTGCCCGTGTGCTTGAGGATCAGGGAGGTGATGTTTGGGTGCGACTCGTGTCGGTCAATGAACGTCAATCGGCATTTCTCGTTCACTGTCGTTACTTCGAAGTAAAATAGGGACGTCTGAATGCAGCTGCTGTTGCTGACTCCTTCTATTTTAAAACCTGCACCCGTCGGCCCCACCCCTGAGGTAGGGGGGGAAGAAGGGAAGGGTGGTATGTACTCAAGAGCGATCCAACCGGGTTGGGTGTTCGACGCCCTCAAGTAAAAATCCCCAGGCCTCTTCAACTCCTTCGCCTTCCTTGTCGTGATATACATGCAAATATTCTCCCTCCCAATCTCCCTTCCTTCCCCCTCCGTCCGCTTCAAGCACGCCACGAGCGCCGCCAGCTGCACTTTGATGGAAGCCGCCTTCCCTGTCAATCCTGCGGCCCATACAAAAAACGCTTGAAACTCCTCGATTGTCACAGTCTGCTTATACTCATACGGCCCACACAACAAGTACCGCAACGTCCCCCGCAATTCCTCACTAAAACATGACAGAAACACCGCCAAGTCTACCTCCCTGACCTCCCCAATCTCCCCCATCCCCTCATCCTCCCCCCGTGCCCCCCACTTTTCAAACGCCGACAGCCACAAAGTCGTCAATTCGACCCCCACCCTCAATTTTTCCGCCACCCCCTTCACTAGCAACTCATCCAAATAAGTAACCGCCCTCAAGTTCGGTCTCGCCAGCACCGCTCTCTGCTCCTCCCATCCATATCGTCCATCGATCTCTATCACGTCTTTTTCCCATGAGTAATTCATCACCATCGGATCCGACCTACTTATACCCTCCCGAAACATCTTCAAGTTTCCCCCTCCCTCCTTGTCATCCGTCCCACGCATAGGGAGTAAAAATACAGCTAAAGGCCGGGTTTTCAAAAAGGGGTTGATGCTCTGCATCTGCTCTTCGACACTGGCACTTATCGGCTGCGCCCGTAACAAGCGACCATACATGAGGTCGAAGAAGCGATGGAGGATCAGGTTGGTAGGATAGTAGTTCTTCAGCATCTTGGCTTTGGGGATCCGGGACCCATCTTTTGTGACCCAGTCGCGTTCAATCCTGCGGAGAAAAGGAATGTGGGAGGATGGGGAGGGAGTAAGCTTGTATGTCTTGGCAACGCAAGGAGAGAAACCGAGACTGGGGGAGGGTTGCTAGCACATGAAACACAAGAGAAATGAGGGCCATAATCATTCCCTCCTTCGGGTAGATGTATTGCAAAAAAGTGACGGTTCTTACGTAGCATCCGCAAGCTTCTTCTCCTTTGAGCGGCGCTCGTAGTCCAGGCGAATGGCGTTGAACTCCTCCAGGGGAATGACGAGTTGCTGTACATAAGTAAACATGAGGAAATGCGAGAAAAATAGGGTGAGTAATCATAGATTTGAGTGAGACAAGGAATTAAGGATGAGCACGCCGCAGCACCACAATTAGATACCCGCCACCCACATGCTCTTTCCCTTTCTCCCTCCCCACACATGCATACCTCCTGCACCCACTCGCTGTCCCAATCCACCTTCCCACCCTCGAATTCCCCCTCGTCATTCTTCCTTCGTTTCCGAGCGCCCCGAATCTTGGTGCATCCCACGTCCATAAGGTAGGCCTTGAGGACATTAGACCGATCCTTCCGCGCTGTATCACTCCCCCGACGCTTGGTGTCAGTGCTTCTGCCCGGCGACGGGGACGGCTGCGGGGTGTAGGTGTTTGTGGTGGAGGCTGTGCTGGTAGAACTAGATGCCGCGACTACCTTCTGACCTAGGAGATCCAGCCGTCCCAGCGTCAAGCCTGTGCCCACCGTGCGCATAGCTGGCGGCGGTTGCTGGTGCTGGTGGTGCTGATGCTGCTGCTGCTGCTCGAAGGTGGCTTGGCCCAGGGGGTGCTGCTCTTGTTGGAGCATGCCAGGGGACGAGGTGGTGGATGCCCCCATAATATTGCTAAACGTGTCTGTGGAGGCACCCGTCGTCAAGGGCCAAAAGTCGGCTGCCCAGTCCTGGCCCGAGGCCAACGCAAGCTCCATCGTGACGACTTGCGACGAGGACGAGGATGAAGGAAAAGGCCTGTGTAGCGGGGCTCGACTGGGCGTGGATACGTGGTAGTGTGGACGCGTGTAGCTTTCTAGTGGAGTATGTGGCGACAACTACGACACCGGCAACGGCGTTCGAACCCCGAAACACTCGCTTGCAGACAGACGATACCGAGCTCGCTTTTCAGTGTGCCTGGGTAGGTTTTGGGGTGTGTGGGTGGGTGCAGTAGGTAAGTACAACATGTCATGTGCGTGCAACATTATTTGTGATTTGTGTCTTCACGGAAACGAACAGGCGGACCTGCACTTGGTGTGACGGCCAAACGCTCGACGGGAATCGACACCCACCAAATACGCTGGACTTCTGCTTCACCTGACTCGAGAACAAACCGCACAGCTCCTCAAGCACTACAAGGTACGACTATGGCAAGCAAGTGTGCGGGTTCAAGATAGGGGAACGAAGAAGAAGAAAGAGAAGAAGAAGAAGAAGAAGCAGGAGAAGTCAAGCGCACCAGAGAATTAAATTCAGGTCACACGAGGCAAGCAAATGGCGTAGCCTGCTTCTTCTCAACTGCCGTTTTGAATCCAAACGGTCTTTTGCGTCAACAAAATGATTTGGCGCGAAGCATCAATGAATGAATGAAAGGTCAAGTAATAAGACCACAAAGGAAAGTGCCTACCTTTGGTTCGAATTGATGCGCGTGTGCGAAACAAGCTCTGCGGTATGAAGACACAATCAGGACTATAGTACCCGTCCCTTCGAAAAATTCAAACCATTGGGACGAGCAAGCACTAGCACCCAACACAAGCATCGCAGCCAAGCGGGTCGACTAAGGCGCCTCCGACGCTAGTCCTTCTCCGATCAACGCAGCAAAATGCATCTCACAGGCCAGAAAATAATTTTTCTTCTGTCAATGCCTACAAGGGAATGGGACACGTGAAGAGATAGCGGTCTCCGGTGGTTGTAATTTTTGTTGCTTCTTCCTTTTTTTGGTGTTTGTTTTCATTTTAATTCGTTCGTTCTGTCTTTTGGCTCTCGCCATGTTTCTTGATCTGTGTCATTCACTGCGTGAGAGACGAGTGACTGCCTTGTACCTTTTTCATCTCGTAGTCTTCATCGGTGCTTGATCTCCCCCCCCTCCGCAGCAGCTGTTGCTGCTGCATGCCTATTATCTATCGCATTTAACATCATATCTTGTGTGTGGAGGATGCCAACTGCTCACTTTCACTAGCTCTCTCATCTTTCTATCCACCCAGTTCCTTCCATTCCCACCCCTCCGTCCGTCCGTTCGTCCCTCACTTTTTTCTTTCCGTGACTCGCTTCACCAATCAAAAACACCATACACGTCACAGCGCTTTTTTTGTCCTTTTCAAGTGTTTGTCGGCAAATTCTCCCCAAGACAAGTTCCTATTTGATTTAAACTAGGAATTTCAAGTCTTCTCCCTCTCTCTCCTCTCCTTTATACCTTCCCACGGACGCAAAGGCACCACCTCCTCTGTTCCTCCGTCCCTCCCTCCTTTCTCTCAAAGTTAAAGCTCCTGCTTTACCTTCTCTTTATCTTCCGATGGTGCGTCAATCTCCCCCGACGACACACTGGCTTTGTAGCCAAAATCTGCCGCCGTGTGTCCTTCCTTATCTTTAATTGTCTCGTCCGCGCCCGACTTCTTTAAGAACTCTACCACTTCCTCATGCACTTTCAGGGCGTCTAAAATGATTTTAGAATTCTTGTCATCGCTTCCTTGGATGTACTCGCCGTATTTGTCCATGAGGGAAGCCACTTGGTTTAATCCGTTATACGCAAAGAACAAGGCGGTATGACCATCAGTATTTTGAGCATTAATATCCGCACCATGCTTGACCAAGCTCTCGACCACCTCTTTATGTCCCCTCACCGCCGCAGCCATCAAAGCACTCGTCCCATCCTTATCTTTGGCATTTACATTCGCCTTGCCCTCTGTGCACAATAACTCCACAATCCCCACATGGCCCTCCCCGGCCGCGGCCACCAGCGCTGTGATACCCTCTTCAGACACGGCATCAACCTTGACCTTCTTGCTCTCCACCAACAGTTTCGCCACCTCCTCCAAACCCTTGTGAGCGGCCTGAATCAGGGTGGTCACCCCATTCTTATCCTTGTGCGTCAAATCCGCGCCCTTGCTGATCAACAATTTTGCAAACTTCTCATTTTCGACAATTATGGCATCCATCAACAGATTATGCTCTGATCCTTCGTCGTCTGTATAAATATCATTCGGGTTCGCCCCTGCCTCCACCAGAATAGTGGCAACCTCTCCATGATTCCCTTGCACGGCGCTCTTCAATGCCGTCGTCCCATCCTGATCCTTGGCCTTGACATCCGCACCCGACGCCAGTAAGAACTTCACCACATCCACCCACCCTCCCAACGCAGCCACCATCAAAGCAGTTACGTCATCCTTGTGTTCCTCCACCCCTTCAGTCCCCGCTTTTAAACCCTCCTGCACCGTCTTCTTGTACTCCTTCGTGGCCTTAACCCGCGCATTAACATCTGCCTTGTGCTCCTGCAGCAACTCTACCACATCCAAGAACCCACCAGCAGCAGCAAACATCAGCGCCGTCCCTCCACTGTTTGCCATCGCGTTCACATCCACCCCCTTCTGACTGAGCAACAATGAACAGACTTCCTTATGCCCTTGCGACGCCGCTGACATCAGCGCAGTCACCCCATCCTTGTCCTTCAAGCATGCATCGGCTCCCTTCTCAAGCAACAAGGCTACCACTGTCGTATTCCCACTCGTGGCAGCTTCCATCAACGCCGATCCCCCATGGGCATGAAGCTGGTTCACGTCCGCCCCTGCTTCGATCAACAACTGCACCACCGGCAGATGACCTCCCGCAGACGCGTACATAAGCGCATTCACCCCTTCAGGGTGCTCCTTGTTTATCTCCGCCTTGGCATCCAGAAGCTTCTTAACTACCCCCAAGTGACCCCCGGCAGCCGCAACAATCAAAGGCGTAAAGCCGCTGGTGCTCATATCATTCACATCTGCGCCCTTCTCCATCAGGAATGTCACCGTGTCCTCAGCACCAATCTCGGCAGCATTAATCAAGGCCGTCAAGCCCTCCTGGTCCTTCTCATCGATCCTGGCCCCCTTCTCCACCAGCAGCTTGACTGTTTTCCCATGCCCTCCCACAGCCGCCGCCATCAGGGCAGTGATTCCATCCGACCTCTGATTGTTCACATCCGCCCCTTCTGCGAGCAAGAGCGAGACAATGATCTCCCTCCCCTCCCCCGACGCCAGCCACAAGGCTGTGACGCCAGACGCTGCAGGTGCGTCCACGGTCGCGCCCTTTTTGATGAGGTGGGTGACGATATCCTTGTGCCCCATAATGGCAGCTTCCATAAGGGCAGTGATGTCATCTTTGTCCTTGGCGTTCACATCCGCGCCTGTCGAGGAAAGAGGCAGGGGAGGAGGCGGAAGGGAAGGAGGGAGGGAGGAAGGGAGGGAGAAGGAGGGACGGTGAGCATGAATGCCTTCCAAGATCACGCTGCCTGTTTTGATTACGCCTGTCTTCTTAGACTCCTTGCAGCCAGCTGATTAGAGAGAGGGTGGGAACGATCGAGAGGTGTGTCGTGCGCATCCTCGAGGGAGATAGGGAGCGGGTGAGGGGGAGAGGGAGGCGAGAATGAAAACATACAAAATACATACCTGAGTCCAACAAAAACTTGACCACGTCCAAATGCCCTGCAGACGCAGCTGCGATCAAAGCAGTGAGCTGATCCCAGTCCCTGCTGTTGACATCCACCCCGCTCTTGAGGAAATTCTTAATGATCTTCTTGTCTCCATCCGAGGCCGCAGTGATCAATCGCGCCCCATCCGATGACATGGCCTTGATATCGTCCCGATTGGCGAATTGAAGTTGCAATGCCGTGTAACCGTCTTTGTCGCACGTGACAACCTTTGCTTTTTTGGAACCCTTTTCGCGGAGGAGGCAGTATTTTCCATCACCTTCACTCAATACATACCCACTTTCCGAATCGCCTAAGATGTTCCAATTCGTCGCTCCGCAGTGTGTGCATCCCGAAAGGCGCACGTCCGACTTGTCAGCGTTACAAGATTTTCTTTCGGGAAGGAAGGAGGGAGGGAGGGAGGGAGAAAGGGGTTAGCTATGATAGACATTATGTTCCTCTTAATTCCTCTCAATAGATATGCACCACGATACAAGCAGCACGCATGTCACAATCACTACCCTGCAACCATCTCCAGCCTCCTTCTATAGCAAAGATCAAAGTCACAACACACACCAGGAGAGTAGCCAGAATGCCTTTCGTCCCTCCCATCCTCCCTCTCTTCCCACTTACTTGTCTAGACACAGCTCCTCATCTGTCTCCTCCACGGGGCGATGATGAATCTGGTAATGCCCAGGCTTACCCTGCACAAACCACAACGTGTCAATCGCACATCGCTTAAACTCCCCGCCCGCCAAGCAAGAACCGTCTGTCGGGTCTTGAAGGAAAAAGGAGGGCTTGCCCGTCGACTTGGCTACCCGAGAGGCCTCCCCTCCCTGGGCAGCCACGAGGGCACTGAGCGCGGCGGCCAGACCAAGATTGCGCAGGGAAGGACCCCCTGTTCTCCTCCGTTGTCGTTCCTGTGGTTTTTGCATGCTGCTATTGAAATTGCTGATGCTCGGAGTGCTGCTGATCTGATGGAAGGAAGCTGCTGCTGCTACTGCTGCTGCTGCTACTGCTGCTGCTGTTGCCCTGGACCTCAAGCCGCCTACGCGCCGCTGTTCCACGCGCTATGCCCTGTATGATAGGGAAAGTCGTAGGATTGTATGGGGGTGCTGTCGGACGGCACTATAGTCAGGAGATGGAACGCATGCACAAACCAGGCACGCGCAAGAACGTAGGGAGGAGGACTGTGCTCGCTTGCAATGATACTACCTGTTGCTCCATGGTTTAACAAGGCATTCACCAGCCCCCCCACAAATTGGAGCACACATATGTGATTTCAATTATGAAAGGACGCGCTTATTCTTACGCAGGCGATGGTTAGGATGGTACTGGTGGCTGCTTGTGGACGTCTCCACACGAGACAGGGATTCGCAACCTCCTCGCTCATGAGCCGCCATGACCAACGCACGCTGGTTCCTTTTGACAGCGACCTGGACATGGCCCGCCACCTCACAATGCTCACACTTCTCACAGGGCGGCACCATTTACTTTTTGAAGATGATGGCGAGAAAAAGACCTTGGAGATGCACAGTCATGTTCCTACTTCTACCCATGGCAATGGCCAAGCCCAATCCATCGGACTACACAATTGAGGCCCGCTCCATCATCCGTAGCCTTTTGCCCGGCGGGTCCTGTGCAGGACAAGCCTGGGACAAACTTGCAGCCCTTACCGACACCGTGGGAAATCGTATATGTGGCTCACCTAATCTAGAGCGGGCCGTAGATTACATGCTGGATGCTTGGGCAGGAGAGGGGCTGGAGAACGTGCATGGGGAGGAAGTGATTGTCCCACATTGGCATCGGGGGCACGAGGAATGCATCATGCTCAGCCCTAGACAGGACTATCGCATGCAAATTCTCGGGTTGGGTACCTCGGTTGGTACATCTAATGGGGAGCCCTTGGAGGCGGATGTGGTGGTAGTCACAGACTTTGACGAGCTGTCTTCTCTAGGTCAAGCGGGAAAAATACAAGGGAGAATCGTCTTGATGAACTATGTCTGTGACTGGACTGGGAGCCCCATTGGGTGTTATGGTGTCTGTGGGAAATATCGAAGCGAGGGAGCAAGCCGCGCTGCTGCTCAGGGGGCAGTAGCGTACTTGGTCAGGTCACTGGCGTCGGCCTCGATAGGATCACCTCATACGGGCATGCAGAGATACCTGCCTGACGTGACACCGATACGAATCCCCGCTGCTGCTGTAACGATTGAAGACGCCGATGCTTTGGCTAGGATGCAGGGACGAGGGCAGAACATCTCGTTGAGATTGACAATGGAATGCGAGAATTTACCCATGGAGAAGTCGATGAATGTGGTAGCGGAGTGGAAAGGCACTGAGAAACCGGAGGAAGTGGTGATTGTTTCGGGGCATTTGGACTCATGGGATGTGGGGGTGGGAGCGATGGATGACGGGGGGGGTTTAGCTATCAGTTGGCAGGTGCTGTCGACGTTAAAGAGGCTCGGCATAAGGGCAAAGAGGACGATAAGGGTGGTGGGGTGGGTGGGGGAGGAATTTGGAGGGTACGGAGGGAGGGCCTATTTTGACCGGCATAAGGCGGAGGAGGAGAGGGTTGTGATGGTGGTGGAGTCGGACATGGGTGTCTTTCGGCCGGAGGGAATGTCGTTCTCGGGGGGGGAGAGGGCGGGGGAGGTGATGAAAGAAGTCATGTCGTTGTTGTCGCCGATCAACGCGTCGTTGCTAAAAACCGATGATGGAAGGGGGTACGAGACTGATACAGGGCCTTGGGAGGCAGTGGGGGTGCCGGGAGCGAGCTTAAGCAGTCTGAATGAAGACTACTTTTGGTTCCATCATTCCAACGGGGATCAGATGGGGGTGTTGAAGAAGGAGGACATGGACTTGGCTGCGGCTGTGTTTGCGGTAGTGGCTTTCGTGGTGGCGGATTTGGATGAGGCGTTGCCGAGGGAGGGAGGGGTAGGGAGGGAGGAAATGGAGGAGGAGGCGTTAAAGAGCGAGAGGTTGAGGGCTCTGCGCGCGTGAGGTGCGCATGGCTTGGATATGTAGAAAAGGGAGGAAGTATAATGACGATGGTAATTAGAAGAGGGGTAGAGTGTCAGAAATAGCTGAAAAATAGACTGCATGTATTCAGTCTACTCCTCCATCTGGTTTCCCTCTCTTGTTCCCTCCCTCACACTTTTCGATTCACCCGTTTTCATTTCCTTTCATTATTTTTCATTCTATTTTATATTTGAAATCTTATCGTCTAATGATATCCCTACCCGCTATACCGTCCTAGCACACTCGCCGGGGGCTCCATCAGCATTATATCCGGCCTCCGTATCAAATGCTCCTCAATCGTCGTCTTGCGATCTGCCAAAAACGTTTCCGTAACAAAACTTTGATACGCCAACCCCTCCTTTCCCCCCTTCTTCCCCGCCGACAGCACACAGTGCCGCAGATAAACAGGGCAAGGTAAAATCGTGCTATCCAGTTCCCAAATACTGTTTAAACCGTGTACGCCGTACTTTCGTTTGATATACCCCTCCCCCCACCTCTCTTCCACGTGGGCATCGGTTGTTGCCAGACACATCAGCCCTTGGCCAACCCTTTTCTCCCCCTCCAGCTCCATGTATTGTGCCATAGTGAAGGCAAACTCCTCTTCTCGGTCAACGAAATTCTGAACATTGAAGTCAAGGACGTCAAACAAGCTGCATACAAAGCCGCTGGAAGAAGAGTCATCTCCTTCAACAGGTTCCACACTCAGACTGGAATATTCCTTGGAGGCAGGGAGAGCAATGCCTCGCTCAAAGAAGATGGCTGCTGGGTGGCGAAAGAGCCTCCGGTAGCCTTGTACGCGGCCAAGCCTAAAATTGACCAGCTGTGGAAAGGTCATCCGGGACGAGGTCTCGCTCAGGAGGCTGCCGAAGCCAATGAGGGTGACAGGCTTGGCGTTTAGGGCAAGAAGTCCATCTTTAGTCAGCGGCTTGGGTGGTGGTAGTAAGACTGAGGGTGTGTTGGTCACGAGGGAGCTGGTGCTGCCGGCGTTGCTGACGAGTCGGACCATGTCTATGTGTTGTATTTTGAGGAATTGCTTGAGTCACGGGGTCTATCCTTGCTGGCCTGTCTTTGTATAGCATGAAGGTTGTACTTGAGTCAAGGTGCATATGCTAGTAGCAGTAAAGTCTCACCAATAACAGGATAGCGCGACCCCTTGAGTAGGTGAGTTTGTGATGAGCATGAATGAGATCAACGCTCCTGCCGTTGCCGCGTCTGTTGTATGCAGACGCGCGAGGCCTTTCACCTTTATCACGCAGTGCTTCAACCTTTCTGCTGCCGCCAAATGGCCAACACACCCTCATTGTTCAGCTGGAAGTGGTCGTTGGCCTCGGGGTGGCATAATGGCATGCATAAGCCAACAATAAGACAGGTTATTGAAAATGGGCCTGTGGGAAAAAATCGCGAGTCTTCTTGTCCCCTTCTTGATCTCCCACACACACTTACACCGACAATCACTCTTTTTACAAGTCACACGACATAGATCACGGCAATGAACACGTCCAATGCTCAGCAGCCGCCTACAGATAACTCGGGGGCGACCAGCACCACGGCATTATCCACTACCACAAGCAACGAGGGTGGCAGCGGCGAACGTCCCATCCCCAACGAAACAAGGCTCACGCCCGCCAAACGACCTTGCCCTTCAGCGCTATCATCCCTCACAACCAAAGTTAAGCGGGTCCATGGGGATATGAGCGAAACAGGAGAACCCGCCGTTGCCCTGGGTAGGCGCAGGGCTACCTCTCCCCCTGGTAACCCGCCACAGGCACAACGGCGTCGGTTGATCCTGAGAGTCATAGACCAAAGCGAGGAGCGACCGACGACAGCTGCATCGATGGAGGTACTGTCCTCTATACTGCCTTTATCTGCTGCTCAGTTCCCAGCACGACAAATGCACGCGAGCACATCGGAGCTTGGACTACAGCCCACCTCTTCTCCCCAGCTACTTCCGATGATCGCCCCGCATGTACATGGACGGACGTGTATTCCTACTGCTGCACCCTCAGCTTTGGACATTCCACCACATTTATCCACACTTCGTGATGTGCAAGGAGAGGAAGGCGACGATTCCGAGATTGCTCGCCATCTTGCCTCCTCCTCTCAACCAAGCGACTTGTCTTCGTCTTCTTCCTCGTCCTCGTCCTCCTCCCTCACTACGTCCACCTCCACCATCGGCACCACTACAATGCGAAGAACCAGCACACCCAAGCTGCTCTCGATGTCTCCACTACCTTCCACCTACACCTGCCCCCTTTGCCTCTCCCTGCTCGTCCGTCCTGTTACCCTCGAATGTGGCTCCTCCCTGTGCGAGTCCTGCGCGGCACAAGCCCTCCACCATGCGTGGGCAATCGACGGGAAACGCACTGCTCCCTGTCCTGTACTCGGTCGACGATGCATTCCTTTGACGAGGCTACCGAGATTGAATGTGTTGTTGCACAACAATTTATTAGAGCTTTACCCGCAGCAGTACCAGGCGAGGATGAGCGAAGTAAGTGCATCGCCTCACTCGGAGGTGGTTGCAGCAGTACAGGCACGCACCGCGAAATTGGTAAGGTTGAGTCGAGAACGACAACAAGGTGGAGGAGGAAGGAGGCGGATACCGCCGGCGTTGCAGTTGCGTGGAGGAGGCGGAGGAAGTGGAGGAGGAAGGGAGAGAGGGGGGGTAGGCGCGAATGGCCAGCGACAGCAGCAATGGGATCGCCATTGGTTCTTCGGGCTAGTGCAACAGGGGGAAGACGAGGATGAGGTTGAGATAGAAGACGAGGAGGAGCTTCAAGGCCACCGGAATGTGCTCGATTTTCTAGCCCACCTTCGCTTTTCCATCCCCTTCATTCTCGCCCTCCTCTCCCTCCTTCACGTCCCTGCCCGGGGTGCTTATAGCAGTTTGGCGACGAATGGATTTGCCTTACTCCTCACTTCCTGTGTGGGTTCTCATTGGGCCCTTTGGTCACTGTTGAGTTCCATGCTGACCGCTAACACCGTTACCAATACTGCCGCCGACGCTTGTGCTGCGGCGTTAGAGACAGAATTAGTCGGTTTCCGTCACTTGCCTCAGGATTTGATGTTACGTGTCAAATTAGCGGGAGATTTGGCACCGGGGCTTGGGTTTTGTTGTACCTGGATGCTATTAAGCAATGCTGTGGATCTCTTGACAACGTGGGGAAGATTGTTGATGATGAGAGCTGCGATACGTCAGCAGCAGCGACAGAGAGGCGGAAGTAGAGAGGTAGAGAGTGATTTGAGGGAGTCTGTGTGGTGGCTCATAGCCACAGAGCTATTAATCTTGATTGGAGCATGGCTGTGGTACGAGCTATTGAGTCTTGCCTCTTACCGAGCGTTCCATTTCATCCTCGAGCAGGGAGGGGGAACAAGTGGGCTGAAGGTATTTGCCAATCCCCGTATGCATAATTTGTGCTGTGTAACGTGGTACCTTGGCATCTTTACGCGTATTGTCCTTGGCCCATTGCTCCCACCGCAGGATCTAGAGAAACAAGTAGTAATATTGAGAGGGTTACAGGGCTTGCCGACATGGAGGGCTATTGTGCTTGACCCGAGGATAACGTTGTTGCATCTTCATTCAGGATTGGAAGTACGCTTGTTAAGTACTGGCTTGGCTTGGGGGAGGGAAAAGATATTGGGGCAAGGAGGGCCGATGTGGTGGAGGGGGGATGGAGAGGGGGAGGATGAGGAGGAGGAGGAGGAGGAGGAGATGGAGACGCCAAGGGCGCCGAGGGAGGAGCGGGGCCCCCCATTTTTTGGTGGATGGGAATGGGAAAGGGACGGAGAAAGATATAGCGCAGGAGGAAGTGGAGAGGAAGAAGAGGAGGAGGGGAGCCATGCCCACTTGATTGCAGTGGGGCACACAACAACAGCTACAGTGGAGGCTCCTTAGAAGAGAGGGAGGAGGGAGGTATTTGACTGTAGATTGTGAAAACGACTTAAATTAAGGTAGTTCAAAGAACACAGACTGTGAGATAAAAGTTTGAACGGGTAGAAACAGAATCAACAAATGCAAAGACGGGTATTTTCCCTCGTCTTATTCGGAGTGCATTTTTTTTTCTTTTATCCAAAAGTATCACGACAAAGGAGGAAACCATGATTCTCAGCGGACAAACACTTCTCATGATGGTGTGGTGATGGAAATCATCTAGTCAGGCTTCTAAACAGCACCACCCCCAGAAACGTGGCAAGGGCATAACCGCCCGTCCCCGTCGCGGCAGCAGGTAAGACCAAATCGGGCCGGTCGATGGAGCCCGCCATAGCAGCAGCTGTGGCTGGCCCTCCGATATTGGCATTGGAGCCTATCACAGCCTCATCAACGGCTACCCTCGCCAAGGGGGGCACACAGCCATTATATACACGGAGTCCGCCCAGGGTGGTAATGAGATGAATAAACAAACTCAAGCTCATCAAAGCCACGATTACCGGCCCCGACTGCACCAACTGCGCAAGCGAAGCTCCCGCGCCAATGGCAGCAAAGAAGAGGCTGAACAAAAATGAAGACAAGTTCTTCGCAGGGCGTGCAACGAGTGCAAAAAAACGAGGAGACACGCGTCGAAGCAAGCCAAAAACACCTATCGAGAGAGCAGTGATGGTCCCTGCCGCCATTCCAGGAACCCCTACTTTTCGCTCGATCCATTGCCCACCCTCTCCTGCTGCAAAAGCCAAAAGAAGGGCAACGAAAGAGGGAAGAAGGGAGGAGAAGGAGATGACTGCCGCTGTCTCCCGCGAAGCAGCATCATCAGCAGCGGGAGAAGGAGAGGATGTGAAAGAAACAACAGCTCTACTATTCGCCTTCCCCATCCCTACTTCTCCTGATTCTTTTCCCCATCCTTTATCTAATCCACCATACCGCAAGAATGCAGCTGTCCCCGCCGGGCTCCGTTGTATCCCCAACAAGGCAGCGAAATACAAAGCCATCAAAAAGATGTCAGCCCCTGCAACTGCACCTAACAACCCTTGCCCTTCCTGGGGAGCAAAGGGGTGGAGAAACATAAGTGCAGTAAGAAGGAGGAATATAAGCAGAATCTACTAGCTGATATCGTCCCACCTTTTCGAATTTTGAAAGGAAGAAAGCGATGAATGGAGAGAGGGTGAAAGAGAAGGAGGGCGGGTGTGGTACCAACCTGATCCAGACCAACGGCCCGCGCGACTTGGAAGAAATTGATCGAACCTCCAATGTGGGTTGTGGCGATAGAGGCAACAACTTTCGCGAGGACGATGCGGGTGAATTGAGTTTGGTAGTGTGAGGCAAGTTGGAATGCTAGGAGGCCACCGAGCAGCGCACCAATGGCACCGAAGATGTTGGCGATGGTGACTTTCCACAACGGCGTTTCCATGATTCTCCATGGTTTCGAGTGGAGTGGTGATAGTTGTGATGGTCGTGCAGCTGAAGGGGACAAAGTGGGGGCGGCGGCAGCGGTAGCGGTGGTGGAGCCGGCGGCAGCGACGGCAAGGAGGACGGAAAGAGAAAGGGAGGCAGGCAATACTTTTCCCCAGCACGCATCGTAGGCAGGCGAGTCCATTGGAATAAGATGGAAATTAGATAACACTGCCTGTAAAATGAAAGTGATCAGGGAGGCCCCCAAGGCGTGTCCAGGTTTGGTATTTTTTTCCAGGAGCAGGCCTATGGTCGAGGAGAGGAGGAGGGACGCGCCCGCGGTGGCCATAGGCGATATGGCCAACGCTGTATTGGCAGCGAGAGGAGAAGGAGAGCTAGAGAATGACACAAGAGCCGCTGTTGGGGCCATGGAAAGCGTATGCCGGGGTAGGGGGGGGAAGATAGCTGCCCGGCGCAAGGAGGGCACCACGAAGGCGCAAAAGGCTGGTGGAACTAATGCGACCATGTGGCTGATAGCGTGAAGAGAAGTACTCGTGGGTGAAGCGCTCAAATAGGGCCGCCCCTGAGTCCCCACTGACGTATGCTGCCCCGCGCTTGTAATTGAGCGGGTGTGGATGGATGTTTGGATGAGACATGATGCTGTCTTCTCTGACATTCCATGGATCCATCCCTTCCTTTACGCTCCTATGCTCCCGAACCTTTTTATTTTATTTTATTTCTGTTATTGCCAAATGTATATTTGCTTTTCTGCCTATTCTATTCATTCACCGTCGTTACTGAACACTAAATATGTATACGTGCTTTTCATTCTTGCTATCTTCCCCATTGCCACTCTCAAAACCCACAACTCCTTTTCCTCTCCGTCCCTTCCTCTCCGTCCCATCTTACAGACCTACAGCCAGCTCTGCCACCCGATGTACATACGAGCCAAATTCTCCAAGGCCGTCGCCTCTTGAATGAGTTTCTGAACCTGTCCCGGAATGGACAATGGTAACGCCACCTCAGACTGTTGTTGTTGTTGTTGTTGCTGCAGCAGCAGCTGCTGCTGCTGCTTACTCTTGCTACTCGACGAAGAAGAAGACGGCCGGCGAGGGGGAACCCGTAAGTTGTAAATTCCCCGAAGCCGTTCATCAATAATGGGAAGGTGTGGCCCTGAGCGCATATGGTCCCAGCCTACCGTCGGATCAGTCAAAAAAGGTTCCAGCACACTCAGCAGCGTCAGCCGATGCTCGCGTAGGACAGCGAGGGTCACCTCCATTACACGCCGATACGGCCCTTCATAGCCAGTGACGCCCATACCATCTACCATGTTCGGAGTCAAGCGAAAGGGCACCAATTCGGGCCGAGCCAAGGTGAGGCCTTTATCAAACAAACAGTCGAAATCCACGTGGACACACTCTCCCCGCGCCGCGTCAATCAAAATGTTCTCCCCGTGCCGATCCCCCAAACCAACCACATGTCCCACGACCGACCACACTGCCGCCGAGCGTGTAAATACCGTGCGCGCCTCGAACCACGCCGTCGGCTCGGCAAAACGCTGCAAGAACCAATGGTGGAATGTTGGTGGATAGATTTTCAAAATTTGCTCTCGAAAGTCCTTCGCCATCGCTGCCGGGTCGTCCTTAAAAGTCGTTTGCATTCCATCGACTATCCGGCGCAAGTCATTGAATCGCAAGTACTTGGCCTGCGGTGCCGCCCAGCGCATGGACTCGACAATACAGCCCCGGAGGCAGGCCGTGTTAGGTACCCACTCCATCAGCCCACACTCCTCATTCAAACATACTACCGCATATGTCCGCAACCGTAACTTCCGCCGTCGACCCTCCGCATCACGTTGCAGAAGTCGATTCAGAATACCATTGAATTCCATCATGCGTGCATCTTTTCGCAAATCCCCGCTCCGTTCCTGCTTGCACAAAAATATGAGTTGTTTCTCACACGTCGTGTAAACGGTGATCTTCTTGGGCTTCGCCTTGCTATGCAACACTTGCGCAGTTTCCCCAAACATTCGAATCTGCATCTGCGCATTTGGAAAAGCATCGTGATACGCATCTGGCATCAAGTATGTGCGCTGCGATGCCATAAACCCCCCTGCTGCTCCTCCCCCTCCCCCTCCTCCCCGAAACCCTCCCCCCCCTCCTCCCCGCCCCGCATGACTCCCTCGCGGTCCCCATGATCCTCCCAAGGGCCCACCTACGCTCATACTCCTGCGAGTCCGCGGCGGTCTCGGCAAGCTGACTGTCAGCGCTGCCTGGACAGGGACCAGAAAGGACATCAAATGCAAGCGTTTCCCGACTTGGATCTTCAAACGCTTATCCGGGGGGGGTTCGTTGTTGTCATTAGCCAGCTCCAGCAGCTCGGAGAAGAGTTTCTTGCTGTCTGTGAGCATGAGCGCGTTATCTGTGAACCCCGACTCAGACAACCGCGTGTGTGCGTATCGCAAGACTTTCTCGCCAGCTTTCTTCCGGAAGGGATCCCGGGAGAATATCAGACCGGTCGTCGACCATATTGCCTGCTCTGGGTGCATCTCCAACACTTTCACAACGGCCTCCAGCACTAAACTCTGCACCTCCGCCCCGGCTCTTCCAATCCCTCCTCCTGCGACAGCTGCTGCTGCCCCTGCCGAGCCCGCACTACCGAGTTGCGACAGCAGTTGGGGCAAGGCCGTGTACCACGCACATGAGGCTACGTGTTGAGTGGCCCGTCGGAAAATCAAGGAGCAATGCTGCAAAAGTTTGTCCATGGGCGTCACACGCGTCGAAGCGGAAGATGTACGCGCTCGAGCAGTGGAGCCACCAGTAGCTGCAGCAGTTGCGGCAACGTCGGCCATATCGCCCACTTCAAAAGCAAGCGTGAGAAAGCGAGGGAGGGACTGAAAGATGTTGTCCAAGCCATGCTGCAGGCTCACTGCATAGTTCTCTAATGCCTGCCTGAAGTAAGCATGTAGCAAGTCATCCTCTGTCGCCGCCAGCATCTTGTCCTCCCTCCCCTTTAACCGTCCCCCCCCTCCTTTCCCTCCCGCGCTTCCTCCCACTCCAGCCCCTCCTCCACCCCCTCCTCCACCAAGTTCCTTCTTTCGAGCTTCCAACAATAAGTCTGTATACTTCGCCAACGCAAAATATGCTGCCTCGCTCTTAGGCTTCAATTCGAGCGCTAGCTTATAACGATCCAAGACCTGCTGCCCGTGTTTCACTCCTGCTTCCACCATCCAATCGGTCGCGAGCAACAGCTTCGTTGCCGCCTGTCTCTTCACCTCCTCTCCCACTGCATGCGGCCCATTCCTCACTACATCCGTTACTAGTCGTCGTAATGTCGGCAAGTCCACATCCACCGGTTCCAGCAACAAGAGCGCCTCATGCACCTTCCCCTGTGCCTGTAACAGCTTCGCTTCCTCCAGCACGAGCGTCTCCCCTTCCAGCCCCCAACATGCCGCGTGCCTTAGAGCCGACTCTGCCAACCTAAACCTCCCTGCCTCCTGCGCTCTCTCAGCCGTGACCACCCAATTCTCAACCATCAAGCCTCGGAAGCGCCGCATCTGAAACAGAGTCCTCCTTGCCGCCATGACCGGCGCACATTGTCGAACCGAAGGCATCATCGCGTTGAGCCTTGAATCCCACTGCCATTCCTCCAGAAGCTTCCGTGCATGTACCTCATCAAGCATATGCCAAAGTGGAGCCGTCGTTGTTCCTACAGCTATTTCAGACGGGGGGGGGGAGGAAGAGGGGAAGGAGGAAGAGGAGGAGGGGGATGTGTCACCAGCAATACCACACCCGCCAGCTTTAGCTACCAATTCAAATCCCTGCTCCATCTCATGCAAAATATGTAGACGCACCAATGACGGGTATGCACGCTGGTAGCTTTCCATTGCTGCTGCTGACAAGGTCGTCATTGCCTCGCTCCGCGCTTGCCGCAATGCGCGCGCGAAAGCCGAAGGGTTCCGACTCTCCATACCCTGTAGCACCCGGCCTAGCGATAATTGAAACCGCTCATCCACGCTCTGCGACGTCGGAGCCGAAACCGAGGAGGAGGAAGGGAAGGAGGAAGGGTCGAGGGAATCATCCAGAATCTCTCGGAGCGCCGGCCACTTTTGTAAACGCCAACAGGCTTCGGCACCCAGGGAGAGGAGATGCGGTTGGAGCGCTGGCTTCCGTGCGACCATCCCCAAAAACTGATTCATCGCACCCTCATTATGCTCCATTTGCAGCAAACTCTGCAACACCCCCCTTGACAACTCTTCCTCTCCTCCTCCCCCCACAACGCTTGTCTTCCATTCTCCTACCCCTGGGCCAATATCGCCCTGCTGCTTCTGCTGTCGCCGCTGATGCTGCGGTTGCCATTGCTGCTGTTGCTGCTCCAACTCCTGCAGCGCCTGTTCATACCCCTGTAAGGCATGACTCCATTCCTCCGCATGTTCGTACTCTCTAATGCGCTGCCTCACCGTCGTCGCCGTTGGATTCCGGGACTTCCTTCGGGCCGCAGCCAAGCCAGTCATACTGTCCGGCTCGTCCACACACGCCAAGATCCGCTGGAACAGATCGACTTCCTCACTTTCCAATACCGGCAATGAATTGTTCGCTCCATCCGTTGCTGTTGGACTGCCACACAACATTCCTCCATCACCCCTTCCCTCCCTTCCTTCCCCCCCAAACGACGAATTCCCCGAAAAAATGACCCCTTCACTTCCCCCCCTTCCTCCTCCTCCAGCACCCCCGTCCCTCTCTCCGTCCCTCCTTCCCGCCTTTCGTCGCACATGTATCTCCAAGTGCTTGAGAGCACGCGTATGCGCGCCTATTCTCATCGAGGCCTCTACCAGCAGCGTCTCCGGAATCCTATTTAGGAGGTCCTTCAACTTCTTCTGCAACTGCGCATCCCACACCCCCACAGGTTTCGCTGCGGCTGCTGTAGCTTCAATAGCCTCGGCGGCTGTGGTTGTACCGGGAGCCAAGGAAGAAGGAGAAGGAGGAGGGATTGGGATGGGTTGGTTGCACCATTCCGTCAAAGTGTCGAGGAGAGATAGGATCGCCTGTGTTGCCACATGGTCATCGGACTCCCCCCCAACCCTCCTCCCCTCCTTCCCTCCCTCCCTCGTTCCCTCCTGCTGGCTCAACACCCCCATCACTTCGTTTAGCAGTATCCCCCTCTCCTCCTCTCCCCCGTAGCACCAAGTCTCCGCGACCAGGTACGGGAGGAGAAAGAGAGGGAGAGCATGATTCAGCCTCACCAACCCCCGCACCACATACAGCACATCCGCAAAGGGCCCGACGGCTCTCTCCAAGAGATACCTCACAAACTGACTCAAACACCTCTCGAACCCCCCCCCGCCCGCTCCATTGTTGAAAAAGGGAGGCTGTTTGGGCAAGATCGACCGAGAGATCACGTAATTAGTGGTCCAAAACGGAGTCACGATATCCAGCATTCCTCTCGCCGCCGCCGCCTCTTGCAACCACCCAGGCAGCGATCCGTTGTCTTTTCCATCGCAAAACTCCTCCTCGTCCTCGTCCTCGTCCTCGTCCTCGTCCTCGTCCTCGTCCGCGTTGTTTTCCTCCTCTGCCATTTGTGTACCGTCCGCCCGTTGGCCTTGCTGCTGCTGCTGCTGCCGCTGCTGCTGCCGCTGTCGCGTCCTTCTCCCTCCTCCCCTCCCTCCGTTTCCCGCTGCCTTCACTCCCTTCCTACCCTCCCTCGTCCCCAACTCCCCTTTTCCTTCTCTTCCCCCTCCTCCTCCTTGATTACCTCCATCACCCTCTCTTGCTTCCCTCCCTTCCTCCCTCCCTTGTTTCAATCGCTCCGGTCCCCGGCGATACAGCAGGTGCAGAAGCTCTTGGATAGCATAAGGAAACCTGTGAGGGAGGTAGTGGAGAGAGGGAACGGGAGGATTGGAGGGAGGGAGGGAGGGAGGGAGGGAAAGCGGGACGGGTGTTGGGTGATTGATGCGTGGGTAAATATAGATCGAAAGGAATGAGTCTGGTGGGCGGTCCAAGGGAGAGGGGGAGGAGGGAGAAAATAACGGAGGGAGGGAGGAAGGAGGCTGAGGGGCGTCGATAAAAGTAAAGAGAAAATTTCGGAATGCCTGAAAGGAGCCTGGGAGGGCCGGAGGGAAGAAGGGAGGGAAGAGAGGATACCTGTCCTTGTCGGCTGTTGCTGCTCTCATCTTGGGCACCAGCATGTGCTGCAAGAGCACCAGCGCCATGTGCGAATCATTGGTCTTCCAGGGGGCATGGAGGGGGGCGGAAGAAGGAAGGGAGGACGGAGTATCAAGGGAGGAAGAGGAAGTGGAAGTAGAGGAAATAGCAGACGCTGCTGCTTTGGCGGCACTGTTCTCGAAGAGGGTGATATTGACACGCGCTGGGTCGATGGCCCCCAGCTCTCCGAGACAGGCGCAGATGGCTTGGGAAACGTCATCATTTTTTTCTTCGGCGGATAAACGCAGGAGTACCTAGGTTAGGTGGGAGGGATGAATGGAATGAGGAAAAGGGTGGTGAGTCTACTGTACAGAAACCTAGCATGTCCAGAAACGAGGAAGGCAAGGAAGGAAGGAGGGAGGGATGATGGGACGTACAGTTAAAAGCTCCGAGATCACTTCTTCCGCCGCTGTGTCGTCCGCTCCCAAAATCAGGTTATACACCTGCTGATGATTCTGTTTCAGAAATGCACGTAACTGCCTCAATGTCGCATAGCGGACTTCGGGGGAGTGGTGGGCCAAGAGGACAAGGAGCCGACGGAGATGAGGGGTGGTTTGAGAGGTGGGAGGGAGGGAGTCTGAAAAGACTTGCCTGGCTTCGGCCAGCTCGGGGAGTTGGTGCGGAAGGAAAGGGATGGCCTTGAAGGAAGGATGGAGGGAAGGCTGCTTCGTGACGATCAGCCAATTGAGGAGCTGAAGGAGGGCGGTCCGCCCCTGGGAGTGGAGGGGGAGGGGGGCTTGACGGGAAGGAAAAGGGTGATGGAGGGGGAATAGCGCTTTTTGGCCCCCTCCGGCACTCTCTGCATACCAAGCTGTGTCACCCGCCCATTGCGACAAGGGGAGGATGGCAGGAAGGAGGGTAACCACCAGCACGGCCATGTTTGCCCGTAACTCCGCATCGGGCAAAGACCTCACAAACGTTGACATGACATGACATGCCATCTCCTTTACCTCGTCCTCCTCCCCTCCCTCCCCCCCTCGAGCCCCCCCGCCCTCCCAAAGCATCACCTTCATGATGGACAATATCTTCGGCAAGAACGACGGGACCCTAGCCACACCCATTAACTCAAGCATCAATCTTAAACACCTCATCGCAATCGCATTTTTCCGCACCGTCCTCTGCTCCCATCCTACGGGAAGCACGCTCTTGCTCAAGGCAAACAGAAAATTCCCTCCCACAAAGTCTTGGATATCTCCGACAGAAGCCCCCTTCGGTGCTCCCTGCTGCTGCTGCTGCTGCTGGTGGTAGCCCTGGTGCTGGTGCTGGTGCTGCTGGTCTTCGACCACCAACATGTTATTCCTCTTGGCACAGGTCAGAATCTCCAAAGCCCGGTGTGCGCGTGCCGCTCTTTCCTCCTCCCCCCGCTCCTCGGCCTCTCCCCACTCCCAGATCAACTCGCAGAACATCGTCTGATCGTGAATCGCCATGAGTTCATTCAGCCCCCCATGCCCCTGCGGTAGTCTGTCCATAAAAAAACACACCTTCGTCACGTCCTCCACCAACAGCCGTGGCACCACCACCGGGGCGAGCTTCACCAGCATCCTTTCTACAATCGTCCCTCCTTCTTTCTCCCTCCCTCGATCCATCAACATTCCTCTCAACGTGGGCTCCACATGCCTCCCCCATGCCTGCGCCAGCAAGACCAAGTCGTCCTCGTCCTCCTCCTCGACAACCGCTGCCACTGCATATTTCAAACTAAGGTCCAAAAACACCCTCGGACTCTCCTCGTCCGTCAGAACCTCCCTCACGAACGCCTCGACCATCCCCCGCTTGACCAACCGCCTCAGTAACAAGGGCAATACCTCATCCGCATCCCTCGCCATCGCCTCCTCCATCCTATATTTCCCCTTCCGGGCCACACGCACCAATTGCTCGTACGCAAAGCTACTGCAGATCATGCCTTCCTCTGTCCATACATCCACCAACCTCAAGACCACCCACAAATACACACTCTCAAACCCTTTCTCCACCGGTGCCCTCGTGGCAATGGCCCCCATGGCCTGCAATAAAGTGCCCAGCAACAGAGGAGCGACACACGCGTCCCCCTCTAACGCCGCCTGCCTCCCTCTCAACGAAACTTTCAACCGACTGATCAAATCTTTAACCGCCCACTCACACGGAATCCTCCCTGGATCCCCTTCCCTCTCCTCCTTACCTCCCTCGTCCTCCCTTCCATCACCACCCCTGAGCGCCCTTCCTGCCGCCGTGGCCCTCCCTCTTTCCCCCCCCTCTTCCCCTCCTGTCGAGCGGACCATCAGTCTCGCCAACTTTCCTTGCTGGACCAGGAAGCCGATGGATCGCTCGGCGACTGTTTCTCGTACCTCGGTCTCGCCGTCTCCCAGAAGCCCCCAAAGGGCCAGACACAGCACTTGGGCGGAGGGCTTGATGGCGGGGGAGTAGAGGAGGGAGGGAGGAGACATGGTCATGAGGTGGAACAGGGACTTAATGGTGGGCAGTCGTGTGGAAGAGGGGAACGAGCCGTCAATGAGGGCGGAAAAGGGTAGGGCGAGGAGGAGGAGGAGGGAGAGGTGGGGGTCGAGGCAGAGGGGGATGCGGCTCAGGTCTTCCGGATCGGGGGGGAAGGAATGGAGGGAGGAAGGGGAGAGGCGGACCCTTGTCGGCAGCAGAACAGAACCATCATTGCTGTTGTTGTTGCTGCTGCTGCTACTACTACTACTGCTACTACTGCGCTTCCGGGTACTGCGGCTACGCACGTCGACCAAAAGGAGGACTTGAGCAAGGAAGTTTGCCAAGGAGGGGAGGGCGGGGTCGTCTGGATCGGACCAAGAAGGATCCTGAGGCACCCTCCAAAGGTGAAGCAAGCGAAGCCCCACGGCCAAGCACCCAGCAACCACCAACGAGAACTCCCCTCCTCCCTCGCTCCCTTCTTTCCCTCCTTCTTCCCCGTCTTCGTCACCCTCGTGGCCATCCTCCTTCCCTTTCTCCCTCCCTTCCTCCGAGCTGATCCCCTCCAAAAGCACAGGGAGGGACCGGAGCAATGCCACCCTCACAGGTCGCTCGGACTTCTCTTTCGCCGCCACCAGCAACTGCAGCACCCGCTCCAATACCGGCCATGCCTTCAGGGCAGCAGCAACAGCAGCAAGACTCGGCTTATGCTTGATCGCCTGGGCAAGACAGTCTGCCAAACCCTTTTCCTCGTCCGTCACTTCCCGTCCTTGACTCGAGCAGGAGGAGTTAGGTAGGGAGGGCGGGCGGGGGTCAACGATCAAGGAACCTGCTGAGCAGATAAAGACGATCAGCTTGTCCATTAACCCTAACCTCTGAGCTCTTGCCAGACACTCCGCACCCCCCTCTTCCCCTTCACTCTCTCCCTCCCCCCCTTCTCCTCTTTCTTCTTCCTCTTTACCTTCCCACAGGCCCTCCCTTCCTCCTTCCCTTCCTCCTTCCCTTCCTTCCTGAAGCATAGCTTTGATGGAAGCGGCCTTCCCTAAGCTATCCACTGCCTGCCATACCGTGTCCGTCACTGCAGCCACCAAAGGCAACAAGAGCCTTTCCTCCCTCCCTTCCTTCCCTCCTCCCCTCCCCCCATCCCTCGCCCTCCCTCTGTAGCCCAACGGAATGGCGTTAAGACACGTTAGGACCAGGTTTAGGGTAACGTGGGGAAGGAGGGAGGGAGAGAGGGAGGGAGGAAGGAAGTGGTCCATGTGCAAGGGCAGCAACGGCAAGAGCCGCGCTGCTGATGCTACTACATGTGTTAGTAGCCCTCTCCATCGTAACTCGTCCTCTGTCCTTCCCTCGTTCTCGTCCTCCACCCTTTTTCCCCTCCCTCCCTCCCGACTACTCCCCGAAATCGCGTATACAGCTACCTGTAAGCCAAGGCTCGCCTGGACCCCTGCCTGCAGCATGCCCTCCCTCCATACCTCGCCCCCCTTCGCTGCAGTGAAAGACTGAAAATTGGTCGTGGTGGTGGTGGTGGAGGAGGAGGAGGAGGAGGAAAGGAGAGGTGACGGCTTGTGTGCAGTAAGGCCCTCGAGGGTGAGCAGGGAGGAGGAGGCGTTTTCAAGGACGGTCGAGAGGAGGTCAGAAATGATCAGGACAGGGCCGACTTTGCTGTAGTTGCTGCTTCTGCCGCCGCTGCTACTGCTGCTGCTGCTGTTGTCGTTCTTCCCGCTGTTGCTGTCGGCGCAGTCAGGAAAAGTGACGATAGACAATTCTCCTGCCGCCGCCGCCGCCGCCGCTGCTGCTGCTGCTTGTGGTGGTGGTGATGATGGCGGTGCAACAACTGGTGGTACCTCTATTTCCTCCTCCTCTCTCTCCCCTCCCCCTCCTCCTCCACCCCCTCGCCGGGTGCTTCTACGCAAACTACTGCGTCGTCTTCTTTTAGCCGTTGCCTCTGCCGCTGCTGTCGCTGCTGCTGCTACTCCTCCCCCTCCTGCAGTCTGACTCGGCCCTCCTTCTCGCTCCTCCTCCCATTCCTCGTCTTCATTCTCCTTATTATCCGCCCCTCCCTCCCCCCCTCCCCCCCTCCTCTGTCTCTTCTTTCCCCTCCCCGTTTTCCCTCTTTCTGCTGCTGCTGCTGCTGCTGCTGCTTCCTCCCTCCAGTCATACAGGGCCTCCAAAGCCGTTTGTGGGTATTGGTCAATCGCTGCCAACAAGCACAACAGCTGATCGGTCAGAAACCACCTATCCAGCCCTCCCCCCTTCCCTCCCTTCCTCCCTCCATGGTTGGTAGGAAAGAGGAGGAGATGAGGAAGATGTCGAAGGATGCTGCTACTACTGTTGCTGGTGGTGGTAGAGGTCGTGAGAGCTCGACAGAAGGCACAAAATAGTGCGTGTCGGATCAAGTGGATGTGACTACCGGAGGAAATCGAGGAGGAAGGGGGGGAGGAAGGGGGGGAGGAAGGGATGGAGAAAGGGAGGCAGAGACGAAGGGAAGCCACCAGTCCAGGCACTGCGATGGGGAGAAGGGTCTCGAGGGAGGTCGAGGATGAGGAAGAGCCACCAAATAGCGCTAACAGTAGCCGTAGTAACGTCACCAGCGACGAAAGCTCGCACAACTCCGTCCTCCCCTCCCTCCCTCCCTCCCTCCCCTCCTTTGTACTTCCTCCACCCCTTCCGTGCCTTCCCCCCTGCATGCCTCCAACACCCCCTGTCTCCCCCGAGATCTCGCCCCCCCTTTCACCCTCGATCTGGGCTATCCCCACCTGCCTTTTGACAAATTCCAAAATGGAGGCCACGAGGTTCACCTGGACCGTTTCGGGAGGCGTGGTACCGGCTCTAGACAATAAGATATCCAAAGCGGTGATGGTGCTTTGCTGCAAGGACTGCACAACGGAGCGGGAGACGCTTTTCTCATCATCCTGCTGCTGCTGCCGCTGTTGTTGTTGTCGCTGCTGCTGACGCTGCTCAGTATCAGGAGGGAGCAAAGGTAAGCTCAAAATACGAGGGTGTGCCGTAAGGAGGAGCTGGGTGCTGAGCGCACGAGAAAGAGACCAGGCGGCGGGGGAAGAGGCAAGGACCTCAGACGAGGTCAGCATTGTGGTAACCATTCGCGTGCTGCTAAGAAGGAAGAGGAAAAGAGCATGGACAGAGGGAAGGGGTATAAAGGCTGCCGCAGCGTCAAGTCCTCCAGTGGTGGACGACGCGACTGATATGTTGTCATTTCCTTGTTGCTGCCGTTGATGCTGTCGCTCCTGTCTATCAACAATACCATCAGCTGTTGTTGTTGTTGTTGCTGCTGCTGCTGCTGCTGCTTCTGCTGCTTCATTGGCTAGCCGTAGGGTGCCTTGGAAAGTTGCGAGTCTGCAGTCGGGGGTGAGGAGATCAGAGGCTGAGACGTCGGAACGAAGGAGGAGCCTGAGCAAGGCAAGCGCGTCCTGAAGCATCATCACCACGTCGGCAAAGAGATTGTCGTATGCAGTCAGATCACTGCTTTGCACGAGGTTGAGAAGCTGCGCCCCGACGTGGAGGAGAGCATGGTGGGCAGGCGCAAGTCGTGGCAAGACGAGGAGGCGAAAGGTGGAAAAAATGCGAGGAGCTACGACCCGAAGCTCCCCGTGCTCAAAGACTTCGTCGCCGTGCTCACACATGGCTTTGGAGAGGATCATCTCCATCAATTGACACATTCCTTGCACGTCGGCCACGCTTGCAGTGCGGGGGGTGAAGTAGGCCTTGAGGAGCCTGGGCAATACACTCTTCAGCCTTTGTAGGATGGTGATGCATGTCGCCTTGGCTTCTCCACCCGCTTGCCCCCGCTCGTGCTCCTTTCGATGCGCCTCGCAGGCTTCGAACAGCGTGGCCAGGCCGGCGCGGTTGCTGCCGCTGCTGCTGCTCATGGCTGTATGTTTTGGGGAAGCAAAGAGGATGGGTGAGGAGGTAAGGGTCTTCCAGCATGGCATTTGTGGCGTCAGGGCCGGCACAAAATTTCCTGCTGCTGCTGTTTGTGCCGCTGACGATGCCGCATTTGTGTACTTGACATATATTCCATATTTATGTGTAGGGATGGTGAGAGTGGCATTCGAAGAAGCCTTCGCCAACACTGCCTCAACGTCTCTTCCTGGCCTCCTTCCTTTTCCTTCACGCGTCTCGATAACGTTCTTGCCTCCAAACCCTACACACACTCCCTACGAAAGCACAGATTGGTTTCCCCTCCTAGCGATCCTGTCCCCGCTTCGTTCCGAAGTCAGGGCTCCAGTCTTTTGGCCCGCTGTAACCGAAGCATCAAGTCAAGAACATGGCCCGGCAGACACGCCCCAGCCACCATCGCCAGTCCCTGTGGGCATCTCTGTCCTCCCTTCTCCTCTCATTGGGTTTTGCCGCCTTGGCCGTTGTCTTTCACACCTTGATCATCATCCCCTGGCAAGCTGCACGGGCAGCCCGTCTGAGAGGAGGGTGGGCCTCGGAATCGGTCGAGGAAGACTCGCCTTTCAACCGTGCAGGATGTGATTTGCTACGGATTGACGCCGCCAGCCTCGACAAGGCAGCGTTCGAACGTTTGTATCGTGGACAGCGTCCACTGGTTTTGACTTCAACGTCATCCCCCCTTGTGTTTGCGAGCAGGCGTCAATGGCCTTTTGTCAATGGCAAGGCGAAAGAGGGGGTGGAGGCATGGGAGAAGGAAGGGCTCTTGGCCCGACATGGACAGAATTTGACGGTGCTTGTCGGAGGGATAGAGTTGTGGGAACAAGAGGAAGTGGGAGAGGAAGGAATGATGGGATTGGGTTTGGTGAAGAGGAGGAGGAGAAGAAGAGAGAGCACATTGTCGGGTACCTGCGAGAGCACTAGGAGCAGCAGTGGTGGTGGAATCCGCTTGCCACTTGCCGAGTATATCACCAGATACTTCGACGCAAAAGAGAGCGAAGAACCTGCGGTGGAGGAAGAGAACGAGGAAGAGGAGAAGGAAATGGAGGTGGCACGCACGGCCTTGGCTTCGTGGCGGGTGAGCGACTTACCTGCAGAGCTGGCGAGGGCCGTGCAGACCCCTCCTCAGTTCCGCGGATGGTGGGTCAGAAACGACGAGAAACAACAGCAACTACAGCAGCACGAGCATCAGCAAGGGGAAACCTCCCACAAAGACGCGCACGACCACGTGCGGATCATCCTCGGCAAGGAGTTGGAAGGGAAAGCCTGGACGGCTTCAGACCGCGAGGAATGGACGGGCCTCCTCTTGGGGGGTTCCGTCCTCTGGTCCTTCTACCCTCCAGGGCAAGGGCTGCAAAACATGACTATGCCCGGAAAAGGCCATTGTTTGCTAGGGCCGTTGGAGTGGGTCCTTAGTACGTTGGATGCCCTTGTCGATCATGAAGGAGTGTCGGATCCGGAGGAAGGGAGGATGGACCCCCCTCCTTTGGAGTGCTGGCAGCGGCCAGGGGATGTGGTGTACGTACCCACGGGGTGGAAGAGTATGAGGGTACATGTAGGGGGGGGCGTGGTACTGGTGGAGGGGGAGGGGAGGAGAGGCGATTCGATGGAGGATGAAGGGGAGGAAGGGAGGGAGGAGAGGGTGTTGCGGGCTAGTCTGGCGACGCTGCAGCACCAGCCACGGGATTTCGAAGCTCTGATAGCGGCAGGCAAAGCGTACGTGCGCCAAGCCTCGAGGATTTTATCATCACCTGCAGAATCAGCAGACGCAGCAGGCACAGCAGGAGAGGAAACATCGTTGTTAAAAGAAGCTCTGCGGTGCTTCCGCACTGCTGCTGTAGTACGCCCCTGTGACCCTACCCCCCATCTCCATGCCGCCCAAGTCCTTCTCACCATGGGGGGTACGAATGAGTACGAGCAGGCCAAGGCGTTGATTCATACGGCGGAAGAAGAGTTTTTTACCGCGTCTTCCCCCACATGTCCTTTCCCTTCCCACGTGCCGCACGGACGCGTGCTGGCTCTCCTGGCAGAGGCCCGTTTAAGGTTTGCGCGTTTTTTCATTCAGGCAGGGGATGAGGTGGAGGGACGACGGGCCCTTGCTGAGGTTTTAGCATTGCGACCTACCTACCTAGAGGCACATCAACTGTTGGTGACGATGTTGAGGGAGGTAGGGAATGGGGAGGAGGCGCGAGAGGCAATGAGACGCGCTCTTGTTGCCCTGGGCCCGCGCGGACAGGATGAAAGAGTTGTAAAAGCCTTTGAGGGATTGCTTACATCGCAGACAGATGTAAAATATGACCGGACGAACTTAGAAAGATAAAAAGAACCAAAATGAAATGCTTATACCTTTCTACTCTGTAATCTGTTGAGCCCGATTGAAAGTGTAAAGAGGGGGAGGCTTCTTCTGAAATGTTTAAAGAACTCAGACTTCTGCCACAGGATGCAAACGCGAATGGTAAAGCTAGATGGTGGATAATTATTTCTTCCACCAGGCATATATATAATATATATATATATATATATATATATATTAGCTAGTTACATTTACAGATCGAAGAATGGTGCCAAAATGCAACGACCCCGCGCCCTGACTTCTTCCTTCCTCTTATTATGCTTATTATGCTCTCAAGGCATATGTGTCTTGACCCAACTTACCAGGCGTCTACCACGTTCACAGATGAGCTTGTCGAGAAATCCCCCTAGAGATGCTAGTGGTGGTGGTGGTGGTAAACTGCCGTAAAAGGACCACCCGGCATGCATGATACTGGGCCTCGCGCAACACTCACACCGCTCACACCCCTTTGCCCAACACACAGGCAGTGACTTTGCTCGCGTGCCATACTACGACAAGAGAAAAGCTCAGATTGCTGCTTTGTCCGTCCACCTATCCACCGTTAGGGAGGAGAGCAACGTTCTGTTTCCTGATACTGGAGGGGAAGGCAAACAGCAAACACGACCATCGACGACCCACACGACAGCATAGCAATTCGTCAGGGCACATTGATTCGCAGGCATCATGAAGCTTGTTAGGTACGTGTCTGACTGATAGCATGGGATGGGGAGGGGAAGAGAGGGTGGTAGCAAATGGAGCGTGTGAGATAGGCGCGCATCTGTATGTCCGTCATAATCCACTTCCAGGGCTCCGTCTACCCACTTTCCTCATCCATCCCATTTCTATCACTGTGACCCATAGATTTTTGATGAAGCTCAATAACGAGACGGTGACCATCGAGCTCAAGAACGGCACCACCATCCAAGGCACAATTTCCGGTATGTAGGTTAGGGGGGTGAGCGGGCTTATGTAGATTATGTTTGCGTCCCTTCCCTCGCTTTACCTAATTCTGTGTGTTCAGAATGGCATCCAAAGCAGGCTTCGGTGATTAGTTTTAGGTCAATGCGCAGTGTTTGAAGAGAAATGCTACCCTCGCCTTTATCTCTTTTGACATCTCCCCTCTTTGCCTCCCTTCCTCCATCTCTCCGTCTCTTAGGCGTGGATGTCTCTATGAACACCTACTTGAAGAACGTTAAGGTGACCCTAAAAGGCAAAAATCCCGTCTCTTATGAATCGCTTTCCATCCGCGGGAACAATATCCGGTATTATATTCTACCTGATGCATTGAATTTGGACGCATTGTTGGTTGATGATGGTCCGAAGAGCAAAATCAAGCCAGGGGCACAAGCGGGAGGACGAGGGCGAGGACGGGGAGTAGGAGGAAGGGGAGGTGGTGGAGGGAGGGGAAGGGGAGGGCCGGGGGGAGGGAGGGGGCGAGGGCGATTTTAAGGGAGGAAGGGGAGGAGTGTGGGGGTCGTAAGTGGTAAAGACTCGGATTTAGAGCATCATGGTGCCGGAGGAACACTAAAAGAAAGAGGATGAGCAGGAAGAGGAGAGGACGTAAGTCACTCCATTTCCCCCACGTCAAATGTAATTTTGTGCTTCGCGGCAGCAGCAGCATGTTGACGATGGGAGAGTGCATTTAGTGCCGGCACGGCACGTCCACTTACCACGATTAATAAGCTACAGCACGTGGAACAATCAAAGAAGCAGAAACACAAAAAGCAACGAATGGAAGTGGCATAGAAGCAGACATCCGAAAATATTATTTTTTTATGGACTCTTGACTTTTTGCTTGTAGAGGAAGAAGTCGTGTGGGGGTGGGGAGGTTTGACAGTAATTGCCTCGCCACCTTGGGCTTGCCATCCCCTCTAACCCACTACCATTCCCACCACCACAAACACAAGCATGATGCCGACAAGAAGGAATAGGAGATAGTGGCGTCTTGCTCGAAACGCGCTGGCAAGCCTGCTTTCTTCCGTTCCATGCTCAATCCCTCCCATCCCCCCACGCGCTACAGCCGCGCTCCTGTCTTACAGCGCCAGGCAATGTCAGGGCCCTCTACTTCTTCCACCGCATCCTCCGTCCGTTCATCTTCCTCCTCCTACGCCACATCTATATGCGGACTCACGGCTATCGAGCTAGAGCGCTTGGAGAACATCAAGGCAAACCAAGCTGTCCTTGCCTCGGTGGGGTTAGGGGGCACCCGACGACCCGGTGGTACCTTCCACGAGGACAACGACGAGGGAGAAAGAACCCAAAAAAAAAAACAAAAGAAACAAAAACCTCCATCACGACCCACAACAGAGCCTTCCCGCCGCTCCTCCCGCAACCTCGGTCGAGATGCGCCGGACTACAGAGAGGACGCAATAGCTCTCTCCAACCCTCCCTCCTCCTCGTTCACTTCCTCTCGACATACCTGGAAGTCATCCAATAATGATGGCAAGGGAGAAGGGTTAGGGGCGGGGGAGGAGTGGGACTCCACAACCATGGCAGAAGCAGCAGCAGCCGCAGCAAGTCGTGTGAGTGCCACTCCTGGAAGCTCACGCCTGAGGGATGCTGACGTGCAGAGTATGTTGAGGGAGTATTTGGGCAAGAAAGTACCACACACAGGAAAGCAATGTGTGATGGATCTATTGACCCCCAACGCAGGAACAGAAGGAGGAGAAAGCGAGGGAGGGAGGGAGGGAGGGCCGGTCAAATTTAGTAAATACGCAGGGGTGGTCGAATGGCGGAATTGTATGGTCTTATGGGTCAACGTCGACGGGAATGATTATGAGAATCTCTGGTTGGAAGGTGGGAGGAAACTGACGTGGTTTGCAGGGAGTAGGGTGAAGCCGGAGACGCCGGTGATGGTGAGGTTGCTGGCGGCGGGGAGTGCGGGAGGGAGGAAGGATGGGAGTGAAGGAGAGAACGGTGAAAAAGAAAAGGGAAAGGAAAGAGGGAAAGGAGGAGAGGAGAGTTGGACGGAGGTACAGAAGGAGGATAAGGAGAGACAGGAGGATGTTTTGCTGTTTTGTCGAAGCCAGGGCGGGCCGTATGTTTGCATGGGGAGGGTGTGGCATGTATGGTTTGACACCCGCACGCACCCGATCAAGGTGTTGTGGATATTGAGGGATTGGGAAGAGATCTGGAGGAAGAAAGATGTTATGGAGGTGATAGGGATCGGAAGGGAGAAAAAGGAGGAGGAGGAGGAGGAGGAGTATTCAGAAGGAAAGGGGAAGAAGAAGGCATAAGTAGCATCACCCGGGCGAAGGGCTCTGCCACGGTCATAGCATTAAGACGTGCAGAATTACTCGATGTATTATAACTACAGTAACGGATGATTAAAGCGCAGAAAGTACAACAAAGGAGAGACCCGATTGTCTCACACTTTCTGCTGTTTATCAGCCTCATTATTCTCTTATCTAATCCTTTCCAGCGTCAACCGTGCTTTAATGGTCATCACCGCCGGTGGATCCGCACTTAAACTCACAGTTGGATAGTATTTCACCAGCTCCAAACCCTCAATTCCTCCCTCCTCTCCTCCTCCTCTCCTCTTCCACCTCCTCAGCACCCTCAAAGCACTCAACCGGGGAACAGACGCCACCCCCATGTCAGCCGCCGCGTCAGCCACGCGACAAAATTCTGAAGACCCGAAGGCATCCTCTCCGGGGGATTCAAACGACCTCTTCGTCACTTTCACCTCTCTAATCACACCATCCGGAAAGGATACTGTAAGAACATTGGGATTTGTTCGCTCCCAGCGACTGGACACCCCTTCCTGGTACAGCTCACTCTTTCCCGCTAGGGCTAAACGGGCCCTCCATAAATTCTCTTCATTGAACCCCCTATCAGCAATTACCATTCTTGCGGCCTTGTCCGCGTTTCCCACATCGGCCCGAGGAGCTTGAGGTGCAGAGATACCACCAATAGCACCTTCCTCACCCTCATTGTAGGGTAGAAAGCGGATGGTGAAGACAAGTTTCTCGCCTTGCTGCGCCCTGGCTTGCGCCAAATCCTGCGAGTCGACTTTGCCTGCTTCTTCAGGGGGAATGATTAAGCCGACCACTTCCCTTGTCATTTTCCACTCGCCAGCAAAAAAGGAGGGATACAATATATCAGGAGCCCCATACCCGGGGACTTTGGAGATAACTTTGGAGATGGCCTCGCGGGCATCCGTAGCATGGGCAGGAGATGTACGGGATGAGCCGAGAAAGAGGAGGGAGGAGCAACCAGCGAGAGCGGTCGTGGCAGTGGAGATGAGGTCTTGGCGGCTGCTGCTGCTTGGCTGGTACTGGGGGCGGCGAGGCGGGCTCTGGTGTCGAGGCTTTGGTGTGCTGTGGTGGCCGGGCCCGGGCGGTGGTTGGTATGCACGGACGATGACGACTGGCAGGACAAGGAGATGAAGGACGAGGGGGAGAGGCAGTCTGATAAGCATTCCACCTAATCTAAAGTATTGGGTGTCGTTGAGTTACTTGAGTGCGTGAGATACCACTTCCATTTTCATTCAGTCGATCGATGCGGGCGATGTCCATGTCCACTTCTCCCCCCACCCCTAACGTGAGTTGTGATCGATGCGGGCCTTGGTTAAGCCTTCTATGGTTCATTGTATGGAATACTTCGCTCAATTAAGCGTGTGTATGTCCATGTCTAGAGGTGGGGCGGGATGTGCACCCTATATATTGGGTGTACGTGTGCGGCCGTCAGAAGAGGGTCGCCATGCATATGTCCAAACCCGCGCGGTAGAAACCTCCTCACCCGTACGGTACTCCTTCCTCACAAGTGCCAAGCACATCAACAGGTGGTATACTATTTCTTAACTCTGTTGGTCCTCATGAAACACGATTTTTGTGACCACACTTTCGAAAATTTCCCCCCATACCTAAGTAAGTACTTGAGGTGCTGCCTCGGGCAACGGCGACGATCGATATTCGATATTTTTGATGACTACGCACACACAATAAAATCACCACGTTTACACTGTCCACGCTCCCGCACAAACACAGGTCCCTTCAAACTGTATTCCTAGTGGACTCTACGGCGTAGCTGACTGTCCCCAACATCTCTACAACCCCGAATTCCTGCCTGCGAGGAGCAAGTTTGCGGCCACAAAGCCATCTGTCAAGGATGATCCGCGTTGGCCTCATATTCCTTGGCCTCCTTTATGCCACATCTACCCTCCCACAAGTGTACGCCTTCCACAATTTACTCCTACCTTCGAGTAGAATAAAACCTACTCCGTCGCCTGCCGCCGCATGCTCGATATGGCAAGTCACCCCTACCTTCCTCTCCTTCCAAAGGTCGCGACGGCATCATCTCGCCTCGACCGCCCTGACCTCTCCTTCTTCCCCTGACGACGACGATAGTGAGGCTATATATACCGGTGCCATCTCCCCCGACACCGATATCCCCACCACTACGCCCTTCCAACGCAAGGCTGACGAAGCCGTGCCCAGCTTGGCCGCCTTATTGCGCTTCACCATTCCTACCCTGGGTATCTGGCTTGCGGGCCCTATTATGTCTCTGGTAGACACCTCGGTCGTTGGCCTCTCTTCGGATCTCGCGCTTGCAGGCATGGGCCCTGCTACCAACCTGTGCGACTCCTTTCTCTACCTTTTTACCTTTCTAGCCGTTGCCACCACGAATCTCCTTGCGGGCGCCTTAGCAGACGGTGACAAAACTAAGAGCCAAACCGTCGTGTCACATGCCCTGGCAATCGCGCTCGGAGCCGGTATTGTGGTCATGCTACTGATTGAATTTGGAGGAAAGGCCATGCTCGCCGCTACAGTTGGCGCCGATGGCCCGCTCCTCATCCCGGTCGCACTCAAATACACCAATATCCGAGCACTCGGGGCGCCTTTTGTTCTCATGTCAATGGTTGCCCAAGCCTCCCTTCTCGGCGCCAAGGACTCTGTCACCCCTCTCGTCGTCACAATTGCTGCGGCCATGATAAATTTTATACTCGATGTGGGCCTAGTGTCCTATGGCAAGTGTGGGATCGCTGGTGCCGCCGTCGCAACCGTGATTGCAGAGATCGTAGGAACTTTTGTCCTGCTCCGAGCGCTAAAACGTTCCCAAGGCCCTCGACGCCTCTACCCTTTCATCTGGCTCTCCTCGCCGTTCCAAGACATCACCAAGTTCTTCTCCTTTGCTGGCCCTGTGTTTTTTGCGCTTTTTGGGAAATCCTTGTGCTATACTTCGCTCGGCATCGCTGCGCAAATGATGGGCACTGTCCCCTTGGCCGCCCATCAGGTCATGCTCCGTTGCTTTTTCTTCTTCACGACCTTTGGCGACTCATTGTCCACCACTGCTCAGGCATTCTTGCCTGGCTTCCTGGTCAACAACAACAGGCTCGCGATTGGCAAAGTGGTTCGGAGGCTTGTCTTGATCAGTGTAGGGGTAGGGGGGCTGAATGCGGCCTTGGCTGGGCTGATCCCTTCTTATTTTCCTGGTCTGTTTACGACTAGCACAGATATTATTCGTGAGATGCATCTGATAGCGCCATGGCTTTCAGCTTCGGCGCTCGCGCATGCGTGCACCATGGCGTTGGAGGGGATCCTCCTCGCACAGCGCGAGCTTTCATACCTGACAGCATCCTACGCGGTCAATACGATGTTGGTCGTTGGGGGGCTCTACAGCTTAAGGCATATTGGAGGGGGTATTCAAGGCGTGTGGGCGTGTTTATTATTTTTCCAAATGAGTCGCTGTATGGTATATGCGATTCGGCTGATGGGGAGGCATGGTTCCATCAAATGCGCGTGGGGGAAGCTGAAATCAATGCTCGGGAGAAGCATCAATGGGGAGGAATCGGGTAAAAAGAAAGGGTAGATTAGATGTACGTTAAAAATAGGAGTGCCGGGACGAGCTGGCAAGGTAATGAAGAGAAATAATGAGTAATAAAGAAAAATAATAAGCAAATAACATCAGAATGAGTGACCGCGAGGGTGTAACTTGAATGTGATTTTTGATAGCTATTACTCTTTATATTGTTCTTTGGAAGACACTTTATAATGAATTGCCTTCCTTCCTGCCTTGCCCCCTGCGTTCTTTTTTCTCCTCTTCCATCCCCCCCCCCTCCTTCTCATCCTCTTTCTCTCAGCATTACTCAACACATGTAATCCGTTTACCCCCCTCCCTTCCTTTCATAGAACATATACATATATTGCTTTTTTATGACCCTCTTCCACTCTCTCCCTCTTTCCCCCACCTTTTCCCCTCACTCTCTTAAGGTACACACACACAACTGCCAAATCTGCTCTATGTTCATACACCCAACCATGCCTCCGGTCTACCGACGCTCCCACGCTCTACCCCATCCTTTTAACAAGGAGAGGGTAGGCAGGTATAGATGGAGGATAGGATGATAGGAGACAAAGAGGCTACTCAAGTGTCGCAGTCCTCGCAAGGTCGTTGCTCATGTGGTATGTAGCCTGTAACAGGAAGGAGGGAGAGAAGGAGAAGGCGGTGTAAGAGGGATGCCGTACACAGGGGAGGAAGGGGGTATGAAGGGAAAGAGAGAAAAATGAAGACACACCTTAGCCTTGATGGATTTCTCAATCTCCTTTTTCTAAAGGGGGAAGGAGGGAGTAAGAAAGGAAGGAAAAGAAGGAGTGGGTCATTTAATGAGAGACGGAGAGGAGGAGGGAGGGAGGGAGAGAGGGAGGGTAAGAGCGCAACAGATCCTGATAGGGGAGGCTTTGATAGTTTTCTTGGTCGCATTTTCTTCGTCGGGGCCTTCTGTAAGAGAATTAGGCGGAATACAGGCGTGTGGGTGGTGTAGAAACCGTGGGTAATCCCATCCCTCTCTCCATCCCTCCTTCTGCTCATCTTCTCTCAATAGATTATTGAAAGTCATTATCCTACCCTCCCTTCTCTTCTCCCCTTCCTTTCTTCCATTACTTCCTCTCCATCATACCTTTTTGCTGGCCTTGAGCTTGGCGAGTTTGGGCTGGGTGGCCACAGCCGTGGGAGGTGAGGAAGGGGGGAAGGGATGGGATGAGAAAGAAAAAGGTGAGTGCGGATCATGCACGACAGGGAAAGATTTATAGATAAAGGAGGGAGGGAAACAGACAAGAACGTTGGAAACAAGGAGGGCTACCTAGGCGGATTTACGCGCTGCCTTTGCCTGCAAGGGTGGGATAAGTTTGGGAAGGAGGGAAAGTAGGAGAGTAATAGGAATGTGAGAGCCGATCGTTGGCGAAAAGAGGAGAGGGGTAGGTAGACAGAGAGGGAGGAAAGGAACCTTCACCTGTGGAGAAAGAAGGGTGGTCTCGACCGTCTTCTTGTTCTTGGGAATGGCGGTTTCCTTGACGCGTCGGGGCTTCGGTGGCAGCTTGTAGTGAATCTTGGTCTGGATGAGCTCACCGCTGGCCACGCCGGAGCGGAGGGCCTTTATGATCAGGCGGGGTTGCAGGTCGATCCGGTGGAAGGAAGGGAGAAGAGGGAAATATAGAAGGTGATAAAATGGAGGTAGCAAGATTTTGTTCTGTGGTCTCTGCCCTCCAGTCGGCCTGTTAAGGTGAAGAGGAAGGAGAGGGAGGGGAAGACGAGAGAGGAGGTAAGAATTACCAAAAATCAAAAAGGGACGGGAGGGACATACCTTGGTCCCGAAGGCCTTCTTAATCCTGGGGAGGGATATACCCTTACGATCTATGTCGGCCAGGATGACTTTCTTCACTTCTGCAAGGTAAGTCATGTTTGATGGAAGGCTGTGATAATGTTAAGATGAAGTTTGGACTGGGTGATTTTGTGTCATGTGAGGGGGTGGAGAGATGAGGGATCGAGAGTGCGTGTGTGAAAGAGTTTAGGCGAGAAGGCGGAAGGCGATGCACGGCGAGCGGAAAAGCATGTTGCGGGATATATGTATCTATATGTGTAGAAGAATGCGTGTGTATGCAAGTGAACAGGGGAAAGGAGCCACACACGCACGTCTCTGCTGGCCAAAATGAGGCGAGAAAGGCGAAATACAGAAACCCCGCACCTACCGCCCCGTTGGTGCCACACGCATGACACACGCAGACATGTTCGAATGTAGTGGTGTGTTGGCTCAAAGGCCAGTGATTGAACCGAACTCGGTGCGACTGAATGTGGAGGATGAGTGCGCTTAGGAGGCTTCCGACACGTGGACTGTTTGTTTTGGTTTTGAAAAAGGCTTTAAGAAGAACGTGGGCGAGACCGCTGCTGCGGCACATTTGAGTGTTACTGTGAGTTAATGTGCGGCGGCTAAACAAGGAAGAGCAGAGAGGACAGACACAATAAAGAATACGATAATTGGATGGAATTTTAAGAAAGCAAGCTAATAAATTACCCTTGCGTTTTCGAGGAAACCAAAAATGACGGAATGGATGGGAGGGGGGGCGTCTGCTGTTGCAACAGCTGCCCACCAACGGTTAACGGTAACAGGAAATCAAAAATCACCCCATCTACTCTCAGTTTTTCATTTCACTTTTTCTTCATCGATCTGTTCAAGACATCTGCTTCTACTTTCCAAACCCTTATGAGTTGCCCAGCGCTATATCCCTCAATTGTTTGGCCGTCACCTGAATGCCGTCTCCGTCCCCTAGCTCAGTAAACACAGCGTGAGCCGCCGTGAAATCCTGGCCCCTGGTCGAAGGTGTGGACGTGATGATGCACGGCATTTTGGCACCTAGCGCAGCTTGAAGCCCAATGAGGCTGTCTTCGATGACGACGGAGCGGCTGGCGGGGATGCCGAGCCTATTACAGGGGGAATGAAGCGTGGAAGGGAGCGTAAGCAAAGGAAAAAGACGTACGCCCGCTTACCGGAAAGAGTCATTTGTAGACTGTATCGCACAACAAAGCATACACAGATATATCACATATCCGCATAGATCCATTTAAATCCCTTTGGCCCCCGATTTTACTCCTCCTTCCCTCCCACCTCACCCTCCCTTCCTACCTCTCGCTTGCCATGCTATAAATCTCCGGGTCAGGCTTCCGGTTCTTGACGTCATCCCCCGCCAAAATCAAATCAAAATTCTGCAATACTTCCTCCCCCAACAAGTTATCCAGTACAAACAAACAACTAGTCTTGGTCGATGCCGAGCAAATCGCCAGCTTCGGAGCCCCTCCCTCCCTCCCTCCCTCCTTCAATGCTCTCGCCTCCTTGATCAATCGTAGCACACCAGGGCGAACCTGAGCCGTACCACCCCTTATCATGTCCTTGTATATATTAGTTTTCCGATCCTGCAATGTGTTCAACATCTTTTCTTTATCCTCCGAAGAGGAAGGGGGAGAGGAACCGAGGGAGGAAGATGGCCAGCCGTGTTCTCCAAAGTAATAGCGCATCTTAGGAATGCCGCCTCCGATTTTATTTTGTAGCTCGTCGTAGTACTCTTCGTTCCAGTGATAGGAAATTTGAAATTCACGGAACATAGCATTGTAGGCTTCACGATGAAGGGATTCGGACTAAGAAAAGAAGGTAGGGGAGGGAAGGGGAGGGAGAAAGGGAGAAATGAATGTGGGCACGATGGCAGGATACGATGGAAATTGACTATAGCGACAGGATTCCATAAGCATCATGTACGTGCCTCAAGAATGACACCGTCGCAGTCAAAAATTAACGCCCAGTCTTGGCTAGCGGCAGGACCACCGGTATAGAGTCTCATCGCAGCTCCTCCTCGCGGCTGCTGCTGCCTTTCGCGCGACGCTGAGATCGACTTGGAGGAGGACAAGACAGACGCTGGCAAGAGAAAGGCATGCGTTATAAGCATGGCAGGGATGAGGGCGAGGAGTAAGAGGGCGTTGCCAAAGGGTCGCATGCTGTCTTTAAAGGGTCGTATGGTAATGGTGCTGCTTGGCTTAGATCTGAGAGCGAGCTTGACTTGCATAAAGCGGAGGACGAGCAAGCGTAAGCAACCGTGGGCCGTGAAAGTGGGCAGCCTGGGACTCCCCAGCTGCTCCTGCCTGTGTGTGGATGCATAGGATCAGACGTGAGTGCTTCAAATGCTCTACCAAGCCGGGCTTGGACGCCGCCATCGAGTTGCTCCGAGAGTCGTGACGTTGCGGCAGCGGCGATCATGATTTCCGCTTCTTATTTCCCATTTCCTGACCTGGTGCCCTGTCTCACCATTGTCCGCACATGTAAATCGACCCACAGCACACCATTACCATGGCAATATCCTCTATAAACCGCCAGCCGGCGACGGGGGCATCTTCTAACAGCACCAGTGGCAAAACGCGCAGCACACGACGCTCTTTGCCCCTTCTCCTCCTCTCTTTCCTGGCCTTTCTCGGTCCCGCCCCCGCCTCCGCTTTCCTCCGTGGTCTCAGTCCAAATTCCAAGAGCAACAGCGTGAGCAGGAGATGCTTGGCAGCCCGGCGCGTCGTCATGTCGGGCTCGTCTTCCTCGTCAAACTGTAAGTGTGGAGTCAAACATGTCCCGCTTACCTGACTCATCCATCATCGGCCCTAGAAATGACCCCCCGAGCACATCAGCATCATTTGATTGGCAATAAGCACACTTGTCCCTCTATCATGTTTCTGAGTGTGCCATTTAAACGTTTCTGTTCCCTTCTCCTGCCATTTAACCCAAGCTTCCTGACTCATCCCTCCCCCCCTCGCTCTCCCCCCCTCCCTCCCTCACTCCAGCCCGCCCGCACGTCGTCGTCGGTGGCGCGGGTTTCGGGGGGCTTTACAGCGCCCTGCGTTTAGCCGAACTTTCTCGCACCTCTCATGGGCCTCCGTCTATCGACATTACCCTGGTAGATCGGCAGGATCGATTTGTGTTTTTGCCGTTGTTGTACGAGTTGGCGGTGGGAGATGCAGGCTTGGAGGAAGTAGCGCCGTCGTTTAAGACCTTGTTGGCATCCACAGGGATAAGATTCGTGCAGGGGGAGATAGAGAATGTCGACATCAAAGGGAAAACTGTAATGCTGATGGCGGCTGCGGAGGTGGACGAGGGAGGGATGGAGGGAGGGAAGGAGAGATCGGTTTCGACAGACGCTGCAATTGAAGATGTAGAGCAGCAGCAGGAGGCGGTGATCGCCCCTTGCACCCTTTCTTACGACAAGCTCGTCCTAGCCCTCGGATCAGAACCGATCCTCCCTCCTCCCTCCTCTTCCTCCTCCTCCTCCTCCTCCTCCTCCTCCTCTTCAGATCAACTGCATCAAGTCATGCCCTTTTACCGCCTCGAAGACGCCCAAGCCCTCCGGGAACGCTTATCCCTCCTCAATCTTGACACAAGCTTTTCCTCCCCTCCGCCCTCGTCGTCTACCTCGTCCTCGCCCTCCCTCTTCCGGGTCGTCATCGTCGGGGGGGGCTACTCTGGAGTTGAGCTCGCGGCGAATCTTGCGGCAAGGTTAGGGAGGGACCGAGGGAAAGTCACATTGATAGACAGAGGGTATCAAATCTTGGGAGGAAGCCCTGCACAGGTGCGAGCGAATGCGGGGAAGAAGTTAGAGGAGGAAGGTGTGGAAGTGATGCTTGGGGTGGATGTGTTGAAAGTAAGCAAGGAGAGGGTGGTCGTCAAGGATCGGGCCCGTGCCTCTGCAGCTGGAGCGAGAGCAGCGAATGGGATGGAGGGAGGGGATGGGGAAGGGAAGGAGGAAGGGGAGGATGAGGCCACCATAATCTTAGCTGCGGATTTGGTGGTGTGGACAGCAGGCGCAAAGGTCTCTCGAGTCATCCAGTCTATCGAAGGCTTGGATAAAGACGCGCGAGGGAAAATCATTACAGATCAGGGCTTGAGAGCAGGTGGTTCTAATGGTGATATCTATGTCCTTGGTGACAGTGCCGCTGTACGTGGATATCGTGGGGGAGGCCCAGCTGGAAGTGAGGGGGAGGGAGAAAAAGTCTTGCCTTCTACTGCACAAGTGGCTTTTCAGGAGTCAGAAGTGGTGGCATGGAATGTTTGGTCGAGTGTCACGCCCTCTGCGCCTGGCCCGCTTGTGTTTCAATATACCCCCTTGGGCGAGATGCTGACATTGGGGCCTCTCGATGGCGCAATTTCCTCACTGCAGGGGATGATTAATCTGGAGGGCCCCACCGCGAGCTTGGCGAGGAGGTTAGTGTATGTCATGCGGATGCCCACGGGACCACAGCGGCTCAAAGCTGCGAAGGGATGGGTGAAGGGACGGACGGAGAAATTGAAGGGCGCGGTAAGGGGGGTGGCCGCCGGAAAGGCGGAGCGGTAGATTGTATATGAGAGGAACAAAGGAGGAGGGGAATACAGGGAGGGAAGAAAAGAAAGAAACCAACAATTGTAAAATCTTTATCGAATGGGCGAGTTGAATCAGTACTTTAATGTAGTTGGTACTGACAGGCTTGAAGGCCTGTAACTAAGACAGGCCCATGCCCCGCCGACCTCCTCCCTCCTCCGCATCGACTCGGTTTGGCGTGCTTGCTATCCCCTCATTTGACTCGGTCGGCACTTCAAAGTGCAGAAATAAAACTCGAAATGCTTTCTCATTGTCATGTTTGGGTGCTGTTGAGGTCGCCAGGCTCTGCAGTACATGACACCCTTGGTGACGAGGGACCCCGATTGATGCCATCGCCGAAAGAAGGAGCATCCTCAACTTGCTTGTCCACAAGTCCTTGACATGCTTTTGTGTATCAGACACACTGTTTGTCATGTCTGTCGATGGCGCTGAGCGAAGGCGGAAGGAGGAGGAGAGCGGTTACGGAAGGCCTCTCCCTATCGAACAAACGCTTCTCGTCACCCCTGCGTCCTTTCCCCCCCCTTCGCTCCTTACCCCCGTGACACCCCACTTGGCAGCACACCGGCCTTTTTATTTCCTTCTTGCCGACGCCTTTCGGTCAACGCTGCAATGTTGCTGCCATACAGGCACGTTTTGATGCCGGGCTTGATTACCAAGGAGCTTACAGGGCACATCAGCCCATCAAGCAGGCTCGACACGTCGTCTCCTCCCCCTTACGCTCCCTTCACTTTAATCACGCACCCACCAAAGACAGCACCGACACGACACGGTCTATACACATAACTAGCTTTCTTAACCGCTTCCGATCGGCTTAAACTCAGCGTCACCAGCCGCCGTCACTGCAGCCGCAAGAAATATACACCATCGAGCAGCACGGATGTCAACAGCAACGACAACGACGACGCTTCTTAGGAATAATAGTAATCCCGACCATCACGAGACAGGAGCGGTCGCGGGTCTGGACCTCTTTCCTCGTCCTCCGCGCACGGCTTATGATTTGTATCGGGTACGTGTCAGGAGTGACGATTGCCGGAGGAGGATGGGGAGGGACGAGGGAGGAGAAAGCATGTTCGAGGATGAGTGTGTGTGTGCTTGGACCATGGAAGCAAGCAACGATTGATTTTACACGTGGTATTTACGCCTTGTTTCAAAACTTTTGCGAACCAAGCCGAACAGCACCGCCCGCACATTCAGATCCTCCCTCCCTCCGTCTCTCGCTTCACTTCTTGCCTGAAACAGGACCAAAGCCACACTCGTCGTGTCTCGCTTGGTTGTCCTGTGCTCGACGCCACATTCGGTGGGGGGCTACCTGGTCACGGCATAGTGGACATCTCGGGCATGGCGGGTGCAGGGAAGACACAACTGATGCTCCAGTTGTTGGTCCAGCAAGTGAAGGACGCAGAGAGCGAGTGGCGGAATGCGAATTATTCGACGCCGTTTGTAGCGGGTCGTTCTTTTTATCTCTCGACCGAAGGTCCGCTCCCAGCAAAGCGGCTTGCTGACATGGCCGCTGCTGCGTGCCCTGGAGACAGTGGCTTCGCTCAGCGGGTGCTGGAGAGTGTGATTATCGTGGAGGCGAAGAATGTGGAGGATCAGCTGTACCTCCTGACGACCCAATTGCCCTCTTTGCTGGCCGATTCTTCTCTTGGTGAGTTGAGTCCTTTTGTTTGTTGCAACCAATCACTTGATTGACTGTTTGATTATTTATATATTCATGTATTCATGCATTCATCTTATTATTCCCTCCCTATCTCCCTCCCTTCCTCCCTATTTCCCGCCTACCCCCCTCCTTTCCATCCCTCCCTTCCTCCCCCCCTCCTTCCAAACCAGGTAAAATCCGTCTGTGTGTTATCGATTCCATGTCCGCCCTCTTTCGTGGAGAGTTTTCCTTATCCAAAGGCGACACGTTGGAGAGAGCCAAGATGATCTTTGCCATGGCCAAACAAATGAAGACACTTTCCGACAAATTCAAAATTCCGTTTGTGGTAACGAACCAAGTAACGGCCGATTTCCAGGTTGGGCAAGCAGGACAGGGAGGATGGGAGGGAGGGATGGAAGGAGGGGGAGTACAGCCGGCCTTGGGGCTTAGTTGGTCGAATTGTGTGCATTCGCGGTATTTGCTCACACGGCGGGACAAGAACAATGTGTGGCCCGTGGCCTCCCTCCCTCCCTCCCTCCCACATTCGGCTATAACCATGGAAGAGACGGGTGGGATCAATGGCAGCGGCAGCAATAGCAGTCAGTGGGTGAGGCAGATGCGTTTGTTGCTTTCCCCTTCCCTCCCACGCGACCTGTCGTGTCAATTTGTGGTCGAGACGGCGGGGGTGCGAGGAGTGGGAGGAAGGGGAGTGGCGTTGGAGGAGGAAGGTTGATATCAGAGCCTCTTTTGTTCTTTCTTCCTCCCTTGATCCCCTGTGATCAGTCACGTCCATTTGGGGTGCAGACGGCGAGGATGGAGGGAGGGAGAAAGCAGTGATAAAGAGGAGTAGAGCCTCGCGTTTCCACCTATATCGATAGAATTTTTGGGGGGGGTAAGAGAGAGAGTGGCATGAATGCACCCTCTCTGTCCCTCCTTCTCTCTCTACATACATTCATATGTACAGATCTCTCTCTCTATCTTTAGAGAGAAGAATAGAGCGAAGCAGGACAAGGCAATAAAAGAGTAGGTTTGGTACGGCTGGATGACAAGACGACTGGATGGAAGTAAAACAGGGTGAAAGGGAATTGGAAAGAGACCTGCGTTTTTTTTAAAGGCGAGAAAATGAAAGGATGGCAAAGAAAACACGTGTAAAAGTGCTGGCGGGGGGGGGGGGGGGCAGGGGGGAAACAGGGAAAAAAAAAAAGAAAGGGGGAGATTTTACCACATCAAAAAAAAAAACCAAAAGGGATAGGGGGGAAA
>Ga0160420_100094_pt1 | contig 52262 bp, 76 predicted proteins | sample CelAP2metagpilot_FD_108197 | JGI IMG/M metagenome (GOLD analysis project Ga0160420, IMG submission 108197) | Phycosphere-associated microbial communities from algal ponds in Kailua-Kona, Hawaii, USA - Cellana AP2-5-5 metagenome pilot | ecosystem: Engineered > Artificial ecosystem > Aquaculture >...
GGGGGGGGGGGGGGGAGGAAGAAGAGGGAGAGCTGTAAGATGAGAATGATGAGCGGGATGAGCTGGAGCGCGAACGAGAGCGTCCTTGCATCTTGCCACGCCTGCTAATGCTGCTTTTTCCGCCACGCCCCCTTCTGGCTTTTCCACATCCACCGCTTTCTCGCCCCCCTCTCTTCCCCCTTCGGTCCCGGCTTGCACCCCCACTGCGGCTCCGGCTCCGGCTGCAGCGGCGCTGTCGTCCTTGGCCTCCATCCTGCTCTCTCCTTTCGCACTCCTCTTCTTCCTCCCATCTACGCCGTCGGTTATTCTCCCACTTCTCATCGCTTTGCCGGCGCCGGTAGTAGTCATCCTTGTCCCCCCTATCCTCAAAGTGATGCCGGTGGTGACGGCCGCCGCCACTCCCGTCCCTAGTGTCATTATATCGTCTTCGGCCTCGGCCCCGGTGTTCTTCCCTCTGATCTCTCACTCCTCCGTGGCCCCCAGTGTGGCTGTTAAGGCTACTAATAGTGCTGCTGCGATGTGAGTCCTCTCGTCGTTGCTCCTTCCGCTGCGGCTGCCGGTGGAGCTCCCGCGGGGACACTGACGCCTCCACGGTTTTGAGCACGAGGTGGTAGTTCTCTGGGGCAAGGAAGAGGAGGAGGAAAGGGGCAAAAGAAGGAAAGAGAATGGAAGGGAGAAGAGGGGGTCGTTCACAAACGTTTCGCTGCCCTCCAATGCTACATCAAGCCTCGCGGTCTCGAATCCCCATCTCTCACGCATCATGCATTTCCTCCCTCCCAAAGCAAGAGTCTAATTACCGATCCCTCGGCGTTCAAGCAACTCGACGATGTCAGTGAAGAATGCAGTCACTTCCTCCGCGGGCTGCCGAACCAGAAACTCTGCCAAAGAGCTGTGCCGGCCTTGGATTGTGATAGCTTCCTCTGCGCAAGGGATTGGTTTGACGGGGGGGGAAAGGGAGTGTTGAAAAACAGGGAATGTTTGCTTGGTGCAGAACACGGTCCGGCAGGTAAAGGTCATGGAGATGTGGCTGTAATAAAGAACTAATTTCCTGCTTTCTTGGGAGAATTCTAGGTTCAGCTCCGCGCTCGGGGTGGGCGTTCAAGCTTCCTTGACCAGCATAGCAAGCGATATGCTGTCTACAAGTTCTGAGCGTTGCTGTGTTGTAGCATTCGCTTACCATAGCACCGTTCGAAGCGGTCCCACACTTGCGTGTCGGTGATTGATAGGCGCCTCGTCATGGTCGTCGTAAGGTATGCGAAGAGATGTTTGTGCCTGAGGGCAGTGGGCTTATGTAGACGCTCTCCACCAAGACACGGTGATTGAGGATGATGGGGGTACGCGGGGCGAGGATAAGAGCAAGACACTTGGCGTTCGCCCACTTAATGTCCTGGCCAGATTATCTAGGACGCTGAAAGGTACATGTGGAGCTGACTGTGGCTAGGGATATGTTTACAGTGTGGTTTTCAAATGTTTTGTGGGAAAAAATGCCCCTTGCATCATAATCTGCTTCTCTTCTTGACCTTGCGTTCAACTTCTACGAACCCAGTCACACGTTTACGCACATTCGACGCATCCAAACACACAGGCAAGGGACGGATCCAAACGCTTGTGGCAGGGCCCCATCCCCCGCTCCGCCACTTCTTCGGCTGCCCCACTCTCTGCGTCCTGCCCAAGCACGCGAATACCTCATCCCACCCCCCTTCATCTCTCGCTCTTACGCCCGTAAGCCCTCGCGGAAACAGCAGCAGCCACAGCAGCAGCACAACTTTCCTATTCCTAAGTCCCTAGACACATTATCATGGGTGATTTTTCACGCATTCGGAAGGAGTTGAATGAGTGCGCCCGCGACCAAAAGTCAGGCGTCACGGCTAGGTAGGTGGATGGGTTCAAGAGCATTGCATTTGAAGCTTGGGGGTAGTTTAACATGAAAAATAGGGGAGTCTGAGATGAAGTGCAGTCCCTGTTAATGCGATAACAAGCAATCATGCTGCCCGTGGGTCCTCCTTCCTCTTTCTCTGGTGAAGGGAGCGTACGTGCTCGGTGGGACAAATCGCACTAAAACGCACTTCTAAATGCATAACTCCTTCCAGAAAAGCTCATGGTAAGCATTCCCCACTCTCCACCTTTTCTCCTGGAAATGGTCATTCCCACCAACAGTCCAGTAGGCTCAAGCTTGAACCATTTGTCCGGGACCATCACGGGGCCCGACGGTACGCCGTACGCCAAAGGCGTCTTCAAAATTGACATCCACATCCCAACCTCCTACCCCTTCGAGCCGCCCAAGATGAAGTTCCTGACCAAGATATGGTGCGTGGACAGAGCAGAGACACAGAAGGAGTGTCAGAGGCGGAGACATAGTAGAAGGGGAAGAGGGAAATGTTGGGAAGGCCTTTCGTTGGGGGATGTTGTGGACCACTTTTTCTCTGAGTCCGAGTTGCCCATAACTTCCCCCCTCTCGCTTCCCATCCTCCCTCCTCCCTCCCTCCCTCCCTGGCAGGCATCCGAACATATCTTCGCAGTCCGGCGCCATATGCCTGGATATCCTGAAAGACCAGTGGTCGCCCGCCCTCACCATCAAAACTGCCCTCATCTCCCTACAAGCCCTACTCTGTACTCCCCAGCCGGTAAGGACGGAGGAGGAAGGAGGGATGGGTGCAAGGGCGGGATCGTGGTAAGATGACATAAGATTCTTCAAGGCGAAGGGAAACTTTGAGAGCCCAGGGAACACCGGCATGCCAGCTCTTCCTCATTGCATTTGCTCTCGGCCCCTTCTCACCATCCCCTTGTTCGCATCGCAGGACGACCCTCAAGACGCGGAGGTGGCGTCGATGTACCTGAACAACCAGGAGCAGTTTCTGCACACAGCCAAGTTCTGGACAGAGACGTATGCCAGACCCGAGGCCTCTCACGACGAGGTGTGTGAAAAGGGGGAGGAGGAAAAGAGGGAGGGAGAGGGCGAATTTCGGACGTTTGGAAATTTGGTAGGTCCTGCGAGAACCTTTGGCAATTTAGCCCATTATCTTATGACGATGATGAAGGCCTTGAGCTTTCTCTGACAATAGAGTGAACTCTCTCACGTCTCTGCTTCCCTCCCTCTCGCTTGCAGGTGGTGGATCGCCTGAAAGACATGGGATTCTCTGAGACGGCGGCGCGAAAGGCCCTGGAAGACAGCAACTGGGACGAGACGGCTGCAGTAAATGCATTGCTGAGCAGCTAAAGGATAGGTAAAGGAAGGAATGCCAGAAGAAGACAAGAGGACGTAGTGGTAGGATTATGGCAAGAATGGAAAGAAAGTGGAATCGGATACACAAGAAAGATCTGAAAGAGTGTGAAGGGAAAATGATGCAGCGACAGATGGTCAGGAACAGCGCATGTGTTTATATGATAAAGAGAAGAGAAGCGTCAGCAGTAGAAGTAGAAAAGAGATAGAGAGCCCGCAATAACAGCAAAGCCATAAGTGTGAGCGCGAGTGACTGTGTCTTTTGTAGGGATCGTCTTTTCAGTAAAAGAATCAAGCAGCATCGGAGGGGCACGCCAAATCTATCTATGTATACCGCCGACAAATCGGCCAATTTAATTGAAAGCATCAGTAAGCTCCTAAAGAGGAAATTCTCAAGGATTCCTCTTTTCTCTTACTGTTTTTTCCTCTTGATTTCTTCGATAGGGATCTTTGCGACTTATCTGGAGTTATCAATCTTGGTGCGAGGAAAGGCAAGCAATGACTGCACTGCAAAGTTGATGCAGCAGCACAGATTTCAAGAAGCAAGCCATTAAGACCTACCATGTGCCATCGTCTGCCACAACGGTTTATGAAGAATATTTGGTCCCGGACATTCATCCCAGTTTGCACCGTGCCAGATAAATTTTATTACTCCAGTGAGTTCGGAAAGGTGTTGGATAGATTTGGTGGTGGCAATCGTAAGCATACTTCAATCCGCAAAGAGCTGGCTTTCTATGTCGCCTTCCGAAGCAAGAAAGTGTGGGCACCACTGTCAGCCTCTTCTAAAATTGTCTCCTAGTGTATCGCTTCGTGATGCCTTTTCGTAGGGGCTGGATTTTTGACAAATTTGACCACCCCTGAGACGCTAAACTTGGCAGATCAATGTCCCCAAAACACGGCTTGTCAACTTCGGGCCAGGATTGAAGATAGCCCGATACAAATATGTACGGCCATCAGCATCCGTCAAGTCGATTTGTTAAAGCTAGGAAGTGTGCGAGGCTATCGACGACTCGTTGCCCGCAGTGCTTGCTCTTTAGCTGAACGGATAACTGGAGGCTATCTTTCTCCACATTTATCGGCTGGTGCAATATCATGATTGGTCGACCTTCGTACATTTCGGCTTGATCCATTCCTCTCCGTGATTCGCTGACACGACAAAAGCATTTGATCCTTGCCTGCCCTGGAGTAACGGTGAAATGACCTTCTATGACACGAAACTGGCAGAATAAAGGATCGAGAAACCATGTCTTAATGAGTTTGGTGGATATGAGCAGAGAGCATTACAAGAAAGCCAAGAAATTAAAATAAAAAGCTTGGAGGTATGCCTTTGCCTCAAAAGCTTACTCACAGCAACGATGTCGACACGAAAACTGGCACGAAGACAATTTTGCGGGGTGGAGGCATCATCAACAAGCCACTCGGATAGACCGGTCAATTTTCTTCGACTGGTACAATAATAGCAATATGGTGGATAAGGTCTGTAATGACATGGTCAGAAGTATCGCCTGATGGGCATATGGAGGGAGGAAAAGAGGGTCCCAGCTTGACTCATGAGAAAGAGTGCAGTCCTCAATATAGCTTGAGCACTTGAAATACTGTCTGAAGACCAAATAAAACAAGAATTATAATCGTAGGCTACGAACAAAGGACCAAGAATTTTCACCACGTCGGCAGCGTTGAGCGGTTATGATGGGGCAAAAACACTTTGCGCGCTGAATGAGCAATTTTTGATATAGCAAGACAAGATGGCCCTACATTAATGTCGTGGACAATAAGATCTGGCTATGAAGGTTATATTGTGCCTGTCATCCCTTTTCCGAGAGCTGTTGTCCTGGCGCTCGATAAGGGGGTGAATCGTCGTTTTGTGTTTTTTTGGTGGGAGCGTATTAAAAAAAGGGGTCAAAATGCACACTGTGAAGCTCGACCCAAAAACGTCAGGTCAGTTGAGATGATATTTGAGAATGAGAATACATGGTTGACAGAAAAGGAGAAACGCATGCGATGGACCAAATCTCACACCAAAGTCCTTCGCAAGGTTGAAGATTACCCGCCACATCGAGTTCCTTGTTTTGAAAATGTGACAAGATGTGTATGGGGGGGAGGGGAAGTGATGAGAAGGGTTAGGCAAAGAAAATCAATTTCTTGGTAAGTGTTGGTCCCATCTACTGATAAACCTTCAAGACAAGATGCCATGATCAAAGCCGTGGGAAGCGTTCGCGGCCTGACTGAACACGCGGGGGGAAGGGGGAGGTTTGCGGCCGGAAATGAGGCCATGTTTTCGCGGCTCCGATTGCGCGGCAACTGACGGCGCAGTGTAAACATGCCTTCTTGAGTTCTGTGGGTCTTATTCACTTCCCTCTTTCCTCTCACCTTCTCGTTCCATCCTTCACTTCCTCCTGAGAAGGTTTGGGATATTGCAGATCAAACACCTACAATTATGCATCGTCAATCCTGTTTTCACCAACAGGGCAACCTATCATGGCCGTCTCCAACAACGCACCCGTCAGGCTTCAAGTCCTCGCCGACATTCGAGTTGTTGCCCACCCGCTGGACACTCCCACACGCCCATCGCGTTGAACTTTCAGACCCACATTGGCTTCTTCATAGGGACGTAGGCCGACAGCGCGCCTCTGAGAACTCCGCCGCTTTAAAAGATGGCTGACAGCCCTCAGCACCCACGGCCCGCGTCTACCCGGCTCCCCGTGCTGTTGTACATCCCCAATTTAATTTGCTACAGTCGACTGGTACTTAGCTTTTACGGCCTGTCTATCGTTGCCCACACGGTGACGCGGCAGCAGGAAGATGCCCGGCATGCAGCACACGACGGCGGGTCATCTTGCTCGGTGCAGGCCATGATGCAGACTGCCACCTTTTACGCCACGCAAGTCAGCAATACGGGCTTGTTACCGCATGCCGCCAACACTCTCCTAGGTAAGGGGTTGGACCATCTTTCCGCCGCCCTTGTAGATGATGGTAACCGGCAGAAGGCCAATAACAGCAATGGGACGGCTTTCCTGCGGAGCGCTGAACCGGACTTGCTGGCGGCTCTGCTGGTGTTTGTTATCAATGTCGCCTTAGATTCCTTGGATGGATATGTAGCTAGGCGCCTGAATCAGACATCTCAGCTAGGTGCGATGCTTGACATTTTCGCTGACAACGTTCTGAGGAGCTGTATGTGGGTATCGTCGGCACTGCTTGACGCCCGCCTGGCTCTCCCTGCGCTGCTTTGCCTCTCTGTTGAGTGGGCCACACTCTTGGCAACGCAACTGGTAGTGCAGCGGGAGGACGGCCGACACTGGAAAATGCTACGGGATGCAGATCCACGCCTGGTGCAATATTTCTTCTCGAACAATTTCCGGAATGCGCTTGGGATGTGGGGCATTGGCAGCTGTTTCTCGCCCCCCTCTACCCCTTGCTCCTCCATGCAGTCCCCGCGCTTGGCCACATGGGAATCACCGGTTTACAAATGGAGGGAAGAGGGGACAGATGGGGGCAAGATGGGGGATTAGGCGCAAAAGTTGTTTGGGGATTGGGGTCAGTGCTCGTAGCGGGACGCATCTTATCACTCGCGATTGAGTTGTACTTCGTGTGGGGCTTGGTGGTGGTGCTGGTGGAGGAGGAGGAGGAGGAGGGGAGGTGGGTACGGAAGGTGGGTGGCGCAGTCCTGGGGGAGCGGCACAAGGTGGCTTGAGAATCGAGCACCAGAGGAATGTAAAAAGTAAAGCAGCAAGCAATCGCCTTCACATTGCACAAATCGGCCGCAGGAGCTTTCCTCTTCTTCGTCGTCTATTTTCATTTCTTCTTCTCTCTTTGCTGCTGCCCAGTCGCAGGCATGGACTATGTACACTCTTTTACACACCTTTACCTCGACAACTCTCACCATCATGCATGCCTACCTATTCGCCCACTCTCTCACACCCTATCCCTTCAAGGCTCCTCACGCCCCCCTCGAGCCTCTCTTCATCCCGCCAAGCCCCGTGACCCTTCCGTTAAACCATCCTCCACATTAAACTTCTCAAACACGTCCCTCATCTTTTCTTCTCTTCTTCTCACATCTCTTCTTACCCCCGGTCGAGCAAGAGCTTGGCCAAGGCGTCGATATGTCGGCGATCCTCAGAGTACAGGCGCCAGGTGTGCGTGTCTATGAAGGGCAACGACGACAACCTTCCCCATAACCCCCCTTCCCCTCTTACCCCTCCTTGCACCGTCACAGTTATATGCCGCGGGTCCGTCGCCTCCTCGCTCACGTCCAGCACTTGGCTAAGTGGCACGCGGAGTAGCACACTCAGGCGCCTTCCCGCCGCCGGCATCGGACTATACTTCCCCAGCTGCCTCTGCGACTGCTGCCGGAGGTGCTCATGCCCAATGCTCTTGATGGACCTTTTGTATCCTGCCGCAGCAGCAGCAGCAGCAGCAGGAGGAGATGGCTGCAAGGAGACGTCCTGCCGCAGGTCCTCGACTGCAACCACGAACTCGCCCTCCTCCGTGACCATGACCGTGCGTGGCAAGAGCGGCAGCCCCAGGCCCGAGCTCTTTTTGAACCACTGGAAAAGCATCGCGTGGTAGCGCAGCCCGCCTTCCACGCCCACTCCTGCCGTCAGCAGTGTCTCTATCCAAGCCTCCTCCGTGTTCGCCACCTCCACTTTCTGCCTTTGCTTCTGCCCCCTGTCCTCCCCTGCACACTCCCCTCCGCAGCCTCCCCGACGCCGGGCCTCATTCGCCAGTGGTCGGAGGTCGCCGTTCAGGAGCCGGAAGGTCTGTGCCTTGTCCCGCGTCACGAGCGTGCAGCCGACTTGCACGATGGGGTCTTCCTCCCTCCTCGCCTGCCTCAAGAGCACACACCCGCCCTCCCGTCCTTCCTCATCTCGGTCTTGCCAGGAGGAGATGTCACGACCGCAACCCCCCTCCTCCCCCCCTTCCATCTCAAACTCCAACCTCCCCCATTGCGCTCTGAAGCCCACCACAACCCTTCTTAAAGCCCGCAGCGGCCACCGACCCAGCAGCACTGGCAGCGGTGCTTCGGAAAAGTGCTTGAGATGGCCGCTAGGATGGGGGGCAGTGAAAGATGGGTCAAGCATGTACAGGTGCTGGTCCGTGACGGCTAGAATGAGGGGTGTCTCGCGTCCCAGGATGTCTTGAAGCCGTCCGGATCGACGCCTGGCATCCACGAGGCAATTTTCCTGGTTATTTAATGTGTGGGAGGAAGGTGGGAGAAGCGTGATTCGCATGGCTGGAGCCTGAAAGGGAAGGTTGACATGAAGGAAAAGGATGCTAGACATGGAAAGCAATAAGGACCTTGTAGAGATGGAGGAGTTTCTCCGGGTGAGACAAGGCCAGGCTCTGGACGATCGACCGGTGGGGGTCTATCTCGAAGCAGGCGGAGAGGGAGGTAGGTGAGGAGGGCGAGGAATAGGGAGTGGGCAAGCTCATGCTGAGACTGGCGCTGCGGGATGGACTTCCGAAGACATGCTGTTGCACAAGGAATGCGCGAATGGAGTCCAGGTCGTGCGGGGACAGGAAACGGCGGAGGGAGGAGGAGGAGGAGAAAGAGGAGGAGGAGGAGGAGGAGGAGGAGCGTCCTTTGTGCTCGGAATTAGACTGGGAGGAGCTACGTGAGGCGTTGCTGTCGTTCTTGTAGTTTTGTTCATCCCCCTTAGGCACGACCAGCACCGAGGGCAAGGGGCTTTTGGAAGCAACCGAAGGTCGTTGGTGCTCTTGATGCTCTTGATGCTCTTGATGCTGATGCTTTCGAAAGCGACCGGCAATTGTCTCCTCCTCTTCCCCTACGTCTTCCTCTACGTCTTCCTTTACGTCTCCGTCTGTCCCCACCGCCGTCGCCAAGGCTTTCCCTGCCATCACCTTCACCTGCTTCTTGCCCTTCCCCTCCCTCCCACCGCCTCTAGCCTCCCCCAACACGACCATTTTCCTCTCTTCCACCCGGCTGATCTCTTGCCTCGCCAAGGCCAGCCTCGCCTCCAGAGCTGCCAACTCCTGTCGCATCATCTCCATCCGGTTTCCCAACCCTTCTCCCTCTCCCTCCTGCCCTCTCTCTTTTTTCTTTTTCTTTTTCGAGATTTTCTCCTTTTTCTTCCTATCCGTAAGAGGGAGGGAGGAAAGAAAGGGTGGAGGCGTGGCAAGGTATCGGCCGAGGGCATCATTCCTACTCGTCGGTAGCCACTCCTCCCCTCCCGCCTTCCCTACTTCCCCCTCCTCCACCAACGCTACGCGTCGAGGACGACCATTTCGCTTGGCGCTGGCAGCAGAGCTGGACGGAGAGGAACGACACGAGAAGGTGGAGGAGAAGGAAGCGGAAAAAGTGAGGGAGGGAGCTGTGGCGGGACGTACCAAAACCTCCTTTTTCTCTCTGCCCTTAGGGACGGCAGTCCCCTGTACATCAACCGCTGCTGCTGGGGGAGCAGGGGCTGCTGCCGCTACTGCAACTGGTGGTGAAGGCACCACCGCTGCTGCTGATGCTGTGGCGGGCGTCTTATTGGGCGTCGAAGTCACTTCTCCACTCTCTCCGGCATGTCCGTCCTCGAGGAAAATGGAGGCCGGGGAGGAGGGAGAGGAAAAGGAAGGCGGAGAGGACGGGGAGGGTCGAGAGGAGAAAGCAGCGGATGGGGCCAGGGACAGAGAGGTGGGCTGTGATCCTTTGCGTTCGTCCTCCCACTGCCATATCTCCTCCACATCCTCGTCCGATTTACTGGTAGTGACAAACTGGGCTGGAGAGTGAGGCAGAGGAAAGGATGATGACGAGGCAAATGAAGGTATGACCAGTCGCGATAGTTCCTCTTCTTCTTCTCCTTCCTCCTCCTCCTTTTCCTTCACTCTCTCTTCTCCGTTTCCTGTCAGCCGCTGCTGCACTGGCCGAGCCTCCTCCTCCTCCTCCTCCTCCTCCTCCTCCTCCATTTTCTTCTCCTCTATCTTCTCCTTCTCCTGCCCTGGCGCCCAAATTTTAGGAAGAGCAGAGGAAAGGGGTGAGACCGCCGCGCATGTCAGACGCCGCTGCAGCTCTCGAGTCTCCTCCTGGGAGGGAGGCAGCCCGTCCAAGATGCCCACCCCCCCTCCCCGCCTGAGCAAGGCCAGCACCTTGACGCGGTAGCCCCCAAGGCGCGACAAGGGAGTGCCCGCCAACCGCAGCGCCTCCAATACCCGCACCACCCCCTCCCCTACTCCCTCCCTGCGCGCATCGCCCGCCTTCCTGTCGTCGTCCAGCCGCTCTACCTCAGACCAGCGCGCAAGCGGATTGTGGCTCAGATCCAGGGTGTGAAGGGAGGGGAGGGACGTAGCCTCGAGTCCCTGTGTGCTGCGGAGCTTGTTGTGACCGAGGCGGAGCTCCTGAAGGTGAGCGACGAAGGGATGGACGGAGGAATGGAAAGAGGAAAGACATGCGACAGACTGGAGGGCATTGTGGCGGAGGTCCAGAAGGGACAGCCTAGGGAGGAGCTCACTCCCACCGCTCCCTCTATCCTCATCGCATTCCGATGCTGCCCCTCCTTCTTTTTTCTTCCCCTGATCCTTCCAAACCCGCAGCAGCCCTGCTATGGAGACGAGTCGATTGTGCGGTAGCTCTAGTCGAGTCAAGTGCGGGCAGGAATGGGTCAAGGCTGATGCCGGGTGCAAGTGCCCTAGATCGCAGTGGCTCAAGACCAGGCGCTGTAAAGACCTCCACTGACTAGATTTACGGCATTCTTCTTCGTCTCCTCCTCCTCCCCTATTGGAGGTGTTGCTTGTATTAGATGATGATGAGGAAAAAGGTGACAAGAGCAACTCGTCCAATCCACAGAGCGCGACTCGCTCCAAGTGCAGGGTTTGCAGGGTGGGACGGAGGGCGGGGAGGGCCGGCGCCAGGGCGGAGGGGGTGACACCCGTTAGTTCTAGCGTAATGAGGGCGGGCCAGAGGGAGGATTGGAGGCAACCACAAGGGTGGCTGTAATGTTGATCCTGCTCCACGAGACGGAGGGTGGTGATGGAAGCCAGGAAGCGCAGCAAAGTCTGCGCGACAAGCGTGTCCTTTTTGTTGTCGCTGCTCCTGTTGCTGCTGCTTCGACTCCGTGTCGCCGGTGTTGTGAGATGTGGCATAGGTTTTGAGAGGTGCTGCATGAGGAAGGTCAGCATTTCCGTGCTCAGCACCCAAGGGAGCTGCTGCTGGTGGTGCTGCTGCTGCTGTTGCTGCCGCGGATTGCTGCCTTGCTGTACTACTTCGACGTCGCGGGCCAGGCGCATTAGCCATTCTTCAGGCGGACGTTGTTCAAGACGCTTCCGGCGTTGTGTCCATCGTCGCCGCAAGCCACTCTGCCCCTCATCCTGCTCATTGTCCTTCCGCTCTTTTCTCGGAAAGCATCCAAAGGTCTTGAATAGCTGCGGCATGGCCATGGCACTGCCGAGGTATTAGACGAAGACGACGTCGATTCTTGTTCTGCGTGCGCTTGCGGCTGGCTTTCTTGCTCCGGATGGCGCCTTCTAAATGTACCATTGCCGCATTTCGCCTCTGACTAACAAGGAGATGCGCCCATATGTGTGTTGAAATGGGCTTGAGCGCGTGAGTATCTGCAGTTCCGCTATGAAACAATGCCGCCAGCATGCCTTTGGAACAGCTGTGCATCGCCCATTATCATCAGTAGTTCGCTTCTCCGATACACGCCCATATCTCCTCACTCTCACACACCCATGCCCTCCACCCCTTCACAATACAGCCTCGTAACCCTGTGCCCCGTGCGATGGTCCAATTATCCTTATCCGTCGTCAGCCGCAGCCGTCGACGGTGGTCTATCCTTCTCCTGGTGCTCGTGTTACTCTTGCTAGTCGGAAACTCGACTGCAAAGCCCAACCAGGCCAAGAAAACGAAAGCGAATGCCGCGACCACTGACAAAGAAGAGCGGTCGCAGGCGCAGGGGGGGGAACAGAATGCTCAGCTACAAGGGAAGAAGCCGCAGCAGCACAAGGCGCAGATGAAGCCGCAGCAACAGAAGCAGCAAAAGGCCAAGCGAGAGACCCGGGCCAGCGACGCCACGATGGAGGACACGAAGGAGAACAGACAATACCATGCCGCACGCGTTATGCAGGGTACGCCTTTGATCGAGACGCTTGAAGGTCTCGTCCAAGAAGCGGCGCGAGTCAAAGGCCCAGATGCCGCCGATGTAAGTGTGGTGTTATGAGAGTGATATGGCTTTTGAGCGGTCCGTTTGTTGACAACGCGCCATCAGCTCTATGGTCCTCTCCATTCTCTTCCCATGACCACCGTGCTATCACATATAAATCAATCAAATTCCATCTTCTCCGCGTTGACACATAACACTTAAGAAAATTAGGCAGGCCATCCGCAAATCAGACACGCGGGCATTGAGCCAGGTGATGCAAAACGCTTACGCCAGCACCTTCACGGTAGATGAGCTTGCTTTCATAGCAGATTATAGCAATTCTGAGATCGGAAAACGCGTGCAGCGGAAGATGAGTCAATACGTCGCCAAGGTTTGAGGGAAAAGGAGGAAGATGGGGAGGGAGGGAAGGGGGGGAGAGACGGGATGAAGTGACAAGGAAATGCGTCTTCCAGGGTGAACTGTCGGCAGACGCGTAAATTTCATGTATCATGGGAGGACGTGCAAGCCAGATGCAGAATGCATCCCTTTACGCCCACTCACACAGTCAGACTCTCGCTGACACCCCAAACGCTCCATCCTTCCGCCTCAATCCAACCTCCAGGTCAATCCCGCGATGGAGGCCTTCACGAAGGAGGTATTCTCCGGCCAGGCCGTACAAGGAGAGAGCCAGCAGAGAGGGGACCGAGGGTCTCAGTGGCAGCACCAGCAAGCGACTCACATCTCCGAGAAAGGCACCACCATCATCATGAACGGCGAGAAAGCCAAGCAAAAGAAGGAAAGGGAAACAGCAGAAGCCGCGGCCGCTGCGAAAGGGATGGGGAAAGGCGCTCGAAGTCCCGCTAATGAGCTCTAAAAAGATACATCAATAGAGAAGTTGGAGATTGTGGGAGGGAGAAGGATCAGCAAGGGGTAGATAAGAGCAAGGACATGTAAGGGGTTGATAAGAGCAAAAGCAAATAGGGATGACTGGATCACGCTCTCACTGCGACAATTATGCAGCAAAAAGACAACTGTATCATTGAGTAATTTCCGCATTTGGTAGAAGTCTACTATACTTTTCAGTTTGTCTGTGTCATTTACATGTACCTCTTTCTTTGGGTTGACATGAGGCCCTGACCTATCCCTCCCTTCTGCTACCAGCTGTTGAGCCATACTACAGCAATGGTCTCACCCATTCCATCACCTTTTCTAAAGTGCCCGGGTCCCGCTCTCGAAGAGAAATTGATAGCAATAGTGGTCGAGAGGATGATTTGCTGATAGCTTCTACCAGCTGGCGTGCGTAGATCAGGAGCAGCGGGTCGTCCCGTCGGCCGAGGAGTACGTTCACGTCGAAGGAAGGGGCGGCACCGGGCTGGGTTAAGCTGTCGTCGGCCTTGGCTGATATCTGCCGGTTATGTGGATAGAGCATATGTCCGGGATAGGATGAGACCGGGAGGGGGAGACCCGCTCTCGAGATGCCCCGGACAAAATGCTGCCCCTATCCTGCTTCTCTCACTGTCCTTCTCTCCCACGTACCAAGGTGCCAAACCTGGAGTTTTGGGAGATAACGAGGAAGACGCGATCGCTATAGTTTATTATGGTCACGTCCGTGGGAATGCCATTGATTTCCTGGAGATGGTTTGGTATTGGAGTGGGTAGAGGGTTAAGCTCTAGATGAAACGCAAGGGGGTGGGGAGGTCGAATGAAAAGTGAAGACTCACCTTGGTCTCGTTGTAGGCCAGGTCGTCCATGCCTTCAATTTCGGACAGATCCTCCTGATTGTGTTGTTGTGGCCTTTATGCAGGGACAGTGAGAATTACTGCGAGAGTTTTAGAGATGGAAAAAAGCCAGGGCGAGCTATGGCGACGATCCGCACCACGGCTCCTGCCTCGTCCTGTCCCAAACCCTCCTCGTCCTGACACACAACTCCAAAATTACATAAGTTATCATCCCTCAAGAGCCAGGGGAATACTTATAATTAGCATGACTCGCGCCGGCACTCTGACGGGAGCGTCTCTCTTTTCATAATCCTCACCCTGGCACCAAGGGAACGAGCAACCTCACAACCCCTTCAACCAGACGCTTATCGCATATCTCGACGCACACGATGGCAGGCATCCATCCCCTACATCCATACAGGTGCGAGACCATGGAGGGCAGATCACAAAAGAGAATAGGACGCAGTGCCTGGTCACTCCTCCTCCTCGTCTCCGTCTTCGGCCTGATGGCACCGTGTCTGGGTTTCCGACTCCCCTTCACCCCGTCAGCCTCCCCCTCCCCCCCCTCCTCCTCATCCTTGCCCCCGTGTCGCCCCGCCAGAGCAGCCGCAGCTACGGCCACTTCTTCCGCAACAAATATGCAAAAAAGAGCGCATGACCAAGATAGATCTTCGGATTGGTGGAAAGACCCCCGCGCAACGCAACGCCTCCTAGATCCCGCGTCAGCACCGCTTAGCGCTGCCGAGCGCGTGAAGCCAGCAGCCGCAGCATCATCTTGCGCTTCCTCTTCTTCTTCGTCGTCGTCGTCATCGTTTGACCGTTTCCTGTTCTCGGCCTCCTACTCCATGCGGGATTTCAAGCGACTGGCCTTCTCGGTTGCCCTGCCCGTTCTCCTCTCTATCAATGGGGACAGCCTCTTTGCCGGCGGCCTGCCCCATCCCCCGGTCGCCGCGGCAGTCGACAGCGTCAAGGTGGGCAAGTGTCTGCTGCAGAATTGCCAGTTGGAGTTGGCACGATGTATCTTGGACCCCAAGTGCTTGGCAAATGTGATCTGCTTGAATACGTGCAACAACAAGGCGGACGAGGTAGGCTGCCAGATTGGGTGTGGCGATCTTTTCGAGAACGAGGTGGTGGGGCAATTTAATGCCTGCGCGCTAAGCAAGAAGCAGTGCGTACCTCGCAAGGAGGATGACGGGTCTTATCCCGTCCCGGCAGACTCGGCATTGGTCCCGTCGTTTGACATCAATTCCTTCAAGGGCAAGTGGTACATCTCTGCGGGCCTGAACCCGCTCTTTGACATCTTCGACTGCCAGGTCCACTTCTTCACCGTGCAGGGCGATAAGCTCTATGGCAAGCTGAACTGGCGGATAACGGAGCCGGACGGGGAGTTTTTCACCCGTGACACGGTACAGCGGTTCGTGCAGGACCCGAAGTTCCCGGGCAAGCTTTACAACCACGACAACGAGTACCTGCACTACCAGGCAAGTTGACACTTTCACTACCACTGAGTTGTCTCGTGAAATATGCTCTACATTTTCAATGTCTCTTAAAGACACTTGAATGGGACTGAGGGAGGAGGTCCGAAGGCTCATGACTGTGTTCTCTGTTGTCCCTCCCTCCCTCCCTCCCTCCCTGTTACCCTCCTCCTCTTTAACACTCCCCTCCTTCCTGCCTTCCTCCCTCTCTCTCCCCAGGACGATTGGTATATCCTCGACCACGAGCCTGACCAGTTCATTGCCATCTTCTACCGGGGCCAGAATGACGCTTGGACGGGTTACGGCGGGGGGGTGGTATACACACGGGGACCCTCCGTCCCTCCCAAGTACAAGGAGCGGATCTCGGCGGCCTTCGCCAAGGCTGGAGTGGACTATGCGAAATTTCAGGACGTGGACAATACGTGTAGCGAGCAGAGTAAGAACCCGACGGTCTTGCGGGCCGAATTTGCGAGAAGACTATTTTTGACTGAGGAGCAGCAGTTGCAGGAGGCGCTGACGACGGCCAGAATCACGGCGGGAAATGCCATTCTGATGGAGGAGAAGGAGGCACAGGCGGCAGTTAAAGAGCTCGAGCGGGCTATCAATAACTTCGAGAGAGGGGTGGAGGAGGAGGTGATAAAGGATGTGAAAGTCCTCGAGGGTGAGATAAAGGAGGTAGAGAAGACATTCGAGAAGGTGATCGACACCAACTTGTGGAAGAAGAATAACCAGCAGAACCTGGATTCGCTGGCCCAGAAACTGGAGGGAAGACCACTGGTGGATCCTCGGCCAGCGCCCAAGTAGGAAGATGGGGGAATCTTGGGGAAGGGAGGGAGGGAGCGACGGAGGGAGCGAGGGAGGGGTGCTGGACTGAATCGTATGGCATTGGTCGGGAGGGGCGCTGGATGAGTTTGAGTAGGGGTGTTGATTATGCAGGAGTAGGGGGGCAGGCAGTTTCCATAGCTTTAGCGTGTGTGATTTTATATAGATAAAAACACGAGTGCACGAAAGGTAGGCATGCAAAGAGAACATCGAGAATAACAGAAGGCAGAATCAAGAAAAAGGGAGTGCACAGAGATTGAGTGGACGATGAGGCCGCCATGGCATAGGAAGAGAGCAAGTGTCCTCCACCAGGAAACTAAAAAACGAGGAACGCAAAAAGACAAAATAATTAAGTGACCGCGGCAGATACTTGCCCCTGCTCTTCGCTGCTCGTTATTCTTGTCGTCGTCTCGTTTCTTCCCTACGGCCGACGCCTCCCGCGCTTCCTCCTTCCCATTCCGTACCTTGACCTCCCTGTGGCCTCCTCGCTTGCTAGGGTCTTGCAGACAAATTTGGATCAGTTCGATGTTTCCCTGCTTCCGCTCTCCTCTCCCCCTCTTTCCTCGTGCCTCCTCATTGTCAAGTATAGGTATTAAAAATGCTCTGATACTTCTCCTGGCTCCCCGATATCTGTGTGGGCTCGCCATGTTCCATGACATAGGCCTCGCACTCCTCCAACGTCGCCTTCCCCTCCGCAAGCTTCTTTCCAAACCCCTCGGTGTAGCTCGCGTATCGCTTTGACACCATTGCGGGTAAGACCCCATCCTCCAGCAGCGCCGCGGCCCCGAGCAGCCCCTTGGCGAAGGCGTCCTGTTACACAATTTTTATGAATTATACATGTTAAAAATCAAAAATACAAAAAATAATATGATGAGTACAGGAGCGAACCCATGAAGAAATAGCGGACACTCACCATCCCCAAGATGTGCGCAATGAACATGTCCTCAAGCGAGGTGGACTCCCGCCGGACCTTGGCGTCGAAGTTCAAACCACCGGGCGCGATTCCGCCTTGTTCCAGAACGGTTTTCATGATGAGAGTGGTCTGTAGGAATGAGAAGACGGAGAAGGAAAGAAAGAGAAGGGGATTGTGTCAGAGGTGGAGGCAGAAACTTATCATCTTTGCCGAATTTCAGCTTTAGCACGGCCAGTGATGCCGGCGACACGAGTCAGTGCTTTGGACCCAACAATATTTCACAACCACTCTTTCTCTCCCTCCCCCTGCCCCGTGCCTGCTGTGTGTCCGACATGAAGCAGTCGGTGTCCCAGCCCAAGTGCGGCACCCCCGTGTTGGCGTCGATGCTTCCAAGCATCCCGTATTGCCCCGCCACCACAATGTCGTGCTCGGCGCAGTGCCCCGCCAGAGTGGTGTGATTGGGCTCAATGTTGATCTGTTGAAGATCGAAAAGAAGGGAAGGGAGAGAGAATGGATGGGGTGGGGGCAATGGAAGTTCAGTGCTGTTTTTCTCAGTTTTTGAGATAGATATTAAGTCTCTTCCACCCCTCTCGCCCCCTTCCTTTCCTCTCTTATTCATCCGACCTTGAAGTCTTTCTCCAGACCGTAGCTCTTTAGGAAGCAGATGACGGTCTGGGCATCGTAGTCGTACTGGTGGGCGGACGGCTCCTTGGGCTTGGGCTCTAGGGAGAGAGGGAGGGAGGGCGGGCGGAGGATAGATTAGGACAGGCAAAGAATAAAATAAAGAGAAATAGGCTTCAGCGAAAGACTGAAATCGAGAAAGACGGACACAGTAAGCGTGCAGAAACAAAATCTGCCGGTCCGGCCGAAGGAAACATGCACGCACCAATGAGCAGTTGGTAAGTCGCCCCGATCTTGGCCTTGTACGCCACTACCATCTTGAAGAACGCTGCCATGTGGTCCAGCTCCTGCTTCACATCCGTGTTCAACAAGCTTTGGTACCCCTCTCGCCCCCCCCAAAACACGAGGCACTGTCCGCCCAGCCGCAATGTCACCTCCATCACCTTCTTCACCTGGGCCGCGGCATAGGCGAAGACGTGCGCGTCCGGGTTGGTCGACGCGCCGTTCATATACCTCTTGGTACTAAACAAATTGGCCGTTCCCCACAAACATGTGATGCCCGTGCTCACCTGCAGCTCCTCCGCAAGGTCTACGACCGCGTCCAGAAGCTTGTTCGACTCAGCCAGAGTGGCGCCCTCGGGGGCGATATCGCTTTTTGTAGGAGAAAGGGGATTGTGGAAAGCGTGGCGACGAACAGCCATGAGCTACTTCATTCGTTCGTAGACTATGATCTCCATCCGATGTTTAACATATCTGTTTCCCATCCTCTATCCACTCTTTTCCGTACACGCTTACCGGTCATGAAAGGTCCAGAAGGGCACGCCCAAGCGCTTCATAAACTCAAAGGCCACGCGGAGACGCCGCAAGGCATTGTCTAGGCTATCAGTCCCATCCTCCCACGGCCGACCAATGGTGCCACCACCGAATGGATCGGCGCCTACCCCTCGCATGGTGTGCCAATAGCAGACGCTGAAGCGAAGCCAGTCCCGCATGCTCTTGCCTTGCACCATCTGGCTCTCATTGTAGTATTTGAACGCCAACGGATTCTTGGACGCCGCCCCTTCGAAAGGAATCTTGGACGGCAATCCCACCTTTTCGAAGTAGTGCGCCGCCTCGTTGCCATCGTGGCCGGGCATAATGATGTTCTACTGTGGTGGGGTAGGGGAGGTCAGCGAGGATTTCGGAGGACAACCAAGGCGCACGTATCGAGCAGACAGATCAAGCCCGCTAGGGTACAGTCAAGGCAGTGATAATGCTTCTGGTTTAGGTCACTTCCAAACGACGCACTTCGAAAACAGCGAGTGTTACGACGGTGCCGCTCGTTGCCGTGGATGTTCGCCATCCAATAGAGGGTGTGTTCGCCATCAAACCCCTCAAAAAGCAAAAACCCCTCAAAAAGCTTTTTAAACGTAGGCAAAGGTAGGCAGCATACCCATAATATAAGGTCCTGCGTGATTCTCATCCCTTACATGATTTATCTTCTTTCGCCGGCGTGCATCGTCCATCATCATCGACTATCACTGGGGTCTATTTTGCTTTGTGATGGCGTGCTGGAGGCCTTCTTTTGGTGTGGGAGTTGTCCTTCGATCCCTTTTCTTCACTGCTAAGGACGGTGAATAGTCCACGGGTCGTATTGCAGTCCTTCCATCTACATCTTCTTAGGCTTGAGGACCTTGCCCAGCATGTGGTCCACCAGGCCCAGAACTGAAAAGGAAGGGGAAACCATGTGTTGAGGAAATATACATGTAAAGTGAGTAAAACCTCTTGCACGGTATCTGCTTAGATGCTGCCTCAACTTATTAGTGTGACGCAGTATCATAGGCAAGGTAAGGCATACACCTTGCTCCTCTCACTCTCCTCCCTTGCCCATCACTTACCGGTGAAAGTCCCGCCGATGATGGCCATCAGGGAAGTGAGGAACTCGTACCACGCCCGCTTCTTGGAGCTGATGACGGTGGCCAGAGGAGAAATATCGTAGGAAAATTTTGCCTCGGGTACCTCGTCATCTTGGTAGTGCATCACCTGCGATAAGGGGGAGGGAGGGAGGGAGGGAAGGGATGACTCCAAGCAAACTGATTTCTTAAAAACGTGCGGGCGCCTACCTTCCCTCTCTCCACTCCTCCCATGCCCACTTACCTACCTGTGAGTTGACGACCATCTGGTACTGTAGGACGGTATTCTTTTGCCCGCCGAAGGAGCGGCCCACCTCGTAGTGCGTGCTCACCACCTGAAGAGATGGGGGGGAGTGGAGGGAGGGGGGGAGGGAGGGAGGGAGGGAGGAAAGGAGTGTGGTGAACATGCGCCTTGACGCTTGTTGCCCAGAGGCATCCCCAGTCTCCCGTGCAGACGGGTATCAGGGGGCGCGAGGATGCGGCGAGGAGAGGCAGAGGGACAGGGGGTTGGGAACAGGATCTGAGCCACCTACCTTCAGGTAGTGGTGAAAGGCTTGATGCACCTTGGGTACGACGTACGCGCGGTCTGCCAGCGGGGACTCGATCTGCTGAAAGCCCTTCGGCAGCAACGCCAATTTCTCCCTGTGGCACAAGGAGTAAAGGAAAAGACGCAGGTGTGGATCAAATAGATGTTGCCTCTCGTGCATGCAAAGCAGCATCTGCAGCTTATCCTGTTCCCTCCCTCCCTCCCTCCCTCCCTCCCTCCCTCCCTCCCTGCCTGCCTGATTGCCTACCTGTACTCCCTGGTCATGGGCGGCCCGAAGGTGAGGTCATGCACCAAATGCGACACATTCGTCATGGTGGGGTTCAGGTTGTGGTACTTGCTCCGCGCCTCGATGTGGAAGTTCCCGGGCACGCGGTTGACGAGCAGAAAGCCCGAGAGGAGGCAGCCCGGGTGCTCGGCCTCGGCGAAGAGGGTCCGCTCGATCTTATCGCGGTGCTCCGGGGGGGAGGAGGCGATCTTGGCGTGCAGGTCGAGGGTGCGCTCGATGTACGAGGTCAGGGCTTCCACCGTCCTTGGGAGAGAGGAGGGGGGGCGGACGATGAGACAGGGAGGGAAGGAGGGAGGGAGAGAGGGACATGCATGAGTTGATCAATGCTTGTCTCTTGTCCGAGGAAACCTTTCTCCTTTCTTTCCCCCCCCCTCCCTCCCTCCATTCCCCCACCTGTCCTCGCGGTAGTCGGGCGCGATGGCCTTGCCCCCCTTGTAGAGCCGGAGGGTGGGGAAGGCCCGGATCACCTGGTCGGCGCACAGATCCCGGTGCTCCACGCAATCGATTTTCACCACCTAAAATAACAATGCGAGGAAGAGAAGGAGGGAGGGAGAGAGGGAGGGAAGCAGGGAGGGAGAGAGGAATAGGTCAAAGGTCTGTGCAATTTCCACGAACCAAAGCAGCCTAGCTCCCATCCCCCCCGCCCTCTCCAACTCGTCTCCCTCGCCTTCCTCACCTTGATATCAAACTGCTGCTTCTCCATCGTCTCTGCAAACGCCTCCCAGGTCGGTCCTAGCCGCTGGCACCACACGCACCAGGGGGCGTAGAAGTTGGCAAACACGTAGTCATTCCCAGCGATGAAGCCCGGGAAGTCCTCTTTGCCAATGGGGATGGCGTTCTCCCCGTTTTGATGGGCGATATCCAGGGCAGGATGGTGCTCGTCGTGGACGAGGTCGCGTTGTTCACGGTTGCGGCTGTTTGGGAGGGAGGGAGAGGCGGAGGGAGGGAGGGAGGGAGGATGGGAGGGAAAGTGAGAGGGGATTGACTGCCATGTGCTCAGAAGCGAAATTTGTTTCCCGCCCCAACCCTCGACCTACTTCCTCAATGCAGAACCTCTGTCAGTGGCAGACTCCACCAAGATAAAAACCCACCCCTCTCTCCTTCTTTCCCTCTTCCTCCCTCCTCCCTACCCTCCATCCCTCCTCCCTACCCTCCCTCCCAACCTTCCCAACCCACCCTTGGAACATGCGCCGCTGGGCGTTCTGGTCAAGGTTCCATTTTTCAATGTTCTTGGTCACGTTCTGCTGATTAGTCCCAAGCACGTCGAGGACATCGACGGTGGCAAACTCACAGGGCACGTCCAACATAGTAATATTGAAGTTGATGCGGATCTGTGAAGAAGCAGGGAACGAGGGAGGAAGCGAGGGAGGGGGAGGCCTTGCTTGAGTATGTTCTTCTGGGCAGGCGCTAGAAATTATGGTACGCATTAAGAAACATCTCTCGAAGGATCTTAAAATGCCGGCAGCAATACGGCTGGCATCGGTGACCAACCAGAAAGTGCGCACATAATTCCTTCGACACACGCAAGGCAGTATGGCCCCAAAAGCTTCATCCTGACGCATCCCGTTGGGACCTCGTTACTCCTTACCTGCTGGTCCCTGTTAAAGTCCACAACCACGGTACTGTGTGTGGTGGATGTGATGAAGGAGGATAGCTCCACTACGAACAGGCTGAGCATAAAGAGGCTGTGACGGAGAAGGGGGTGGTAAGGCTGTGAGATGGGCGGCGGTGGACAAGATGACGACCTAGAAAAAGGTCTCCCCCTGACAGCATAAAGGTACAACGGCTCGCCTCAGCCACGCTCACTGCTCCTTTACCCTAATACGTACATGGCCAGGATGGAGACGAGGCCGCCATGCCATGTGGCCTCGGTCAGGTCCAAGGGGACCTTGCGGTAGAAGTCGAAACTTTTGATCCCTCTCGCGGAAACAGGCGCCATCATGTGCTGCACAGGAAGGTCTCTGTGTGTGAAGTGTGAAGGGTAGAGTATGATGTACCATTGTCCATGGGTGGTGCGGTCGTCATGTTGGACTTCGAGTGGGCAGGGTGGTGAAGAACGACGAAGAGGAGCATCGCCAGAACTCAGTTGATGCCGTTTATCGAACATGACGGTCGTCACTAACCATGGGCCTGTCATGCGCCCCCTTATTCCGGTGGATGTATATGACGTTGTTGCGTGGGCCGGGTCTTTCATAAGCAGCAGTGCCACTTGCAACGAGGCATGTTTCTGGTATTGCAATGTAGCCGGGTCCTTTCGCTTTTTTTCCTTCTTTCTCTTTTTTGCCCTACTTTTTTTCCCCCCCAGGCAGCAACGAATCCTTCTTCTCATTTTCTTCATTGCGTCACTTTTCATATCCTTCCCAGGCCAGGTCCCAGTGACCATCCCTCAGTGCAGCCGAATAGAGCAGCGAAAACCAAAAATTGCAATGGCCACCGTTCGCGAGATGATGGCGCGGCTTCGATCCCCAAGTGCTACGTCCCGAGAAGAGCGCAACCGTCAAAGGCGCGGAGGTGCGCTCCGTGAGATGTGGTACATTATACGGCAAGCAGAACAGGCTCGTGGTTACGGTCACTTGGACGACGAGCGTTTGGTAGGGATCGAGGAGAAGGAGGAAGAGGTGGAGGAGCTGGAGGACGAGGGAGGAAAGCATGCTGCCTCTTTACCGACATCGACAAGCACGGGGAGACCTCCACTGTCCTATTTATCTCTGCGCATGACCCTACCCCCGCTGAATCCATCACCGCTTCGAAACGTGGCGCACAGGGAAAGGGAGGAGGAGAGGAAGATGAAAGAAAAGAGGGAGGAGAAGGAGAAGGAGGAGGAGGAGGAGGAGGAGGAGGAGGAGGAGGAGGAGGAGCAGGATCAGGAGGAGGAGGAGCAGGATCTGGAGGAGCAGGAGGAGCACAAGGAGCAGGAGGAAGCGCTAGAACATGGGGCCGAGATCGATGTTGAGCATAAATATGTACCTTTGACAGTACCGCAGTCATCCTTCACCCGGCACAATGCCCGACAGGAGCCGAAAGAGGTGGTGGAAGAAGAATTGGATATGATGGAGGAAGAGGAGGTGAAGGAGGAGGATGAGGAGCGAGTGGCAAACGAGAGGCCACAAGAAGGGAGGGATGGATTTATGATGTCTGCTTGTAACCGCGTGTAAGTAATTAAGATTTGACGACTTTGGTTACACACAAGGTGTCAGCTTCTGAAATCACCTAAAGCCTACCTCTTTCCTTCTTGCCTCCATTCCTCCCTCCCCCAGATCCAGCTCCTTGCATGTGACTTTTCGGGGAATCATCACAGACCTAGAGGCATCCATGGCCGGTCTCCGAGAGCGCATGGGCGTCGAGAAGGAAACATTTGAGCCTCATTCAGTACCTGCTCCTCCTGCTCCGCCCCTCCTCCCCAGCCCGGTCAACCGGGGGCCATGGGGCGGGGGCGAGGAGGAGCAGAAGCGCGTAGCCTCCAGCAGTCTTGCTGATGAACGAGACACGACAAATGCCAGTAGCAGCACCAGCAACAATAGCAGCACAAGCAACACAAGCAGAACCAGCACCACCACCAGCACGAACACCAGTCGACATAGGGGCAGGCCCTCTCTAGTCTACGCCAAAAGCTTGCTCGAGGCGTTTCGCGAGTTCAGGTAAGGGAGAGGGAGAGAGAGGTGGGAAGTGATGAGGGAAAAGCAAAGACACAATACATACACGGGCAAGAGCGCTGTGCAGACTTGACATGCACGCTCTTTTCTTCTGCTTTCCGAATTGCCGTTCGGGGTTGGAGCACACCGTATCTTTCTGTCTCTATCCACTGGTTCATGTATCTTACTATTGACATATGTATGTCTTATTTACATTGACCCTATCCCAGACGCCTCCATCGGCAAGAGGCCCCTTCCCCCTACTTCGACACCGCATGCTGCTACGCCTCCTGCGCCCATCCCCCTTCTCCTCCTCCTCCTCCCCCTCGCCCTCGGCAACAAGAACAGCAGCAGCAGCAGCAACAGCAACAACAACAAAAACAACAACAACAACAACAGTACCATTACCCATTTTCCTACTCTCCTCCACCTCATCATCTTCCTCCTTCTTCGTTCCCTCAGCAGCAGCAACACCTCCATTTTTACCACCGACCTCCTTGCCCTTGCTACCGCAGCTGCTCTAGAGACGGACGAACCGCTCAGCTACGCCGCCGGGCAAACCACAGTACCACCTCCTGCCCTTCCCACCACTTTCCCGACACGTCTTCCTCTTCCATATTCTCCTCCTCCTCCTGTTCCATCGCCAGCCATGACAGGGAGTAAGGAAGGTGTTTGCCTTCTCCCTCCGATCTCCCCCTTTCCTCCCTCCTTCGCCACCTTCCATTCTAGAGACGGACGTAGCTCTCGTACAGCTCGTCATTAACCTCTCGTTCCTCCAGGCGCCCAAGAAAGGGGGCCAGGCATACGGCCAGCAGGTGCTTGCACTAAGTGTCGGCACGCCGGTTGGGTGGTTGGAGGGGACTGTGAGCAACTAACAACAGAGTAGAGGGAAGAGAGAATGTACACGAGCAGAGCTCGGAGGTCTGTGCATGTATGGAAAATTGGGGGGGTAGCTCCAAGCATCCAGGTGCGTTCAATAGAGAGACAAATAGTAAATCGACGAAAGAAGAAAATCCACTAGCACGAACCCGTGGTCGAAGAGAACGACATTGCATTAGTTGGAAGCTCTGACAGCTGCAGTCCCGGGTGCCCAGCACCGTGTATTCGAGTCGTTCCCGCCTGTATTCGTGAGAGGAGGAGAGGAAGACGGGTCCGCGTTAGCGGATGATGTCTTCAGTTCTATTTCCCCTCACTGTCGTCTCCCTTCTTCTCTTCCCTGTAAAACACGTACCCTTTCACCAAGTGCAATTCCCGTCGGTACTGGCGCGTGGTGATGCGGTGCACTGGAGCTCGGTCTAATGCCTGGTGGTGTGATGGTGAAGCGCGGTGTGTCCATGAACTTGTCCGGCATCTCAAGCCTTCCCACCCACCCCCCCGTTCACTCCCCCTCTCAATTTACACACCTCCACCGCACCCTCCAATAATCCTGGCTCCTGAGACAATAGTTCCGACGCCAGCTTGAGCACAGCCGCATATGCGGCCGTGGCAATGGTAGAGGATGGGGAAGGATGGTGTTGGCTGTGCGACCGTCGCTGCTGGAGCACGTTGCTGCGCTCTCTAGTAGAAGTAGGCGAGTCGGAGGGAGGGGTGTCGACGATGGGATGGTGGAGCGCGAGGACGCGAGCCAGGAACGAAAAGGGGTCCATGATAACAGGCACCTACAGTAGGGTCTAAAAGGATATAGAGTAAGCGGTGAGGTGGATGAGGCTTGCTGATTGATTTGTGTTGCTTGGAAAGGGAGAGGAGAGCAGGAGGAGAGGGGAGGTTTTTCATTGCCCTTTTTACCACATTCACACATTGAGGAAGCTGATGAAAAAGTCCCCATCCCCGACTTCGAGCAGCAGAAGCAGCATCAGCGCTAACGCCTTACTGCGGTGCCCCTTATACCACATACACACAGGGAGGAAGATGATGAAAAAGTCCCCATCCCCGACTTCGAGCAGCAGAAGTAGCATCAGCGCTAACGCTTTAGTGCGGAGCACTATGGCCCGAGTCTCCTCCTTGGCCCGGCCTTCAGACGATTGTGTGGCTCGACTCATTGCACTCGAGGTAAGTAGAGATATGGACAGGCAGAGGTGAGGATGGGAAAAGATCGAGGAAATGTAGTTTTGTTACTCCCCAATATGGACCACCTAATGACAGGCCGCGACCGCTGCCCGTAGCAGAAGGCGTGATGCAGTGACCGCTCCCGCCATGCAGAAGAAGGCCGTTATAAACAAGAACTTTCTGGCCAACACCATCCGAAGGTAAGTAGAGAGAAGTGAGGATGAGAGAAGCACGCCCGTCTTGTCTGCATGCATGCATACGGCCGTTGCCTTATCCAGTCATCTCCTTCTTCCTTCTCTCCACCACAGTGTCTCCGACCACAACCGCCGAGAGGAGGAATCGGACTGCTGGCGGGCTCATGGGCAACAGAAGGTGGCGGAGGACTATGGAGGAAGGGGAAGGGGGGAGAGGCATGATGACGGCGATCGAAGGAGGGGAGGGTGTGGAGGGGAAAGTAGGGTAGGAGAGGAGAGGGAGCGAAAGAGGTTACGTTCAGGCTCAAGAGGTTCGCGGATCGGGGACCGGAGGGAGGAGGAGGAGATTTCAGGAAGACAGAGGGGGAAGGATGAGGAGGATGGGAGGGGGGAGGAGGAGGAGGAGGGAATTGAAGAAGGGGGGATTGTTCGAGGCAGGCGGGTGGTTGGAGGTGATGATAATGTTGTGGTGGATGTGTCGAAGGCAACGGTGACTGCGATAATTCAGGCGGTAGATCCCACCACATCTCACTCTTCCTTGTCTTTCTCCTCCTCCTCCTCCTCCTCCTCCTCCTCCTCCTCCTCCTCCTTCTTCTCCTCCTCCTCCTCCTCCTTCTGCGAAGATCCTAACAAGGAGGACAAAAAAGTGAAAGAGAAGAAGAAAGGAGAGAAGAAGCGGCGACGTAGCCGTCGCAGTTCCACCCAGGAAAGTTACGGCAACAAAGAAAGGGACAAAGAGAGCGACCCCTGGCCGACGCGCAAGCGGAAGGAAACAGACAAAAAGGCCAAGAAGAGCAAGAAGAACAAAAACGGCAAGAAGAGGAAGAGGAACATTATTTCTTAAAAGTAGGATAAATGCATGTGACAAGCAACAGAAAAGCAGTATTTCAGAATATGAAAGTGGCGGAAGTACGCACTGTTGAGATTATTTCAGTTCTATTTACTTGTTGCCACCTCTTCCCTTGTATGTACTCCTCACTTTCTCTTCTCCTCCTCGGTTCGAGCAGCAGCAGCGAGGAGGAGGCGTGCCTTAAGCCCTTCGTAGACAGCGAAGATGATGGCGGTCGAGAGAACGGACTTGAGCAGAGTGGGGGCCAGGCCTTTGAACACGGCCGTCACGCCCTCGCGCCTCACGATACGTCCCAAGCAGTCCCACGAGGACGGGGAGCGAGCGGTGGCGGGTCTCGTATTGCTTCCTTCGACAGGAATAGTGGACTGCATGGCTTCCGCTCCAATAGGGGCATCGGAGGAGACGCCTATGAGGACTCGGGCCTGCATCCGTCGCTTGAGTGTGTCGAGCGGGTGGATGGCAACGCGGGCAATCCCTCCCGAGACCCCACCATACACTGCACTCAGGCACCATCGTCGTGACTCCTCCCACCACCATTCGTCTCCAGCTCCCTCTTTGTCCTCTCTTGGATTGCTTGTCCCGCCAGCAGCAGCAGCAGCGGCACCATCCATCTTTTCATACAGCGCGAAGGACAAGCCCATCCGAGGAATAATCTGCAACGCCGTGGGGGCCAGTCCCGCGAAAAGCCCCTTCCACCCCTGTGCTCGCAACGTGGCCATGACGAAAGATGCCATTGTCTCATGCGCCCGCGGCAAGCCCTGTGCGGCAAATTGCGTCCGAATCACGTCAAAAGGGTACGTCGCAACCGTCGCAACCAGGCCCGCCCCTCCCCCGGCCACAAAAGCAGCAACAGGTGCCACGGCCGGCATGCATTTCAGCTCCGTTTTTAAAGCTTCGTACACAGGGAATTGAATCGCACCGTAACCAATCCATAAGTAGGTCGCTGCGAGGTTTCCGCGCCAGAGCCCAATGAGTCCTTCTTCCCGGGCCACCTTGCGAAGGGAGCCCGCGACGGTTTGGTAGGCTAAACGCTGTCGGTCCGCAGCCGTGGAGATCGAACCCATCTGCAGCTGAAAGCGGATCTTAATGACGTCAAAGGGTGCGGTCAGCACCCGCGAGGCACCTCCCGCAATGGCCCCGCATGCTGCCGCCTCAGTCTTGCTCAAATCCTGCCTGGGCCTCCGTCTGGTCGGCGAGGAGGATGATGTCGCTGCCGGAGCTTCCATCGTACGCACGAAAAAGCCAAGAAGGCTCTATCAGTGGTTGTGAGCGATGCCAAGCCTCCACCTCCTTGTTCTCCTGGTGCTCGTCATACCTGCCATCCCTCCTGTGGTGTGTGATGTGTGATGGTATGTGTGACATGGAAAGAAAAAAAGTTTGAAAAAAAACTGCCCTTGCCTCTTTCTTCTTATGCTCCACATCAATGCACAAAATCAGCCAAGCCACGCTACGACTTCACTCAGCATCCACGCATCACCACCACAACCACAGAGAGCTGTAAACCCCTCTAATTCTTTGCCTCTCGAAGCATCCCTCGCTTCATCATCAGTCTTGGTTCGCGCGTGCGTAGCTGTATGCGCCTCTTCTCACTCTTCCTTCAGTTCGTCCTCCTAGTTGTGACCGCCTTCACGTCCTCCGCTCCCACAGCCAGGGCCTTTCGGATCGATAACATGATCTCCAAGCTAATTGGCAAGAATTTGCCGGACTACACTTATTCGGTGCCAGGTAAGTGTCTTCTTCTACGTGTACCAACGACATGCACCGAATCACAAGTATCCAAGCTCACACCCGTAATGATTATGGGGCCTGAAAATCTGCTCCTAGTTCTGCCGGGTCGGTCATTTTCCATTCGCAGCTGCTTGATGCTCACATCCCTTCTCCCCCACTCTCTCCAACAGGCATGCTTTTCTACTTCCTCGACCCCTCGCACACGGCCCTGGGATTCAAGGCACACGCCGCCTGTTTTAACAAGAAGGATCTCGAAGTTGATTTAAAGGGACGGTCCATCTTAGTGGCGGGCGGGAATGCGGGTATAGGCCGTAGTGCTGCACAAAGCTTAGCGGAACGAGGGGCCACGGTGCACATCGTGTGTCGTTCTCGAGAGAAGGGGGAACAAGCCGTGGCGGACATCAAGACAGCGACGGGTAATGACGATGTATACCTACATGTGGTGGACCTGGGGTCGATGGGGCAGGTGCAGGCTTTCACTAAAACGTTTGCCGCGAGTGGAAAGCCTCTTCACGTCCTGGTAAACAATGCTGCCACGATGCAAAGCACCCGCACCGTCACCCCAGAGGGCATCGAGACGGCGCAAGCCACAAACCTGCTGGGGTTTTACGGGCTTACCCGGGGCCTGCTCCCTGTGTTGAAACAGAACGCGCCCGCGCGAATCGTCAACGTTGTATCTGCCGGAATGCTTGCTTCTCAATTCAAGGTACGTAACCGTGTTCAGCCCCACCCTCGTCTCTTTCGCAGGCACGCATGCGGCCACATATCTTCACTCCTCCCTTCCTCCTTCCCTCCCTCTCTCCCTTCTAGTTAAAAGGTCTGACCGAAGAGGAGAAAATTGAGCCATACGACGGGGCGGCTGTCTATTCCCTGCATCATCGAGCACGGGTCATGCTGACTGAGACATGGGCGGAGGAGTCCAAGGGAAGCAATTTGGTGGTTAACTGTGTTCATCCCGGGTGGGTGGATACGCCGCTGTTGCGGACGGCAGGGCCCATGGAAGGGTTCTACAAGTACGTTCTTGGGAAAAGAGAGGGAGAGAGGGAGGAAAGGACGAAGATAGGAAAGGTGACGGACATAACCATATTAGTAGATGTACCATAGAAGAAAGTGAAAGAGAACGGGAAGAAGAAAGTGAAGGGGGCTTCATGCGGTGACGACGTATCGTCCCATAGAGGATGGTCCAAAAACTCACCACTCGGAATCCCTCTTTCTCTCCCCCCCTTCATTTCCCCTTTTCTCATCCAGGCTAATGCGAGGTGCCCTTCGCACGGAACTCCAAGGGGCAGACACAATCGTCTGGCTGGCCGCGTCCCAGAAGGGGGGGGAGAGCACAGGCAAGTATTTTTTTGACCGCAAAGCGAGGTGGAAAAATCTATTGTTCGCCAACACCAAGCCGGAAAAGAAAGACTATGAGGATCTGGTTGCGTTTTGTGAGGGGAAATGTCCGGTGGGGGAGGGAGGGAAGTGAGAGTGGAAGTATAAGGAGTGAGGGTAGACGGGTGTAAGAGAGAAGGGGGGAAAGAAACTGTCGTTTACTCACACTTCGATCTGTAGCCGAATCTTCTCTGTCGTCCGATGGGTATTTGTGCATAGATTTTTTAATTAATGAGAAAGACCTAAGAAAAGAAAAGGTGAAGACAAATATTCCCGCAAGGATATGTTTTTTGGGTCATTTGTTTTATTTCAATTGTGGATATTTATGTGAAAAGTTTCTCCGCGCTTTTCTATTGACCAAAGATAATCCACATGCCGAAAATGCCGACTCACTCCATGCATCACTTCCGGTCTAGCTCCATGACATGTTTGTCGTTTGATACAATAGCATATGCACCTTTCTGTCGGGGTGTGGAGGGGTTATTGATTGCCCGCTTCTCGGCATAAACTTGGATTGCGTACTAGACATACATCGGACCTCCACCCTCTCCCTCTCTCAACTTTTTTGCACCTCTTTGAGTGATTTCATGCCAAAAAGGAGGGAAAGGAAGCACCCAAATCTTGTGCACACAATGCACCCAAGATGGGAATAACATAGCCAGCTACTACTCATTCAGCGCTCAACTTTTGATTAAACGTACAACCATAAAAATGTTCTTCAAAGGTTCTCAAAAAATGCTTTGTGGCAGCTATGCCGTTTGTCTCACCAAGACGTGCGCACAATTTGAAAAACAATTGAGTAATTGGAAACTGAGGAGGGCCTCCCCACACCTTCGGCAGTCAGGGCAAGAAGGTACCTCCAGTTACCGCGCCAGTCGCTGCGAAATAATGTCCGTCAAATCAACACTATGGCAACCCAAGGTAAATCATGGCAACGTAAATGCATTTGTAGTAGCTCTAGATCTTGAATTAAGCATTTTAATTCATTTCAAGCTTCTCCCGGCATCCGTACCCTCCCTCATGTTTCCCTTTGTCTATGTACATCCGTATCACCTACAGATCTATCTCAGAGGCATAATCCTCCCCAGAGACGGCGGGCCAATCGTGGGCGTCCGTGCCTTGCTCCCAGGCGTGAGCGTCTTTTGACTCTGAGCGTGCAGGCGGTTTTGATCGTTGATGACTTGGAGGATGTGGATGATGTTGGTCTCGAGGACCATGCCGGCCATGATGATCTCGTCTAGAACGTAGTGCACCTTGAGATGAGGGGAGGAAGGGAGCGAGAGAAGAAAGGAAAGACGTGAAAAGAGATACAGAGGTCGTTTCCAGTGTCGTATGCGTGCTTTATTGGGTTATTCTTCCCTCGAGAAAAGGGCATGCTTCTCGCTTTCTGTCCCCTTCTCAACCTTCTCATTCACACGCACCTTGTCGCTGTGAAAGATGAGATCAAGCTCGCAGACATTTTCGAAGCACTTGTCCAAGGCCTCTACGAAGACTGCGAGTGCGGAGATTAAGGAGAGAAAAGAGAGTTTAAGAAGATGAGAATCCATTCTTGTTGTTGTCCTCCTCTTTTTCTCTCAGACTAGATAGTGAGGAATGCCAACCTTTCCAAAATCCGCGTCTAAAATCCACAATTTTTTAATACATCGTCCTTTTTCTCAGTCTACCCCTTACTCCTGCTTTTTTCCCTACCTTGTATCAGATCCAAAATGCCCAGGTCACTCTCCTGCTGGTCCACGGCAAAAACAAAGTAAAGGGTCGCATAGTGCCGATAGATCAACTTCACTCCTTCCCCCCATTCAGGGATGCTCCCATCGAGGTAGTTACAAAATGAGTCGGGCCTTTGCGCTACTTGTTGGAAGACCTTGCGGATGACGCTTTGTTGAGCTTCTTCGCCGACCTGTTGACATGAAAACGAGGGAGAAAGAGGACAAAGGAAAGAGAGAGCGGGGTTACGGGCGAAAATCGAGATCACCAGAAAAGTATATCGAGACATGTCCAGCGGACAAAAAACAATTGCATCAAAGACAGACTGGGCACGGGACACGTGGGAGATGGGCAGGGGACACAGGACGACGAAAAGAGGCTGCGCGGAGGGGGCTGGCAGCGGGCAAACATGGTGGGAAACAAACATTACTTACCACGCTCTGATACAACTTGACGAGCCGTGGCCGCCCATGATTGTTGACGATGATGACGCCTGTTACGTATTAAAATTGTGATTACGGTTGGTGCAAAGGCGGCGGTTGTGTACGCTAACTGAAGCTCTCGACAAGGTGGTGGGGAACGGCGAGGGGGGGGGTTCCACACCATCAAGCCGGGTCCTGGGCGGCTGGATCCTTCCAAAGAGCACCAAGCTGCCCTTACATCTAAGCCCTCTGAAGTTGGGCTGCGAGCCCGCACAAATGTCATTCATTTGCCGCCACGCGGAAACACCAAGCATCATGATCATCCGTCGAGACGCCCTCCTAGTCTTCATCCTCTCCCTTACCTCGAATCATAGCGCCTCGGTCAGGGATCCCGAGCGGTTGGACGGGCTTGAGAGCCTCTATGTGTGATGTGCATGTGAGAGGGAAGAGAGAAAAAAGGTGAAGCCTGTGGATAGCCTTACGGGAGGGCACAATTCTTGTGAGTGAAGAAGCAAGTCAAGGGAATCGCTTCAGGCTGACAAAAAGGCACCAACACCAATAACAATCTCATTGATCGTGAGACAGAGACTCCAGAACACCACCACAACACACACACACACGTGCACAGACCTTCACCCGGAGCCAGTAGCGAAGAATCCACACATCTCGTCGTAAATCAGACCATGGTGTGCTTCATTTTGAAGCCACTTGCATTTGCCAGGACGGTATGCTCGACCTCCTGCCCCTCGATTGCGGCGTCTGTCTTTTTTGTGGTCCTTGACCGAAGCTACAAATTTGTTATCGATCCCTGGCGGATGTAAATCATTTCCCTCTCCCTATATCTCTTCGCAACACAGCTATGTTACCCTCCACCACCTCCCCCCCCACTACCACCGTGCGCTGGGGCATTATCGGCTGCGGGGACGTCGTCGAAGTCAAGTCGGGGCCCGCATTTAACAAGGTCCCAAACAGTTGCCTTAAGGCTGTCATGCGCCGTAACGGTGACTTAGCCAAGTCTTTTGCACAACGTCATCATGTCCCTTTGTTTTATTCGGACCCTCAGCAGTTGCTTGACTGCGAGCAAGTCGATGCTGTTTATATCGCTACTCCTCCAGGCAACCACAAAGAGCTTGCATTGCTATGTGCTACGATGGGTAAGCCTACTTTAGTTGAAAAACCCATGGCAAGGTGTGCGGTGGAATGTAGGGAGATGATACGAGGATTCAATCGGGTGAGTTTGCCTTTATTTGTTGCGTATTATCGACGGCATTTACCTAAGTTTGAGGCTGTGCATACGATTTTGAAAGAGGGTAAATTAGGAAAGATTACGGAGGTGAGGCTTTTCTGCTCCCGCTTGCGGCCGATGCCCAAGGAGAGAGGGGAGGGACGTAAGGAGGAGTGGAGGGTGGATGCTGCAGTAGCGGGGGGAGGCTTGTTTCTGGACTTGGGGAGTCATATGCTTGATCTCGTCGATTGGTTGTTTGGGCCGGTGCCGTTGGAGAGTGTGAAAGGTATGGCAGGATGTACGAGAAGCTGTAGTAGCATCAGCAGGAACAGCATCAGTAGCAGCAGAAGTAATGGTCACAGTACTTCTTCATCATCTTCCTTTTCCTCATCCTCCACTCCGAAAAATCGAACGGCGGCTGACGTGGAAGACCAAGTCCGCATGGTATTCCGAACAAAAGAAGGGGCTTTGGGGATGGGCTCGTGGAATTTTGCCTCGTCTATCGAAGAGGACTCTTTCGTTATTGTTGGTGAGAAAGGCCATGTCAAATTTTCAGTTTTTAACAATGGGCCGATCGTTTTGACGACCCGGAAGGAGGGCAAGGATGATGCGGAGAAAGGTATGGTGGTGGAAACAATTGGAGGATTCGATGTGAAAGCATCGCCGCATGTGCATTTGCCGCTGATTGCCGCCGTGACGGATGATGTGCGGAGGTGGAAGGAGGCAAAGAAAGCAGCAGCAACAGCGAAGACGAAATGTGACGTTAGCATTATCAAGGACAAAAATGGGGATGAGGAGGAGAAGGAGGAGAAGGAGGAGATTGAGTGGCAGTGTCGGAGCACAGGGGCGTCGGCGTTGCGAACGAGTGAAGTGATGGATAAGGTGTTGGTTGCTTACTATGGAGGAACAAGGGATGATGCGTTTTGGACTCGGCCTGAGACGTGGGACATGCCGATTTGATGTGGTTGCTACGCTGCTGTCAGATGAAGTATTGAAAAGAAACTGTTTATAAGATGAAGTCTGGGTGCAATCGTGTGAAGACATAGGAAGAAAAAAGACAGTATGCAGTTAAACGGCTCTCTGTACCTTTTTTGCGTTCAGAAATTTGTAATTATGCCTTGTATATATGTAGAAATATTTCAATTCTCTTTCTGTCTCTATCGTTCATGCTTTGTTTCTGCTCGCCTATCTAATCCGTGACAATACGAAAAATATATTTGCTTCCATATCATTTTCCTCTATTGGTATATTTTCCTCCATTTCACCAACCAAGCACTACCACAGAATACCCAAGGCCACCCTTCTTTCCTCATACGTCATGATATCCAACCCTCCGCCCGCCTGGCTACCCAAATTCACCACCAACTTTTTCATCATCTCTACTTCGGGCGGCGGCCGTGTCAAGTCCTGAAACACCACGTATGCCTCATGTTTCCCCAGCGCCTTAATCTGCAAAGGACCGAGCGAAGCAAACGCCTCTCTTAACTCCCGATGCTGTAGCAAAGGTAAGGAAGCAGTGCCTTGGGTACGTACGTGAAATACCCGCGAGCGATCTGGGACCTGCTTGAAATTTCGTAGTTCAAAAGTGTCAACGTCCGTCATGCGCATAAACACCTTGTGCGCCCATTCCTCGGCATACGCCAGACTAGGCATACTATTACTGCTGCTGACACTCGCACCCGATACTGCTTCCTCCCCCACCCTACTCTTGGCCCGTCGCAACAGACTTGCAAAAACTACACCCGTCATAAAGGCATCGTGACCGGCCTCATGCGCTGCTCCTCCATTTCCCTCCACACCCTCCAACTCTACCTCCGCCCCTCCCTCGCTTTTATAGAGCCCTTCCAAGTTCGTGTCTCCCTGGCTGTCAGCCACCCCTAATCCTTTTGCCAATACCTTGGTATCATAGATGGGGGGAAACAACTGCTGCAATTTGTTTTTAAACCCCATGGCGGTATCAGGCAATGTGGGCTTGACAAAGTGGCTGTACAGGAAGAGAAGATCTAAAAGAAAATTATGTCCTATCAAAGGCCGACCTGAGTCCTTGACAACTTGAATAATACGCATCGCCCCGGCAGCTTCCTCTATCTCAGCTATTGCCCGACTTTTCTTCATATTCACGCACGTGGCTCGCTCGTCGTTCGTGACGTAACGAACTTGCAATTGTTGTTGGTGGAAGGGAAGGGGCGTCGGGGGGGTTGTCGGTGCCGCTGTTTCGTTGCCATTCGATAAAGCTACTGGTGGTACAACGGCTTCCAGCCACAGGTTGGCTTTTCGGGGGTGTCGCCATATGGTGTTTTCGACCATCTTTTTCCGGAACCATTGCATGCCTTGGGGGAGGAGGAACGGGGCACTTCCCGGCTTCAAGTCGTCGAGGGCCTCGCTTAGTCGCTTGTGTAGCTCCACCGTCTCCGCATCCGCGTTGGGGTCCAAAGGGCTACGTGTTGGTTTCTTTCCTCCACCAAAGCTCGCTTTCAGGTCCCACTCGGCTTGGTCCTCTACTTGCTTTCGGAGGCTGGCTTCTTGGTCGACTGCCAGGAAAGGGACGCCGTCAAGCCACTGGTTGAAGTCCAGGTTGTGAGAACGCAGAAAACTAAGGGATGCAGCGTCACACGAAAAAATACGGTCGCTCTGCAGCGTGGAAGGATATATGTGAATGTTCCACGTATAAGCCTTGTAGTCACCCAGCGCCGCGTCCCAGACAAAGGCGGATAATCCCATTTGCACGACGAGGTAGTTCTCGGCCACGCCCTTTTTTTTAATGTAACGCTGCTGCACCGTATCGAAGTATTCATCCCTGTTGTCTTGTTTGTAGCCGGTGAACTCGGTGTCAAGTGAAAAGAAGGCTGCCTCCTTGCCAATGCACCGGATGCGCTCCAGGACCCCGGGAAAGGTGGCACGGGAGACCTGCTCGTACTGCGCTTGGACGACAGCTTGGGATGGCGGGAGGTGCTTATGCCTTCTCACTGTATGCGACACGGCAGGCGGCAGGATAAAAGCTGACGGCCGCGACGACAAGAAGACGGCTCTGCACGACAGTAGCTCCAGTAGCAGCAGCACGATGACCTGCCGCAGGAGCCGGGAGGTTGCCATGGTCGCGGGGGATACTTAGAAGTTGCGCCTGTTAAGGTGTACAGTAAGGGGCAAATATATCAGCAACAGGCCGATAGAGGTGCAGAGAGTGTGCTGAAGCTAATGCAGCTGCAACGGTGTGTGTGCGTGAGTGTATTTGGCACACGCCTGCCGCAGGGATTGGGCCAGGAGGGCAGGGCACGTTAGACATGGCCCAACCGCGATAAAAGCAGTCACTCTTTGAAGGCCAAGCACCCTGTGATACCGAGGGGGAGGGGCCATCAAATGTTGATCGACCGGCTAAAAGTGGTCGGGGGAAAAAAGGGGGGGGGGAGAAGGGATGGTACTTGGGATGGGCGGAAAAAGGCAGCCTTGCTGCTATTGCCCGTGCTCTGATCATGTGTGCTTAATTCTTAACTTTACTTTTCAATTTATCTACAATCATAAGCGCCGCGCCAAAAAGGCGCTCAAGACACGTCCATCCGGTAAAGTTTCCAAGCGGTCCTCTACTGTCTCAAAGCCCATCCCTCCTTCAGCTCCAAACACCCGCGCAAGTTCCCCGTGCTCCAGCACCCTCCGTGGGTCCTTCGGGTGTTCGTATGGCACGCCATCCTCCCTCGCCACAAACGACACAAACAACAAAAACCCACCCCCTGGACGGACCATTGCACCCAGGGCAGGAAAAAAATCTCTTTCCAAAAACCGAATGGCCAGAACTAAGTCATATTGCTTCGTTTCAAAGGAAGGCGAAACTGAAGACCTCACCACGCTTGTACCTTTGATAACGCTGGCTTCGATATCCACCGAATCCGTGACACCATGACGCGCGGCCAGACGCTGTACGCGATCTAAGCACCGTGGCAAACGATCCATGCAATGCACTCGCCACCCCTTTCCTCGCTTGGCAAGCCACACCCCATCCCGCCCCGCGCCACAGCCGACGTCACAGCAGGTTAAAACTCTACCAACAGCGGACAAAGAAGAAAGAGGAGGAGGAGGAGGAGAAGTGGCCAGATTGGTCACTGACGAAGAGGAAAAGGACGTAGAAAGAGGAAGAGGAGGAGGAGGATAATGGAGAGGTGAAGGAGCAGCAGCTAGTGCTTCCTCCATATAGTCTATGAAGGATGCCAAGAAGGGGTTAGGAGTGTACAAAATATTGCGGTCACGCGGTCCGACAGCCCCAGATGTCAACAAACCGAGCGCTTTAGCTGCTGTCCATAGCTCATCCTTGTTTTCTCCCTCAGCCACGTCCTCGCCACCGACGAAGATGAAGGAGACATGGTGCCAATCCCGGTTTTTGAGCAGGGCCACCGCTCGTTCGCCTTCCTCCCACGTGGTGGCTATCACCGCTAAGGACAAGCTGGGTTCCGGGAGCTCAAATAAAAGATTCAAGAGGCTATCAAAAGGCAGATTTATACTTGGCGAGAGGCGGCAGGCCTCAAAAGCGGCTTCTGAACGCACGTCCACTAGCCGGGGTCGGTCTGTGGCGGGCAAGGCATGCCATTCCTGTAGGTCGCGACTGCGGAAGACAGTGATGCTGTTATTGTTGCTGTTGCTCCTGTTGCTCCTGCTGCTCCTGCTGCTGCTGCTGCTGCACTTGCTATTATTCTTGTTGCTATGACTGCCGCTGATACTGCCGCTGGAGGGCTCTTGGGACTGGTACTCTTTGCTGTCGTCCTCCTCGGCCATCTTCCCTTCCGCCCTTCACTTAAATGGGCCTTTACACGGCAACGATATACATGGAGTCCCTGTTAGGGGGGAGGGAAGGGGGAGACAGAGCAGAGATGAAGCGGCGCATTCCTGAAGGCCTCAATCTGTCCCTGCCTCCTGTCTGCGATGTTGCTCCTGTCGTCTGCCTCTCGTCAAGCACAAAACAGCAGCCCCAAGCTTTTTTGAACCGTCTTAGCTTATTTTCGAATACAATGGCTGTTTCACTTGATGTGTATGATGCCAATGTTAACCAGCAGCTGTCTGCTTCCGTTTCGATTTTACAGAGTCCTGTGTATAAACTGTGTTATAGTGCCTGCCTTCTCTCCATTCTCCTCCTGTGCCGTCTCATTGTTTTCAAACCTTCCCTCCTCCACCGATGGCAGGAGCGCCATTCCTCTTTTTGCGCTTGCGTTTCTTGCTACTCCCTCCTCCTGACTCTCCTCCTCCTACTCCTCCTCCTTCTCTTCCGCGTCCTCCAATACCACAACCACCGCTCATCTCCTTTTTTGCCCCCCCAATCTTAATAGGCGTAGTTGTAGACGTCGTCTTCTTCTTCATCTCCCTCTTGTCAGACTTTTTCACTGACAGCGGATTGGGTCCTTTCGGTTTCTTTTTTGCGCGAGTCTTCCTACCCATCCCCGCCTCCTGCTGCTGCTGCTGCTGCTGCTCCCCACTTCCAACCGTCCTTTCACCAGAGGCGGCATCCTTGTCCTTCATTCTGATGTTAGCCAAGAGCAAGCGTTCCTCCTCGCTTAAAAGTCGGAACTTCTCCCCCTCTTGCTTGGCCGACACAGCCTTTGAGGCGTTAGAGGGGGCTTCCATTAATAAGACGGCGCGGGAGACGAAGAGCAGCCCGACGGAGGGGACGTGACGAAGCTGGGATCTTAGGTCTTGGTCTTGGGTGGCCACCATGTATTTGTCTTTGTTCTCTTCGCCAATCAAGGTGCGGATGGCCTCTCCAGCGCTCATTGTGTCTCGTTGCTTCTCGTTGTCATGGTCCACGTCATCGTCGTTTTGTACGGGAGGGGGGTTGCAGAGGACCTCGCAACAGGTGCGTGCCCACTCAAGGGCAGGGTGGAAGGCAGGGCCTAAGGCAGCTAGCTCGTCTAAGACTGCTTTAGGGATGCAACAGACGAAGCTCTCACCAAGCAGCATTTTCTTGAGGCGGTCTTTGATGTCAATTTTGACTTTGAGAGCCATGTAAATGAAGTTGCCGTCTATGAGTATCTGGAGGGCGGGGAGGGTTGAGTGACGGAGGGCGGGGAGGGTCGAGTGAGAGTGAAAGCTTGGTGAGAGAGAAAGAGGCAGCAGTACTGTAGGTATGACCGTAACGTGATGTCACGGAAGAGCCCAGGGCCGCAAGTGCATATGCCATTGGCTCTGTATTTTAAAAAAACGGGAGTCGCTTCCATATCAAACGAGTTTCTCCTCTGTGCAAGGAGCAACGCACACACAAAACGTACCATATAGGGAGGCGCCACGCCGTAGACGATGCGGTAGAATCGCAACCATTTTCGTACTTGTTTGGCCCGGTTCACGCGCATTGCTTAGATTGGTGTGAGGGGTGGGCTGTGAGCGTGGTGGGCAGAGAGGTGGCCGGCCAGGGCAACAGGGTGGGGAGGTTTGAGTGTGCTCCTCCGTCAATCAATCAATTAAATCCCTCGGACGCTTTTTTTTGTGTGGAGGGCCTGAAGAGGCTTAATCCTATGCATCCATGGGTGTGTGAGAAAAGATTGTGGTGAGGGTGCGTGAGTTAAGTGAGACGTTACAGGAGGCTTTGTACGGCAACCACAGCATCGCCAACGCCCAAGCTACGCAGCCGAAAAAGGAAAGGCACGTACGTGTGCCCGCACCGCACATCTTTCGCCCCCAACAACATATGTAGCCCTACGACGGGCAGGGTGTACGGTGGGATAAAGTCGTCCCGGAAGCAAGGACTTGTGCGCATGGAGCACGGTAATTCTACTAGAGGCAGCAATTAAACTCATTCTCCTGAAGTCACCAACCTTTCCTGCAACGAAAAGTGACGAGATCACAATTAAGGTCATAATATATCTACTGCGAGAAAACGCTTTAGAGATTGTTCTTTTCTTTTGCCGGTGCTGGTGATGATGGACGCCCTCTCCTCTTCTTTCTCTCTTCTCTTCACCCACCCACCCACCTACCTAACATTAAAACAGAGCAAAAAACCCTTCATCTAATTCTTTCCCCCCTACGCCACACCTGGAGCATTCCAGGACCTTCACACGCACAACCCAAAATTTCCAGCACCAGCAACATTAGCGCCAACAAGAACGAGGGCACAAGTAAGCCTCCCCCAGGGCTTCTGAGAGGCTGCGTGAACCACTCTCTCCTCCCTCCCCGAGTCCCTGCAATGCGCAAGAGCAGTTTAGTAACGGTACGCCTCGGGCTTGAAAGGCCCCGCGACATTCACCCCAATATACTCCGCCTGCTCCGAGGAGAGTTCCGTCAGCTCCACCCCCAGGGCGCTCAGGTGCAAGCGCGCCACCTTCTCGTCCAATACCTTGGGCAGCACATACACCTTCCCGCGGGCGTACTTCCCCGAGCTGCGCTCCTTCCAAAGCTCGAGCTGAGCAAGGGTCTGGTTCGTAAAGGAGGCAGACATGACAAAGGAGGGATGGCCAGTTGCGCATCCCAAGTTGAGGAGACGGCCCTCAGCAAGGATAATGACACCATGCCCGTCCGGGAAGACGAAACGGTCGACTTGGGGCTTGATGTTCTCGCGCTTGGCGATCTTCATCACACCGTCCATGTCAAGCTCGTTGTCGAAGTGGCCAATGTTACCAATGATGGCGTTGTTCTTCATCTTGGCCATGTCCTCCGCCATGATGATCCCCTTATTCCCCGTCGTGGTGATAATGATATCCGCCTCGCCGATCACCGAGCTCATGCGCACGACACGGAAGCCCTCCATGGCAGCCTGCAACGCGCAGATAGGATCCACCTCTGTGACATACACGATGGAGCCCGCAGCCTTCATGGCCTGCGCGCAGCCCTTCCCCACATCTCCATACCCGCAGATTACGGCGCGCTTCCCGGCAAGCATAACGTCCGTGGCGCGCATGAGGCCATCGGGGAGAGAGTGTTTGCACCCATACAAGTTGTCAAATTTGGACTTGGTCACCGAGTCGTTGACGTTGATGGCAGGGAAGAGTAGGGTCTTGTTCTTCTCCATCAGGTAGAGGCGGTGCACACCCGTGGTCGTCTCCTCCGACACACCGAACATGCGCGCAGCGACCTTGTGCCACTTTTGGGGGGACTTGGGCAGCTCACGCGCAATGATGGTCAGGACGATCTTAAACTCCGCATTGTCCGTGGACTCAGGGTCGGGCAAGGTCCCGTCCTTGGCGTACAGCTCCTCGGCCTTGTACCCCTCGTGGACGAGCAAAGTCATGTCCCCGCCGTCATCGACGATCAGGTCAGGTCCGTCGCCCTTACCGTCGTCCGAAGGCCAGGTAATGGCGTTCATGGTGCACTCCCAATACTCCTCAAGGCTCTCGCCCTTCCAGGCAAAGACAGCAGCGGACTCATCCCGGGCAATGGCGGCCGCGGCGTGGTCCTGGGTAGAGAAGATGTTGCAAGAGCACCATCGGATATCCCCGCCCATAGCCTTGAGCGTCTCGATGAGTACGGCCGTCTGGATGGTCATATGCAAAGAGCCGGCAATGCGGGCACCCTTGAGGGCCTCCGTACCGAATTCCTCCCGGCAAGCCATCAGACCAGGCATTTCAACCTCGGCAAGCTGGATCTCCTTGCGGCCGAAGTCAGCAAGCGAAATGTCCGCCACGCGATAGTCTCCCATAGACATGATTGCGAAGGGTGTGGGAGGAGAACGGAGGGCTTGATGTCTCTGTGGGTGGAGTTTGGCGGGCGGGGGAGGGCGTTGAGTGAGCGTGGTCAGAACATACAAAGGAATCTGAGCGGCGTGTGCGTTGTTCCTCGTCTTCGCTCCATGGGCAAGTGATGCAGGCCACCGAATGGTGGCAGGGTGCGCCACGGCGAGAGCAAAGACTGATTTTAGCGTGAAAGTGAAAGGGCGGTCGCTAGCATGTCCCTTGGACAGCGCGGTCAAAATCGAGCGGAATACGCGGAGGACTGCTTTCTTCTTTTCTGCGCTCTTTCTTTGGGAGCCATTGATGGTGAGGGACTGTGGGGCTGACGATGCTCGCTGGTTTGTGTGATTCTTGGGCGAGCAAGATGAAGGATTGAAATAGACCTGTCGACAAGCATAAAGCCATGACGATATTTGTGCGCTGCGGCTTATACTGACAATTGATGGGAAAGTGTGCATATGCGAAGAGTGTGGTGCACATAAGGCGCAATCCGCGGACGTACTCGCCTCATCACCGTCCTCCTCCACGGCCTACCATCCATTTTTACCCCGGGGAACTTGCCTCCCGGTCCTAAGGGAAATTAAGGGGGCAGCTATGCCGCTCAGTTTAGTGCGGGTAACAATTTCACAAAGTCGAATCCGCCCAGCTAGGATAGCTTTTTACCACAAGGACGCTCTTCTTCTCCGCACACCTTCGACACTCGTGCCGATGTTTCTTCTTCGCGCAAAAAAAAAGTCTTCCGCGGATGTTGGGATTTCCCCTCAGTGTGGAGTTTTAGCAGACGTTTCGTGTGGAAGCTCTTCTGGTCTGCCTTTCTTTTTTTAGTGCTTTGGTGAGGTAGCTTCTTCCTGATGGCCTGGAAGAAATTGTATTCTCTTGGTCAAACGAAAGAAACAGAAAATAAAGAATAAAATACATTTATAAAATGGATAAATATGACACAATAATTTTGCTTTTACACTTTTCAATATCAATGCAACACGATATGTACTATCGTCTTTCTCATTTCCATCCCTCTTAGTTTTCCTGTTATCCAAAATGTGTCAAAGTCATTCATCCCGTTCCTCATGCACTCATGCACAGACACCGTCCAAAGGCGCGCAATCACACACCCAAACACCCCAAGGCCCAATCTGAAGCCCTAAAAACCCGCCTGCGACCGTAAGAAAGGGGGATGACACACACGCGCGGCATCAGGTAGTGTGGTGGTCTTTCTCTCTCTTTTCTTTCTCTCTTTTTCTCTCTCTCTCTTTCTTTCCTTCTCTTACTTACCTCTCCCTCTATATGTTATCTCTTTTTTCTTTTCTGAGCTCTCTCTCTCCTCCTAACTCTCACTCTATTCTTCTCATCTCCACCTTCCTCTAAAAAGAACACAGCTAACTCAAGCGCTGTGCTATATGTGGACTCAAAGGTGCGGGGCATTCTGTGGCGACGCGTTCATCTCCACCCTCCCATCTCCCAAGCCCTCGCACTCCGGCCTATCAGACGACGACGCCATCGCCATCGTTTCCCCCTCTACCCCTTCCTTCTCCTCTATCCTTGCCGCGCAGGCAGCCCCCGGCGTGCTCGCCCTTCCAGCCAGCACCGCGGCGAATGCCCGAGCCACATAAGCCACATTGCCCTCGTTGAAGCCACTCAAAGAAATGCGCCCATTCTCCAGCATGTAAATCGAAAACTCCTTTTTCAACCTCCCCACCTCCTCCCTCTCCAGCCCCGTAAAACCGAACATGCCTCTCTGTCGCGCCAGGTGCCCCCACTCGCCCGGACACCCGCTCTCCGCCAACGCCTCCAAAAACAGCGTCCTCATCCTCTGGATCCTCGCTGCCATCTCCCGCAACTCCGCTTGCCATTGGCTTGAGAGTGCTGGGTCCGACAATATTAACCCCGCCACGCGCGCGTAATGCGACGGAGGAGAAGAGTACATGGGCCGGATGATCGCCTGGAACTGGCTCACGAGGATCTGGGCCTCTGCAGGGGAGGATACAAGGGCATGCAAGGCCCCCACGCGCTCTCCGTACAGGCCCATATTTTTGGCGAAGGAGCACGCGCAAAAGAGATCCATCCCGAGGGAGGCGAATAGGCGGACCGAGTAGGCGTCATCCTCCAGGCTCCCACTCGTGTAGCCTTGGTAGGCATTGTCGAAAAACGGCAACAGGCCCCCTTCCATGCACAACCGGGCCAGCCTCTGCCAATCCTCCGCGGACGGATCAAATCCGACGGGGTTGTGCCCCGAGGTGTGCAACAAAATAATGCTACCAGCAGGAGCAGCAGCAAGGTCTGCGCACATCCCCTCGATATCCAGACTCAGCGTACTCGGGTCATAGTACCGATATTTTCGAACGTCGCTGATCCCACTTTCGTGCACGACTTTAAGATGGTTCCCCCATGTGTGGCTGGGTAAATACACCACAGGTGGCTGCTGCACGTGCCGTCGCAAGAACTCGAAGCCTATCCGCAAAGCACCCGTCCCAGACAGGGCTTGGACTGTCGCTAGTTTCCCCGCGGTGAGCACAGGATGTGCTGCCCCGAAGAGCACTTGCTGGCTGGCGAGGCGGAAGGGAGCCCAGCCTTCAATGGGGACGTACTCGTGGTTGTAGATAGGGTCGGCGATGACGCGGGCCTCGGCGGCCTTGACGACGTCTAGGATGTAGGGCTTACCGTGGCTGTCCCTGTAGGCACCGACTCCTAGGTCGACTTTGCAGGGGTTAGTGTCGACCTATTTTGCAGGAGGGTGGAGAGGGGTGGAGGGAGGGAGTGAGATGGAGAGAGAATGGTAGGTGTGTTGGAGGTCGATCTTTTGGGGATCATTTCTCACCATGATCTGCCGATTGAGGTCGATGATCGCATCTGGTGGAAGTAGCGGTACATCTTTGAAGCGTCCGTTCATCCTAACTGATGCTGGCTTGCCTTTCCGCCTGAGCAGTCGCTGTGTGCGAGTGGGTTGGGTTGGGTTGGATGAGGCAGAAGATTCAAGAAGAGCAGCGAGCTTTGCCCATAGACTGCTTGCGGATTCGCGGCCAAGGAGGAGCCAATAACGATCGCATCAAGCGCGCCACCACAGAAGGCCTCCATACTTTGTTTATGATATCGTCGTGGTGGTACTAGCGGAGGAGAGGGCGTGTCGGAAGGGTTCCGGCGTCACAGACGAAGGCTCTGTCAGCCACCGTCCACTCAAGTTTCGGGCCACAGGCCGCCATAGCTTGTCATTACTGGTCTGCCCGACCTGAGCGTCTCCGTGAAGTTACCAAACATGAGGATAAAGTGCATGTGTGGGTAAAGAGTCCATGTGGACGTCGAGTGAGGCGGCCCAATTTCTGACGAGAGGCAAAGTCTGAAGGGATGCGGAATTGAAACCCAACTGACAGCGATTGGGTGGTATTTTGGGAGTGTGGTAGTCAGCAATAGCATAGACGTACATACCATTACCAATACCAGCTCGATAGTTCAGACTATTGTTTTCTTCCTCTTGTATGATCACCGCCTCTCTCGGTGTGCCAGCACAAGTGCGAAGGCGCTTTCTCCTCTCGCTCCTCTCGCTATGATAAGTGGGGGGAGGTTGTCTCTGATTCGTATTTATCCTCTTGTGAAGATCATTCTTTCCTTTTCCGCTCTTTCGCAGCCGACTACTATATTGTCAACTGATCTGACTGCTGCAACCCTAAACCTTTCAGCCTATTCGAACCTACTATCTACTCTCAAGGCGTGGCATACGACACCACCGCTCGCAAACAGTTTCCCTCATGCAAGGCGTGAATCGCGTCATTGATCTTGTCCACCCCGTCATACTCATGTGTCACGTAGTGGTCAATGGGTAACTCTCCCCCCAGGTACTGCTGCACCAGCATCGGCACATCCACTCGACTCTTCCATCCCCCAAACGCTGTCCCCTTCCACGTCCTCCCTGTGATCAGCTGAAAAGGTCTTGTCTGAATAACCTTCCCACTCGCCGCCACGCCGATCACACAACTCACCCCCCACCCGCGGTGCGCGCACTCCAAAGCCGCCCGCATCACCTCCGTGTTTCCTGTGGCGTCAAACGAGTAGTCCACTCCCCACGTGGTCATCTCCACCACCACCGTCTGAATCGGCTTCTCACCAAATGTAGAAGGATTCAAACAATCCGTTGCCCCTAACTGCCGTGCCATATCGAACTTCTTCTCGTTCATATCTATCGCAATGATCCGCCTCGCTTTCCTCATCTTGGCCGCCTGGACGACAGCCAGCCCCACTGCTCCCAAGCCGAATACCGCCACCGTCGCCCCCTCCTCCAGTGCGCAAGTCTTGAGCACCGCCCCTAGCCCTGTGCTCACTCCGCACCCAAACAAGCACACCTTGTCCAACGGCGCCTTGTCCGAGACCACCGCACAGGAGATCTCGGCCACTACTGTATATTCTGCGAAGGTCGAACAGCCCATAAAGTGGTAGATGTGCCTCCCATCCATGGTACTGAACCGTGAAGTCCCATCAGGCATGACTCCTTTTCCCTGCGTCCCCCTGATCTTAGGGCAGAGATTCGTCTTGGGGGATTGGCAGTAGATGCAACCGGCTTCTTGGCATTGCGGAGTGTAGCACGGAATGACGTACATGCCGGGCTTAACGGACGTCACGCCCTCCCCAATGCTCTCGACGATAGCCCCTGCTTCGTGCCCTAGGATGCAGGGGAAGAGACCCTCGGGGTCTTGCCCGGACAAGGTGTAAACTGTGAGGTTTGTGGTGGGCACGGGCATAGTGAGGGGATGGAAGAGGGAGCGTGAACGAGGGTGGAGGGCTGGATCCGCTTGGTCAAGCATCACAGCGTCAGATAACAAGCATCTATGACATCAGGTCTCTCTTTAACACAAGCTTTCCCCATCCCTCTCCTTTTCTTGCGTGTCTTGTGGACGCACCGTCGGTATGGCACAAGGCATTGGCTATGACCTTTAGCCGGACTTCCCCTGCCTTGGGTGGGTCCACGCGGATAGTCTCGGTAACCAATGGCTTGTTCGGTTCCCATGCCACGGCCTGCATGGTGTGTAAGTGTGCAGCTTGAATCGTGAGGCGTGATGCGTGGAACTATAGAATACGATGGGAGGGAGGAGAATGGGAACGCACCGCTTTACACTCGATCGGCTTTCCTTCGTGCGGACTGGACATGAGATGGCTTGGGTTGATTCAAGACTGGCGTGTGTGTGTGAGTGGTGCGGTGGAAGCGGTAGTTGGCTTAGCCAGACGCGAGCTTATATGCTGCGGAAGAACAAGTGCAAGTTATCGTGCATGACTTTCCTCCTCTCACACAGGTCTGTGAGCACGATAACACGCAGCATTTTCGCGTCACATGTGATTTTTGTTAGTTGGAGAGCAGCTTCGTCGTTAAAAAGGAGAAATGCCTTTCGGGCCAACATCATCGTATGTATAGTGCAGGCTGACATACACATCAAAGCAAGCAAATGATCGAGGCACACACGCACAAGCCACAGAGGGGAGGTTATTCCAGAATAATTTTTATATAAAAATTAATTTATCGTTTTTCCTTTTTCTCCCTCCTCCGCCTTTTCTTTCTCAGTAGCAGTAGCCAAGGCCGCGTCGCACTTGGCCAGTCCCTCAGCAGCTGCTGAGTCGCCGGCCATCGCCGCCCTCTCAAACCATCGTCGAGCTTCGTCCACAGGGGCCACACCCACCGGTGGCGCGGGTGCCAAGCCCTCCAAATGCATGTTTCCCAGATTAATCATCGCTTTGGAAAAGCCTGCTTCAGCTGCTTGTTGAAACCAGTGGGCCGCCTGCACCATATCCTGCACTACACCTCGTCCCGCAAAAAAATGAGTGGCCGTGTTGTACATCGCCTGGGGCATGCCCATCCCCGCTGCTTGTCGGTGGAGTTCGAAACCTCGGTCCCAGTCTTCTTCACCGCCACGACCTTGGCAGAGCCAGGTGGCCAAGGTGTAGGTAGACATAGGATCGCCTAGCTCGACGCCTGTTTGTTCGTGTTCATGTCGTGCACCAAGAGAGAGAGAAAGGGGGGATCGAAGTGTATTGGGTACGTGTACATGTTCTATTTATCAAGCACCCAATCGTTCCTCTCTTGAGTTTTCTTTACTCCTGTCACAAACCTGCGCTGTAAAGCTCCAAGGCCACCTCGTCATCACGAGGCACGCGCGGACTCCGTCCCTCGGCAAGCAAGTTCCCCAGATTATGGATGGCGGGGACCACCCCTCCTTTGACCGCGCAGCACAACAGGTCGTATATGCGCACAAATGGATCGTCTTCCTCTTTCTCTTTTCGCTGGAATTTGCTGCCGCTTTGCTGCTGCTGCTGCTGCTGCTGCTGCTGCTGCTGCTGCTGCTGCTGCAGGTGTTGTTGCGTTTGCTGCGCCGCCGTCAGCAAGACAGCCAAGCTGTAGCTGGCCTGAGCATGGCCTTTTTCGGCGAGTTTATTCAATAGTACCTGCGCTTGTGATCGATTCTCTGCGGTCCCACTCCCAAAGAGCAAGCAGTTGGCATAGTTATATGTCCCCTCCTCGTCCCCTCTCAATCCCGCAGCCCGCCAGAGCGCGGCTGCCTTTTCCTGGTCCTGAGGAATAAACATCCCCTGCGCCTGCAAGCCCGACCAAAACAAATCTCCTAGAAACAACAATGCTTCGGGTGTCAAAGGTGGGTCTGCTTCTGCGAGAAGCTCTTCAGTACTCTGCTTGGCGGCCATCAAGACCTTCGCAGGCGCTAGAGGAGGGGCACCAGTGCCTCTGCTGCTCATGCTGCTCCTGCTCCTGCTGAACATATCCTCGGCACCAGTCAATGACTGGGCAGCAGCTTGAGTCAGGTTACCGCCTAGACTGGTCAGGACCTCTTGATACTTGACCCGATGGTGCTCTTCTTTGGAGGGGGTGATGGTGGTGAAGCCGTGCGGGAGGAAAGCGGGATAGGTAGTCGCCCTATAGCAAGAGAGGAAGAGCGGGGTCAGGAATGGTCCGGGCAAGCATAGTGGCGAGGAGAGCCTCTTTCCGCCGCACATGTTGCCGCCTGACGGGGTACATAGAGGAGGTTTTTGCATATTCTCACCTTGGGAAGGACGACGATGTCGCTAGTTTGCCGCGCGAGAGGCTGCTGCTGCCACCGCTGCTGCTGCCGCTGCATGCGAGGGAGCCTACAAGACGACGCATTGTGCTCTGTGGGTATTGTGAGAAGGAGAAGTCGTTAAGCGAATGAATGAGAGGTCTGAGCTTGTGGGCTTGGACTTCGCGAGAGGCTGTCCTCTACCTGTCCTCCGTGATGTACCTCAGCCAGTACACCACCATTTTTCACTCAAACCATGCTTCTATTCCATACATAGGCTACTGGAAGTGCGGCTATCATTGCCGCACTTTGTGCTGAGTGTGTTCAGGGGATCCATCACACTGGCAGTCAGGCGTCACCCGGGCAACGCACCCTGTGCCCCTTACTATGCCTTCCGCAGGAGCTGCTACACGGACTCCGGTGGCCACCGCCTTGGCCTCCATGAGCCTGGCCTTGGAGAAACGGGCACGCATTGGCAAGCTCCGAGAGCTGCCTGAGACGGTACGTTTTTCCTCCACCAACTGTCAGCCTTGTCTCCGCTTATCCCGCAAGCGCCATTTCACGCTCCTTCTACTTCTGCTTATCCCCAAAGACAAGACTTGTTGGTGCGGCCGACTTTACCAGCAACGATTATCTGGGTCTGGCACGCTGCCCCGAGCTAGCCAAGCGTATTCAGGCGGAGGCGGCGCGTGTAGAGGCTGTGAGCAGGGCAAAGGGTGGGCCCTTCATAGGCGCGACGGGCTCGCGGCTCTTGTCAGGTACAACCTGGTACCATATCGAGGTGGAGTCGTGGTTGGCCAACTTCTTTCGACGAGAAAGTGCACTGGTCTTCAACTCGGGCTATGATTTGAATCTGGGGTTATTGGCTTGTCTGACTCGACCAGGGGATGCCGTGCTCTTCGATGAGCTCATCCACAATTCCAGCGTGATGGGGCTGCGGCTTGGCGCGTGGCACCACCACAAACAACAACAACAACAACGACGACAAGAACAACTATTCCAAAAAGGAGAGGAGCAGCAGCATCAACCGATCCGCCCGTGGGTATTTCGTCATAACGACGTCCAGGACCTAGAAGCACGCTTGAAAGAAGCTCGTGCGACCCTCGGTCCAGCTGCCTCCCTCTTCGTGGCAGTTGAAGCTATATATTCCATGGACGGGGATTTAGCTCCACTAACTCGTATTTGTGACACAGCTGCACGTCATGGTGCCTGTGTCATTGTCGACGAGGCGCACAGTACAGGGGTGGTAGGGGAGGGAGGGAGGGGTTTGGTGTGTAGGGAGGGATTGGAGGGGCACCCGGCATTGCTCTGCTCGATCCACACATTTGGAAAGGCCTTGGGGTGCCATGGCGCTGTGTTGTGCGGTCCGAAGGTGTTGAGAGACTACTGCGGAAACTACTGCGCGCCCTTCATCTACTCCACCGCGGCTTCTTTCCACTCCTTGGCCAGCATGCGTCAGGCGGCTGAGTTCCAACAAGGGGAGGAAGGAGAACGGCGTCGGTCGATTCTAACCCATCTCGTCTCAATCTTCAAGAATGTCGTCGGCGAGGCCCTCGCAGAAAGAGAAGAACAAGAAAGCTGCCGTCTTCTTCCCAGTCCCACGCCGATTCAAGCGGTGCTTGTGCCAGGGAATACACGGGTGAGTGCAATGGCAACGGCACTGCAGACAGCAGGATTGGACGTGAGGCCGCTTCGCCCGCCGACTGTTCCGGAGGGAAGAGAACGGTTGAGAGTGGTGTTGCACTCGCATAATACAGAGGGGGAGATCCAGGCCTTGACTCGGGGATTGGTGGACTTTCTGGAGGAGGAGAGAGAGCAGAGGGGGCGTGGCAGCAGTTGTAGCAGTAAAAGTGCGGCTGCTAATACCTCTGCCGCTGCTCATGCTGTGATGGCTCCAGCCTCGATCCTAGAGAGAGGTGATGGTATTGCTGCGTCTGTCGAGGATATCAGCAGCAGCAGCAGCAGCAGCAGCAGCAGCGGCAGTTTTGTGTCGACGAAAAGTCGATTGTAATGATAACGACAAGAGAAAATGTGATTCAAATATACGAAAATAAGCCAAACATTACAACGAAGGACAAAATATAACTTGAAGAGAACTGTATGGACAGTAAGTGTGTCTTACAGTAGGCTTAATTTCCTCTTTCCGCCTCCGCCTCCTCCTTCCCTTGAGTTTCTCTTCCTCCTCTTCCCCTTGTTGCTATTCCCTTGAGCCGTTCCTCTTCCGTGGTGTTTCATTCTCTCTCTCTCTCAACCCTCCGTATGAAGATCTTCTTTTTCTTTAACTTTCTCTTTCCCCGTTTCGGTGGCCGCCGTTGGTCCCCCAGCCCAGCTAAACCATTATTTGCCCCTCCCTCCCTCCAGCTCTCCCTTCCCATCTCGATGGCTATTTTTGCTTGTCCACATTCCTGTGATTTTTACAGAGTATTTGACTTTTCTCTCCTTTTCGATGATTATCCCCTTTTTCTGCTTCTACTGCTTTTCCTCTTTCTTCCCCCTTTCTCGAAGTTCTTCTTCCTCTCGCTTCTTTTTCTCTAGAAAGACAACCTTGTATGAATTTCCCGTGACAATACACGGTAATAATAGAGAAATCTTGTGAGGTTTTCTTGGAAGTAGGAGAGGGGTACAGAGAGAGTATAAGAGGGACAGCGGAGAAAGATATTACTATAACTATGTATATATGAATGACGCCAGAGTGGACCGTGCAAAAGTGAGGGGCACGCCTCTCGCTCGCTCTCTCCTTCTCTGTCCCTCCCTCTCTCTCTCTCTCCCTCCCTCTCTCCCTCTCCCTCTCTCTCTCTCTCTCACACACACACACACACACACACACACACACACACACACACACACAC